>Ga0163144_10001009_pt1 | contig 66546 bp, 48 predicted proteins | sample OliLak19BULKMAT1_FD_123175 | JGI IMG/M metagenome (GOLD analysis project Ga0163144, IMG submission 123175) | Freshwater microbial mat bacterial communities from Lake Vanda, McMurdo Dry Valleys, Antarctica - Oligotrophic Lake LV.19.BULKMAT1 | ecosystem: Environmental > Aquatic > Freshwater >...
CCCCTGGAGGGGAGGCCTGCGCTACGCTCCGGCAGCCCCAGGGGGGCGCCACTGCTGCTGATCTGGTCGTCGTTCACGAAAATCCAACCTCTTGCCCTCTACACTAAACGCGGGGAGGGAATCTGTCTCAGCCACATTGACACAGAGGGCTAGCCGTCCGAGCGACAGCATCGCCTGATCCAGTTCCCCGCGGAGCGCCACGTCCACGTCCAGGGGTGCGTCCGGCGGCAGGGGAAACGGCACGAACGGGCGAACGACCTCGCCGCCCACGGCCGGGAGAGCAGCGGGTGCCCGTGGGTCCTCGGTTCACGGGGGCACCGACTTATTCAAAGTTCCTTCGTTGAGGGCGCTGTTATTCAAGGTTGAGGCCTCAAGTTTGAGTTAGCCCGCCGCGGGTGGTTCGGCAAAGGGGCCCCGCACCGCACATAAGCAGTACACGCGCAATGTAGCCGAGGGGGCTGGCCACCCGTCAGCTTCGACGGAGTCCCGAGCACCCGATGGGACACAGAACGGCGTCGCGCGCGATCACCTCACATCTCGGGTCGCTGCTCACGTCCTGGTACCGCCGCATCCGTCGCGGCGAGGTCGCAGCAGCACGAATAGTCGAGGCGCACTTCGCGCTCGGTCGACGTCGGGCGTCGTGGTGAGATGGAGCGTCGATTCCCGAGCTCTTGAAGGACTCCCCATGTACACCACCCCCGCCTACGCTGCTGCTTCCGCCACCGCGCCGCTTGCCGCCGTTCAGATCCCGCGGCGGGATCCCACGGCGCGCGACGTACAGATCCAGATCCTGTTCTGCGGGATTTGCCACTCGGACCTCCACACGGTTCGCAACGAATGGAGCGACTTCATGCCGACGGTGTTCCCGGCCGTGGCGGGGCACGAGATCATCGGACGGGTCACGCAGGTCGGCTCGGCCGTGAACACGCACAAGGTGGGCGACCTGGTTGGCGTGGGGTGCCTGGTGGACTCGGACGGCACCTGTCCGCAGTGCAAGTCGAACCTCGAAAACCTGTGTGCGAGCGGGACGTTCACCTACAACTCGCCAGACGCGCACGGGACCGCACCCGTGACCTATGGGGGTTATTCGGGCAGCATCGTCGTCGATCAGCGCTTCGTCCTGCGCATCCCCGCCAACCTCGATCCCGCGGGAGCCGCGCCGCTCCTTTGCGCCGGGATCACGACCTACTCGCCGATGCGCCGCGCTGGTGTGACGAAGGGCAAGAAGGTCGGCATCGCCGGGCTGGGGGGCCTCGGACACATGGGCGTGAAGTTCGCACGTGCATTCGGAGCGCACACCGTCGTCTTCACGACATCGCCCAGCAAGAAGGCGGACGCGCACCGGCTCGGAGCGCACGAGGTCGTCGTGTCGAAGAACGCCGACGAGATGGCAAAACACGCGGGGACCTTCGACTTCATCCTGGACACCATTTCGGCGGACCACGACATCAACGCCTACCTCAACCTCTTGGCCCACGACGGCAACCTCACGCTGGTCGGCGCGCCGGAAAAACCGCTCTCCATCTCCGCCTTCAGCCTGATCTTCGGCCGCCGCAGCCTCTCGGGATCACTGATCGGCGGCATCGCCGAGACGCAGGAAATGCTCGACTTCTGCGGCAAACACGGCATCACGTCCGACGTCGAAGTGGTCCCGATCCAAAAGATCAACGAGGCCTACGAACGGCTGCTCAGATCCGACGTGAAGTACCGCTTCTGCATCGACATGAACTCGCTCGCGCCGAAGTGACCGGCACGTGCACTTCGAGCTAGCTGGTGAACTTGAGGCTGATGAGCGTGCGATCCACGCGGCCCTCGGGGCAGCCACCGCTCCGGCCGAGGAGCCCTTCTGCGGACGGGAACCCCTTCTGCGGCCGGAAACGAAGTCCGCGCGCCGGCGCGCGCGCGGACGAGTGGATCTGCTCTCGCCCACACACCCTTCCCGTCGACGAACGGGGGATGGATTTCGCGCCGGATGCCATGGTCGCCGCCTTCATGGTGAGCACGTTCGGGCTTGGTTTTTTCATCTACGGCAAAAAGCAGTCGCGCCTGCCGCAACTGGTGGCGGGCATCGCGCTGATGGTGCTGCCGTCGGCGAGCCCCGGCGCCGACACGACCTGGCTGCTGGGTGGCGGGGTCCTCGTGGCCCTGTGGATCGCGGTGCGCGGCGGGCTGTAACGCGCGAGGCGGGAAGTGCGTGCGGGGGGGAGGCTTGACAGGCCCTTAGCCGGGAGGTCCACTGGTTCCGCACGCCGCCTGCGCCGCCCGACCCGCCATGACGCGCCCGTCCGATCCACCGGAGCACAACCGCGGCCCTTTCGCGCCCATGCCGGTTGGCGAGCTGCGCGACGACGGCGCCTTGCAGGTGCAGGACCTGCTCATACCGGCGCCGCCGCCGCTAGTCGGGCCTTCGGACTGGCGCGCATTGTTCGACGCGGAGGACAGCCGCGAGCTGCTGGAGCGTTTGGCGCACAGAGACCCCCTCTGCCTGCGGTCGCGCGTGCTGCGGGTTTGCCGAGACCAGGCGCTGATCCTTCACGCGGATCGCCTGCTGTTGCGCGCTCTCGCGCTGTGCGCGCACCGCGGGCGGTTGTACGGGGGTTCGCCGCCGCTGTCGCGCTGGTGCGATGACATTGTCGCCGCCGCCGCGCGCGACCTGATGAGCGAGGACATCGAGGTTGAGCTCGACGGCGAACCCGTGATCGAGGAGGACTTCGTCCTGTACCGCATGTTCGTCGAGTTGTACGGCGTGGAGCCGGCCCTTTCGCGCATCGCGTCCGTGCGTTTTCACGCATGTGAACTCGCCGCGCGGCGTGTTGCGTGGAGCGCGTCGATCGAGGGCCGCTCCCTCGCCGAGATCGCCACCACGCAGGCTCTGGGCGCCGAGGCCGCGGACGCCCACCTGCGCGCGTGCCTGCGCGCGCTCTCCGACACCCGGCGTCCATCCTGGAAAGACCTCGCCGCACACCACGGGGAGGACGTGCCGTGACACACCCCACGACCCATCCTGAGCTGAGCGAGGACGTCTACGCCGTCCTCCTCGACATCGCAAAAGAGCCCGACTCTGTGCTGCTCTCGAGCGAACCCCGCCGCCTCTCACGCGAACTGTTGACTCCCTCCGACCCGATCCGCGCAACCGCCTCGTTCCTGACCTCCGCCGAGCGCCACCTCCTCACCGCCCACCGCGACGAGGTGGGCCGCTGGCTGCTCAACATCGCCATCGAGGATCTGACAAACGTGGCTGGTGCTGGAGCTCGATTCCATTGGCACCAAAGCGCGCACCGAGAGTTCAAGCGCCGCCCGCTCAATCGAGATCGTGTTCCCACCGTTGCATTGGATCAGCGCGGCCGAACTTGGACATTGACCCATTGGGTCAAGCAATCGGAAAATGGATTTCGCGAGATCGAACGACTTCGCACACTGGCGCTGATCTCTATGCGGTTGATCAGGCTCCCGTCGGCCCAACTTGTTTGCGGACAACTCGACGTCGCTCAACGCCGCACCGTGTCGGCGAAGCGGCGATTCGTCGAGTCGGCTTCCTATGGAGGTGTGTACACCAAGTTGGCGAACGAATGGCTGGGCGCAACCGCAGCGATGTGCGGCGACTTCGATGGGGCAATGTACGCGTACGCGACGGCAGCATCGGGCCATTGGGCTACGCCCGAGCCCGCGTTTTTCTGGGCGCTCAACGCGGCCCAGCTTGGCAATCTCGATGGTGTACGCGATGGATTGAATCGGTTGGCGGAGTTCGGTCCGTCGGCTCATGACTACGTGAGCTACTACCGCAGCGCGTTGGGTGCAACGGGGTGGAGACCAACGCAGGCGTGTCAGCAGGTTTTTGCTCTCGATCAACTGAACGGAACCGTGCTTCATGAAGTCCTTGAAGGTCCCTAGAACCGTGGGCTTGTTCTTGGCGGGACTGGCAACGGTCGTCGTGTTCGTTGAATTGGCCTCGAAAACTGCGATGGCCCAAGGTGGTGGGGTCGCGCCTCCTGTGAAGGCGGCGGTTCGCGGCATTCCCAGCGGAAAAGCGCAGCTACCGGCTCCGCAAAGCTCGGGTCTTCAACTTCCGGTGAAGCCTGCAGGACCCGCAACGCAACGACTCGGAGCGTAGATACCGCCATGGCTAACGCGCGCGTGTGGATCGGGATGCTGTTAGGTGCGGCGCTTCTCGTGACGACGCTCGTCACGCTGCAACGCCCCAACCCGAATCCCCACGCGGCTAGCGCGGCGCCGAGCAGCTCTTCCCAGGTGCCAGCAACGGCGGCGCTGGTGGGAACGCAGCCGCCGAAAGAGTCATCGCCACAATTGGGGCTAGCGTTGCCGCAGGATTCACGCGCCGTTGCCGCGGTCGGCGCCATCTCTCTCGACGTCGAGTTGAGCACCTCGATCGATGGTGAGCCTTTCGAAGTCACGCTCAACGTTTTGGACAATGACGTCGTCGGGTACTTCCCGGACCGCGTACAGACTGAACAGTTGTTCCTTCTGGCGGATCGCACGACGCGTCTCGTGGCAGCCGCGGTACGCACAAATTCGCCCGGGCCGCATGTGAAACTTCCGGTGCCCGTCACCGCGGTGGGGGCGGAAGCCTGTGTCTGGATAACCCATCCGTTGACTGAGCCGCGCGTCGTGGTCGCGACGGTTGAGGATGGCTCGGTATTTGTCGCAGTTCCACCACAGGCCTGCGAACTCGCATGGATTACCGTTCGCGGAGTCGCGGGTGAACCCGTGCCCGGCGCAAGCGTCCGGCAACAGGGGCTACCCGCCGACGCCTTTGACCCGTATCGTGCCACCGCCGTTGAACGCGCGCGCCGGGCGCTGATTCGCGACGGGATCACCGACGCGCAGGGTCGGGTGCCGCGGATTCCGATGGGCGGACCGAGTTTGGTGGAAGTGCGCCACGCGGAGAGTGTCGTTCGGCAGCGGCTCACCCGCGCGCACACCGACGTGGAGATTGAACTCGGTGACCATTTCATCCTCGAAGGCCGCGTCACCTCGAACGGTCCACTTGGTCAGTGGGCGATGGCGACAGTGCTTAACGTCGAACAGGGGCGCAGAGACGTGGTGCTGGCCGCCACGTCGCTTGCCGCCGAGGATGGCCGCTTCGGACCCTTCGAGGTGCCCTTGGGCGTTGGAGCAGGCGACTGCATCCTTCGATTCGCACACGGCGAGTTTGTGACCAAGGACGTGGTTCTCGATCCTCCCCGAGCAATGGGCCGCCTCTGGCTCGACGTTAACGTCGACACGGGGCTTCCGTTGTGGCTGCAGGTTACCGACGCGGCCACTGGCCAACCCATCGACGGCGCTGTTGCCGAGTGGACGTGGGCCGACGGTGGGAGGGAGAAAGCGCTGACGGGGCCCGAGGGTTATGCGCAGTTCACGGCCTTGCCTCGCTCGACCGCGCGGGCGCGCATCACGGCACGGGGGTTTGCTCCATACCTTGGCGCGGAGATGGATTTATCGTCGTTGGAGCCCGGCGAAGCCTTGGGGTGTGCGCTCGATCCCGAGGGCCGCATCGAAGGCAAAGTCGATTTCGAGGACGAGCCGGCGCAAAGTTTCACCCTGGCTTACGGCGCGCCGGACGGCACTCCGCTCGATGAACTACCCCGCGTCCCCGCGGAGCGCGAAGGACACTTCGTGGTAGAGGGCCTGGATGCGGGCATCTACACCGTCCAGGCCCTTCTCGAGGACGGCAGGCCCACGCGCACCACGAACGCCCGCGTGGACTCGGGGTCGACGACGGCACTCACTTTGACCCTCCAACCCACGTTTCGAGTGGTGGGACGGGTGATCGATTTCAGTACAGGACTCGCCATTGATGGCGTCCACGTCGCGCTGGTCGTTCGCGATGGCGATGGCCGATCCATCGCGACGCTCGATGACGTCAAAACCGACGTCCGAGGGCGGTTCCAATTCCCGCATGCGGCCTTGGCGGGCGTGGGCTTACACGTCTTCACACCGGGTTACGGAACGCTGGTCTCACGCATCCCGCTGCCTGACGCCCATACCGGCGAAGCGGACGTGGGCGATGTGGCGCTGGATCCCCTCCGCTCGCGCACGGTCCGGCTCATCGGGGCGACGGATCCGCGCGAGTACCGTGTGCAGCGTTACGCGAGCCCGGATGAGCGGGTGCCGTTCAATGGCGCTGGTGCCGCGCAGCTTCCGCCGGGCAACCCGTTGGCGCCGCTGGTGCTCGTCCATGCCGACGGAACGGAGGACCTCTTTTATCCACCGGAAGGACAAATCGGTGCAAACGAAGCTGTGGTGACAGTGGATCCACGGGCCAGGACGCTTCAGTTCGACTGGCCTCAGCTACAACGGTCGAAGCCAAGTGGGACCATCCAGTTCCTGTGGCGCGACCCACTCGGCAACCACGTCCATCGAACGATCGCGTGTGATTTCGAGGACCGCCAGGTCCCTGGCATCAATTCGGAGTCGGCCCATGTCCACGCTGTGAGTTACGGACAGGACCGTGCGTCCAGGGTCCATGACCTTTCGGAAGAGGGCCCGATCGTTCTGACGTTTGGCAATGACGCGACCGTGGTCCGCGTGCTCGAACGCTCGCTGCAACCTCCGACCTCCGCGGTCGCGGTCGGGGAACTCATAGAGAACGGCCAAATCGCCGCGCGCGAACGCTGCCCGACAGATGCCGACGGGCGGGCGGAGATCGCGATTTTCTCCCGTGGAAAGATGCTGTTTGGGGCGGAGCTGCCCGACGGTCGTTGGGTGTTCCCTCGCGAGTGTCCGGTCGTCGATGGGGAGGTTCAGATCTTTGTCGACCCTCCCCGTTCTCTTCATGCGCGGCTCCGGGGCCCGGGTGGCGAGCCACTGCGAGGCGCGCGGTGGTCCCTGTCGCCGACCATCGCGGTGAACGAGTTTCGAGTGGGAACCACCGATCTGCTGGGTGAAGCGATCCTCGACGGGCTTCAGTTCGAGCACGCGCACTTCGAGGCACGGCCTGCGGGGTACTGGCCGGTGTCGACGCTCATCGCGCAAGGACCGGGGGATCGCATTGACGTCACCGCCTATCCGCCTGGTGGGTTGGCGATCGAGGTGGTGCGTTTGACTGGAGAGCCCGTCGTGGGGGCGGGTGTTGCGTTGCGGCACCTTGAGGTGCGGCAGTTCCATCGATTGCTGGGCGAGCTGGGGGGCAACGTCGCGCGTTGGATGGAGGCGGGGTTGTTGCCGGCGCGGGCGCTTCAGACGGATGGGTTGGGGAGGTTCGCGATCGAGGGAGTGCCGGTCGGGGAGTACGCCGTCGCGGTGACCATCGGTGCGCAGGTGGTGGATGGCGTTTGGAGCGCGAGCGCACCGCTCGGCGCGCCGCTGCGGGTGGTTGTGGAGTAGGGGCGGCGCGGCGCGCGCGGGGTCGATTCAGCGTGCAGGTGCCGCGAGGTCGCGCAGGGTGCGTGATGCGAGGCGGCCCGCCACGAACAGGGCTGCGGCGGTGGCCAGTGCGCCCAGAATTAGGAGGCGGCGGTCGGCTCCCTGGCTGAGGTCCAGTTCGGCCAGGCCGGAGCCCGCTGCGGCCACGACGATGACCCGGGGTGCGATGCCCAGGAGGGTTCCGGCGAGGAACGGGCCCAGGCGCACGCCCGATGCCGCCATCAGGAGGTTGGTGGCGGCGAACGGCATCAGTGGCGAGAGCCGGATCAGCGCGATGATCCAAATGGTCCGGCGCCCGCTGTGGTGGAGGAGCGCGCGGTGCACCGCCGATGCGCGGGGTCGCGAAGCGAGGGCGAGCGTCGCGCGTGCGCGGGAGAACTGCGCGAGGACGCGGTAACCCAAAAGTGCCGCCGCCAGCACGGACAACATCGCGAGCACCGATCCGGGCGCCGTGCCAAAAAGCATTCCCGCGACCAGCGACGAAGCATGGGTCGGGATCAGCGACAGCCCCGCGAGGATCGCTGCGCACACGAAGAAGAGCGGCGCCGGGTTAACCGAATCCTCGAGCTCGCCGTACCAGGACCCAAAGGTCGCTGTCAGAACGACGGCACCGACGCTCGGCCCGACGACGGTGAACACCGCCAACGGACCGATCGCACCCAGCTCCGCAGCCCGGCGTCCCATCGCTCGCAGCGACCAGCGTTGACGCCATCCCATGGCTGCCTGTCGAAATCCTGGGGCGTGGCGCCCCTGCCCGATCACATCGGTTTTGCGTAGACCGCCCAGATCGCGATCGCAACCAGGCCGATTCCGACCAACGTCAGCGTCCCGCGCAGCGACTTCATGCGGTACGCAAGGCCAGCCAGAAGTGAGAGTCCAAGCCAGCTTCCGATCTTGATGAAGACCCACAGCGCCCAGGGGTGGCCGCCCTTGATGTGGGAGCCAAAACCTGCGACGAGCACCACCAGGCTGAGGATGCCGGTGACCATCATCAGGAACTTGCGCCGACTGGGATCGGGGTGGGCAAGCGCCTGAAAGGCGAAGGCCGTGAGCAGGATGACGGACGTGACGTGCAGGAGCTGGTAGAAGAGCAGGGACATGGGGTCTCCTTGGTGGGACCCCGACGATGGAACGCGGCGGCGTTCCTGCCAAGGGAGAAGCCCCCATTCGCACGCAAACGTCCCGGGCGCGCGCCCAACCCGAGGGTGCCAACGGCGCCCGCGCTCGGACAGCCGCGCCCAATCCGGACCGCCCGTGGGCCGGCGGCCGCCCGCGCGCGGCACCCTCCACACGCCCCGACGCGCCGGCCACGTACAGTCCGCCCCATCCCCCCGCCATGTGCCGTTTCCTCCTGTACCAGGGCCCCACCATCCGCCTGAGTTCCCTGATCACCGAGCCCGCCCACTCGCTGATCCACCAGAGCGTGCATTCGAAGGAGCGCGAGGAGCCCCTCAACGGAGACGGCTTTGGCCTCGCTTGGTACGCGCCACGGCTCGAATCGCGGCCCGCCCTGTTCCGCTCGGTCACGCCCGCGTGGAACGACGCCAACCTCAACGAGCTTGCCCGCGTCGTCGAAAGCCCGTGCGTGCTGGCCCACGTGCGTGCCGCCACCCAGGTGCGCTCGGTCAACCAAGCCAACTGCCATCCGTTCACCCACGGTCCGTACGCGTTCATGCACAACGGAGACGTCGGCGGATTCCATCGGTTGCGCAGAACCTTGATTTCCGAGCTTTCGGACGAAGCCTTCGCGGCCATCCAGGGCGGCACCGATTCCGAGCACGCCTTCGCGCTGCTCCTCGAACATCTGCCCGTGAGCGACGCAACCCTCGATCAGATGGTGGCTGGGATGCGCAGCACGATCCGGCGGCTCTTGGCGCTGATCGAGCGTGTCACGCCGGGTGAACCCAGCTACCTCAACTTCGCCCTCTCGAACGGGAGCACGTCCGTCGTCACCCGCTTCACGACTCACCCCGGTTACGAAGGCGAAAGCCTCTACCTGCACCGCGGACGGCGGTACGTGTGCGAGGAGGGCATGTGCCGCATGATCGAGCCTGACGAGCACGGGAGCGCGGTGATCGTCAGTTCCGAGCGCCTGAGCGAGGATCCGGGCTGGGAATCCGTGCCGCCCAACCATCTGGTCATGCTCGACGGCCAGGGTGGCGCCCAACTCGAGCCGATCTTCGCCCAATCCGCGGCCGCTCCCGCGGGCTCTTGGGGCATCGCGGCCCCCCTGCGCAGGGGCTGACCCCGACTTCCACGGCCACCGCCGACGCAACCATGTCCACCTCACTGCCCGAACCCGGCATCGTCGTTCTGTTTGGCGGCACCGGCGACCTTGCCCGGCGCAAGCTCCTGCCCGCGCTCGCACGCCTCCACGCGCTTGGCCGCATCCATCCGCAAACGCGTGTGGTCGGCGTGGCGACAAACCCGAAAAACGACGAGGCCAGTTACCGGCAGCTCGCGCGGGAATCGATCGAAGCCGCGGGCCTTGATTGTGCGCATGCCGGGCCGTTTTGTTCTGACAGCCTGCATTACCAAAAGCTCGGCGAAGGTCGAGCCGAGGACTTCCGCGCGCTTGGTGCGCGCCTTGAGCAGATCGAGAAAGAGCACGGCCTCGTGCCGCGCCGGGTTTTCTACTTGGCGTTGCCGACGGAAGCGCTGGCGGCGGCGGTAGTCGGCCTCGGTGAAGCGGGGCTCGCGTCCGAGTTCGACGGTGGCTACACCCGTCTCGTCGTCGAAAAGCCTTTTGGCCGCGACCTCGCGAGTGCGCAGGCTCTCGTCGACTTGCTGCACCAGCACTTCCGCGAGCACCAGATCTTTCGCATCGACCACTACCTCGGGAAGGAAACGGTGCAGAACCTGCTCGCGTTCCGCTTTGGCAACGCGATCTTCGAAGCCCTCTGGAACCGCGACAAGATCGCGTCGGTCGAGATCTTGATGGGCGAGGATTTGGGCGTCGGCACGCGCGCCGGCTACTACGACCGCAGTGGCGCGCTGCGCGACATGGTTCAAAGCCATCTCGCGCAGGTGTTGTCGCTGGTGGCGATGGAAGTTCCGACCGTCATGGGCGCCAAAAGCGTGCGCTACGAGAAGACCAAGGTGCTCCAAGCGGTGGCGCCCATCGGCCCGAACGACGTCGTGTTTGGGCGCTACGCCGCGGGCGAGATCGACGGGCTCGCCGTTCCGGGGTACATGGACGAAAACGGCGTTCCACCCGATTCGACGACGGAAACCTTCGTTGCGATGAAGGTCGAGATCCTGAACTGGCGCTGGCAGGGTGTGCCGTTCTACTTGCGGACGGGTAAACGCCTCGGTGCGCGCACGACGCGCATCGGTGTGCGGTTCAAGTCCTCGCCGGTGTGCATGTTCGAGATGGATGGCGTGTGCAAGATCAGCTCCAATGTGCTGGTCCTCAAGCTGCAACCCGACATGGGTTTTTCGCTCTACATGGACGTCAAGATGCCCGGGTCGGCGACGGACCTGCGCCGCATCCCGTTGTCCTTCGACTACGGCAAGCACTTTCCCGGTGTGCCCGAGGCGTACCAGACGCTTCTGCTCGACGTCCTGCGTGGCGATCAGACGCTGTTCGTGCACGCGGACGAGGTACTGGAGTCCTGGCGCGTGTTTGGCCCGCTGCTTGCGGAACCGCGCGAGATCCACGATTACCCCTCGGGCAGTTGGGGCCCCAAAGCCGCGGACCGCCTGGCGATCCCCGACCGCGCCCTGATGCGCGAAAAAGAGCCGCAGTGAAGCCCGAAATCCTGATTTTCCCGGACGCCGCCGCCGCGATCGAGGCGCATGCGCGGCAACTCGTCGGCCAGATCGCCGGGCTCGCGGCGACACGCGGCCGTGTGCGACTTGTGCTTTCCGGCGGGTCGACGCCGCGACCGCTGTACGAGCGCCTCGCGCGTGAGGACCTGGCACGTGCCGTGCCCTGGCCGCAGGTTGATGTGCTGCTCGGGGACGAGCGCCACGTTCCCGCGGACCATGAACATTCAAACCAGCGGCAAGCGCGCGAAACGCTGCTCGACCACCTTTCTGAAGCACCGGCGCGATTTATCGCGGTGGACGCCAAACGCGAGCACATGGATGCCGCACGCGACTTTGCGCGGCGCCTTGGCACCGAACCCGTCGACGTTGTGCTCCTTGGCATCGGCGACGACGGGCACACGGCGTCGCTGTTTCCGGGTGGAGCGGGGTTTGGGGCCGATGACCCCGTCGCGCTGGCCACCCATGCACCCACCGAGCCGCGACCCCGGATCAGTTTGTCCCTGGCGGCCCTGAATCGCGCGAGCCTTGCGATCTATCTCGTGCTCGGCGCCAAAAAATCGGCGATCCTGGAAGCCGTCCTCGCGGATTACGGACGTCCCTTGGGCGATGCTCTCCTGCCCGCCGCGCGGGTGCGCCCATCGAACGGCCGCGTGCAGATCTACACGGACCGGGCGGCCTGGGGCCGGCGGCCGTGATGCCCGGCGTTTCCGCGCGGTTAATGCGCTATTCCCTTCCGTCCGTGACACGCAAACGCCTTCCCCGATGACACCGGTCAAGAACAGCTCCGAACGATCCCCCCGCGCCGATTTTGGCGTCATCGGTTTGGGTGTGATGGGCCAAAGCCTCGCCCTCAACATCCTCGACCACGGGTTTTCCGTGGCGGCGTGGAACCGCGAGCCCGAAGGGCTCGATCGCGCCGTCGCAGCCAGCCGGGGCAAGCTGCAGCCGTGCGCCGCCCTACCGGCGCTGGTGGCGGCGCTCGCGCGGCCGCGGCGATTGCTGCTGATGATCACCGCGGGCCCCGCGGTCGACATGGTGCTGGACGAGCTCGCCGGGCTGCTCGAACCAGGCGACATCGTCGTCGATGGCGGCAACTCGTGGTTCGAGGACACCCAGCGTCGCGAGGCGGCGTGGAAAGCGCGCGGACTGCACTTCGTCGGCATGGGGGTATCCGGCGGCGAGGAGGGCGCGCGCCGCGGTCCGTCGCTGATGCCCGGTGGGTCGCCAGAGGCGTACGCGGAGCTTGCGCCGGTGCTCGAAGCGATCGCGGCACGCACCGAAGCTGGCCTGTGCGTGACCCATGTGGGCACGGGCGGGGCGGGGCACTTCGCGAAGATGGTCCACAACGGCCTTGAGTACGCGGACATGCAGCTCCTCGCCGAGGCCTATCACCTTTTGGGCCCGCGTGGGTTGGGTCTGGAGCCGCCCGCGCTGGCGGATGTTTTCGACGGGTGGAACCGCGGGCCGCTTGCGTCGTTCCTGGTGGAGATCAGCGCCGCGATTTTCCGGCGCCGGGATCCCCAGGGCGCGGGCTGGCTCATCGACGCGGTCATGGACCGCGCGGAACAAAAGGGCACCGGGCGGTGGACGGTTAAGGTCGCGCTGGAACTCGGTGTGGCGGTGCCGTCGATCGCGGCGGCGCTCGACGCTCGGATCCTGTCGAGCCGCCGCGGCGAGCGCCTCGCCCTCGCGTCGAGCTCGTCCGCTCGGCCGCCCGTGCGGTTGGAGGTCGCCGACGTGGAAGCCGCGCTGCAAGCGGCCAAGATCTCGGTTTACGCCCAGGGTTTTGACCTGCTCGCGTCCGGGGGAGCGGCGTTCGGTTGGGAGCTCGACCTGCCGGAGCTCGCCCGCATCTGGAAGGGCGGCTGCATCATCCGCGCGCAGTCCCTGGACGGGCTGCGCGCCGCCCTGGAGCGCACCCGCGGCTCGCTGCTCTCGGACCCGGAAACCGCCGTCGAGACCAGCCGGCTCGCGCCCGCCTGGCGGCGCGTCGTTTCCGCCGCCGCCCATTCCGGTGTCCCGACCCCGTCCCTTGCCTCGGCGCTGGCCTACGTCGATGCGCTCACCACCGCCCGTCTCCCGCAAAACCTCGTTCAGGCGCAGCGCGACGCGTTTGGGGCCCACACATTCCAGCGCCTCGACGACCCCGCGGGGTCGTCGCATCACGTGGACTGGTTGAAAGCGGAGCCCTCCCAATGAGTTACGTCGACAAGACCCTGCTTCCTGGCGAAGCGGTCGAATACCGCGCGCGCGTGCATTGGTGGATCTACCTGGTGCCCGCGTTCTGGAGCGGACTAGGACTTTTCCTGGCCCTTGGGGGCGGTGGCGCGCTTTGGTGGAGGATCCAGGGCGAGACACCGCCGTCCGAGGGCGAGCGCGGCGCGTGGGGCTTCCTCGTCGCCGTCGGCGCCGCCGTCCTCGCCTACGGCACTTATCGAATGTTGAAAGCCCTGATCTATGACCGGACGACGGAGCTCGCCGTGACCACCCGTCGGGTGGTGGCGAAGAAGGGTTTCATCCGCCGCGACACCTGGGAACTTCAGCGCCCCAAGTTGGAGAGCGTCGAGGTGGACCAATCCCTGCTCGGCCGCGTCTTGGGCTTTGGAACCTTGGAGCTCACCGGCACCGGCGGCGGCTCTTCACCCCTGACCATGATCCGCAACCCCCTCGCCTTCCGGCGTGCCGCTCTCACGGACGCGGCCGCCGTCCGCGCGGACATCTGAGCCATGGACGACCCTCGCACACCGCGCCGCTCCTCGATCTACACGATTCCGTTGTCGGTGACTTTTGCCCCCGCGCACCTGCGCCGCCGCAGTCGCTGGCTCGGCCGGGTGTTTGTGCAGGGTCTCGCCGCCGTGATGCCGCTCGTCATCACGATTTACCTCCTTTGGTGGCTTGGCGGGACGTTCGAGTCGCTGCTCGGTGGGGGACTCAAGCGCGCGCTGCCCGAGGGTCGCTACTGGCCTGGCATGGGCCTTACGCTCGGCCTGGCGCTGATCTTCGCGCTGGGGGTGTTCCTGCAGCTCGTGATGGCGCGCCACCTCTACGCGGGATTCGAAGAGGTGCTCAAACGCGTCCCCATTGTGCGCACGATCTACGGGCCGCTGAAGGACATGACGGCGCTGTTTTCGACTGACACGAAAGAGCGAGCGAACGCCCAGCGCGCCGTGCGGGTCGATCTGCCTGCCCTGGGTTTTTCGCTGGTCGGTTTCGTGACGCGCGAAGACGCGATGGCGTTGACCTCTCAGGAGGATGACGCCGAGCGCATCGCTGTGTACTTGCCGATGAGCTACCAGATCGGCGGATACATGTTGCTCCTGCCCCGCTCGGCGGTGCGCCCCCTCGACATCGGGGTGCAGGACGTCCTTAAGATGACCTTGACGGCCGGGCTCGCCATGGGCGACACCGAGACGGCGCATGCTCCGGCGGCGACCCCTCCCGCGGCGACATCCGCGGCGGCGACATCCGCGAAGCACCGCTCCGCGAACTGAGCTCCTCGCCGGAAACGCCAGACGGGGTGGTCATTGGGCGCGCGCCAACACGGAGCGCGTCGCGGGCGTGGAGCCGATCGCGTTGGCCGCGGCCCGAGAGCGGAACGAGGAGCCGAACAACGTCCCGCCGCGAGGGTTGGTTCGAGCGCGCTCGACGCGGTCATTCGCCGTCATGTCGAAGCGGCGCTCGTGCTCAGTGGCGGACGGATCAAGGGTCCGCGCGGCGCGGCGCAGATCTTGGGTCTCAACCCCCACACACTGCGCGCCTGGATGCGCAAGTGGGGCGTCGATTGGTCGCGCTACCGCCTCAATCGGTAGCCAGAGCGCTATCTGCGCGGGAGGTTGCGCGGGACGTTGCGCGCTTTGCGCAACGTCGAAGAAGTTATCCACCGGTTTGCCCCGTTCGAGCACTGGCGCGCGTCGCTGAGCAACGCCGAGCGCGGGTGTTATCCAGATCGGACTCTCGCGGCGCCAAAAGAACAAGGGCTCGCGCGTCCAAAGACGCGCGAGCCCTCGTGTTTCAGCCCCTCGGTGTGCGACCCGCAGCTCTGCCCGGAGGGCGCGGCTGCGGGTCGTTGCCGAGAGCCGGGCTCAGGCCATCGGGTCGGCGTCGGTCATGGCAGGAGCGGCGGCCCGACGGCCTCCGCGCTTGCCAGCCTTCTTGCCGCGCTTTCCGGTTTTGCCGCGCTTGGCGGTTTTCTTGCCGGCCTTCTTGCCCGCTTTCTTGCCGGCGCGCTTGCCAGCCTTCTTAGCGGACTTCTTGCCGGCCTTCTTGGAACCGCGCTTGGCGGTCTTCTTCGCGGTGCGCTTGGCAGTCTTCTTCGCCGTGCGCTTCGCCGCCTTCTTCTTTGCTTTCTTAGCCATGGGGATCCTCCTGTGGGGAGCGCGCAACGCGCGCGCTGGCGTCAAGAATCCTATCGGCCAAGTGCGCGCGCGTTCCGCCTCCGATCGAAGATCTTCAGCGTGTTCCCGCTCTTGCTCCTCAACCTTGGGAAACGAGCGCGCGCAAACACGTCGGTTGTTCGACGCGCCATTCGCTCAACTGCGCGGTTTGCGGGGCACGAATGCGCTGGTGCGACGGATGTAGTCGGCGTACTCCGGCCGCCGCTCTTTGATGTCCGCTTCCAAGAGGCGAACGCCGGACACCTGGAGCAGCAAGAAGGTCATGAACAGCGGGCCGGGGAACGACCACCACCCGCCACCTGCGAGGGCGATCGCGAACACGCCCCACCACATGCAGGCGTTGCCGAAGTAGTTGGGGTGGCGCGTCCAGCGCCACAGGCCCGTGCGCAGGACCTTGCCGCGGTTTTTGGGGTCGCCCTTGAACCGGGCGAGTTGCAGGTCGCCGACAGTCTCGAAAAGCCAGCCAAACGCAAAAAGGAGCGCTCCCAAGGCATCTAACAGGCCCAACGGACGGGTCGAAAGGGAGGTGGACAAGAGCGGCAGCGACACGAACCAGGCGAGCGCCGCCTGCAGCCAGAACACGATCCACAGGCTGGACGTGGCAAACGCCGGACCGCGTTTCTCCCGCATCGCCGTGTAGCGGCGGTCCTCCCCGGGCTCCGCGAACTTCCGCCAGGTGAGGTACCCTCCGAGGCGGACCGTCCACACGGCGATCAGTCCGAAGGTCAGCCACGCGCGCGCTCCGACCGGACCGGGGGCGACCGCGATGTAGACGCCGTGCGCGATCAGGAACGCGAGCGGCCACACCGGGTCGACGATCGACACGTCCTTGAGGGGACGGCTGATCGCCCAGACGGCGGTCATCAGGAGGAGCAGGGCGCCAAGGCCGAGGAGCCATACGCCGACGTCAAAGGTTTCGAGCATGGATGGTTTCGCCTTCGCGCGGGAAGCGCGGGTCCGGATGGCACATCTTGCCCGGATCCGCGCCGGTTCGAGCCCCGCGCCCGCCGCCGTAGACTCGCGCTCCCATGCGCGCCCGCGAACTTTGCTGCGTTGCCCTCGCCGCCGTCCTGTTGCGGCCTGCCGGGGCTCAGGACGTCCCGCCCCTGTCTCTCGAGGTCACGATGTCCCTCGAGGTCACGATGGCGGACCCCGATTGGATCGCCCGCTCGCCGCAGGACGTCCGCTGGTCCGTGGACGGTGGGCACATCGTTTTCGAGCGCAAGCGCGCGGGGTCACAGGTGCGCGACCTGTTTGCGCTGGATCCCGCCAGCGGGGTCCTCGAGCCCGTTCCGGACGCCGAGCGCGCGCGTTTCGACGGGCGCGGCGCCACGGGCGATGCGCGTGGGAGCCGGAGTGTGTGGGAGCGGGGCGGCGATCTTTTCGTGCGTGCGGGCGAACCCGCGGTTATGCGCCAGATCACGCGCACGCGTGCCGCAGAGACGCGGCCGCTGTTCCTGGCGGATGGGCGCGTCGGATTTGCGCGGGGTGGCTCGCTGTTTGCCCGGTCGCTCAGCGACGGTTCCGAAGTGGAGCTCGCCACGGTGCTCCTTGAATCCGATCCCGACGCCGTCCACCGCAAGGCCGAGCGGGACCGCGGGCACCTCGCCCGCCGCGAAGAACACCTCTTCGAGCACGTGCGGACCCTGCGCCAGCGCGCCGACGACGCGCGCGCGCGGGAGGCGCAGCTCGAGGTCGGGGACCCGAGCCGCGCTCCGCGCCCGTTTTATCTCGGGACGAAGGGCCACATTGCCCATCTCCACCTGTCGCCGACGGGCGACCGGGTCGCAGTGCACCTGACCGCGCAAGGGGACGATGCACCCGATGCACCCGAGCGGGACATGCTCGCGGAATGGGTGACGGAGTCGGGCTACACCCGCGCGCGCGCCGTCCGACCGAACGTCGGCACGCAGGAGCGCACGGCCGACCGCGTGCTCCTGTTGGACCTTGCGGCGCGCACGGCCGTGGAGGTCGACCTCGCGGCGCTGCCGGGCGCCCGGCCCGCGCCCGCCGTATCGGAGCCGGAGGTGGCCCAGGAAGTGGCCCAGGAAGTGGCGCAGGAAGTGGCGCAGGTTGCAGAACCGGAGTCGGAGCACAAATCGAAACCGGATCCCGTCGCGCTTCCGCTCGCCGTGACGCGGATCGAGTGGTCGCCGGATGGGCGGCACGTCGCGCTCGGCGTGCGCTCGCGGGACGACCATCAGCGCTGGATCGCGCTGCTCGAGCCCGCGACCCTCGCACCCACCGCCAGCTCAAACCCGCCGGAACCGAGCGCCGAAGGGAGCGCTCCCGCCGCGACAACGACCTCGAAAACCCCGGACGAGCCGACCTTTGCGAAGGTTGAGCCGCACACGCTCCACCACCTGGTCGACGACGCTTGGGTCGGGCGCAGCTTCAACGCGTTCGACTGGCTGCGCGACGGGACGGGGCTGTGGTACCTGAGCGAGGAAACCGGTTGGTCGCACCTTTACCTCCACGACCTCGCGACCGGAGCCACCACGGCGCTGACGTCGGGTGAGTACGAGGTTTCGGATCCGGTCGAGGACCGTGCGGGCCGCGCGCTGTGGTGGAAAGCCAACGCGGAGCACCCCGGGATCCAGGAGGTGTGGTGGTGGCCGCGGGATCGTTCCGGTGCGCCGCAGCGTTTGACGGAGCTGGGCGCCGGGCTCGACTTCGAGCCGTGTCCGCGCGGCGAGCGCCTCGCGCTCGTTGTTTCGCGGCCCCACCAGCCGCCGGAGGTCTTTGTGCAGGGGGCGCGCGCCGGGGCCTCTGCGCTGCGCCTGACGCACACGGTCGAGCCCGCGTTCAACGCGTATGCCTGGGTCGAACCGGTCCTCGTGCCCGTGCCCGCGCGCCACGGCCGGCCGGTGTGGTCGCGCCTGTTCCTGCCCCCCGCGGGCGCGCCCGAGTTCGAAGGCGGCCGCCCCGCGGTGCTGTTTGCCCACGGTGCGGGTTACCTGCAACAGGCCCACGCGGGCTGGTCCTACTACGCGCGGGAAACGCTGTTCCACACCCTGCTCGCCCAGCGCGGGGTGGTTGTGCTCGAAATGGATTACCGCGCCTCGGCCGGTTACGGGCGCGACTGGCGCACGGCGATTCGCCTGGGGATGGGGGAGCCTGAACTCGACGATCTCGAGGACGGCGTCCAGTGGCTCGCCGCAGAGCACGGCGTCGATCCCGAGCGCGTCGGCATCTACGGCGGCAGTTACGGGGGCTTTCTCACGCTCCAGGCGTTGTTCACGCGGCCCGAGCTGTTTGCCTGCGGCGCGGCCCTGCGGCCGGTCACCGACTGGGCGCACTACAACGACGGGTACACGGCCGCAATCCTCGATACGCCCAAGAACGCGCCCGACGCCTACGCCAAAAGCTCGCCCATCGATCACGCAGCGGGCCTCGCGCGGCCGTTGCTGATCTGCCACGGGCTGCTCGACGACAACGTGTTGCCGAAGGATTCGATCCGGCTCGTGCAGCGCCTGATCGAGCTGCGCAAACCGGACTTCGAACTTGCGCTCTATCCCGTTGAACCCCACGGCTTCAAAGAGGAAGCGAGCTGGCTCGACGAGTACCGCCGGGTGCTGCGACTGTTCGAGCGTGTGCTGGCGTTCTGAGGTTTCCGCCCGCAGCGACTTGCACAGCCGCCGCGGGGTACGTTTCGAACGAGGTCGCCCCGTCACGGCGATCCGAACGCTTCGAAACCTCGGAAATCCTTTCCATGCGCCTCTCCCAACGCTTCGCCTGCAGCCTCCTTGGTGCGTCGCTCCTCACCGCCTCCGCCCACGCGGACGGCACCGAACAGCTCGGAGCCTTCGCCGGTCTCGCGAAGGCCCAAGCCGTCGCCGCGGCCGGCGTCGGAGTCCTCGTCGGCCAGCCCGCGTCCATCCAGCTCGATCTGCCCGAGGGCGCGCAGGTCCGTCAGGTTCTTTTGTACTGGGAAGGCCTCGACTGGTCGCCCGGTGACCACGGCCCGACCGCGACCGCGACCGTCGGGGGTTACTCCGCGTTGGGTGACCGCATCGGCGGACCCACGGACCTCTTCGGAGCCACCTACTCCAGCACCTACCGAGCGGACATCACGAACCTCGGGCTCGTCGGCGCGGGCGCAAACACGATCCAGGTTTCGGACATCCTGTTCACCCGTTACCAACAGGGTGCGGGCATCGTCGCTCTGTACGACCTCGCGGGATCGACCACGCGTGTGCAACTCGCCGACGGCAACGACGTCGCGAACCACCTGTTCCCCGGGTCCTTCAGCACGACCGCACCGGTCAGCTTCGCGATCCAGCCCTCGGACGTCGCTCAGGAAGTCGAGGTCAACCTCTTCTTCGCGCCGTTCAACGACAACCAGGCGAGTGTCCTCGTCTTCGAATCCGGTGGCCAGCAGCTCGACTTGTTGATTGACGTCATCCACCAAAACGACGGCCCGGCCTGGTGCACCCTGCGCCACACCCTGACGGTGCCCGCCGGTGCGACCGAGCTCAGCGTGCGCGCCCTGCCGGTCGACTCCCTCGCGGGTCCCTCCAAGTGGATGGGCGAGGCGAAGTTCGTGTGGATGATGGCGGCCCTGACGACCCCGGGTGCGGCCGAGACGGTCCAAGGCGGCCTCGATGCGTGCTTCTGGGCGTCCAACAAGTCGCTGTGGGACGGCAAGGGTGACGACCTGACCGACGACGTCCGCGCGAGCGACAGCTTCAACGGGAGCTTCGGCGTCAACTTCTTCAAGTCGGGCCTGGTGTCCTGGGTCAGCCTCCACGACGCCACCCAAATCAAGGTCGGTGGGTTATTCGGTCTGAATCGCGAAGCGGCGGCCGCGCTTGCCAACGCCGACGCGGGAATCGGTTACCCCCTCGATCGCAACGAGGTCATCAACCTCTACCGCGATAGCGTGAACTGCAAGAACGGCGCCCTCAGCGTCACACAGTTGCGCAAGATGTTTGCCGACGCAAACGCGATCGGTTTCGAGTTCGAAGGTGGCAAGCCCTGCGGCAAGAAGCCCAGCAAGGGCAAGGGCAAGGCCTGCGGTAAGGGTGTCAAGCTGCTGAAGCAGCTCGCCCACTGGAAGAAGTGCTGGAAGTGACGGTCCAGCGGCCGGCCTGCGCGCGGCGCTAGCCCGGGTTATTCACCAGCTTTGCGATCGGACGGCCCAACCGGCGGCCTTCGGCCGCCTTTCGCCCTCTGGCGGCACTTGGGCTCGTGTGCTCGAAAACCTGATGAATAACCCGGGCTAGACGTACTGCTAGAAGTGTTTCGCCGCGGCCGGGTGTTCCCCGGCCGCGGTCTCTTCATTTGGGGCCCGGACGGAGTTTTTATGGCGCCCGCCGCGCCGCTCAAAGGCCGAAAAAGCCGAGGATGCGGCCAAAGAAACCCCGCCGGGGTGTCCCGCCGCGCTCGAAAACCAGCACGGCGCCGCGCTCCTCTGCGGCGATTTCGTAACGCGCGCGGCGGATCTCGATGCGGTTTTCGCCCTTGGGTGCGCCGAGCTCGATCAGCGCGTCCCGCACCTCAACTTGGCGCAGGGCGCCGAGGGCGAGCGCGGCTGCGCGCGTGCGGCGCTCTGCCCGGCGCTCGGCCCCGGGCCGCAGGAGGGCGAGCATGTGATCGATGGCCTCTTCGACGTCGGCGAACTCGATTTCCGCCGCGAGCAGTTGGGCGCGCAGGCGCTCGGCCTCTTCGACCAGCCCGAGCGCAAACGCCGACCGCACCTGAACGGCCAGCAGGGCCCGGCGACGGGCGATTTCGTCCCGGCGCTCACCAAGGTGCATGGCAAGGTCGCGTGCGTCATCGACCGAGGGGTTTGCGAGGATGCTGGAGCGCTGGAGGTCGGGCGCACAGAGGCGGTGCTCCAGCACGACCCGCAGCTCGTCGTCGTCCGCGAGGCGCCGCGCGATCTGCTTGAGCCCGCGCACGGCTTCGGGCATCAGGTGGACGGAGCCCGGCTCGAATGTGACCACGACCTTTGGGACGCCGGCATCGGCCGGGACGGCGTCGCTGCCGAGGCCCACGATGTCGGTCAATCCGCCGGTCAGTCGCAGCGGCGAACTGGCGATGGCGTCGGTAATCAAGCCGGCGAGGGCGGTCGTCGCGCGCCCGGCGATGGCGCCCGCCGACACACCACCGTCGGACACCCGGAAGTCGAGGGGAATGCGCTGTTCGCCGTCCTGGTTGCGCAGAGTGAACAGCACCGTGTCGAGTGGCGCGGGCAGTCGTAGGAAGCGCGAAATCGGCCCGTTGCTGGGCTCCGAAAGCGACAGGTGCGTGAAGGTGCTCGTTGTGTCCACTTCGAGCACGCCATCCGCTTCGAGGTCGACCCGCACCCGGGCGTCGAGCACACCGTCGCGGATCGTGACCCCCGATTGCCGGGCGAGGCCACGCAATCCTGCCAGCTCGAAACCGTCGAGGTCGAGCCGCGCCCAACCCGTCGGCCGCGGCGCGGGCGCGATGCGGCCGATGAGCGCAAGTTCGCCGAACAGGGGGCGCATTTGCGTCGCGGTGGGCTCACTGTTGGTGCCGATCAGCGCGCCCGCCGCGGACGTGAGGCCGCCCAGGAACGAGCGCGACGCCGAACGCTCCGGCAGCGGCACGGCGCCCGCGCCGAGATACAGCGAAAACGGGATCGCCACGGGTTCCGTGAGCGCACTCGAAGTGAGGCCGCGCACCTCGAGGTCGAGTTGGTTAAGGGGAACGATCGTTACCGGGTCCGTCGTTTGGTCCTCGTAACGCACGTCAATGTCGCGGACGACCAGCGTATCGATGCGCAGGAGCGGCACATCCGGCGCGCCTGCCACTTCCGAACCCGCGGCCGTGGCGGGGCCGATGGTCTGGACGCGAACCGGCTCGGCCGCAGCGGACTGCGCGACGTCACCGGCTGCGGCGGCTGCGCCGGAAGGCGTTTCGGCGCCGAAGCTTGGATCCTGTTCCAGCGCTAAGGATTCGCTGGAGTTCCCGTCCACCGACGCGCCGTCTCCAGCCCCTGAACCCCCTTCTGAAGGAGCGACGTCATCCACGGGTGTGCGCACGAGCACCCCGAACACCTCGATGCCTTCGGCGCGCTGCACGACGTGCAGCGTCGGCTTGACTAACTCGAGCACTTCGACGTGCAGTTCGAGAGTCGCGGGCACGAACCGCCGCCAATCGACGTTGATTTGCTCAAGACCCGCGAGGCGCTCCCCATCCGGGCTCGCGAGCAGCTCCGTAGCGGCGATCCGTAGCTCGCCCGCGAAACCGTCGGCGTAGCCGAAGTCGAGCGGACCGCGCCGCCGCCAGTTCAGGTGCGTTTCAAGTCGTGTGTGGGCTTGGCCACCCTCGAGCGCGCCGGGACCGATCCAGCGCTCGAGCGCGGGCAGCGTCGCAACCAGGCCCGACGAGCTGAGCCCCTTGGCCAAGGCCTCGAACACAAGGCCGGGTTCATCGCGGAAAGGAGCGAGTGCGAGGTCGGCGCGCACCGACCCGATCGCGGGGGGCGCGGACGCCTCGAGGAAGATCTCGAACGGCGGCAAGGCCGCCGAATCCGCGCTGATCAGCACCGCAGGGCCGGGTGTCGCGATGCGGCCGCTGAGCACGAGGGGCTCAGCCGCCGGTGGCGCGCTCGCGTCGACGATCCTGAGCTGCGCAAGTTCGAGTTCGAACGCGCCTAACTCCACGTGCGGGATGGCCGCGAAATCGAGTCCGTTCGGCGGAACCGCGGGCAGCGGGCGCCGCATGGTGTCGTCCTGCGTGCCGGACGCATCTGCGGGCGGTTGGATCGGGAGCTTGGGGTCCGCAGTCTGCGGCCCGAGGGCGAGCGTGCGCGCTGCCGGATCAAACGCGAGTCCCAGGACATCGAGCCGGCCCTCGCGACCTAGCTCGACGTCGAGCCGGAGCCCCGCAAGGCTCAGCTCGTCGATCACGTAACGCGGCGCTTGGGGATCGAGGAGTGGCGCCCGCAGTCGCAGCGAATCGAACGCCAGATAGGCGTTTTCGTCGGGAGCATCCCACGCTACGTCGAACAATCCGGCGTCCAGTCCGCGGATCGCCATTCCGTCGAGCCCGGCCGCAACACTAAGGTCGGCGCGCAAGCGGCCCGCGTCGCTCCCCAGGCTCCAACCCGGCGGCAGGTACGCTTCGAAACCGCCCGCGCCAAGGGCCGTGCCCCGCAGCCGCGCATTGAGCAGCAACTGCGCGAGGTCAGGTCGCAGTTCGCCCTCGATCGTCAGCGGTGCCGCGCCGCCAAGGTCGAGTTCGGCGCCAAACGCCGTGGTTTCGGCGGGGGACGACAGGTCGAGCCGGCCGAGCGACGCGTTCAGGGTCGCGCTCGCTTCGATGGTTTCGCGCCCCGCGCGGTCGGTCCACGCGACGTGGAGTCCGGCCAGCGACACCGGGCCCACTGCGACGGCGGGCAGGACGAACGGGCTAGCGGGTGGGGCTGCGTTTTCCGTGGGAGCCGCTTCCGCTACGGGAGCCTCTTCCGCCGCGGACACGGGCTCCGCCGTGGCGCGCGACTCCGCCGCGGCAACGGGCCCCGCGCCCGATTCGCTTTGACCTTCGACACCCGTGCTCTGCGCGGTATTGGCGGGCTCAAACAGCGCGACACCGGCAACACTGAGCGTGCCGTCGGCGCGCCGCGCGAGCGCGATGCGCGGGTTTACGATGTCGATTGCACCCAGGTCGAGCACGGCGCCCAATCGCACTTCGGGCAGGGCGAATCGGTCGAGGGAGGCCAGCGACACACCCTCTTCGAGAAGCCGCCAGTCGGTCAGTTCGAAGTGCACTCGCGGATCCGACTCCGCGAGGTCGACGCCGAACAGCGCCGTTCCGCGCGCGTCGGCCGCCTTCCACGTCGGACGCGGCAGACCCGCGGGCCACCACGGCGCGAGACGGTCGGGCGCAAGACCCTTTGCGTGCAACTCAAGCCGTAGCCCGAGCGTACGTGCGTCCGAGTTCACGGTGCCCGTCACTTCGAGCGTTTTCAAAAGTCCAGGGGCGCTCACGCCGGCCCGCACCGCGGCGTCGGATGGCGTGGCGCCAAAGAGTTCGAATGCACCCACGTCGAGGTGCGCTTCAACGGCATCGAGGCGCCGCTCGCCACCTGGACTGCGCTGCGTGATCGAAAGCCCCACGTCGCGGACCGAAACACCTTGAATCGCGATCCGCGGCAGCGCAGTCGGGGTGCGTTCCGCCGGTGTGGTGGGAGCCGCGGCAGCGGGGTCCAGGGTGCCTTCGGCTACGGTGTGGGTCCCGGCGCTGGGGTTGCCAGCGTCTTGGCCGTCTTCTTCACCGTCTTCACCCGCGGGTTGCGTGATGGCACGCGGCGCGGGAAGGGGGAGCGCTCCACCCTTCCGCGGCCCCAGCCCCGCGAACCGCCAGTGATTGGCCGCGTCCAGCTCGACGTGGATTGCACCGCCGCGGACGTTCAGCGCGCCCAGGTTCGCACGCTCCGCGCCCAGCGCCGCTCCGGTCCATTCCACAAGGTCCAACCGCGCGTCCGGTTCGGCGTTCGCGACCTCTTGGTTTGCGACAAGGCGCAGATCACGCGCCGCGAAATCGACGCGCAGTCCGTTCGCGTCGCGCCGCAAAGTGAGGTCGAGCGCGCCTTCGGCCGAACGGGCCGCACCCGTGCGCGCGAGTCCCGCCGCGGCGAGGTACGGGGCGACTGCGTCGAGCTCGAGCGGGCCCGCCGTTCCGCTGGCGCGTAGCCGAAGCGTTTGATCGTCGGCGACGAGCTCGCCATCGAACCACACCTCGCCGAGCACGCCGGGGGCGCTCGCCCGCAATTCGATGCGCGCCGGCGCGCCGTCGGGGCGCACGAGGTTCAAGTCGTCGATGCTGAAACGGTCGATGCGCGTGCGCAGGGTCAGGGGCGGATCGAACAACCCATCCTCGAAAATGAGCTGCAACCGCGACACGTCGAACAGCGCGATGGCGATCGGAGGCCAGCCTTCGGCAAGCGGTGCCGCGGAGTCGTTGGGGGACGGTGTCGCTCCGTCGCTCCCGTTGGGTATGGGCGTCGGCGCGGGCGTCGGCGCGGGCGTCGGCGCGGGAGTCGGAGCAGTGGCGGGCACCGTCGCGACACCCGCGAACAGGAACGCACCGTCCGCGCGTCGCGCGCCGCGCACGACGGTGCCGTCGATCGAAACTTCTTCCACGCGCAGGGAATCCGGGCCGAACTCCGCGTCCACGTCGAGCCGTGCGAGCGCAAGCGACGGCACCCCATCCACCGACCAATGGGCGTCCTGCACGGCGGCGCGCAGGCCGACCCGCGCCGGGTCGACGCCGCGCCGCTCGAGCATCACCCGGGCGCGCAGACCTCCGTCGCGCTCCTGGCCGGCGGGAGCAAGTCCGAATGCGGCCAGCAGAGGTGCAAGCGGCTTCAGATCGAGGCCTGCCATCTGCGCTTCCACGTCCGCCACTACGCGCTCGGGCAGCACCGTGGCGCGCCCCGTGACGGTCGCGGTGCGCAGGAGCGGCGCGCCGTCCGTGCCCTGCCCGCTCAGTTCGATAGCGAGCCGCGCGGGGCCGACATCCGGTCCCACGTCCGCAAGGCGCAGCTCCGCTTCGAACCGCGCGCGTCCAACGGGATCCACTGTCCGGTCAAGCACCGTCAAGCTGGCTCCCGTTATCCGAACGGCGCCGATTTCGATCGGGCTCGAAAAATCCGGCGTTTTGGGCGTTCCTGCATCGCGCGGAGCTGGCTCGGAGTCGCTCGAGCCTGCGCTCAGGACCCGCAGCAGCGGCCAGCTCCCATCGGCATTCCGCTCCACGTGCAGCGCGAGGCCGTCGACATCCAGCCGCTCGATGCGCACCGCTCCGCGCAGGAGCGCCGAAGTTGCGATGTCGATGCGCAGGTGGACAAGGTGCGCAACCGGTGTTTGCTCTGGAGCGTTCGTTTCCTGCGCGGGTGCGTCCGCGGCGATGAAAAGTGTCGCATCGCCGACGGTCAAGTCACCGGCGAGGATGCGCAGTTCGAGGCGTTCGATGGAGAGCTCGAATCCCGCCGCGCGCGCGCCGGCGCGTGCGAGGGGCACAAGCGCGAATGCGAGCGCCACGCGCGCGGCGACGATCAGCACCAGCAACACCGCGAGGCGGCGCAACCACCGACGACGCCGCGCCGGTCCGCGGGCCTTCGCCGCGGACGCGGAAGTCGGCTGCGCGCTCATCGCGGGTCCATCTTTGTTGGTGTTTGCAGCTCGCCCGCGAGCGCGGCCTGACGTGTGCGAACGTCGCTGAGTGGATCGAAGTTTGCGACTCCCAAACCGCGGGCGGTGAGCCACGCGTGGGCCCGCGAGCGCGCCGCGGGGCTTGAATCGGCCAAGAAGATGCGGTTCTCGGCCACCAGCGCTGCGAACATCTCGTCGAAGGACTTGCTCGCGTCGGCGATCTCCGCCAAACGCCCGGGGGCGCGGCCAACTTCGCCCGCGTGGCGCAGCAAAAGCGCCTGCTCCGCCGGTTGGATGCGCGCGGCGCGTGCATCCTGGGCCAACGCGAGCCACGCACGACGTTCCAGCCGCCAGACGAGCCGCGGAATGCGGTTTTCCGTCGCCGCATCCGGAGCGCCGTCAGCGGTTTCGTCCGCGAGGGCCAGAACGAGATCATCGAGCCGCGTGTCGTCTCCGACGAGGGCGACGTCGGCGGCGAGCGGCGAGCCGCCGGTTCCCGTGATGAAAACGAGTGCCGAGCGGCGTTCGGCCGGTGCGCCCGAGCCCGCCGCCGCGAACGCGTGCGCGAACTGGAGCAGGCGACCTTCCTCGGGGCCGACTGCGCGCCCGCTCGATAGGACTTCCTCGGCTCGCTCCAGTGCCTGGGCATCCGCGAGCGCGACACGTTCCACGTGGCGCGCGTAACCCTCGGGATCCTGGGATTCCTGGGGCGGCGGTTCGAGCCAGACGGCGGCGACCAGCACGCGTGCGTTGGGCTGGGGCCAGGCGACGAGCACGGTCGCGCTCACTTCGAGGGCAACGTCGAACACGACGCGCTCGCCGAGCATTTCGCGGTCCCCGTCGCCGGGTCGCACGGCCATGCCGAGCTCGACGGTGTCGTCGCCGAGTCTCCGGTGGAGCTCAAGCGCAAATCCCGCCGATCCGGACGCGTCGGCGCGGGGATTGGCTCGGGCGCCTGCACCCCCGATTTCGCTGCCCGCGGCTCCCCCGTCGTGGGCGCTCTTTGATGTCTCAGCGGGCGCGCGAGGCGCCGGCGTCTCGAGCGGTGCTTCGATGCCGAGCGGTGTATCGAGCCGCGGTTGTGGGCGGAGCTGCGCCGCGCCGCCCAGGTGGGCGCGCGCTTCGAAGTGAGCGCTTCGTCCAGCGGCCAGCGCTCCGTACAGCTCGGCCTCGAACGGGGCCGCGCCGTGGGCTTCGAGCCAATCGCGCGCATCCTCGCCCGCGAGCAAGCGGGTGCCGCGCGTGAGCTGAGCTGCCGCGCCGAGGGCGCGGTCGCCTCCGTCGCGTGCAATGACGCGCGCGCTCGCCGAGGCGAAAGGCCACTCGGAGACGTCCTGCGCGCGCGCTGCCAGGAACACGACACGCACCGCGAACGTTTGGGCGGGGTCGGAGGGGGCGGCCGCGAGGGCGGCGCTCAATGGCCCGCCAAGGAGCGAGCCGCCCCGGTGCTGGGCCGACGCATAACCGACGAGGGGCGGCGGCGGTTCCGGCGCGGATCGGCACGCGAGGACCGTACAGGCGGCGAGGGCGAGCGCCGCGCCGGTGGTCGTGGGGCGGGGATGGAACATGGCGAGCGGCAGACGTCGCCGACGTCGCCAAGGTACCAGCCGACCGGCGGCATCCACCGCGCCAGTGGCGAGTTCGCGCAACTCTCCACCGGCGCCTGTTGCGCCCGGCGAGCCCGCGCGGCGCACCCGCTCGGCGTGTTTCGGGGCGCGGGGGCAGCACCGAGCGCGGATCGCGGGTTTTCCGCGCGCGCCGATCGTGGACGGCGTGCGTCGGCGCTCGGGGTTGTGTGGCGGGTTGCGGTTGTTTGTTGAGGTTGCGGTATTGCGTGCGGGGTTGGCGCCGAGTTCGTGCGGTTGACGACGTTTTTCTTTCTGCGTGCAACCGACCTGCATATCGGCGGTCCGGGCGCGTGCGCGCGCGGGGTGGGCCCACCCCCCACCCACCCACCCTAGACCCCGCGGCCGCGCGGTCGGTTTCACGCGTTGTTTCCGAATTCTTTTTTCCGTGCCGCTAACCCACCAATGCGTCCAGCGCGACCATCGCGATGACGCCCAACACGAGTCCCCATGTCGCGCGGTCGCCCGTCCCGTCGCGGTGCGCTTCGGGGATCACCTCGCCGGCCACCACGAACAGCATCGCACCCGCCGCGAACGCCAGCCCGAACGGGAGCGCCGCGCCGGCGCCAGCGAATGCCCAGTAGCCGACCATCGCGAGCACCGGCTCGATGAGCCCCGTGACCACCGCCACGGCGATGGCCTGCCGTCGGGAGTAACCCACGCTGGCCAGGGACGCGGCCACAATCGCACCTTCGGGCAGGTTTTGCAGCGCGATGCCCAGTGTCAACGGCCGTGCGACCGCGGCGTCGCCGGTTGCGGCGCCGACACCCAGCGCCAGCCCCTCGGGGATGTTGTGCAGGGCGATCGCGAAGACAAACCGCCAGCGCCGCGCGAGTCGGGCGGGATCGGCGCCCTCGGGGCCTTTGATGAAGTGCTCGTGGGGGGTGTGGCGGTGCAGCCAAGCCACCGCAAATGCCCCCGCGGCGGCCCCGAGCGCGATTTGAGCCACCGCACCAAAGGGCGGACCCGCGCCGCTCCGTCCGAACTCGAGCGCCGGCGCAAAAAGCGATGTGAAACAGGCGGCGAGCATCACGCCCGCGGTGAGGCCGAGTAGGAGGCTCTCCGAGCGCGCCCCGGGCCGGCCCATCCAGGCGCCGATCGGCGCACCGAGGGCGTTGGCGAGCGCGGCGACCAGGCCCGCGGCCAACGCGAGGGCGAAGCCGGTCAACACGGGGGGATCGTCGGGCACGGCCGTGAAGAGACCCTGGCCCGGTCGGTTCCGCAAGGCTTCTTCGGCAACTCGCACGCGATCGGCTCCAGCGTGTGCATCGACATGCGGAACATCACAGCGTTTGGCTTCCGCGATCGGAGTCGACGGACTCGGGCGGGACCTCGGGCTCCGCCGTGATCCATAGGGGCCGCTGGGGCATGCGCCAGGTCGCGAGGCGGTCGAGCAACCGCTCCGGGTCGCGCTCTTCGATCACCAATGCCCGATTCGCGGGGTGCACGAACCCCTCGGTGACGGCGCGGTCGAAGAGCGCGACGAGCGGCTCGAAGTACCCTTCCACATCGAGCAGGGCGCAAGGTTTGTCGTGGAAACCCAATTGGCTCCAGGTCAACACCTCGCACAGTTCCTCCAGGGTGCCGAAACCGCCGGGCAGCGCGATGAAGGCGTCCGAGAGTTCCGCCATCTTCGCCTTGCGCTCGTGCATCGTTTCGACGACCAGGAGCTGTCGCAGGCCGCGGTGACCGACTTCCGTTTCCAGCAGCGCGCGCGGGATGACTCCTGTGACGCTGCCGCCCGCGGCGAGTGCTGCGTCGGCGAGGATCCCCATCAGCCCTACACGTCCGCCGCCGTACACAACTTCAATTCCGCGCGCTGCGAGCAGGCCTCCAAGGCGCGCGGCCATCGCGGCGAACGCAGGGAGGCGGCCGGGGCGTGACCCGCAGAAGACGGCGATGGCTGCCACGGGAGGGTTCTAGCCCGGGTTATTCACCAGCTTTGCGATCGGACGGCCCAACCGGCGGCCTTCGGCCGCCTTTCGCCCTCTGGCGGCACTTTGCGACCACGAGCGTCCCTCGTTGACCTGTTCAAGGTCGACTGTGGATCCCGCGGCCGCAAAGCACCACCAGGCGACGACTTGGGCTCGTCAGCTTGAAAACCTGATGAATAACCCGGGCTAGCATCCGCGGGCGACCGGTAGCGCAGGGCTTGCATTGTCGGGCATTCGCGTTCCACCGAGCAGCCGCTGGAACGACGTCGAAGGCAAACGCGACGTCGAAGGGAGCGAGCGCTGGATCTGCTTCGGGCGCGGCGCGGGCCGCGGGCCGGGCGGTTGCAAAATCGAACTCTGCGGGCCCACCACCCCCGCCCAGCCACCCCGACTGGTCGCCGAGCGGTTCGGTTGCGGTGATTTTCGCCGGTGCACTCGTAGAGCGGCCCCAGGGTGTAGCTTGTGTGGCCGTCGAAACGGATCCCATGGCGCTTCCCAAAGACGACTCGCTGCTGCTCCTGCACAACCCCCGCTGCTCGAAGAGCCGCGAGCTCAAAGGCGCCCTCGACGCGCGCGGTGTGCCGTTTGCCGTCCGGCTCTACCTGGAGGAGCCGCTCAACAAGGCCGAGCTCGCCGACCTGGCACGGCGGCTCGGCAGCCCCCTTGCCGACGCGGTCCGGCGCAAGGAAAGTGCCTACGCCCGGGCTGGGCTCGGGGACCGCGCCACCCCCGCGGCGGTCGCGGCAGCCCTCGTCGCCTACCCGGTGCTGCTGGAGCGGCCGATCCTCGTCCGCGGGTCGAAAGCGGCGATTGGTCGCCCCACCGGGGCCGCCTTGGCACTGCTCGACGGCGACCTCGGCGCCGGCTGAGCCGCGAAGGGGACCCGACCGCCCGACCCAGCGACGCGCTATGCGCCAGGTGCCGATCGGGCACTCGCGATGGCCGGAAGAGGTCGGTCCGTGTCCCGCTCGGGCCCCCTAACCGTCCCGTTCGCGCCGCTCGGCGGGGCGCGTGCTCAAGGGGTCGGTGGTGGAGGCCGATGACGCAGGGGACCGTCCCCGCCAACCGTCAGGAGTCCCGTGCACGAGCCCGCCCCTTCCGCCCCTCGATCCGCCGTTTCGCAACACCCCCTTCCGGCGGCGGAGCCGCGGGGCGCCCACTGGATTGCGGAGCTCGAGCGCCTCGGCGAGGTGGGTTCCTGGACGGTCGAACTCGACGGGCGGCTGCAACTGTCCACCCAGGGCGCGCGCTTGTTCGGGGATCTCGCGGCAGGCGGCAACACGGTCGATCTCAGCCGCGTGTTCGACGCGGCCAGCGAGGGCGATCGCGAGCGCTGCCGAGCCTGGTGGCAGGCAGCGGTCGACTCGCGCGCGAGCCTCGAAGTTGTACTCGCGGTCGGTGAAGCGGGTCGGCGCACGCTGCGCTTTACCCGCTCCAGCGACAACACGCCACGCGGTTTTGTGCAGGACATCAGCGACCGCTGGTCGGGTGCGGTCGACCGCCTCGATGGGAACGAGCTCGATGTCGCCACCGGTCTCCCGGGTCGCGAACACTTCCTCGTGCACCTTGCCCGCGGAATCGCGCGCGCAGGCAGCCGCGGCCATCGCCTTGCGGTGCTCCTGGTGCGGCCCACCCAGCCCAACAACGTGTCGGAGACCGTCCGCTCGGCGCTGCTCGCCGAGTGTGGCCAACGGTTGCGCCATTCCTTGCGCGACAACGACGTATTGGCGCGTGTGGTGGGGGATCACCACGACGTCCAGCTCGCGAGCAACGGCGCGGACGGTTTCCTCGTGATGGTCGAGCTTGCGCGGCCCCACGACGCCTCGAACGTCGGCCGTCGTCTGATCGAAACCCTGTCGCGCCCGATCCACTGTCAGGATTCCGACCACTGCCTGCAGATCGGCGGTGGCATCGCGCTCCACCCCGACGACGGTTCGCGTCCCGAAGACCTGCTCGCGCACGCGCTGGCTGCGGCCGAAGACGCGCGCGCCGAGGGCCCCAACAGCCTGCATTATTATTCGAGTGCGCTGAATGCCGCCGCGTTCGAAAAACACAGTCTTGAGACCCGTTTGCGCACTGCGGTCGCGAACGACGAACTCGAGCTTTTCTACCAGCCCAAGGTCGAGATCGCGACCGAGCGCATCGTGGGCTTCGAGGGCCTCGTGCGCTGGCGCCACCCCGAACTCGGGCTCGTTTCGCCAGCCCAGTTCATTCCGCTCGCAGAAGAGACGGGGATGATCATCCCCATCGGAAGCTGGGTTCTGCGTCAGGCCTGCCGCGACGCAAAACGCTGGCAGATGGAGGGTCTTCCGCCCATCCGCATGGCGGTCAACCTGTCGTCGGCCCAGTTCCGAGCGGCGGACCTGTTCCAAGACGTCATGGCAGCGCTGGCCGAAGTCGATCTTGATCCCAAGTGGCTCGAACTGGAGCTCACGGAGTCGATGCTGATGCACGACGTGGATTCCGCCGCGGCCATCCTGCGGCGCCTCAAGGCGAAGGGCATCCACATCTCGATCGATGATTTCGGCACCGGCTACTCGTCGCTGTCGTACTTGAAGCGCTTCCCGATCGACTCGCTCAAGATCGATCGTTCATTCATCCGCGAGATCAACACGAACCCCGACGACGCCGCGATCTCGACGTCGATCATCCTGATGGGTCGCAGCCTGAAACTGCGCGTGATCGCGGAAGGCGTGGAAACGCGCAGCCAACTCGCGTTCCTGCGGGTGATGCAGTGCGACGAGGCTCAGGGCTTCCTCTTCAGCCAACCTGTGCCCGAGCCGCGGGCACGCGCCTTGCTTGAAGCCCAATGCCGCCGGACCAGCAGTTACGGGCCGGCCATCGACGCGGCCTGAACCCGCCCCGCAGGGCGACGGTCATTTCAGTAGATTCTCCTCGTCCGAGCTTGCCAGTTCGGCGGTTACTTGAGCGTCGATCGTGCGATCGACGGTGGTGTCCGCGGGCTGGAGCGGTGCACCCGTGCTCGAACGCTGCTTGGCGCCTGCCTTTGGGGCCAAATCATCCGCATCGGGCCCAGTGCGACTGTCGCGTAGGTGCACACGGTAAATCGGTTCAGGCATGTCGAGCTCCGCCGCGTCGAAGGCACCCTTGACGTGGCGAATAGCCTCACCGCGGGCCTTCAGGAAGTCGGTTGTGCGCTGGTCGATCCACGCCAGGAACCACAACCGCACGGCACTGTCCGACAACTCGGCGATCTGCACGAGCGGCTTGGGTTCGGATAGAACACCATCGACGGATGCGAGGGTCTGAACGCCCATTTGGCGTGCGGCGGCGAGGTCCACGTCATTCCCGACACCCACATAGAAATCGAACCGCCGTAGGGGGTTGCGCGTGAAGTTGGTCATCGCGGACGTGATGATCATGCTGTTGGGAATGCGCAGGTGGTTGCCCTCCTGCGTCATCAGCACCGTGTCGCGCGACGTCAGCCGCACGACGTGACCGAGGAAGTCGCCCACCTGCACCAGGTCCTTGATCTCGAACGGATTGCGCGCGCTCAGCAGCACTCCGGCCAAATAGTTCTCGACGATGTTGCGAAAGGCGAAGCCGAGGGCGATGCCCACCACCCCGGCCACACCGATCAACGCGCCGACGACGGCGGTGGCATCCAGGATGTCGAGTGCGACCACCAGCCCCGCGCCCGTCACAACCGTGCGCACGATGCGCCGCGCGAGAAGCGAACCCAGGTCCGACAATCCCAGGCGCCGCAGCAAGGTACTGCGGTTGCCTAACCATCGACCGGCCAGCCAGAACAGTGCAAACACCCCCGCGGCCACCCCGCCGAGCGGCAGCATCCGCAGGGTGTCGCCGCCGAGTTCGAGGAACCGCTGCGTAGCGGGGCGAAGCCGGGCATCAAGATCCACTTTGGCTTCCAGTCGATCGTCGACAAACAGCACTCCTTCCGTACGCTGCGCCATTGCGCGCACGTCCCGCCCGGCGCGGGCGCTTGGCACGGTGCCGTGGAGCGTCACGACGCCCGAACGCACTTCGACGTCAACGTCTTCGAGCCCCGGGATGTGCTCAAAAATCGAACCCAGCCGTTCCTGGATGGCGGCGTCCGCGGGGACGGCACTGACCTCGATGCGGGGGAGTTCGACCGCGGGCGCCGTTTCGAGGATGTCCTGCGCAGCCACGCTGGGGCTCGTCAGAAAAAGCGCTGCGAGCGCCAGTCGGCGGACAGTGTTCAACATGGCAACGGTGCGCTAGCCCGGATGATTCAGTGCGCTTTCCAACCAGACGGCCCAACCGGCGGCCTTCGGCCGTCTTTCGTCGCCGGGCGGCGCTTTGCGACCACGGGCGTCCCTCGTTGACCTGTTCAAGATCGACTGTGGATCCCGCGGCCGCAAAGTGCCGCCAGGCGACGACTTGGGCCCGTCTGCTCGAAAACCAGATGAATAACCCGGGCTAGTCCCGTTGCGCGGCGGATCACATCTTGAGGCCAATCTGTGGCGCGATGGGCGTGGTCGCCTGACCGGTGTGAGCGCGAGGCCGCCGCACGGGGCTGCGCGTGTTGGGCGGACTGGGAGGAGCACCAGATCGTGCGCGCCGATGGCTCCGTTGTGACGAGGTTCGATTGCACGGCTCCCCTGTTCGATTCAAATGGGCGGACCCGTGGGTCCTTCGGCGCTTTAGTCGACATCACCGACAGCCAGGCGGGCGAGCGAGAGCGGGAAGCGCTGCCGCCCGCGCGCTCAAAACCGATGCGTCGCGGGAAAGCGCAAGCGACTAAAGCCCGCGCTCAGGCCGCCGCGCCGTTTGCGCGCCGAGAGCCGCCCGTCGATGCCTCGCCGACGTCGAGCACTGCAACCCAACGCATCTGGCCAGGGCCGACGAGCTCGGCGGAAAAATCGGCGCCCAACGTGGCGGCGCGGCGGCGGGCGACCGCAACGCACAAGTCGAAACCGCTCGACTCGGCGCGGAACGGCTCGGTGCCCAGGTCGATCCGGTCGAAGCACGCGCCCGGGCCCCCCAAGTGGACCTCCATGCGCAGATGGTGCTGGCCCTGCATGCCCCCGGCGATGTCGAGGTCAAGACGCACCTCCGCAGCGGAACCGGCCCGCGCGGTGTCGACCACGTCCTCGAACAGGCCGCGGAGCGCGTTGGGCCTAGAGGTGAAGACCGCGGACGCGGACGGGGCGCGCTGCACGCTCGCGCGGATTCCGGCGCGCGCGGCGGCCGCTTCGAAGGCGGCGATGTCGGCCGCGATGTCGACGGGTTGCGGGGCATGGTCGCGCTCGCGTCCCGCGAACTCGAACTGCAACAAGAGCGCCACCTGACGTGCGCGGCGCAGGGCCGAATGTACGGCGGGATCGAGGTGCTTTTCCAACGGCTCGGGCACGAGCAGCGCGCGGCTCGCGCACAGAACGATGTCACTGCGTGCCGACGCAAAGGCTTCCGCCATGGCTTTATCGGAGGTCAGCGCGCGGTTGACGGTCTCCAGGCTGGAGGCGTAGGCCCGCACCTCCCCCAGGTGCAACTTTTCGGACAGCGTTACCGACCATTTTTGCGTCAGCGCGCTCGCGAGTTGCTGCACTTCGACGGTGTCGAAGGGTTTCTTCAGGATCAAGAGGTTCTGCGAACGGCCGAGCTTGCCGAGCATTTGCTCGTAGGAATAGTCCGAGAACGCAGTGCAGATCACGGCCTGCAAGTCGGGGTCGACCTCCCACAGGCGCGCAAGGGTCTCGACGCCATCCCAGCCGGGCGGCATCCGCACGTCCACGAATGCCATGGCAAAGGGTCGTCCGCTGCGGCGCGCATCGATCAGCTTTGCGAGGGCCTCTTCGCCCTGCATCGCCGAATCTAGCTCGTAGACCTCTTCCTGCTCGACCGGGGTGGTCGCGCCGAAAAACGCATCCGCGAGAGAGTCCAACTCTTTAGAGGTTTGAGCGCTCGCCGCGAGGATCTTGCGATAATCCGCGTGGATCGCAGGATTGTCGTCGACGAGCAGCACTCGCCGGTTGGTGTCGTGCTTCATGAGGCTAGCGCGTGGGTCGCCATCGCCGCGGGTACGGCGACCGGAACGGTCAGGGTGAACATGGCGCCCTTTCCTGGGCCCTCGCTGTGCGCGCTCAAACGACCGCCCATCTCGACGGCGGCGTTCGCGGACGCGTGGAGACCAAAACCGTGGCCACTTTTGCGTGTGGTGAACCCGTGGTTGAACACACGCGCGAGGTTGGCTTCGTCGATGCCAACGCCGTTGTCGACGACGCGCACGGTGAGGATGCCGTCGTCGTAACGCGCGTCGACGCGCAGTACTCCATCCGCGCGCCCCGCTTCCGCGAGGGACTGGCGCGAGTTCTGGATCAGGTTGACGAGGATCTCGACCAGCTTGTGCTTATCGAGCGCAAGGCGCGGCACATCGGCGATGTCCCGATCCACGCGCACTCCAGCGACGGGGCCGCCGGCCTTGTCGCACAGGCGCAACGCCGCGTCGACCTGGGTGCCGACGTCCGTGGGTTCGAGTAGCTTCGAACCGGTGGCGTAGGCCTGCTGGGAGGAAACCAGTTCGCGGATGTGCTCGACGGCTTCGACCAGATGGTGGAGTTCGGCCTGCAGCGCCGAGCGCTCGTCGCCGAGTTGGCGTGTCAACGCCGCCACGAACGGCACGAGTTGTTTGCCCTTGGGATCGTCGTTGATGAAAGCCGGGAGGTTGTGCTGGTGTTGCTGCAACAGGCCGACGAGCTTTTCCAGGTGGCCAAGCCGTGATCGGCGCAACTTGTCGTCGATCATCCCGGTCGACACACACACGCTGTTGAGCACGTTGCCGACGTTGTGCAGGATGCCTGTTGCGATCTCGCTCATGCCCGCCGAGCGCGCAGCGGTGATGACCAAGGCGCGGGACTCCTCGAGCCGCCCGAGCATGGTGTCGAATTCGTTCGAAAGGGTCCCGATTTCGTCGTCGCGCTCGAGCTTGAGGCGCAGGGAGCTATCGTCGCGTCGGCCGATCTCGACCGCCTGGTCGGTGAGCTGCGCCAGCGGGCGCAAAACCACACGCTGCAGCAGGCGCAGCAGCACGAACACCATCAACAGGCCGGCCGCGAGGGTCGAAACGAGTGCGTAGTTGACGGCGCTCGCGCCCTTGGACGAGATAGCGCGGTCGATCTTCGCCCGCACGAGCAAGGCCGGTTGATGGCGAGCATCGGGGAGCGTCGCATAAACATGCAGATAGTTCTTGTCGAGCGCACGTGCGACCGCATGCGCGGACGCGGTGACTTGGTCGAGCACCGGCGCCACCTCGTCCGGCAGAAGCGATCCGTCGAGGGGCCAGAAATCGAACGGCACCTGGGTTCGATGGGCGATACGCTTCATCGTATCACCCATCAGGAAGCGGCCGAGGATCAGCCGTCCGGCAACGGACTCCGCTGCGCCGTGCGCCAGGATCGGATGGGCGGCGACAAGCAGCGGCCCGGCGTCGGTGTTCCACAGTCCCGACACGGGCAGGCGCGGACGCTCGGCACTCACGAGCCGGTGCGTCGGGGCCATGCGACCGGAGGGGAAGTCGCGTAGGCGCAAACGCTCGCCATTGGTCGGATGGCGGGCTTCGCCCCACAACACTTCGCCCGCGGGATCGAGCACATAACACAGGTGCAGCCGTTCGTTCGCGAACACAAGTTCGCCCAGGGCGGCGTCGGGGTAGGAGGGCGCCTGGCCCGCGGCATACCGCGCGATGTCTTCCCGCTCGGCCCATGAGGCGGCGCGTTCCGCGAGGGTTGCGACCTCGTCGGCGATCGCCAGGACGGTGCGGTCCATGTCGCGCAGGGCGTGGTCGCGCTCGAGCGCGTCGAAACTCGGACGCAGGATCGAGCGCTGGACGCCGTGGTCGACGAGGGCATATCCGGCGACGACCGGAATCAGCACCAGGACGATCTTGGAGCGCAGCGACATGGGGTGCCCGGGTCGGCGATCAAGCCGCGTCGGCGCGCTCGGGCGCGGACGATTCGATGGGATAACGCAGGCTGCGGGTCGCGTCGTTTACCGCTGCACATAGCTCCACCAGCTCGTCGCCGTTGCGCAGCCGACAGTCCGCGGGTCGCTCGCCGCGCGCGACCTGGCGCAGGTAGGTTTCCAGCCGGTACACCGGGCCCGCGATGCGGAAGGTGACGAGGATGCCGATCCAGAAGATGGCGGGCAGCAGCACGAGCAGGCTGAGCAGCAGGATCCGGAGAATGTTGCCGTTGAGCTCCGTGGCGACGATCAATCCGTCGTTGGGAAGCAGCAGGGCGATCCCGCTCATCGTTTCGTAGAACAGCAGGCACTGCAGCAGGAGCGACAGGATCGCGATGCCTGCGAACACCGACACCAGCTTGAGCTGCAGCCGCGGGCGGATGAGCTTGATACGGCGCTTGTAGCGGGGTGTTTGCGGGGTCATGGTCGCAGGGGGTTGCGAAGGGAACTTCGGAGTTTGGAAAGGCTTTCTTGAGCGCCGGACCGTCCGGCGGGCCGAGGGGAGGCAGGGGCGGGAACGCGGGATCGCTTTTTATTGGGGGGGGGGCGAACGGTGGCGGGCAGGTCAACTTTCCTGGAGCCAGGTCCGCCAAGCGGAGTAGACCGGCGGCAGATCGACACCGCTCAAACGGACGAGCGCGCGGTGGGCGTACGCCACCGACTGCGGCTCTGCGACAAGCAGCAAGCGGGTGAGCGCAGGGATCGCGGTGGGATCCTCCAGCCGCTCCAGGATCGCGCACGCCGTGCGCACGACGCCCGGATGCTCGATGCCGAGCGCAGCCTCGACCTCCCGCGCGATCCGGCCGCGGTTCAAGCTCTGCGCGCCGATCTCCTGAAGCGCGGAAAGCACTTCCGGCGGTCCGCCCCGACGAAGCACCTCGAAACACACTTCGGCGCGCTCGTCCCACCACGCTTCGCTGCGGGCCAGCCAATGCAGCCAAGCTTCGGGCTCGTTCCGCAAACTCAGGCCGCTGATGCGCCGCAGCGCCCAAAGGGCAGCCGCACGCGGAGCCACCTCACGATCCTTGAGGGTGGCGATCAAGCCAGGAACCGAGCGGTCGTCGCGCAGCCACCCCAACGCGAGGCACGATTCCCTGCGGACCGCGAGGTCGGTGCTCGCAAGCCCGTCGCGGATGTCGCGCAGCAGCGTGTCGGTGGGCCCCTGGGGCAGACGGAGGTAGAGCTTTGCGAGTGGAACGAGCAGTGCCCGGCGGATCTCCGCCGAGAGGAACATCAGTTCCCCCAGTGCAGCAGCGGTCCGCACGTGCACGTATTCGCGGAGTCCCTCGATCACCAGTGCTTGGACTTCGGTCGGCGCCGTTCGAATGCGCACGAGGATCGCGTGAGTGCCTTCCCGCGTGCGGCTGTGCACGTCGGCGACAAACGCGACAAACGCGGAAGCAAACTCCGCTTCGACGCCGTTTTCCGGCAATCCGCCGATGACGAGGTCGAACGCGACGGGAACTTCGTGGGGCCGCGCGGATGGCCTCAGCATCTCGAGCGCGATCGCGCGAACCTTCCCATCGCGCTCCTGTGCTGCGAGCAAAACCGCCACGTCGAGGCGCACGTCCTGGGGCAAGGCGTGGAGCGCCTCTAGGGCCTCTGTGCGCCGCGCTGGCGAGTCGTCGTCCCCGATGCCCGCCGCGGTGTGCAGCAGCTCCAGCGCGCGAAGCTCATCGCTCGGCGCGGCATGGCCCCACGCCGCCGCGAGGGCGAGCACTCCCGCGCGCAACGTCAATGCGAAGACTTTCATCGTCTTAGTCGTCGTCGTCGTCGTCGTCACGGGGGCCCATACCGCGCTTGCCCTTGACCGGCTTCAACTTCGCCGTGACGGGGTCATCGATGTCGGTCCACGAGCGCCGTTGGCCAACCCGATTTTCGGTTCGAACGGGGGGTTGCACGACCTCCTCGATGACCGCGTCGACCACTGAACGGTCGAAGGTTTCTTCCGTACCGCGGAACGTGCGTACCTCGCCGTCGTCGCGTGTGTACTCGACCGCCATGTCGATCGGAACGTGGCCGGCTCCAGGCGCGGGCAGTGCCACGCCTCGCGCCGCAAAGTCGGCGAGGGGCTCGTAACGCAGGTCGCCTGCGATTTCGCGCGGCACGGCAACCGGGCGCCAGTGCAATACACTCAGGCTCATGTCCGTCGAGCCGAGATCGCCGGCGCTCACGTCGATGTGGAACTGGGCTCCGGGCGCGAGGGTCAACCCGCCGGCCACCACGGATCCGTACACCGGCGCGTTGGCGGCGATCGCGACATCCGCGCGTGGGGCATAGATCGAGCCGTGGAATGCACCCTGGTGGGCGAAGGACAACACCCCCCCCGTGCGCGTCGACATGTCGAGCCACAGCGAGAGTCCCCGCGGGTCGCCGGTGACGTTGACGATCGACGAGAGGGCCGTCGTGGTCATCGCCTGACGGACGTAGATCTCGACCGGTCCCACGGACGAATCGACGCGCAGGCGCGCAGACCCGGCCAGGTGCAAAGAATCGACGACGACGATCGCCGGACCGACGATCGTGCCGGTGGCGTTCGTGCCGATGGTCATGTTCGGACCGGCGTAGGTTCCCGAAGGCAACAGTCCGGTGCCCGCCGGGCTGACCGTCATCGGCCCGAACCAACTGGCGGCGGGGATGGTGATCAGCGGGAGTTCGACCGAATCCGCGCGTGGCGACGTGTTGCCCACCACGTTTCCACCGAGGGCAACGCTCACGGACTTGTCCGGACCGGGAGTGACGTTGCCCAGGATGGTCGTCGGCACGAGTCCGCGCAGACCTCCGACGGACACGTCACCGTTGGAGCCCACCGTCGCCCGGTAGAGCATCGCACCCGGAAGTGGCGCGGAGTACGGACCGTTTTTCGAGTTGTAGGCGTCGATGTACGCACCCGCGCCGATCGTCATGTTCCGACCGGAGAATGCGCCGAGGTTCAGCGCGTTGTCGTAGTAGAGTTCGATCGCGATCGCTAGCTTGGCCCGCGCCTGGCCGCACAGGGCAGTCGATTCGATGTGGACGATGTCCTGCGCATCGGACTCCGCTTGGGTCCAGAAAACTCCGTCGCCAAAACGCACCGGCAGTTCCTGCGTTCCCACGATGCCACTGTTGCCCTGCAGCAGGCCGTAGATCGCTTCCGACAGGCCGGCCTCCGCGATGTAGAACGCGCGCTTTTGGTCCACGGCGCCCGCTTCCCTGCGCCAGTGCGCGCTGCTGAGCTGCAGCATCATGGCGCTGAGGAGCGCCACGATCGTGACGATCATCAGGGAGAGCGCGAGCGCGGAACCCCGGCGGGATGCGTGTGCGCGTTGGTGCGTAGTTTTCATGCTGAACCCCTTCAGTTGCGGAACGCAACCACTTGTTCGAACTCGCGCACGAGGGCGACTCCCGCGGAGTTGGTGCGCTCAAGTGTCATGCGCACGATCACGCTGTCGCCTGCGACCGTGAACGACAAACCGAGCTCGTCGATGATCCCGTTGGTGTTGTCGTCGAGCCCGTTCTGCGGCGACTCGCCGAGCATCGCGGGTCCGACGTAACGCCCCCACACGACACGGCGTTCCTCCTCCGTGCCCAGGCTTCGGTACCAGAGCACCTCGCCGGTGTCCATTTGCAGACCGATCCGCTCCGGTTCACCCCAGACGAGTTCCCCGTCTTCGACTCCCAGCGATACGTCGTAGTCGACAGCCGAGCTGTACAGCGGCGCTTCCGCGGCCGGAATCACACTGTTTTTTGCCGCGGACTGCAGCGCGATCACGATGCGGTCCAGCGTCTGGCGCGCGTGCAGGTCGAGCGCTTGGGTGTCTTCGCTGGCGTCGTGGGTCTGCGACGTGGCGCGCAACAGCATGCTCATGTTCACGATGATGATCGCAAGGATGCCGGCGGCGATGATCAGCTCGAGCAGGGTGAAGCCGCCCTCCCGAGTGACAGTGCGCGTTTGGCCATTGCGACGGACGGGCTTCATGGGGAGATGAACATCGTGTGGAGCCGCATTGAGCGCACTCCAGACAGGCTCTCCCAGCGCAGTTCGATTTCAACGGGCAACAGCGTGTAGTCGTTCGCCACGTCCACAGCCGCGATCGTCCCGTTGCCGGTCAGGTCGCGCGGCATACCCAGCTCGATGCGCACGACGTCCTCGCGCAGCTCGACACCGTCACCCGGGAATCGGATGCGCCCGACAAAGCCGTCGACGCCATCCGGGGACCGCAGCCCCAGCACCCTGAACAGCGAGCCAGGTGCCGTGTCCGGCCCCGAAGGATCGTCGTCGCCCGTGTCGTTGTAGCGCGCGAACAGTTCCCCAAAGGGCTCGGCGCGCATCATTTCGAGCTGCGAACGCGCCGCGAGCGCCGCCAACGCGCTCTCGCGCTGCAACGGCGCCACACGGGACGTCGAAGTGAGCGTCCCGCTCAACATCCCGATGGCGACCGTCATGACGACGAGCGCGATCGAGAGCTCGAGCATGGTCAATCCGCGCCGTGCGGGGTGGGCCTGGGCGACCCCGCTAGAACCGGGCGTGTTCGAATGCAACAACATGGCGCGGGCCCGACGGCAGTGCCCGGCTTAGCCCATCGGGGGCCCTGCGCCCCCCACTTGACGCCTCGCGACGGATTTCCCGCTAGGGGTGTCCCGTTGAGGGCGAATCGCCACGGACTTAGCTCAAATCGAACAAAAACACGCGCCCGGCGGCGCGCGCCACCAGGTCGAGCTCGCCCCCTTCGGGGCCGCGGCTGAAGACGCCGTCGCCCGGCTCGAGAACGAGGCCGCCCACCTCGTAGGTGCCGGTCGCTATTTGGAGCCACACCCGGCGGCCGGGATTGATGCGGTGGAAGAGCGCTGCCCCGACCTCCACTTGGGCGCTGTAAACGGATGCGTCCTGGAGCAGCGGCAAAGATCCTTCGCGTCCATCGCGCGACGCGACGAGGCACCAGCGACCGCGGTCGTTAGCGCCAAAATCGCGCTCGTGGTAGGCGGCTGTGCCTGCGGTCGACGCGGGTTCGATCCAGACTTGCAGGAAGCGGGTGCGTTGGTCCTTCGATGCGTTGAACTCGCTGTGTTCGATGCCGCGCCCCGCGCTCATCACCTGCACCTGGCCGGGCACGAGGATGCCGCCGCCGCCGGTCGAATCCCTGTGCTCCAGCGCCCCATCGAGCACGAACGTCAGGATCTCCATGTCGCGGTGGCCGTGGGTCGGAAAGCCCGCCCCCGGCTCGACTCGGTCGTCGTTGATGATGCGCAGCGCGCCAAAGCCCATCCAGCGCGGGTCGAGGTAACCGCCAAAGCTAAAGCTGTGGCGCGATTCGAGCCACGCGGTGCGTGTATGGCCCCGCTCGGCGGCCGCGCGCAGGGCGAAGGTGGCCGGTCGGATTGCTGCCGGTCGGGTTGCTGTCGGCATTACCGCCGACAGGTTGGCGGGAGCGTGGCCCGCGGGCGGCACGGAGGGCATTGCAGAAGTCATCGTCGGGTTCCTCGTGCCCCCTCTAGTCCACCACCGGCGTCGGTTCGACAGACTCCCCCGGGCTGAGCGGTCCGCCGTCGAGTCCCAGCAGCGCAGTCCGTACAGTGCAGGGCCCAAAGGCCCGCTTTACCCCCATTTGTCCCATCTCCCATGCAGCGAATCGTCGAATGCGTCCCGAACTTCAGCGAAGGCCGCGATGCCCGGGTGATCGAGGCCATAGCAGAAGTCATACGCGGCGTGGAGGGGGCGCGGCTGCTCGACGTGGACCCCGGCAAGGCGACCCACCGCACGGTGATGACGTTCGTCGGCGAGCCCGAGCCCGTCGTCGAGGCCGCCGTGCGCGCCGCGCGTCGCGCGGGTGAGCTCATCGACATGCGCAAGCACAAAGGTGAGCACCCGCGGTTTGGAGCGCTTGACGTTTGCCCGATCGTGCCCGTTTCGGGTGTGAGCCTCGCGGAGGCTGCAAAGATCGCGCGCGGCCTCGCCCGGCGCCTCGGGGAAGAGGTTGGCCTCACCGTGTACTGCTACGAAGCGGCGGCGAACAAACCCGAGCGCAAGAATCTGGCGGCGGTGCGCGCGGGTGAGTACGAGGGCCTCGTCGACAAGCTGAGCCGCCCGGAGTGGAAACCGGACTTCGGCCCGGCGACCTTTGATCCAGTGCGCGGCGCCACCGCGGTCGGCGCGCGCGATTTCCTCATCGCCTACAACGTCAACCTCAACACCACGAGCACGCGCCGCGCCAACGCGATTGCATTCGATGTGCGTGAGAAGGGCCGCATCCAGCGCACCGGCGATCCGGTGGTGGGCGAAATCGTGCGCGACGCGCGCGGCGAACCCGTTTGGACGCCGGGAACCCTGAAGAGCGTCAAAGCGATCGGCTGGTTCATCGAGGAGTACGGTGTCGCCCAGATCTCGATGAACCTGACCGACATCGCGGCCACGCCGATCCACGTGGCGTTCGACGAGGTGGTCGCGAAGGCGGCCGAGCGCGGCGTGCGCGTGACTGGTTCGGAGATCGTCGGACTCGTGCCCTTGCGCGCTCTGCTCGAAGCGGGCCGCTACTTCCTGCGCAAGCAGCAGCGCTCACTGGGAGTCCCCGACGCGGAGTTGATCAAGATCGCGATCAAGTCGATGGGGCTCGACGAGCTCAAACCCTTCGATCCGCGTGAGCGTGTCATCGAGTACCTGCTCGAGGACCGCTCGAAGCCGCGCCTCGTCGACTTGAGCGTGACGGGCTTCACCGAGTCCGCGGCGTCGGACAGTCCCGCGCCGGGGGGTGGTTCCGTTGCGGCGGCGATGGGGGCCCTCGGTGCGGCCTTGGGCACGATGGTGGCGAACCTTTCGAGCCACAAACCCGGTTGGGACGCGCGTTGGGAGGAGTTCAGCGATTGGGCCGAGCGCGGCAAACGCTGCTACGTCGAGTTGCTGGCCCTCGTCGATCGCGACACCGAGGCCTTCAATGGGCTGATGGCGGCCTTCGGCTGGCCCAAGGGCACGGCCGCCGAAAAGGAAGCCCGCACCGCGGCGATCCAAGCTGCGACGGCGGGGGCGATCGACGCGCCGCTGCGGGTGATGGAAGTCGCGGTCGAGTCGATGGCGGTGGCGGCCGCGATGGCCGAGCACGGTATGCAGAGTTCGATCTCCGACGCGGGTGTCGGGGCAATCGCGGCACGGGGAGCCGTGCTCGGGGCCTGGCTCAACGTGCGCATCAACGCAAAGGACCTCGCCGACGAAGCCCGCCGCGCCGACTACCTCGCGCGCGCGAAGGCGCTGGCCGAAGAAGCACAGCGCCTCGAAGCGGCGATCCTGGCGCGGCTGCCCTGACGTCGCGGATCGCTCGAAGGCGGGCCAGAGGCCCGCCTTCGAGCGTGACGAGCGATCGCGGAATCGCTCGCCACACAGATCAAGCGAACAACGCGCGGCCGGCCCAGGCGAACGCCAGGGCCGGCCAACAGAAAATCACGGTGCGAACGCGACGCCGACGGCGTTCGAGATCGCGAGGTAACCGGGCACGGTGAGGTCGATCGCGGCCGCCTGCAAGTACAAGGTGACGGGTGCCGGCGCGCCGCCGGGCACGTTCGCGATCGCAAACGCCCCTTGGCCATTGGCCACCGCCGTGAAGCCGATCAGCAGCGGATTCGTCACGAGGTTGCCCACGAGGAGCGGCGTCGGGTTGAAGTCCACAGATCCAAGAATCCAAAGGGGCGCGCCCGCGGGAGCGCCGCTCAGATCAAGAACGGCGCTGTTGCCCGACGTCAGCGGTTCACCACACACGGACAGCGCGAGGGTTCCGGGGCCACCAAAACCCAGATTGGGTTGGCACAGCGTGCACGACACTTCGCGCACGCGGAACTCGTCGATGGCCGCCTCGACGAGCGCTCCGACGTCGTCCTTCGCCACAAAACGCACAACGACGTTGCCGGTCGGTGTTACGAAGTCCGAAACGGTGAACTCGTGGAAGTACCAACCCCCGCCGGCCTGCGGCCCGCCGGGGCCAACCACCTCGACGGTGGTGTAGTTCTGCCCACCGTCGTTGCTGATCGCGACGGTGAACACTTCGACGTTCGGGTTGGCGCCACCGTCGTTGCTGAACCAGCGCCAGTAACCGATGCGCGCGTCCGTGCCCACAAGATCGATGGCCGGCGAGCGCAGCGTCGTTTTGCCACCGTCCACGTCGTTGGCTCCCGCGCCACCGCCCGTGTGTTGGCCGGTGACAAAACAGAGCTCGCCGACTGCGCTCACGTCCTGGGACGGTTGCACGGCGGTGCCGACGGGCGCCACGCGCTCCCAGATTCCGCTCGCGGCGTTGTCCCCGGGCGCACCGACAACCCAACCCGTCGAAACCTCGAAGTTATCGGCGAAGAGCACCACCTCGACACCCACTTCGGGGCTCACAAGAGCACTTGCGACCGCGCCGCAGTTCGTTTCGTCGAAGCTCGCGAAGTACTCCGGCGCGCTGCCGCAGGGCGCGGGGGGCAGCAATGCGCTGTAGACACCACCACCCTGGGGCGTCATCGGAACCGCGGCAAAAACGCCCGTCGGCGCGAAGCGGAAGTTGAGCTCAACCGGTCCGTTCGGCGTTCCCTTGACGGTTGCCGAGATCGACGTCGCAACGTCGGGCTCAAGGAGCGCGAGCGTGTCGACCTCGATCCCCACAAACAGCGGCAAACAGCTCGCCGCGCCTGCTTTCATCACAGCGACGACGGTCGGGTGGAAAAACGTCGTGATGTTGCTGAGGCCACCGGGGCAAAGGTGGCAGTAGCTCATGATCGTGCCATTCGAAATGCATCCGCCTTGGGCGCAGGTGTCGATCGGCGGAGCGTAGTCGTGGGTGTGCGGCGATCCGAAGCTGTGGCCGGTTTCGTGCGTGAAGACCATGAACTCCCAGTTGAGTGGGCTGACGGCGATCGGGAACGGCGTCAAACCGTCCATGTTGCCCGAGACCGCGAACGAAAAGCCCTGCGCGGCGTCGCAGATGCCCGACAGGTACGCCACGCCGCCGCCCAGGCTCGCGCCCGAGAGCATATGGCCGAGCACCGCGCCGCCCGGGACGTTGCCGCTCCATGCGTCGGCGAACTCGAACAGCACGTCGATGCTGCCACCGCCGTTGTCCTGCGCGGACCAGGGGTCCTGGGGGCTCGTGTAGAACTGCACGTAGGGGTACGTGAGCACCGTGTCGATCTGCTCTTCGTAGCGCGCGCTCGAGGCCGCCAGCAGCGACACGACATGTGCCGTCTGCGCGCCGAGGTCGCCGCCAAACACTTGGTTGAGCTGGAAGTCAGTTTCGATGGCGACCGGGCAATCGCGCAGCACGCAGGACGGGGCGGGGCCGCCGAACACGGCGTGTTGGCTACCGCCACCGTGGGGCGCGGCTTCGCGGGTTACGTCGATCGTTTCGCAGCGGAACGGCGCGCCCGCGCGCAGCGCGCCGAGCTCGTCGTCACCCACGACCCAAGCGACCGATCGCGACCAATCGCCGCGCCCGTCGTGCTGTGCGAGCACGTGCGTCAAACGCTCGCCGTCGTTCCACCAACCGCGCACACCGCGATTCGAGAAGGAAACCACCGCTTCGCTGCCGGGGCGCCCGGCAACCGTACCCATCCAAACGCTGAGGTCGAGGCCGTTCATCAGGTCCGGCGCAAGCTCGCCGTCCACCCACAGTCCAAAGCGCAGCCGATTGAGGTCAACGCGCTCGAGCATGAGCTCAAGATCGGGGCCCTGCGCGCTGGGCACACCTGTCAGCCGGACGGAATCGAGTTCCGCGAGCGCGCGGATTTGGGTTGCGCGGGGCGTGAACTCCCGCACCGCGGGGTACGGCGTGTTGCCGCTGTGCTCGAGCGGAAAGGGAACGGGGAGCTGGGCCGAGGCGCTTGCCGCAAAAGCGGCGAGGACCGCGGCAGCGCGCAACCATGTTGCGTCGGACATCGCGTAGTGGGGGGATGGGTTTTGAACGCGCCGGGGGGCAGCGCGAGGGGCGAACGAGCCCCGAGGGTAGCGAGCGCGCGCGATCCGTGGGGTTTGACCGCTTTCGTCTCAATGGCGCGGCGCCGCTGCCCTGCGGAGCCGGTCGGCGATGCCGGCCCAGGCCTCGGTGTTGGGGGGGGACTCCACCCACACCGCGTCCACACCGCGTGCGTCGAGCCCATGCAGCACCTCGTACAAACGCGCCGCCCACTCGCGCGCGCCTTCGCCCAACACGATCTCGACACCCGTGCCGTCACCCAACGCCGTGCGCACGATGCGTGCTTCACCGGGCGGGAGCGCGCGTGCGGCGAGCGTTGTGCGGTCGACCAGATGCACACGCGCGCGCGGTGCGTAGTGGCTCGCATCGAGGCCCGGCGACGCACGCGCCGCGCCGGGGCCGGGGTCCGCGTGCGGACCTTCCAGTTCGGCGACGACGGCGGCGAGCTCCCCATGCGTCAATGTGCCGGGACGCACGAGCCGCGGCCGCGCGCCGCTGACGTCGATCACACTCGATTCGATGCCCAAGGTCGCGGGGCCACTGTCGAGCACCAAGTCGACACGGTTGCCGAGCCCTTCGACCACGTGCTCGGCGCGTGTCGGCGACAGGCGCCCGGAGGGATTGGCGCTTGGCGCCGCGACCGGTTCGCCGACGGCCTCGAGCAATCGCAACGCGACCATGGACGCGGGCACACGCACCGCCAGCGTGTCGCGGCCCGCCGACAGGCAATCGGGCGCGTGCACGGCGCGCCGGACGATCAGCGTCACGGGCCCGGGCCAGAAGGCGGCGGCAAAACGCTCCGCAGCCGCGTTCCATGTCGCAGCGAGCGCACGCGCCGCTCGAGCCGTCGCGACGTGGGCGATCAGCGGGTTGTGGGCGGGGCGGCCCTTTGCCGCGTAGAGCCGCGCGATGGCCGCGGGATCCATCGCGCGCGCGCCGAGGCCGTAGACGGTCTCCGTTCCAAATCCAACGAGCCCGCCCGCGAGGATCACACGCGCCGCCTCCGCGATCACGCGCGGATCGGGGCGCTCGGGATCCACGCGCAGGACACGCGGCAGCTTGCCGTCCGCCTGCCGCACGGGCGTGTCGTGCATCAGCGCAGCTCCAACTCGACATGCAGCGGCAGGTGGTCGGAGCCACCGTCCGATCCCACACACGCCCGTCGCGCGCGGAGGCCCGGCCGCAGCCAAATCTGATCGATGCGGACGACGGGTGGACTGGGAACACCGCGATAACCCCCGAACGTCGGAAAGGTGAAACCGAAGCCCGAGCCCGCCGCGCGGTACGCGTCGGCATATCCCGCTGCGCCCAGGACATCCAGCGCACGGGCCGCCGGCGTCAGGTTGAAATCGCCCGCGACCAGCGCGCGCGGATCGTCGCCCAGGTGTTCGATCACGCCGGCGAGGACCTCGTCGGAGCGCGCCCAATCGCCGAAAAAAGTCCCCCAAAGGTCGAGGTGCAAGCCCACGATGCGCACGTTGCCCCTCGGCGTCGTCACCGTCGCCGCGAGCCACAGTTTTGCGCCGACCGGTTCGAAAACCTGCACCGCACTGGTCGGCCATTCGCTGAACAGGGCGAGCGACGCTTTGCCGTGGCCGAAATAGTGGCGCGCAGGAAAACGCTCCCCGAGCTGCGCGTCGATCGCCGCGCGGGCCTCTTCGGTCCATTCTTGGACCACGATGACATCGCCCGGGTCTGCGCGCAGTTGGGCGACGACCTCGTCGGGCGTCGCGCGGCCGTGGCCCGCGTTCCACGTGGTCACGACGAGGTCCGGGGGCGGAGCGCCGCGCAGCTCCGGCGCGCTCCCGAACAGTTCCACCCGGTTCACGTACAGGCCCGCGGCGACCAGCAACGTCAGCACCGCCGCTAACATGCGCTGGCGCTGGCGCCACGCCCAAATGGCGAAGGGCGCGGCTCCGAGCAGCAGGAAAACCTGGAAGTGACCCACCACGACCACCGGCGGGAGCGCGGCCCCGGTTAAGGGGTCGAGCACGAGGTATGCCGCGCCCGCGAGGGCCCAAACGATCGGGAGCGCCGCGAGGGTCCCGCGCAGCGCGGAGCGGCGCGGCGCGCGCGCCGGTACGGCGAGCGAGACTCGATCAGCGGGGGAATCCATAGGTGTGGCACACAAGCGTAGCGCGGCACGCGTGCGCGGCGTGCCGACCCCGGTTCCGCGCGCGCAACGGCGCATCCAACATGCGGCCATGCGCCCGTACACTTGCTCCCGATCCGCGCGCCGTGAACACGTCCCACTTCTTCATTTTCGGCGCAGAGCGCAGTGGCACTGGCCTGCTCGCGCGCCTGATCTCGGCGCATCCCGCCGCATTCGTGCTCGAGGAAGCGGGGCTCTTCCACGCGCTCGCCGACGCCTGGCGCACCCGCGAACAGGAGGGTCTCGGACGCCGTTTTGGGGCGCTCCGCGGCCGGGGCGGCAATCCGATGCGCGCGGGCGCGGGGTTCCACGAGCTGCAACCTCCTGTGCTCGACGGGTTGCCCGAGGCGGAAACGCCGCTGACGGTCGGACTCGTGCGTGAGTTCGCGCGCCAGTTGCGCGCCCGCTACCGCCGCAGCGCCGAGGAAGGTGCGCAGGGCGGTTTGTACCGCGCCCATTTGGGGCGCCTCGACCCGCGGCCGTGGATCGACGCCGCGAAGCGCGACGAGCTCACGGTTCAGGGGCTGCTAGAAGCGGCGCATCGCGCGCTCCTGCCGCCGGAGTGGATGGGCGCGTCCGTGTTGGGGGAGAAGAGCTGGGCGCACCTGTTTCTCGCGCCTTGGATCGGCGCGCTGCAGCCCGCGGCGGTGCGCATCGTGCTCGTGCGCCATCCCGTCGCCAACGTCGCGGCGATCCGCGCGGCGTCGGGCGGCGACCTCGACACCGCGATCGCCCGCTACAAGTGTTTCCACATGGCCCGTTTCCAGCGTCTCTACGACGCGGCGCACGGGCTCGTGCTGCGTTACGAGGACCTCGTGAACGCGCCGGGTAACGCCCTCGCGGCGGTGCGCGCGCGCCTGGGTGTCCTGGATTTCCCACTTCCTGCGCCGGACCCGCCGTTCGCGGCGGCCGAGTCCGCCCCGCTCCACCCCGCCGAAGAAGCCCGTGTCCTCGACGAGTGCGGGGACGTTGCGAAACACTTCTACCCCGAAATTTCGGCTCCAAGGAGCGCCCCGGAGGACGGTCGGCGCCGCCGTAGGGGGGGCTAGCCCCCCGGGCATGCTGCGGGCTCGCTCAAGGAGCTTTGAGAGCCTTCTGGATGGACCCCTAAGACCCTCAAGCAGGGGCACAAAGCGCCTCCGGTGTTGCCCGTTACCGCCGAGCGGAGGCGAGCACGGGGCGCTTCACCGTTTGGTGGAGCTCCTGCAGGCTACGCACGACGAGGTCGCCGCGGTGCATCGCTCCGAGGGCGCTCACGACCGCGCTGATGCCCGCGACCGTAGTAATCACCGGGATGCCAGCGGAGATCGCAGCAGCGCGGATGGTGCTGTCGTCCTCGCGCTGCTGCCGCCCCGCGGGGGTGTTGAGCACCATGTCGATCTCGCGGTTCTTGATCATGTCCACGATGTGTGGACGGCCCTCGTGGACCTTGTTCACCCGCGCGACCTTGATGCCGTTCGAAAGCAGCGCGCGCCAGGTGCCCTCGGTCGCGACGAGCTCGTAGCCCAGCGCGGCGAGTTGGCGCGCTTCACCGACGATCGCGCGCTTGTCGGAGGATTTGACCGTGAGGAGGACGCGGCCGCGCCGGGGCAGCTTCATGCCCGCGCCGAGGAACGCCTTGAGGAAGGCAAAACCGAGGTCCGGGTCCGCGCCCATGACTTCGCCCGTGGAGCGCATTTCCGGGCTCAGGCGGAAGTCGGTGTTCGGGAAGCGGCTGTGGGGGAACACCGGGGCCTTCACGGAGAAGTAGGGCGGCCGGATCTCCTGAGTGAAACCCAGTTCCTCGAGCGTCATGCCGCACATCACCTTGGCCGCCAACTTGGCGAGCGGCACACCGATCGCCTTGCTGACGAACGGGACGGTGCGCGACGCGCGCGGATTGACCTCGAGGACGTAGACCGACTCGCCCTTCACCGCGAACTGCACGTTCATCAGGCCGATAACACCCAGTTCGAGCGCCATCGCCTTCGTCGCCGCGATGATCTCGTCCTGAATGCCCGCGTCGAGCGTGTGGGCGGGCAGCACGCAGGTCGAGTCACCCGAGTGCACGCCCGCTTCCTCGATGTGCTCCATCACACCGCCGATGACGACGATGTGGCCATCGCAGATCGCGTCGACGTCGACCTCGATGGCGTCCTCGAGGTACTTGTCGACGAGCACCGGTCGGTCGGGCGACGCGTGGACCGCGTGGGTCATGTAGTAGTCGAGGCGCTCGTCGTCGTGGACGATCTCCATGGCGCGGCCACCCAGCACGTAGGAGGGACGCACGAGCACCGGGTACCCGATGCGCCGCGCAATTTCGAAAGCTTGGGCCGCGTTGATCGCGAGGCCGTTGGCCGGTTGGCGCAGGCCGAGCTTGTCGAGGAACTCCTTGAAGCGCTTGCGATCCTCGGCGCGGTCGATCGAGTCGACCGACGTGCCGATCAGCGGCGCGCCGGCGTCCTCGAGCCCCTTCGCAAGGTTCAGGGGTGTCTGCCCGCCGAACTGCACGATGATGCCCTTGGGCTTCACCGCGTCGACGACGTGCATGACGTCTTCGTGCGTCAGGGGCTCGAAGAAGAGGTGGTCCGACGTGTCGAAGTCCGTCGAGACCGTTTCCGGGTTCGAGTTGACCATCACGGACTCGAAGCCGATCTCGCGCGCCGCCAACGCCGCGTGGACGCAGCAGTAGTCAAACTCGATGCCCTGGCCGATGCGGTTGGGACCGCCACCCAGGATCATGATCTTCTCGCCCGTGCTCGGTCGTATTTCGCTCTCTTCGGGCTCGAACGAGGAGTAGTAGTAGGGCGTGACCGCGGCGAACTCGGCGGCGCAGGTGTCGACCAACTTATAGACGGGTTGGATGCCGTGCTCCTTGCGCTTCGCGAAAACCTCGGCCTCCGAGCAGCCCGCCGCGTTGGCGAGCTGGCGGTCGGAGTAACCCAACCGCTTCGCCGCGCGCAGCAGCTCGGGATGCAGGTCGGAGCCGATCAGTTCGCTCTCGAAGTCGACGAGTTCGCGAATGTTCTCGAGGAACCAGGGGTCGATTTTGGTCGCCTCGTGGACTTCCGCGAGGTCCCAGCCCGAACGGAACGCCACGGGGATCGCCGGCAGACGCTTGTCCGTCGGGATGCGCAGGAGGCGCGACAGCGTCTCGGCATCGACGGTGGAGCCGGCGAAACCCTGGGGTTGGTCGAGGCCGAGCCCCTTCAAACCGACCTCGAGGCCGCGCATCGCCTTTTGCAGCGCTTCCTTGAAGGTGCGGCCGATGCTCATCACTTCGCCGACGCTCTTCTTCTGCGTCGTCAGCGTCGTGTCGGCGCCGGGGAACTTCTCGAAGGCAAAGCGCGGAATCTTGACGACGCAGTAGTCGATCGCGGGCTCGAAACTGGCAGGTGTGACGCGGGTGATGTCGTTGCGCAGCTCGTCCAGCGTGTAACCGACGGCGAGCTTGGCGGCGAACTTCGCGATCGGGAAGCCAGTCGCCTTCGACGCGAGCGCCGACGAGCGCGACACACGCGGATTCATCTCGATCACGACCATGCGGCCGGTCTTGGGATCGATTGCGAACTGACAGTTCGAACCGCCGCATTCGATGCCGATCTCGCGCATGATCGCGATCGACGCGTTGCGCATGCGCTGGTATTCGCGGTCGGTCAGCGTCTGCGCGGGCGCCACGGTGATCGAGTCCCCGGTGTGCACACCCATGGGATCGAAGTTTTCGATCGAGCAGATGATGACGACGTTGTCGGCGTTGTCGCGCATCACCTCCATCTCGAACTCCTTCCAGCCCGCGAGGTACTCGTCGATCAGGACTTCGGAGTTCATCGAGAGCGCGAGGCCACGCGCGACGATTTCTTCGAACTCCTCAACGTTGTAGGCGATGCCCCCGCCCATGCCGCCCATTGTGAAGGCCGGGCGGATGACACAGGGCAGTCCGATGTCGCCCAGCACGCGGCGGGCGTCTTCCATCGTGTGCGCGATGCCCGAGTACGGGCATTCGAGCCCAATATTGCCCATCGCGGTGCGGAAGAGGTCGCGGTCTTCCGCCTTGCGAATAACCTCGGCTCGCGCGCCGATCATCTCGATGCCCAGCTCGTCGAGGACGCCGGAATCGTAGAGGCGCAGCGCGGTGTTGAGCCCGGTCTGTCCACCCAGTGTGGGCAACAGCGCATCCGGCCGTTCCTTGCGCAGGATCTCCGCCACGACCTCGGGCGTGATGGGCTCGATGTACGTGGCATCGGCCATCTCCGGATCCGTCATGATCGTGGCCGGATTCGAGTTGACCAGCACCACCCGATAACCCTCCTCGCGGAGGGCTTTGCAGGCCTGGGTGCCGGAATAGTCGAACTCGCAGGCCTGGCCGATGACGATCGGGCCGCTGCCGATGATCAGGATGGAGCGGATATCGTCGCGCTTGGGCATTCGCGTCGCGGAGCTCCCAGGTGGTGCCTCGGGAGCGAAGGGAGGGGTTGGCGGCGGGTTCGGAGCGGGCGCGCGGCAACCGGACGCGGCTCCGCGAGGGAGGCGCCGGACCTCTGCCCGGGAGATTGGACCACACCGGGACGGTGTTGTCACGGCGCGGGCGAACGGCGTGCGAGCACACGCTCGACGTCGCGCGGGGCGACCGCCACGCCGATCTCGACCCGGCCCAATGCGCGCGGCAGAACGAAGCGCGGCCGTCCGTCCCGGGCCTTTTTGTCGCGCGCGAGCGCCCCGAGCAGGGCTTCGTCGTCGAGCCGCTCCCCGAGTGCGGACTCAAGATCCCCGAGCCCCGCCGGCAGCCCCAGCCGCCGGGCGACGCTCGCCACCCGCGCGTGCAGGCCGGGGGCAATTCCGCCGTGCTCCGCCGCCAACTCCAGCGCAAAGCCAATTCCCGCCGCCACCGCGACCCCGTGGGGCACGCGCCCGTGGCCCGCCGCGGTTTCGATGGCATGGCCGAGGGTGTGGCCGAGGTTGAGCGCTTCGCGGGCGCCGGTGTCGTGCTCGTCGACCTCGACGAGGCGCCCTTTCGCGCGCGCGCAGGGCTCGACGAGGGCGCACAGACCCTCCGCGGGGCCCTCCAAAGCATCCGTGGCGCCGCGTTCGAGCGCCGCGAACAGGTCGGGATCGAGGGCCAGGGCTACTTTCAGCACCTCACCGAGGCCCGAGGTTCGCTCGGTGGGGGTGAGTGTCGCGAGGGGCCGCGGGTCGGCCAGCACCCATTCGGGGGCGTGGAACGCTCCGACGAGGTTTTTTGCGGCCGCCAGGTCGACCGCGGTCTTGCCCCCGATGGCCGCGTCCACCTGGGCAAGCAACGTCGTGGGGCAGGCGATCCACGGGATGCCCCGGTGGTAAAGGGCCGCCGCTAGCCCGACCGCGTCGCTGGTCGCCCCGCCTCCGAACGCCACCAGGACGGCCCCGCGGTCCAGTGCGGCCGCCGCTAGTCGCTCCAGCAGCGCGCCGAGCTGCGCCCAGGTTTTGACGTCCTCGCCGCGGGGCACCGCGATCGCGCGCTCGTGCAGTTCCGCCGGCAGGAGTCCGCCATGCAGCTTGAGTGCGTGGGTGTCCGCGACCACCTGTCCGCGGCGCCCCGCCAGGGCCTCGACCAGGTCAAAAAGCGCGCCTGGGCCGATCCGGACCTGGGTCCGGCGGCTGGCGCGCACCTCGAACGCGGCGGTCGGGCCGCTACCCGTAACCAACGGGTCCGCACGGCGTTCGCTCAACGGCCCTCGGCGAGGCCGGCTGCCGGGTCCGAGGTCCGACGGCGCTGGCGGCGCTCGACCTGCTGCCGCTCGAAGACCTCGGCGCGCCGGCGGTCGCGGCGGACGAGAACGGCGAGGATCGTCACCATCAGCCCCGTCAGGATCGCGACGGCGTACAGCACCTGCCGCATCACAGGATTGGTGGGAACTTCGAAGCGCTCGATCGAGTGCCCGACGAAAAACGGCGCCACACGCCGGGTGCCGACCCCGGAGTCGAAGGCGTAGTTCTTGAAGAACTGCAGCTCACCCTTGATCAGTTGCCCTTTCGCCAAGCCCGCGAGGCGCCCGGGAACCTGCACGCCAATCACCGGCAGCGCCCGGTCCCACCCGGTGTTTGCGATCCACAGCTCTGTCACCGTGTCGAGGCGCGCGCCGTTCTCGGGCAGCGCGAGATGGCGCACGACCTCGATGCGGCTGGTGCCCAAGCGAAACGCTGCGCCGCGGTAGGGCTGGGGGTCCTCGAGAATGCGGCCCAGGAGGTCGCGGTCGAGTTCCAAAGCGGCGCTGAAGTCGTGCGCGTCGGGCGCCGCGTCCCGCGCGTGCGCGAGCAACTCAAAACGCCCGGGGACATCCAGGCCGAGCGGCCGTTGGAGGCCGTCGTCGATGACAAGATCGAGCCTATCGGGGTCGTGGTAGGGGCGCGGCCCGATGGGGGCGACCGAGGGCTCCGCACGGCTGCTGACCACGAGGGGCGCTTCGATCCACTCGCCCGCGGGGCCTTCGTTGGAATACAGCTTGAGGAACAGGCCCGACAGGCGCAGCCAGTCGCCCGGCTCAAGGGGCGTTGGTGCGCTGAGCACGACTGCGTGCGCGGTTCCGCCGCCCTCGACGGCCAGGGTCAGGTGGTGTTCCGGGGCGGCGAGCGCATCCGGGCGCAACTCCTTGTGGACGAGGACCTGGCCGCGCACGGTCACCGCGCGCCCGCGCCACGGATTGGGATCCGCGCGGATCTCCTCGATGGTCGCGGCGTCGAGCGCGCGCGCATCCAGCGCCTCGAAGTGCGCGGGGGTGAGTTGCCGCGCGAGCCCGAGCAGCGTGGCAACCGGCGCGCGCTCGAGCCGCACACGCTGCGCCGGTGTGCTGTCCTCCACACCGGCGCGCAACGCCTCCACGGGGATCGTGGGGAGTTCGACCCGCGCGACGATTTCGACCGGCTCCGCGACCACGGCCTGACCGTCCCCGCGGGGCGCGTTGGCGTAGAAAAGCGAGGCGCCGATCACGATGATACCCACGAGCATGAGCCCGAGGCGTACTTTTTCGCCGCCCGACAGGCCGGAGCGGGGGGCTTGCGCGCCCTTGAACTTGCGCATGGGGTGTCCTCGCGCGGATGACGCGCGTCTTATCGGGGAGTGAGGGCGCGCCGGGTGGCGCCGAGGCCTGCGGCCTCGACCAGTCCGCGGAACAGCGCCGCGTCCGGATGGCCTTCGGGGGACATCTCCGGGTGCCACTGCACCCCGAGAGCAAACGGATGGGAGGGCTTTTCGATCGCCTCGATCAGCCCCTGGTCGTCCTGCGCCGCCACATTCCAGCCCGGGCCGGTGCGCGCGACCGCCTGGTGGTGGCGCGAGTGCACGGCCACGCGGTCGACCGCGAGCAGCCCCGCGATGCGTGTGCCGCGCAGCGTCCGGATCTCGTGGCGCACACCACCGCCGTGTTCGCGCGAGCCGGGCAGGTCCTCCGGCAGGTGCTGGTAGAGGTCGCCGCCGTCGACCAGCGCGAGCAGCTGCATGCCATAGCACACACCGAGCACGGGCAGGCCGCGCTCCAGCGCCGCACGCGCGAGCTCAACGTCGAAATCCTGTTTTTCCGCTGGCACGGGTGTCGCGAGGGGATGGGTCGCGCCCTTGCCGAGCCGCGCCATGTCGAAGTCGTCACCACCGGACAGCAAGATGCCGTCGAGCCCCGCCAGGAGGTCCACCATGTCCCGCGGGCCGCCGCACGGATAAATGCCGACGGGCGTTCCGCCGGCTCGCAGCACGGCCTGGGCGTAGCGCAGGGGCAGGTCGACCCGCATGCCGCCGCGCTCGCTCAAGCCACCGTTGATGCCGATCCAGGGGCGACGGGGCAGTTCCATGGGGGCGCCATTGTAGTCCCGCGATACCACGCTTCCCCCAACACCTTCGCTGCGCGTAATCTCCCCGCCCACGGGGCGTCCGTGCGGGGCACCCGCGCGCCGCACCCCGTTCCCGCGCTTGTTTCGCTCGTCGCTCTCCAACTCCCGCATCCCGTGCCCGTCCACGAACCCGCCTGGCTGCTCCTTGGTACCTATCTCGTCGCGGGCTTTGTGTTGCTCGCCAAGGGAGCGGACTGGCTGGTGGGGGGCAGCGCGGGACTCGCGCGCCGCCTGGGGATCAGTTCCCTTGCCATCGGCCTGACCGTCGTCGCCTGGGGAACATCGGCCCCCGAGCTCGTCGTGTCCGTGCTGGCCGCCCTCGAGGGCCAGGCGGCGATCAGCCTCGGCAACGTTTTGGGCTCCAACATCGCGAACATCGGGCTCGTCCTCGGCGCGAGCGCCCTCGTTCTGCCGCGGGTGCTCGAGGGCAAGCTGAGCGGTCGCGACCTCTTTTGGCTGTTTGCCTCGGTCGGGGCTCTGTGGTGGGCGTGTTCGGACGGCGACCTCAGCCGCCTAGACGCCGTTTTGCTGCTCCTCCTCTTTGCCGTCTACAACGTCGTGCTCTGGCGCGGAGCCCGCCGTTTCGACGACGGGTCGGCGGCGGCAGCGGCAGCGGGGGCAGGGGCAGGGGCAGGGGCGGCCGAGGCCGAGGTCGGGGCCACTGCGGCCGTGAAGGGCATGCACCCCGCGCTCCTGGCCTTCATCGGGGTCGTTGTCGTATCGGTGGGCGCGAAGTTGGTCGTGGTGGGAGCGGAAGGGGGCGCGCTGCGCCTCGGCATCGATGCGCGCATCGTCGGCCTGACCGTGGTGGCCGTCGGCACGTCCCTTCCGGAGCTTGCGGCAGGCCTTGGTAGCGCGTTCAGGGGCGAGAGCGACATCTCGCTCGGCAACGTCCTTGGCAGCAACGTCTTCAACGTGATCGCGGTGCTGGGTCTCGTGGGGATCGTGTCGCCGCTCACGCCGGACAACACCCGCGACGAAGCCGCGCGCGAACAGCTCGAACTCGCCTTCCGCGGTGCGCTCGCCAACGATTTTCCCTACGTGATGGCGTTCAGCGTGGCGTTTGCGCTGCTGCCCTGGCTCGGGGGCGCGCGCTACGGGCGCTTGAAAGGGGGCGCGCTGATCCTCGCGTACGCCTGGTACACCTGGAACCTGTTCTGACGTTCCACGTTCGTCACCTCGCAGGCGCTCGGACCCAGGTCGGTGTGTAGGGATAGTGCATCAGGAGGCCGCGGGAAGCGTGGACGGCGGCGAAGATCGACAGCAAGATCTGGCTGACGGCGATCAGCACCAGCATCGGGATCCCGATCAGGATGAAGGTCAGCACCCCCGCGATCAGCCCGGCGATCGTCACCGTGATCTGGAAGTTGAGCGCCTCCCGCGCGTGCGCTTCGACCTCGCGGTCCGACTTGCCTTTGGTCAGCCAGATCGCGAGCGGCGCGAGGATGTTCGCAAACGGGATCGCGAACCCCAGCAGACCGCTGAGGTGGGTCAGGACGGGCCAGGTGCGATCCACCGCCGTCTCCGGCAGGGGTTCGGTGCGGTGCAGCGCGTCGAAAGCCGAGGTCATGGGGAGGTCTTGGGAAATGGGCTGGCCAGGTTTCAAGCGCGGGTGGCGAGTGCGCATCCGATGAGGCGGTAAAGCAGCCGGGCGCCGACGTTGGCGTCCCAGGAGTCGTGTTCTCCCAGGCCGTCTTCCGTCTCCGCGGGCTCGCCGGGGGAGACCTCGACGAGGTCGAGGCCGACGATCCGCCGGCCGCTCTTGGCGAGCTCCACGAGGAACGCCATGGCGTCGTGCCAGGAGAGCCCCCCGGGGACGGGTGTCCCGGTGTTCGGGCACAGGACCGGGTCAAGGCCATCCACGTCGAAGGAAACGTAGACCTCGCGCGGCAGGAGCGCGATCGTGCGCTTGATGAGCGCCCGGCGCGTTCCGTCGAGGGCGGCCTCCGCCCACTGGTCGTCAAACAGCGCGCTAATGCGGCCGTCGCTCGCGCGCTGGTACTCGAACTCCTCCTCGGCGAGGTCGCGCAGGCCGACTTGCACGAGCCGGGTGACACCGTCCAAGCGCTCCATCGCGTTGCGCAGGATCGACGCGTGGGACCACTCGAAGCCCTCGTACGCGGGCCGCAGATCCGCATGGGCGTCGAAGTGCAGGATGCCCAGGCCCGGGTGGCGTAGCGCGAGCGCCTCCATCGCGCCGAAGGGCACCGCGTGGTCGCCCCCGAGCACGACGGGCAAGGCTCCGCTCGCGAGGCTCGCTTCCACGGATTCGCGCACGATGCGGTTGAGCGCTCCACCCAACCCGTTGACGGCTGCGAGGTCCGCCGCGAGCCCTTTGTCGTCGCCGATGCGTCCGCCCGCGGCTATCACGCGGCGCGCGCGCGGGAAAGCCTCGATTTGCAGCGCTTCGATGCGGGCTGCTGCCGGGACGAGCGCGATGCCGGCTGTGTAGGGGCGCCCGAAGTAGCGGTCGAAGAGGTCGACTTGGTGGCTCGCGCGCAGGACGGCGCGCGGGCCGCGGGATGCTCCCGCGCGGTAGCTCGTCGTCGCGTCGAAGCCGACTGGGTGGACGTGGACCCGTGCTTGTTCGGGCGGTACGTCGAGGCCAAACAGGCCGCTGTCCGGGTCGGCGGCGGCGGCGGGGTCGAAACCCTGGGGCAGGAAGTCGGCGGCTGGGCTCATGGTGGGCGGTTCGCGGGGCGCGGGACTCCATCTTGGCGCGCGGGACGGTCCGGTTCGATCATTTCGCCAAGATGCCCCGCACGGGCGGCGTTGGATGCCCGTGGACGCGATGGAAGAGCCTTCGGATAGCGACCTCCTCTTGGCGTTTGGGCGCGGCGACGTCGCGGCGTTCACGGCGCTCGCCGCTCGCCATCAGGCGCCGCTCCTCGCGCACGCCCGGTCTCTCGTCGGGCGGCGCGGTGGGGCGGAGGACGCGGTCCAAGAGGCGCTCCTGCGGCTCGCGAAGTCGCCACCGCGGATTCCGGTGGGGGGCGGCGAAGCCGCGGGATCTGCGCTGTCGGGGTGGCTGCACCAGGTGCTGCGTCGGGTGTGCCTCGACACGCAGCGCGGGGAGGCGCGCCGGCGCCGGCGTGAGCGGGAAACGGCGCCGATCGAGGCAATCCAGGGGGGACAGGAAAACGTGGAAACCAACGACACACGCGCGGCGGTCGAGCGCGGGCTCGAACGCCTGAGTGCGGACCAACGGGAGGTGATCGCGCTGCGGCTCTTCGGTGAGAAGAGCTACAGCGAAATTGCCGCGATCACGGGCAAAAAAAAGGGGACCGTGGGCTGGCTGATCAGCGCGGGGCTAACGCGCCTCGCGGATGAGCTCAACCACCTGATGCCGGGCCAGGAAGCCGGCGCGCGGGGGACGTTGCGATGAAGCCGAACGAAGAAGTGACTGCGCAGGAGCGTGCGGATCTCGTGGCGTGGATGCTGGGGGAAGCGGCGGTTGATGTGCGTGCGCGTGTGGATGCGGCGCTGTTGGAGCGACCCGCGCTCGAGGCCGAGCGATTGCGGCTCGAGCGTGTGGTCGAGTTGCTGCGCGAGCATGCGCGGAGCGCAAGCGGTGCTGAACAGGTTGACGGCGTGGGAATGAACGCGCTGATCGACGCCGCGCGTGCGTCGGCCGCCAAGCGGCGCGGATGGCGGCGGATCGTGCGTCCGCTGGCCTTGGCGGCGGCGGCGTTGTTCCTGGCGGGGTTGGGGCTCTTTTCGACGGGCAGGCTTGATCCGTGGCTGGGCGAAACCGCTCCGCAGTCGGAGATGGCCGCGTCGCTGGATGCGCCCGCTGATGCAGCCAAGAGTGCCCTCACTGCTGAGCAGATTAAGCAATTGTGGGCGTTGGGCTATGGCGGTTACGGCGTCGTTCCTGGCGCTTCCGAGCCTTCGAACTCTTCGTCGGTCGATCGCGGGGCCCCGACGCACAAAGGCGATGGCGGCACGCTCGACAGTCCGGAACTCGCCGCGCGACTCGCGCCCCTGGGGTACGTCGAGGACGGCGCGGCAGTCCCCATGAGCAAGGGCCTTGCGCCCGCGCGCATTCAGGACATGCTCGCACCCTTCAACGGCGAAAGCTCGTTCGACTACTTCCTGCGCGCGTTCGGATCGCGCCCGTTCGAAAGCGCGCGGCGCAAACCGATCGCCACATTCGCGGCGAGCGTCGATACGGCCAGCTACAGCCACGCACGCGCCTATTTGGAGCGCGGTGAACTGCCGCCTGCGGACCTGGTGCGCACCGAAGCCTTCATCAACGCCTTCCGCGGTTCCTACGGCGATAGCGGGCCGCAAAACGGCACTTTCGCGCTGCATCTTGAGCTTGCGCCATCACCCTTTGGCGACGTCCAGCGCGCGCCGTGGCTCCTGCGTGCGACCGCCGTCGCCCGCGATGTTCCGCGGGGGGAGCGCACCCCGCTGGCTTTGACGTTTGCCGTCGATGTCTCGGGTTCGATGGCAGCCCTGAACCGACTGGAACTCGTCAAGTCGGCCTTAGAACTGCTCGTCGAAGAGCTGGATTCTTTCGACCGGGTTGCGCTCGTCGCGTATTCGAGCGTTGCGCGGATCATCCTTCCGATGACGCACGCAAGCGACCGAGGCCCTTTGCTTGAGGCCATCCGCGGCCTCGCCTCCGGCGGTGGAACGAACCTCGAAGGCGGGCTCGCGCTCGCCTACCAGCACGCCGCCGACCACTTCGATCCCGCGGCAGGGAACCGCGTTGTGCTGCTTTCCGATGGTGTGGGAAACATTGGCGCAGTCACCCGCGATGCACTGCTTGCGGGCGTGGGCGCGCAACGTGCGAAGGGCATCTACCTCAACACCATCGGGGTGGGCATGGGTGACCACAACGACGCGCTGCTCGACGACTTGGCGCGCACGGGTGATGGGATCGCGACCTATGTCGACGACGAGCGGGAAGCGCGCCGCGCGTTTGTCGAAAACTTCGTGGGCAGCTTCGAAACGGTTGCGCGCGACGTGAAGTTGCAGGTCGAGTTCGATCCCGCACGCGTGGGGCGTTGGCGTTTGCTCGGTTACGAAAGCCGTGCCCTCGCGGACCGCAGTTTTCGCGACGACAGTGTCGACGCAGGCGAAGTGAACGCGGGGCACAGCGTCGTCGCACTCTTTGAGCTCCACGACGTGTCGCTGCAGGGTCCCGGCGCGCTCACAACCTTTCGCGTGCGCCACAAACCGCCCTTTGGTGCTCCCGGCGCGGATGCGTCGAGCGAGCAGGCCGCGGTTATCCGCGGAAGCGACGCCCTGAGTGCGGTGGCCTCGGCGTCCCCAGCCTTCCGCCTGTCAGCGGCGGTGGCGCAGGCGGCCGAGATGCTGCGTGCAAGTCCCCACCGCGAGGGTGCGCACACGGAAGCGGTCGTCAGGGAACTGCGGGCCGTCGCTCCGCTCCTGCGCCGCGGCGACCTTGGCGAAGACCCGGCGGCCGAGCCCCTGGCGCTCGCCGAGCGGTTGGAGCGGGTTGGTTTGTACCTCGACGCACGCGCGCGCCGCGGCGATGATCGACGGCAGCACGACTTGCGTTTTGCGCACTGGGAACTGGCGGTTGAACTCGAGGCACGAGGTGAGCCGGATCCCAACCGGATCCGGGAACTGCGCGCCCGAATCGCGGAACTAGAAGCGCAGCAGATCGGCGCGCCGCGGTGATGATTTGGCGCATTGGCGTCGTAACCTGTCCGCATGCAAGTAGAGCGGTCCAACCTGATTCTCGGTGCGTTGCTCGGCGGTACGGCCGTCGTCCTGGGTGCGCTCGGCAGCCACGCTTTTTTCGCTGCGGGCGCGGATCCTAAACTGATCAACGCGTGGGATGTCGGCGTGCGCTATCAGGCGTGGCATGCGCTCGCGCTCCTCGCTCTTGCGCCGCTGGAGCGCCGGGTCGGCGGTGGCGCGTTGCCGTGGCTGTTCGGGATCGGGGTTTTGGGTTTTTCGGGCTCGCTCTACCTGTTGGCGCTCGAAGTGTTGCCGGACGGGCTTGGCGTTGTGACGCCGATCGGCGGTGTTGTGCTGATCGCCGGATGGCTGCTGTTGTTCGGACGCGCGCTGCGTATGGGCGCAGAGCGCGCGTGAGGTCCGGCGCAAATATCGCGGCCGCGCTCGTCGTCGCCGCGTTGGTAGCCTGCCGCTCGCTTCCACCCGAGCCGCCGCCGCCGCCGTGGCCGGCGTTCGAAAGCGCAGAGCTCGGCTCCGCCCCCAACGTGCACCGCGCGGGTGACCTGTGGATTGGCGGTCGGCCCGAGCGCGCCGACCTCGAACTGGCCCTGCGGCGCGGATTGGTGCGCGTGATCGATATCAGCGCTGCACAGGTGCCCGCCGTGTACGACATCGACGGCGCCGCGCGCGCGCAGGGACTTGATTACGTGCGCATCCCCTTCGGCACACGCGCGCCAGAGCGCGATGCCGTGGAGCGGGCGCTCGTGGAGCTGCGGCGTCCGGGCGCCAAATATCTCTTCTGCGACGGCGGCGAAGGCGCGGCGCTCGTGTTGGCCATCCACCGCGTGCTCGACCACGGTGTACCCCTCGACCAGGCGCTCGTGGAGGCGCGCCGCTTGGGGATGAAACCCGGGCTCGCGGAGGACTTCGTGCGCGGTTACTGCGACGCGTAGAGTGCGCGCACGTCGTCTGCGCGGTTTGTGCGCAGCGCGGCCTGGTTCAGGTAACCCTTGTCGGTGATTTCGCCAGCATCGATGGACGGGGGCTCGGCGAGGAGCCGGACGGCGGTGATGCGCTCGGAAGCGCGCTCGCGCGTTTGATTGAAGTGCGCGAACGCCTCCGCGAGCGCCGCAGCGACGCAGGGGTGGGTCAGCTTGGCGGACGGTGAAGCGTCCGGGCCCAGATCCGTCGCGAGGGTGTTCACGCGATTCCAATCGGGGATGCCAAGCAAGCGCACGTCGTCGCGGTCGTGGCCGCACACCACCGCATCGGCCAGCAATCCACCCGAGTTGGCGATCGCTTCCACGCGCAGCCGGCCGGCATTGATCCAGGTGCCGCTCGACAGTTTGAAGTCCTCCGCGACGCGGCCGTCGAACACGATGCCCTTCGACGGATCCGCGGGGTCCGCGAAGGCGCCCGCGTCGCCAATCTTGTAATAACCCTCGTCGTCGAAGGCTTCTGAGGTGAGCTCCGGTTGGCGCCAGTAGCCAGGTGTGACGCAGGGTCCCGCGACACGCAGCTCGAGCTTGGCTCCGCTTGGCACCAGCTTGAGCCGCATGCCGGGGACCGGCAGGCCGATGACACCCGCGCGTGGGATGGGGAAGTGGACGCTGGTGACGAGCGGGCTCGTCTCGGTGGAGCCCCACGCGCTGACCATCGGCAGCACACGGCCTGTTTCGCGCAGGCACAGGGCTTCGACGCGTTCCCACAGGTCCTGGGGCAGTGCAGCTCCAGCGTAGAAGATCAGGTCGAGGCGTTCGAAAAAGCGCGCCGCGAGCGTGCGGTCCGTTTCGAGCAGCGGCAAGAGAAGCCCGAAGCCGCGCGGCACGTTGAAGTAGAGGGTGGGCGGCACCGCGCGCAGGTTGGCCGCCGTTGTGGCGATCAGGTGGGGTGCGGGTTTGCCGCCGTCGATGTACAGCGAGCCGCCGTTCGCGAGCACCATGTGAAAGTTGTGGTTGCCTCCGAAAGTGTGGCTCCAGGGGAGCCAGTCGACGATGGTCGGAGGGCACTGCGCGAGGAACGTCCACACTTGGCGGATCGCGGCTTGGTTCGCGCACAACATGCCGTGGGTGTTCACGACGGCTTTGGGCACGCCGGTTGAGCCGGACGTGAAGAGGAACTTCGCGATCGTGTCCGGCCCCGTGCGCGCGAAGGCGGCTTCGACGCCGGCGTTGGCTCCGTCATCGGGCCTGGCGAGCCAGTCTTCGAGGCGCTCGGCGCGCACGTTTGCGCCACCGGTGCTGACCAACGTGGGTGTACCCGCGGGGACGGAGGCGAGTGCGCGTGAAAAAGTGTCACCGTCCGCCGCGAACACGAGTCCTGGTGTCAGCAGCTCAAGGCAGTGGCGCAGTTTGCCGAGGTCGCGCGCGAGGAGGCTGTACGCGGGCGAAATGGGTGCGACGGGGATACCGACTTGCATCGCCGCCAACGCCAGGAGCGCGGCGTCGACGGAATTGTCGGAAAGAATTGCAACCGGACGTTCGGGACCCAGATCTCGCTGAAGGAGTTGTGCGGCGAGGCGATCGACTTGGCGGCGCGCGTCGGCGTAGCTGACTTCGAACCAATCGCCCAACGCGCCGGTCGATGCTGCCAACGCGGCGGGTGCTGTCGCGGGTACTGTCACGGGTACTGTCACGGGTACTGTCGCCGACGAGAATGTCGGCTGGGCCCCGCGCGCGCGTCGCTCGGCGAGGAACACGCGGTCAGGAGCCCGCTCGGCCCATTCGCGGAGCCAGACGCCGATCTGCCGGGCCGCCGGGGCGGGCGGCAGCGGGGACGACAGGACATAACC
>Ga0163144_10001011_pt1 | contig 66539 bp, 63 predicted proteins | sample OliLak19BULKMAT1_FD_123175 | JGI IMG/M metagenome (GOLD analysis project Ga0163144, IMG submission 123175) | Freshwater microbial mat bacterial communities from Lake Vanda, McMurdo Dry Valleys, Antarctica - Oligotrophic Lake LV.19.BULKMAT1 | ecosystem: Environmental > Aquatic > Freshwater >...
CGTCGCACCGAAGGTCGAGAAGTTCAAGCGCACGTTCGCTGCGCGACTCGGGCACGGCTGAGCCGCAGTCGCAGCGCCGAACGCGAAGCGCGGCCGTTCAGGGAGCAAGCCGCTCGAGCACCCAACGGCCCGCGTCGAGCCGGTAGCGCAGTCGGTCGTGCAGGCGGTCGCGCCGCCCCTGCCAGAATTCCCAGGTCTCGGGCTTCAGCCGGAAGCCTCCCCAATGGGGCGGTCGAGGCGGCGTGTCGCCGAGCTGCGCGGTCAGCTGTGCGAAGCGCGCTGCCAGCGCGTCGCGCGAGGCGATCACTTCGCTCTGAGGCGACGCCCAGGCGCCGATGCGCGAGGCGAGCGGCCGGCTGTCGAAGTAGGCGTCGCTCTGTGCCGCGTCGGTGTGCTCGACACCGCCTTCGATGCGCACCACGCGCTCGAGTTCGACCCAATGGAATTGCAAGGCGGCCTGCGGTGCAAGAGCGAGTTCACGTCCTTTGCGGCTGTCGTAGTTGCTGTACCAGACGAGGCCTTGCGCGTCGCAGCCCTTGAGCAGGACGACGCGGGTCGACGGTCGGCCGTTGGTGCCGACGCTCGCCAGCGTCATTGCGGTCGGTTCGGGCACGGCAGAGGCGATCGCTTGCTGCAGCCACGCGTTGAATTGCGCCAGCGGATCGCCAAGAGCACAGGACTCGTCGAGCTGGGCGCGTTCGTAGCTCTTGCGCAGCGCAGCGATGTCGACGCCGGTGGGAGGGTCGGGGGCGGTCATGCCCAAGCATAAGCGCTCGCGCATCGGTCCGACTGCTTAAGTGGAAGGCCTTAGGTGATGGTCCCAGTTACAGCGGGGCGGTGCTGCAACGATCCTTGGCTGCATGAACGCGCCGTGCACCGTCATCGTCCTGGCCGCAGGAATGTCCTCCCGCTTCGGCGGGCCGGGTCACAAGCTGACGCAGCCGCTCTATGGACGGGGGGACGAAAACTCCGTGCTGGGCGTCACGCTGCGCAACGTGCTGGCGAGCCGGTTGCCCCTGGTCGTGGTCACGAGTGCCGATGTCGCGCCGCTGGCCGAGCGCCTGCTCGGCGCCGAGCGCGTGCTGCGCCTCGCCCCACAACGAAAACGCGGTGTCGGAGACTCCATTGCCGCCGGTGTCGCCTCGCAGGCGGGCGCCTCGGGTTGGCTGGTCCTGCCGGGCGACATGCCGCGCGTTCGGCCTCAGACCTTCGTGCGCGTGGCCGAAGCACTGAAGACCCATGCTGTCGCGTATGCGCAGCTGCGCGGCCGGCGTGGACATCCGGTCGGGTTTTCCGCGGAGCTTTACTCCGAACTTGTCTCGTTGACGGGGGACGAGGAGGCGCGCCGTCTTGTGGCACGCTATCCGGCCGAGGCGGTGGAAGTCGATGATGTGGGCGTGCTGCAGGACATCGACACGTTGCAGAACCTGGCCATGCTGCGTGCCATTCACCGCGCGACTTCAGCGCAGGAACGCTCCTAGCCCTGGCGCCGCGCCTGAGAGCCTCATTCGATACGGTGCCGGCTCGCCAATTCGACCATGCGCTCGACCTCGCGATCGCGCACGCCGCGCGCGCGCAGCGCACGGGCTGTTTCGAGCAGGTACTCGAGCGTGGTGCCATAACGGCCCCGCGCATGGCGCAGGATGTCGAGCAGGTGCGCATCCGCCAGGCGGCCGGTGTGCTGCGGGCTCTGGCGCGACAGCGTGAAGGCGAGCGCCTGCACTGTGCCGGCCGGGGTGCGGCAGGCAAGCCAGCGCGGATCGTAGACGCCGGTGGGCATTTCGCGTTGCCAAAGCCGTTCGAGTTCGTCGTGCACGCGCGCGCGGGCGATCCGGTACACCGCGCCATGGCATGAGCCGCCGGGCAGCAGCGCGAACACGAGACCGGGACGCACGGGCGTGCCGCGGTTCACCCGCGACGCCATGCGCAGCGCGCGGTGCCAGCCGTGGGCCCGCGCCGGGCGGTGTTCCTCGAACTCGAACTCCGGGCGCCACAACAGGGAGGCGTAGCCGAACACCCACAGGTCGGCTGCGCCGCCCCACTCGCTGCGCGTGCGCGCGAGAAGGCGCTGCGGGTCGCGCAGCGGGGGAACGTTGAACGGATCGACAGGAACCGGGTCCATCGAGGGCGAATCATGACACCGCTGCGTACACAGCGTTGACGAGGTAACTGAATTACCAGAAAATAGACCCATGAGTTACAGACCGGTTCGGAACCCATGAACGACGCATTGCGGGCGGTTACCCAGCGCATCCGCGAACGCAGCGCGGCAACGCGCCGTGCCTACCTCGAGCGCTGTGCTGCGCTGGCAGCGCGCCCACGCGGCACCGATCGCATGGGCTGCGCCAACGTCGCGCATGCGGTGGCCGCCTTGCCTGCCGAAGACAAGCTGCGCATCGTGGCCGAGCGCGCGCCGCACCTGGCGATCGTCATCGCCTACAACGACATGCTGTCGGCCCACCAGCCTTACGAGCGCTTTCCCGCGTTGATCCGCGACGAAGCGCACCGGCTCGGCGCCACCGTGCAGGTGGCCGGCGGCGTGCCAGTGATGTGAGACGGCGTGACCCAGGGACTGCCCGGCATGGAGCTGAGCCTGTTTTCGCGCGACACCATCGCGATGGGCACCGCGATCGCTCTGACGCAAGACGTGTTCGACGGCGCCTTGCTGCTCGGCGTGTGCGACAAGATCGTGCGGGGACTGTTGATCGGCGCGCTGCACTTCGGCCACCTGCCTTGCGTGTTCGTGCCGGCCGGGCCGATGAGCACCGGCCTGTCGAACGTCGACAAGTCGGCGGTGCGAGAGCGACATGCGCTCGGCCAGGTCGGCCGCGACGAGCTCCTCGCAGCCGAGAGTGCGGCCTACCACGGGCCTGGTACCTGCACCTTCTACGGCACCGCCAACAGCAACCAGATGCTGCTCGAGGCGATGGGCCTGCACGTGCCGGGCGCCGCCTTCGTGCATCCGCATGCGACGCTGCGCGAAGCCTTGACGCGTTCGGCCGTCGGCATGCTGCTCGATATCACCCGCACGCGCCGCTACACGCCCATCGGTACGCTCGTCGACGAGCGCTGTATCGTCAATGCGATGGTCGCGCTGCTGGCCACCGGTGGCTCCACCAACCACCTGATCCACTGGGTCGCGGTGGCGCGTTCCGCCGGCATCCTGATCGACTGGGACGACTTCGCGGCGCTCTCGGCCGCCGTGCCGCTGCTGGCACGCGTGTACCCGAACGGCAGCGCCGACGTGAACCAGTTCCAGGCGGCTGGTGGGAGCGCGCGCGACGCCCTGCCGGGCGACGACACCATCGTGCGCCCGGTCGCCGCGCCGTTCTCGCCCGCGGGCGGCCTGCGCCTGCTGCAAGGCAACCTCGGGCGCGCGGTGATCAAGACCAGCGCCGTGCCCGCAGAGCGTTGGATCATCGAGGCACCGGCCGTCGTGTTCGACAGCCAGGATGCGTTGCTGGCTGCCTTCAAGGCGGGCGAGCTCGAGCGCGACTGCGTTGCGGTGGTGCGCTTCCAGGGGCCACGCGCCAACGGCATGCCCGAGCTGCACAAGCTCACGCCGCCGCTGGCCGTGCTGCAGAACCGCGGTTGGCGTGTGGCGCTGGTCACCGACGGGCGCATGAGCGGCGCGTCGGGCAAGGTGCCGGCGGCCATCCACGTCAGCCCCGAGGCACTGGGGGGCGGGCCGCTGGGCAAGCTGCAGTCCGGCGACCTGGTTCGCGTGGACGCCGTCGCGGGCACGCTCGAAGCGTTGGTCGATGCCGCGGTCTGGGCCGCGCGCGAGCCGGCGCCCATCGATGCGGCGCAGGCCACGTCGAACGCGCACGGCCTGGGGCGCGAGCTGTTCGGCGGGCTGCGCAAGAACGTCACCAGCGCCGAGGAGGGCGCCTGCACATGGCTCTGAGCTCCACCCTCGAACTCGCGGACCACGGTCCGGTGATCCCCGTCATCGTGCTGCAACGCACCGCCGACGCGGTGCCGCTGGCGCGCGCGCTGGTGGCGGGCGGCGTGCGAGTGCTCGAAGTTACCTTGCGAACGCCGGTGGCGCTGGCCTGCATCGAGGCCATCGCGCGCGACGTGCCCGAGGCCCTCGTCGGCGCAGGCACGCTGCGCAGCACCGGCGATGTCCGTCGTGCCAAGGACGCAGGCTGCGTCTTCGGTGTCAGCCCCGGCTACACCGAGGCGATGAGCCGGGCCTGCCGGGAGGCTTCGTTGCCGCTCCTGCCCGGCGTGGCCACGGCCAGCGAGGTGATGCAGGCCGCCGCCGACGGGTTCGGTTTCCTCAAGTTCTTCCCGGCGGGTGCGGCCGGCGGCACGGCCCTGCTCAAGGCCTGGGCCGGCCCGTTTCCCGACATCGCTTTCTGCCCGACGGGCGGCATCGACGCCGACAACGCGCCGCAGTACCTGGCGCTGCCGAACGTGAAGGTGTGCGGTGGCTCGTGGCTCACACCCGCCGATCTGGTGGCGCGGGGCGACTGGGCGGCGATCACCGCGCTGGCCCGAGCCACTGCCGGCTTGCGGCCGGGCGTGCGCTGAGAGCGTGACGTCCGCTTCGACGTCAGGCCTGGCCGGCCACCCTCAGCATCCCGCCCAGCCCGAAGCGGTCGGTCGCGCATCGCGTTCATCGGCCGTGCGTCTGCACCAGCGCCGCCATGTCGCCACCGCCGAGTCCTGCGGTGACGCCCTGTCGATCGGCCGCGCTGCGGTTCTGGCTCACCTTCCACTTGCCGAGCAGTGAGTCGACCGGGATCTCGATGCCGACGATAGCAGCCAGCATCTGGGCCACGAAGTCGGCAGGCGCATCGCTCACCTGCCACGGCATGCGCTGCGCCGCCTCGTGGTGTTGCGTCAGGCGTTCGACGAGCGCGTGCAGCCAAGGCGCTTGCTCGACCACGCGCAGGCGACCACGGGCCTGCACCATCGTGTAGTTCCAGGTCGGCACCACCTTGCCGTGCTCGCGCTTGCTGGCGTACCAGCTGGGCGAGATATAGGCGTCGGGGCCCTGGAAGACGGCCAGCGCCGCCGCGCCACCCTGCCGCCACAGCGGGTTCGCGCGGGCCACATGCCCGCGCAGCGTGCCGTGCTCGCCTTCGTCGGCGGCGAACTCGAGCGGGATCAGATCGGCACTCGGGCCCTGGGGCGTCGCGATGATCAGTGTGGCGAGCGGTCGATCGCGCACCAGCGCGACGAGCGCATCCCGGTCGTCCTGCTCGAAGTGGCGAGGCAGGTACACCCGGTCACCAGACGCCGACGTTCGGCATCGACTTCCAGGGCTCGGCCGGCGCCAGCGCAACGCCCGCCTGCAGCAGCTCGATCGAGATGTTGTCGGGCGAGCGGACGAAGGCCATGCGGCCGTCGCGCGGCGGACGGTTGATCGTGACGCCGTGGTCGACCAGGCGCTGGCAGGCGGCGTGGATGTCGTCGACCGCATAGGCCAGGTGGCCGAAATTGCGGCCGCCGGTGTAAGCCTCGGCGCCGCCCTCGCCGGGCCAGTTGTAGGTCAGCTCGACCTGCGCCGCGGTATCACCCGGCGCAGCCAGGAAGACGAGCGTGTAGCGGGCGGCTTCGTTGTCTCGACGTGACAGCACTTCGAGCCCGAGCGCGTCGCGGTAGAAGCGCAGCGAGGCGTCGATGTCGGTGACGCGGACCATGGTGTGCAGGTATTTCATCGCGCAATTCTGCGGCAGAACGACGTCAGGCGCCGACGCCTGCCAGGACAGCCAGCCCGATGGCGACGAACAGCCCCGCGGCGATGCGGTGCACCCAGGCGATCGGCACGAAACGCACGGCGCGCTCGCCGACCAGCACCGCCGGCACGTTGGCGATCATCATGCCCAGCGTGGTGCCGGCGGTGACCGTGAGCAGTGCCTCGTAGCGCGCCGCCAGCATCACGGTGGCGATCTGCGTCTTGTCGCCCATCTCGGCCAGAAAGAAGGCCGCCACGGTAATGCCGAAGACCCCGAGCCGCGAGCGCTGCGCGCCCCTGTCGAGGTCGTCCACCTTGTCGGGCACCAGCATCCACAGCGCCACCGCGATGAACGACAGCCCCAGGCCCCAGCGCAGCCATTGCGGATCGATCAGCTGCGTCAACCACGCGCCGAGCGCAGCGGCGAGCGCATGGTTGGCCACGGTCGCGACCAGGATGCCGGCGATGATCGGCCGCGGTGCGCGAAAGCGCGCAGCCAGCAGCAGTGCCAGCAGCTGCGTCTTGTCGCCCATCTCGCCCAGCGCAACGACGCTGGTGCTGACCGCGAAGGCCTCGAGACTCAAACCGTGTAGTTCAGCGTCATCCGACCGCCGTCGACCAGGACGGTCTCGCCGGTCATGTAGCTCGCGGCGTCGCTGAGCAGGAAGGCGACGACGCCGGCGATCTCGTCGGGCTGCCCGAGGCGTTTCATCGGCGTGCGGCTCATGATGCGTGCCTTGGCCTCGTCGCTGGTCAGCACCGCCCTGGCGGCGAGTTCGGTGGCGATCGTTCCGGGTGCGACGCCGTTGACGCGGATGCCGTGCTCGGCCAGCGCCAACGCCATCACCCGCGTCAGCTGGTCGACGCCGCCCTTGCTGGCGTTGTAGCTGGCGATGCTGGCGATCGTCAGGCGCGCGTTGACCGAACTCATGTTGACGATCGCGCCGCCGCTGTCTTTCGACCCTTGAGCGACCATCTGCCGCGCCACGGCCTGGCCGACCAGGAAATGGCCCTTCAAATTGACGTCGATCACCGCGTCCCAGTCGGCTTCTGTGATGTCGAGGAAGGGCGCGGCCTTGAAGATGCCGGCGTTGTTGACCAAGCCGTCGACGCGGCCGAAGCGTTGCACCGTGGCGGCCAGCGCCGCATCGACCTCGGCCTTGCGCGCAACGTTGCAGTGGAGTGCGAGAGCGTCGACACCCTGGCTTGCAAGCGCAGCCTCCGAGGCGTTCACACTGGCGTCGTCGACGTCCCACAGCGCCACCCTGGCGCCCTCGGCGGCCAGCCGCTGCACGCAGGCCTGGCCGATGCCTTGTGCCGCGCCGGTGACGATGCACACGCGGCCGGCGAGTCCGAAGCGGATGGAGTCGTTCATGACGGCGGTGCCTTTGCGGGGAGTGCGCGAACTGCGCCCTCGGGCGCTGCGACGCGATTCTAAGGACGCTGACCGGCGGCGCCCGCCTTGGCGCCGCCTTCGGGCAGCGGCACGCGGATCGGTGCGACCTCCACGTCGGCCACGCCCGCCTGCTGGGTCAGTCCGATCTCTTCGGCTGTGGCCGGTGACAGGTCGATGATGCGGCCGGGCACGAAAGGCCCGCGATCCTGGATCGTCACCGTGGCACTCTGGCCCGTTTCCCGGTTCGTCACCTTGGCAGTGGTGCCGAGCGGCAGCGTCTTGCTGGCAGCGTTGTCGTCGTTGGGGTCCATGCGCGTGCCGTCGGCCATCTTGCGACCTTGGAACTTTTTCGCGTAGAACGACGCCTTGCCGACACGTTTGCGTCCCGAAAGGTCTGGTTGGGTCGACAACGGTGCGCTGGCGGCCGATGGCGGGGTTGCCGCGCCCGTTGCGGCCGCGCCGTTGCCGAAGACCGCCAACGCCACCAAGCCCAGGCTGAGACTCGGCAGCAGCGCGCGACGCAGGGGGCGCTTGCGCTCCATCACTTCGACGCGCCGCCGGCTTGCGCACGGCAGCGTTCGCGTGCCTGCCGAGAGGCTTGCGCTTCACAACGCGCGGCCGTGTCGTCGATGCCGCCGGACGCCGACGCCGACCTCGCCGCAGGCAGGGTGGGGGACAAAGCTTCCTTGCGCAAGGGCACGACGATCTGGGGCTTGACGCGGTCCTCGGGACGCAGGTCGCCGGGCATCGAAGCGTTCTCTCGCTTTTCCGCGGGCGTCTGCACGCGCCGGCCGGGGCTCGCCGCATTGGGCGAAGATGCGGGCGCCCTGGCAGCAGCCGCCGCGGCCGCAGTCGGTTGCGCGTGCAACGGCAAGGCCGACGGGATCAGAGCCGCGGCCACAGCGGCGGCCAGCAAACATCGGAACATCATGCAGCGATCCTCGGCAGTCCAGCCGCGAGGGTGCGCGCTGGCCGCGGGTCGGTCTGTTCGCTAGCGTACCCTTGGGACGCCCCCGCCTCAGGCTCTCAGATCTGCTGTTGCACCGCCACGGCGTACAGACGGGCCACGTCCGAGGTGCCGTCGCTGCCGCCCACCTGGCGCAGCACCTGCAGGCCCTTGGCGCGGGTCTTCGGCGCATTGGTCAGCGCCAGGCCGAGGCGCAGCCGTGCATCGTCGGGCCGCTTCAAGCCGCCCTTGGCGATACCCTTCTCGATCAAATCGACCGCCTTGTCGTACTGGCCCATCGAGGCATAGACGGTGCCTGTCTTCACCAGTTCGTTGCCGTCCTTCATCGCCGCGGCATCGACCGCCTCCTTGTCGATGGCTGCGGCGGTCTCGGCCTGCTGTTTGAGTACCAGGTCACGCAGGCGCTGGTGACGTGCGGCTTGCTCGCCGGTGCCCAGTGCTCCGGTCGCGTAGCCCTTGTCGACGATCGACTTCGCCTCGACGGGCAGCCCTGCCTGCAGCGCGAGCTGCGCCATCTCCATGAAGTCATCGGTCTTCGTGATCAGGCCATTGGCCAGTCGCAGCCGCATCACGTCCAGGCTGAGGCGGCTGGCAAAGCCGGGCTTGCGCTGCAGGCCCGCCAGGTGAGCGCTCCAGTAGTCCTTCTTCGGGTAATACAGCACCAGCTTTTCGAGCGCGCTCGAGTAAGCGGCGTTGTTGTTCAGGCGTTTGGCCGCATCGGCCAGGCGCAGCAGGTCGTCTTCGCCGGGGCGGCGGCCGGCCTGTTCGTCACGGGCCACACCGGCCTGGGCGTCGCGGAAGATCGTCGAGTAGTCGCCGCTCTGCGACTGCACGAACGCGATCAGCTGGTTCAGCGACGCCGAGTTGCCGCCGGCCGCCTTGGCGCGGTTGGCCCACTCGGTCGCCTTCACCCAGTTCTTCTGCTGCGAATAGGCGTAGGCGATGGACTCCGCGATCTGCGCCTGTTCGCCGCCTGACAAGCGGCCCGAGCCCATCACCGATTCGAAAGCGGCGATGGCCGTGGCGTTGTCGCCGGCGCGCTGCGCGGCCGCGCCCTTCATGCGGTCGACCATCAACTGCTCGGCCGCGCTCTTGCCGCTCACGCCGTCGGCTTCACGGGCCTTGGCCAAGGCTTCCCGCGCCTTGCCGGCCTTCAGCAATTCGCTGGCCTGTTGCAGCGGCCGGCCCACCTCCGGGCGAATCGACTGTGCCGAGGCGGCGCCGACGAGCCCTGCGGCGATCAGGCTGGCGGTGAGGACGCGGATGGTTTTCATGGCGGGCTCAGTTCATGAACTGTTCGTTGCCGACCAGACCGATCTTGGTGACGCCCAGTCGCTGAGCGCTGGCCATGACCAGCACGACGTGCTTGTACGTCACGAGTTTGTTGGGGCGCAGATGCACCTCCTGCTGGTCGGCTTCGCGCGCCACTTCGGCCAGGTTGGCCTGCAGTTCCGTGGGCGTCACCGCCACGCCGTTCCAGCCGATCGTGCCGTCGAAGTCGACGTCGATGCGGATCGGCGGGCGCGGCTCCTTCGGTTGCACATTGCTGGGGATCGGCATGTTCATCTTGACCGCATGCGTCTGGATCGGGATCGTGATGATGAAAAGGATCAGCAACACCAGCATGACGTCGATCAGCGGCGTCATGTTCATTTCCATCACCGGCGCGTCTTCGCCGCTGCTCGTCCCTACTTGCATCGACATGCTTGTGCTCCTAGCGCGTCACGCCGCCGGGTGGCGGCTCGGTGATGAAACCGACCTTCATGATGCCCGCGCGCTGGCAGGCCACCACGACGCGACCGACCGACTCGTACTTCACCTCGCTGTCACCGCGGATGTGCACTTCAGGCTGCGGCACCTTGACCGACACCGTCTTCAGGCGGGTGACCAGGGTTTCGATGTCAGGCAGCCGCTCCATGCCCCAGTGCACTTCGCCGTCGCGATTGACCGCGATGACGATGTTCTCGGGCTTGGTCTGGGTCGGCACGTTGCGCTCTTTCGGCAACTCGAGCTTAATGCTCTGCGTGACCACCGGGATCGTGATCATGAAGATGATCAGCAGCACCAGCATCACGTCGACCAGCGGCGTGGTGTTGATGGCGGAGTTCATATCCTCGTCGTCACCGTCTTCCGAAGCAACAGTCATCGACATGCGAATCTCCCGAAGCCGCTACGGGGGTGGTTCATTAGCGCTTGCCGGCGAGCAGCACGTTGTGCACATCGCCCGAGAACGCGCGCACGCGTTCCATCACGCTCTTGTTGCGACGGATCAACCAGTTGTAACCCATCACCGCAGGTACCGCCACGGCCAGACCGATGGCCGTCATGATCAACGCTTCACCGACGGGGCCGGCGACCTTGTCGATCGAGGCCTGGCCCGACGTGCCGATGCTGGTGAGCGCGTGCAGGATGCCCCAGACCGTGCCGAACAGGCCGACGAACGGTGCTGTCGAGCCGACCGTGGCCAGGAACGCGAGACCGTCCTGCAGACGGCTGTTGATGTTGTCGACAGCACGCTGCATGCTCATGCCGATCCAGGTGTGCTTGTCGATCGAGTCGACGAGCGTGCCCTCATGGTGGTCGCTGGCTTTCAGGCCGCTCTCGGCGATGAAGCGGAACGCACTGCGCTCGTCCAGCGACTCGGCGCCTTTCTTGATGGAGCCAGCCGACCAGAAGCCTGCGCCGGCCAGCTTGGCGCTCTTCATCAGCTTGCTCTGCTCGAACAGCTTGGTGAAGATGATGTACCAGCTGCCCATCGACATGATGATCATGATGATCAACGTGCTGCGCGTGATGATGTCGCCATCGCGCCAGAGCGCTTCCAGGCCGTACGGGTTCGCCACGGATTCCTTGGACACGGCATTGACGGGCGCATCCGTCGCAGCCGGTGCGGCCGCAGGCGCCGGCGCAGGTGCCTCGGCGACGGGCGCCGAAGCCTGTGCCAGCGCGGGGCTCGGCAGTGTGGTGGCCACAGTGGCCAGGGCAAACAACGCGGCAACGAAAGGCGCGCGGACGAGATGGGTCAATGACATGGTTCCTCCAGAGAACGAACGCGCGTGATGGCCAAAGCCGCGCTGGTACCAAACAACAAAGAACAGGTGCAGGCAGTCAACCCGCCAACTTCCAGACGTACTCGACCTCGAACGAGCCCCCCACCGCGCGGCCGTTTTCGTCCAGGCCCGGCGTGAATTTGCATTCGCTGAGTTTTTGCACGGCCACGCGGTCGAGTGCCTTGTGAGCACGCGACGCGCCCGCCGACCGCACCACCTCGGAGCCCGCCAGTTTCCCCGACGCATCGACGGTGAACCGCACCTTGGTGGTGCCGGTGGCTTCTTCCTTGATGGCCACGGCCGGATAATCGTCGGGGCCCGGCGCGCAGGCTCGCACGTTGCCGATGGCCGGCCGCGCCGCAACACGCGGTGCTGCTGCCACAGGTGGGGCCGGCGGGGCCGGCGGTGCCGCCGGTGCCACGGGTGCGATGAACACCGGCGGGGCCGGCGGCGGCACGATTGCGGTGGTGGTGATCGCGGGCGCCGGTGTGGGCGGCGGTGTGACCACGACTTCGGGCGGTGGCACGAAACTCGGAGGCGGAGGCGCGAATTTCGGCGGCGGCGGCAGGTTTTCCGGCGGGGGCGGGGGCGGCTTCGTCTCTTCGATGATCTTCGTTTCGATCGGGCCCTTGATGACCTCGACCACGGTGCGCGCCAGGCCGTTGAGGAGCGCCCATCCGAGCAGGATGTGCAACACGATCACGATGCCGAACCCGATCGCATTCTTGCGGGGGTTGCGCTGTTGCTCCGCGTAATTCAAAACCAGTCCTCCAGACGTCGCATTCTGTGGACGTTGCTGTTGTCGTGCCTAGGCCTTGTAAGCCCGGGGCGGCAGGGCCACGCTGAGCATTCAATCAGCATGTGCCGCAAAAGGCGGGAATATATCTGTAAAGCCCCGCAGACCGCTTGGGGGCATCACCCTAGTGCCGGGGAGGCGCCGGCGCTGGCGGCCTGGCGTCAGCGGATCGTTTGGTGGAGACGAGGAGGATCGAACTCCTGACCTTCGCATTGCGAACGCGACGCTCTCCCAGCTGAGCTACGCCCCCACGAATGGCGGAATTCTAGCCTTAGCTCTTGCAGCCTCGGGCTCAGCGGACCCGGGCGCAGGCCGCTATTGAACACATAGCCGCTTTATATTGGCGGGCCGACCCGCACTGCGCTACCGTGTCAGAGCGTAGTTGTCATCACAGGCCACCAAAGGAGATCGCCATGGGTTTGAAGGGATCGAAGACCGAACAGAACCTGAAGGACGCCTTCGCTGGCGAGTCGCAGGCCAATCGACGCTACCTGTATTTCGCGAACAAGGCCGACGTCGAGGGACAGAACGACATTTCGGCGCTGTTCCGTTCCACCGCGGAGGGCGAGACCGGCCATGCGCACGGCCACCTCGAATTTCTCGAAGCAGTGGGCGACCCGGCCACCGGCTTGCCCATCGGCACCAGCCGCCAGAACCTGATGGCTGCCGTGGCCGGTGAAACCCACGAGTACACCGACATGTACCCCGGCATGGCCAAGCAGGCGCGCGAGGAAGGCTTCGACGAGATTGCCGACTGGTTCGAGACGCTTGCCAAGGCCGAGCGCTCACATGCCAACCGGTACCAGAAGGCCCTCGACGCACTCGTCGACTGAGAACAGGAAAGCTTGAGGACAGGGGCCGCAAGGCCCCTGTTTACGTCCATGTCCGAAGGCAACCTCCAGGCTCCCACGCGCCACCCGCTCGGCTGGCAGAACCCCGATTTCCACGACGAGGCCAAGGCCCTGGCGGAGATGGAGCGTGTGTTCGACATATGCCACGGCTGCCGTCGCTGCGTGAGCCTGTGCCAGAGCTTTCCGACGCTCTTCGACCTGGTGGACGCTACCGAGGACGGCGAGGTGCACGGCGTGCGCAAGGAGGCGTACTGGAACGTGGTGGACCAGTGCTACCTGTGCGACCTGTGCTATATGACCAAGTGTCCGTACACGCCGCCGCACCCTTGGCAGGTCGATTTCCCGCACTTGATGCTGCGCGCCAAGTCAATCAAGTTCAAGCACGGCGGCGTGAAGGCCGGCGAGCGCTTCCTGGCCTCGACCGACGTGCACGGCCAGTTCGCCGGCATCCCCGTGGTCGTGCAGGCGGTCAATGCGATCAACAAGACAAAGCTGGCGCGCCGATCGATGGACAAGGCGCTCGGCGTGCATCCCGATGCGTGGATGCCCGAACTGGCGACGAAGCGCTTTCGCTGGAGTGCTGCCCACCAGGGCCGCGCCACGGTGGTCACGAACGGCCAGCGCACGCCCGGGCGTGTGGCCATCTTCTCGACCTGCTACGTCAACTACAACGAGCCCGGCATCGGACACGACCTGGTCAAGCTGCTCGAGCACAACGAAATCCCGTATGTCATCGTCGAGAAGGAGTCGTGCTGCGGCATGCCCAAGCTCGAGCTGGGCGATCTGGAATCGGTGGCGCGCCACAAGGCTGCCAACATGCCGGTGCTCGCACGCTATGCGAAGGACGGCTTCGCCATCGTCACCGCCGTGCCGAGCTGCACCCTGATGTTCAAGCAGGAACTGCCGCTGATGTTCCCGGAATGCGCCGACACGCACGCCGTGAAGAAGGCGATGTTCGACCCCTTCGAGTACTTCGTCGCGCGGCACAAGGACGGCCTGCTGAAGACCGACTTCAAGGCCGCGCTCGGCAAGGTCAGCTACCACGTGCCGTGCCATGCGCGGGTGCAGAACATCGGCCGCAAGACCGAGGAGATGCTGCGCCTGGTGGGCAAGACGGTGGAGGTGCAATTGACCACCGTCGAGCGCTGCTCGGGCCATGCCGGCACCTACGGCGTGAAGACGCGCACCCACGCGGCCGCGATGAAGATCGGCAAGCCGGTGTTCAAGGCCATGGCACAGCCCGAGCCCGACGTCATCGCGAGCGACTGCGCGCTGGCGGGCCACCACATCGCGCAGGGCATGGCGCAGGCCGGCACGCCGGCCAAGGCATTGCAGCATCCACTGACCTTGTTGCGGCGCGCCTACGGCCTGCCGTGAAGTCCCGCGAGCCACCCATGCGCATCACTCCCGACAGCCTCCAATCGCTCCAGGCGTACGCCAAGCACCGCAAGGCCAGCCGAGTCGAGGCCATCGCCCACCGGCGCCTGCGCAACGTGCACCTGGGCGAGCACATCACGCTGCAGTTCGAAGACGAGCGGACAGTGCGGCGCCAGATCCAGGAGATGCTGCACATCGAGAAGATCTTCGAGGAAGAAGGCATTCAGAGCGAGATCGACGCCTATGCGGCGCTGGTGCCGGAGGGCAGCAACTGGAAGGCGACGATGCTGATCGAGTTTCCCGACGCGCACGAACGCCGGCGCGAGCTGGCGCGACTCGTCGGCGTGGAGCACCACATGTTCGTCGAGGTCGAAGGTCAGTCGCGCATCTACGGCGTGGCCGACGAAGACCTCGACCGCAGTACCGACGAGAAAACGTCCGCGGTGCATTTCGTGCGCTTCGAGTTCAATTCACCGCAACGCGCCGCCATCCGCGCCGGCGCCGCAGTGAAGCTGGGCTGTGATCACACCCACTATCCGGCGCATGTGCCGATCGCCGCGGAAACGCTGGCGTGCTTGGCGGGCGATCTGTTGCCCTGAGATCCGTCAAATTCGCCTATCTGGACGTTAGCGAAAGTCAATTCAAAGACAGCCGTCGATAGCCAATAATTGCGTGGTTCGCAATACCTTAAGGAACCCGCATGAAAACCATTGGCCAACAGCTCGAAGCCTTCGAAGTCACCGGCGTCAAGCCCGGCTTCAATCACCATGAAGAGAACGGCGTCTCGGCGTTCGAGACGATTACCGAGAAGAGCTTTCCCGGCAAGTGGAAGGTGATCTACTTCTGGCCGAAGGACTTCACATTCATCTGCCCGACCGAGATCGTCGGATTCGACAAGATCGCCAGGCAATTCGAAGAGCGCGACGCGGTGCTGCTCGGCGGCTCGACCGACAACGAGTTCAGCAAGCTCGGCTGGCGCCGCGACCACAAGGACCTCAACAAGCTGGGCCACTGGAGCTTTGGCGACAGCCGCGGCTCGCTGGTCGACATGCTGGGCGTTCGCGATCCCAAGGAAGGCGTGGCCCTGCGCGCGACCTTCATCGTCGACCCGGACAACGTGATCCAGCACGTCAGCGTCAACAACCTCAATGTCGGACGCAACCCCGACGAGGTCCTGCGCATCCTCGACGGCTTGCAGACCGACGAACTCTGCCCCTGCAATCGCGGCGTCGGCGGTGGCACGCTGTAAGGAGTGGGCGATGGACTTCCTGCAAGACCTCAAGGACCGGATTCCCGAGTACGCCAAGGACATCCGGCTGAACCTCGACAGCACGATCGCGCGGTCGAGCCTGGCGCCGGAAGACGCGGTGGCGGTGGCGCTGGCGGCCGCCTTTGCGGCCAAGAGCAAGCCGCTGGTCGACGCCTTCAAGGCGGCGGTGCAGCCGGCCGAAGGGCACGCGGCCCTGACAGCGGCTGCGTTGATGGGCATGAACAACACTTGGTACCCCTACGTCGAGATGGCGGCCGACGCCGACCTGAAGGCGCAGCGGGCCGAGCTGCGCATGAACGCGTACGCCAGCCACGGTGGCGTGAGCAAGGCCAAGTTCGAGAGCTACGCGCTGGCGGCGTCCATCGTCGGCAAGTGCCACTTCTGCGTCCAATCTCACCATGCGCTCCTGCGCCAGGAAGGCCTTTCAACCCAGCAGCTGCGCGACATTGGTCGTATCGCTGCGGTGGTCAATGCGGCAGCACAGGTCTTCGCGGCCGAAGCCACGGCGTGAGCTCCCGGGCTGCTCGCGGCTACTTGGCCATCAGCACCCAGGCAGCCAGGGTTTTCGCCTCGCCGTCGCTCACTTGGGGATTGGCGGGCATCGGCACCGCGCCCCACACCCCCGCGCCGCCTTTCACAATCTTCCCGGCCAACTTGTCGGCGGCGTCCTTCTGTCCCGCGTACTTCGCCGCCACGTCCTTGTAGGCCGGGCCGATCAGCTTCTTGTCCATCGCATGGCAGGCCATGCAGTTCTTCTTCTGCGCAAGGTCCGCGCTGGCCCGGGCCGGCGCGTTGGCCAGTGCGGCTACGGCGGCCAGGGAGAAGACAAGAACGGAGAGCGATTTCATGACATCCTTCCACGGGTGGGTGGGAACGACTGCGTTACAGTTTCTGCAACGTGATTCTAGGCAACCGGGTTGACACCGGGCGCCATCCGGGAGGCCGTCATGTGGTTCATGTTGCTGGGGGTGTTGTTGATTGCGATGAAGCTGGCGGACATCGGCTTCGTCGCAGCTTGGTCGTGGTGGGCGGTGCTGTCACCGTTTGCCGCGGCCGCGGTGTGGTGGGCCTATGCGGATTCGAGCGGCCTCACCAAGAAGCGCGAGATGGACAAGCTCGAGAACAAGAAGCTCGAGCGCCGCCGCAGGAGCATGGAAGCGATGGGCATCGATCGCGAACGCCAGAAGACGGACGATGCGGCAATGCGGGCGCGTCGTGCGGCGGCCCAGCGCGTCGAAGGCGAGCGCGCGAAAAAGCGCGATCAGAACCAGCAGGTGATCAAGGACAGCGTCTTCGACAGCCGAGCCAGCAGCAGTTTCGACGAAGGCGACGAGGCGGCGCCCAAGACCAAGCTTTGAGCGCCGCGCGCTTCATTCGAAGCGGTCGAGCACCGCACCCGCGCTGGCGCTCGATGCGTTGAACGCAAACTTGGCCAGCACGCCGCGCGTGTAGCGCGGCTTTGGCTTGACCCACCGGCTGCGCCGACGCGCCAGTTCGGCCTCGTCGACCTCCAGCTGCAGCATCAGCCGGTGCGCGTCGATGGTGATGGTGTCGCCTTCCTGCACCAGCGCGATCGCGCCGCCTTCGTAAGCCTCGGGCGCCACATGGCCGACCACCATGCCCCACGTCCCACCGGAGAAGCGGCCGTCGGTGACCAGGCCGACGCTTTCACCCAGGCCCTGGCCGATCAAGGCGCCGGTGGGAGCCAGCATCTCGGGCATGCCCGGTCCGCCCTTGGGGCCGAGGTAACGCAGCACCATCACGTCGCCGGGGCGGATCTGCTTGGCCATGATCGCCGCGAGCGCCGACTGCTCGTCTTCGAAGACGCGTGCCGGCCCGCTGATGACCGGGTTCTTCAGCCCGGTGATCTTGGCCACGCAGCCCTCGGTTGCCAGATTGCCGCGCAGGATCGCCAAGTGGCCTTGCGCGTACATCGGCTCGTCGATCCGGCGGATCACGTCCTGGGAAGGCGACGGCGCGGGCACGTCAGCCAGCGCCTCGGCCACCGTCTGGCCAGTGATCGTGATGCAGTCGCCGTGCAGCAGGCCGGCGTCGAGCAGGACTTTCATCACCGCCGGAATGCCGCCGGCCCGGTGCAGGTCGATCGCCAGGTACTTGCCGCTGGGCTTCAGGTCGCAGAGCACCGGCACTTTCCGGCGCACGCGCTCGAAATCGTCGATCGTCCACTCGACCTCCGCGGCATGCGCGATGGCCAGAAAGTGCAGCACCGCATTGGTCGAGCCGCCAATGGCCATGATCACTGCAACGGCGTTTTCGATGCTCTTCTTGGTGACGATGTCGCGCGGCTTGAGGTCGCGCTTGACTGCTTCGACCAGCACCCGCGCGGCCTGGCGCGTGTGCTCGACGATCGGCTCCTCGACGTTGGCCATCGTCGACGCGAACGGCAAGCTCATGCCTAGCGCTTCGAAGGCCGAGCTCATCGTGTTGGCGGTGTACATGCCGCCGCAGGAGCCGCTGCCGGGGATCGCGCGGCGCTCGATCTGGAAGAAGTCTTCCTCGCTCATGTTGCCGGCCGAGAACTGGCCGACCGCCTCGAACACGCTGACGATGTTCAGGTCCTGGCCCTTGTAGCGCCCGGGCAGGATCGTTCCGCCGTAAACGTAGATCGCCGGCACATTGGCGCGCAGCATCCCCATCATGCCGCCGGGCATGTTCTTGTCGCAGCCGCCGATCACCAGCACGCCGTCCATCCACTGGCCGCCGACGCAGGTTTCGACGCAGTCGGCGATGACCTCGCGCGAGACCAGCGAGTACTTCATGCCCTCGGTGCCCATCGCCATGCCGTCGCTGATCGTCGGCGTGCCGAAGGTCTGCGGGTTCGCGCCGGCCGACTTCAGTGCGTCGACCGCCGCATCGGCCAGTTTCTGCAGGCCCGAGTTGCAGGGCGTGATCGTGGAGTGCCCGTTGGCCACCCCGATCATCGGATTGGCGAAGTCGCTGGGCTCGTAGCCCATCGCGTAGTACATCGATCGGTTCGGCGCGCGGGCCACGCCCTCGGTGATCGTCTTCGAACGGCGGTTGGCTTCGGTCATGGAGCGGATCCGGGACGGAGAAAGCCGTGATCGTAGCGGCCTTTGCGCCACGGCCGCGGGCGCTCACAGCAGCGACAATCTCGGCCCGCACACAACCCGACCCACACGATGCTCGTGCATCCCCAGTTTGACCCGATCGCGATCCAGCTCGGCCCGGTGGGCATCCACTGGTACGGCCTGACCTACCTGGTCGCCTTCGGCCTGTTCCTGCTGCTGGCCACGCTGCGCACGCGCCAGCCGCAACACGCCGCGGCCGGGTGGACGCGCAGCGATGTCGAGGACATGCTGTTCTGGGGCGTGCTGGGGGTCATCATCGGCGGCCGCCTGGGTTATGTGCTCTTCTACAAGCCGGCGTACTACGCGGGCGCGCCGCTCGAAGCGCTGATGGTCTGGAAGGGCGGCATGTCTTTCCACGGCGGCCTGCTCGGCGTGATCGTCGCGCTCGCGCTGTACGCGCGCCAGCGCGGTCGTCGCTTCTTCGAGGTCATGGACCTGATTGCGCCGTGCGTGCCACTCGGGCTGGCGTCCGGGCGCATGGGCAATTTCATCAACGGCGAGTTGTGGGGCCGGGCCGCCGATCCGTCGTTGCCCTGGGCGATGGTCTTTCCGCAGTCCGGCACGGCCATCGCGCGCCACCCTTCGCAGCTGTACCAGGTGGCACTCGAGGGCGTGCTGCTCTTCGTGCTGCTGTGGCTTTATGCACGGCGGCCGCGCCGGCTCGGCCAGGTGTCGGGCGCCTTCCTGGTGGGCTACGGCGCATTGCGGTTCATCGCCGAATACTTTCGCGAGCCCGATGCCTTCCTCGGTCCGTTGGCGCTGGGCCTGAGCATGGGACAGTGGCTGTGCGTACCGATGATTCTGGCGGGTGTGGCGATCTGGCTCTGGGCCGGCCGCCAGCCCCGGGCGCTGCCTGCCGGTCGCTGAACCATGCGACAGATCTTCCTGGACACCGAAACCACCGGGCTGAGCGCCGAAACCGGCGATCGCATCATCGAGATCGGCTGCATCGAGATGGTCAACCGCCGACGCACCGGCAACGACAAGCACTACTACCTCAATCCCGAGCGCCCAAACAGCGAAGGGGCCTTGCAGATCCACGGGCTCAGCGACGCGTTCCTTGCCGACAAGCCGCGTTTCGCCGAGATTGCGGACGATCTCCTGCACTACCTGGCCGGTGCGGAGGTCGTGGCCCACAACGCCAGCTTCGACGTTGGCTTTCTCGATGCCGAACTGCGCCGCCTGGCCCGGCCGGTCTTTCGCGAGCGCGTCGCTGGCATCGTCGATTCGCTGTCGATGGCACGCAGCCAGTACCCCGGCAAATCGAATTCGCTCGACGCCCTGTGCAAGCGGCTCGAAGTCGACAGCAGCACGCGCACGGTGCATGGCGCCTTGCTCGACGCCGGCCTCCTGGCCGAGGTCTACATCCGCATGACGCGCGGGCAGGACTCGCTGGTGATCGAAGTCGAAGGCGGCTCGGGCCAAACCAGCGGCATTGCGGTGATCGATCTCAGCGCCTGGCCGGTGTTGCCGGTCATCGTGCCGCCGGACGAATGGGTCGCGCACCAGGCGCTACTCGCCGAGCTGGACAAGGCCAGTGGAGGGCGGGCGCTGTGGCAGCGTCTGGCATAATCGCGCCCGCCCAGGGCACCTGCGCAGCACAGCGCGCGGGCGGTTAACTCAGCGGTAGAGTGCCACCTTCACACGGTGGAAGTCGCAGGTTCGAACCCTGCACCGCCCACCAGACAGCCTTCGCATGAGGCTACAAACGATGGAAAGCTGTAGAGAATCAACGCTCTGAACAAGGCGTCCTGTGCGAGTTGCAACGTGGAACGTCAACAACGTTCGCCACCGGCTCCCATTGCTCCTAGCACGGCTGAACCATCTTGCTGATCAGGTCAGCTTTTGGCCGTGCAGTTTGAACAGTAGCTTGCCTTTGGCCAAGCCATCGGCCGGGTCGCCGACCGCCTCCCACGTTCCGTTGTCCCACACGATGACCGTGCCGGCGCCGTACTGCTTGGGCGGGATCGTCCCTTCGAACGTGCCGTAGCTCAGCGGGTGGTCTTCAACGTGTACGGCGATGCGCTTGTCGGTTGGGTCAAAGCTGGGCCCCTTGGGCAAGGCCCACGACACCAGTACACCGCCGAGTTCCAGACGGAAGTCGTAGTGCAGTCGGCTGGCGGCATGTTTTTGGACCACAAACGACAGCTGGTCGCCGGTAGTTCCCGGTTCTCCTCGGGGCTCGGCAGTGAATCGGAAGTCACGCTTTGCCCAGTACAGGGCCAGGGGATCGGAAAGCGCCTCAGTCGCGTTCTTTGCCATGGTTGCAGCGCATGTAAGACCAGACTTTCAAACCGGCGCTTCAAGGCCTCTCGCTGCGCTCCAGGCGACGGTACGAATTGAAGTGCCGCAATGCGCCTTTCCCGTCGCCCTGCTTTTCCAGGAGCACGCCGAGGTTGTAATGGGCGTCTGCGAAATCGCCATCAATCGCCAACACTCGTTCATAAGCTGTGATGGCATCGTCGAACCGGTGTTGGTCCTCCAGCACAATCGCATGATTGAAATGGATGAGCGGGTCGTGGCCGACGGTCTCGACCGCACGCTCGTAGAGCACCACCGCTTCTTCGCATCGACTTGCCTCGCACAGGATGGCGCCCAAGTTCAGATAGGGTGCGGAGTGAGCAGCGTCCGACTCGATAGCCCGCCGATAGGCTGCCTCCGCAGCCACCAAGTCCGATTTCTCGAGCGCTTCACCCTGGCGAAACCAGTCGATGGATGCCGGCGACGAGCGTGTTGCGGCTTTCGGCAACACCGACACGCTCCCAGCGACCGTCGAAACCTCGAAGTCCATGAGCAGCTGGCCAGAGTCGGCTTGCCATTGTCCGCACCGGTCTCGCACCGCGACATCGGCGCCGACGGCCGTGATGCGAAGGCCCGTCAGAGGCAACTCCACCGGCAACTCGGCCTTCAGTTTGGCGAGTGACCGCAGAATTTTGCGAGGGGGAATGCTGGCCTGTTGAAGCGAGAAAGCCGTGCGCAGAAGCATCAAGTCCTGAAACGAAAACCGATGCTCGTTGCGTGGCCCGCGGACTGGCGCAACGAAGCCGGCCTCGATGAGCCCTGTGACTGTCGTTCGAGACAGCCCGAGCATCTCTTGGACGCGCTTCAGGGTGAAGGGTGCATCGATCGAGGTCTTGGTCACTTCTTCGAGCGTGCGCGCGCGGGCGGGCTGACGACTTCGGGCTCTACAGCCAGCGCCCTCTTGACGCCCTTGCGAACCTTGGGCTCGGACAACGCCGTAACGTTCGACGGTTGTTTCGCGGAGGCAGTGGGGGCAGCGGCAGCGGCCACCGCGGCAGGCTGCTTCTTGCCCAAACTGGCCTGCAAGGCTGCCATCAGGTCGATGACCTGACCGCTGACGGGTGCGTCCTCGGAGTGGGTCGAGGCAACGACTTCCTGTCCCGCAATCTTTGCGTCGATGGCAGCCAGCACGCGAACCTTCTCTTCGTCCTTGAACTGCGTTGGGTCGTAGGCCGGCTCTGAGATTTGGTCAATGAGTTGCAGCGCGAGCTGGAGTTCTGCCTTCGAGACATTGACTTGCTCGATAGCGAGCTCCTTGAACGAGCGGACTTCCTCAGCATAGAGCAGCTGTTGAAGCACGAGCCCCTCGTCGGCAGGCCTGACCTGCACGACATACTGCTTGGCTTTCCAGGCCCACTTGGCAAGCGCCGACTTGCCGCTGCTCCGCATCGCCTCCATCAACAGAGCGTAGGGCTTGCCTCCACGTTTGTCGGGCGCGAGCAAATAGGCTTTGTCGTAGTAGCGAGGGTCAACCGACTTCTCGGGGACAAACGCCACGATTTCGATGACATGGCTGCTGCCCTCTTCGAGTTTCTTCAGCTCGTCGGCAGAGAACAGAACAAACTTGTCCTTCTCCACTTCGTAACCCTTCACCATATCGGACCGGGCGACCACCGACTGGTCCCTTTCGGAGACGTACTGCTGCTTGACGCGAGAGCCGTCCTTTGCCAAGAGATTGAACTTGACGCTGGCCGCGCTCTCGGTCGCCGAATAGAGCCGCACGGGAATGGACACCAAGCCGAAGCTCAGGTTCAGTGAGGCAATGGAACGTGCAGCCATGAAAACCTCCACTGAAGCGACTCAACGCTTCCATCGTAAGAGCCTCTTTCCAGCTTGTCACTGCCTGTTTGTAGGATGGCAGCGCCAGTTTGGCACTTCGTCGGCGCCCAGCAACGGCTTAGCTGCTGGCGGTCAGAACTATTATTCGTGGCCCACATCCAGCCCGGCGAGCATTCTCATCAGATCCTGCGGGTCCACCGGCTTGACCATGTGATGATCGAACCCGGCTTCGCGCGAGCGGCGGCGGTCCTCGTCCTGCCCCCACCCCGTCACGGCGATCAGCACGACGCCCTTGCCCTTCGGCTGTTCACGGATGAGGCGGCAGGCTTCGTAGCCGTTCAATTTAGGCAAACCGATGTCGAGCAGGATCACGTTGGGCCGGTACTCGCCGGCCAGGTCCACCCCCTGTTGTCCGTCGTAGGCCGTGCGGGTGTCGTTGCCCATCATCTTCAACATCTCAGACAGGCTGTCCGCACCATCGCGGTTGTCGTCCACGATCAGGATGCGGAGCGACGGCTTCGTGGCTGCTGGCTCGTCGGCGACGCCAGAAGACTGCGGTTGTGACGCCTCGGTCGCGACCGGCAAACGCACGACGAACTCGCTGCCCATCCCCCGCCCCTCGCTTTTGGCCTCAACGCTGCCGCCGTGCATATCCACCAGACGCTTCACCAGCGACAGCCCGATGCCCAACCCACCCTGCGATCTCTCCAAAGACCCGCTGAGCTGCGTGAACATCGCGAAGATACGGGGCAACTGGTCGGCGTCGATGCCGATGCCGGTGTCCGTCACCGCCACCACCACTTCGCTACCTTGAAGTTCGACGTTCAGCCGGATGTGCCCGCCCCGGTCGCTGTACTTGGCAGCGTTGTTCAACAGGTTCAGGAACACTTGTGCCAGCCGAGTCATGTCGGCATCGACCATGATCGGTTGCTTGGGGAGCGTGACGGAGAGTTCGTGGCCCATCTGCTCGATCAACGGACGGCTGGTTTCCACGGCACTGTTCACCACCGCCGCCAAGGGGAGTCGCTCCTTGCGCAGTTCGAGCTTGCCCAAGCTGATGCGGCTCACGTCCATCAACTCATCGACCAGGCGCACCATCTGTGTGAGTTGGCGTTCCATCATGGAGCGGGCCTGCTCGACAGTGGTGGCCTGCTGCCCACCCGCCAGTTTCATCAGGTGAAGGCCGTTGCGGAGCGGCGCCAGCGGGTTCCGCAGTTCGTGGGCCAAGGTCGCCAGAAACTCGTCCTTGCGGCGCGCGGCCATGTTCAGATCCTCTTCCATCTGCCGCTGCGCCGTCACGTCGAGACTCGTGCCCACCACCCAATGAACCTGCCCTTGGGCATCGGCACGCACGGTTTCCATCGATCGGATGCTGCGGCATTGCCCGTCGTCCTGGCGTCGGATGCGGAACTCGCGGCTGCCATCGCCGATCTTGCGCAGGGTGTCCTGCAGCAGTTCTTCCTGCCGGGCCAGTTCCTCCGGCAGTACGCAGCCGCTCCAGTCCTCATAGGAGACAAATCCATCCGGTGTCGGCGCGATACCGTAGATGCGAAACATTTGCGCATCCCACCGGATCCGACCGCTGACGAAGTTCCACTCCCAGATGCCGACGCCGGTCGTCTCGGTCGCCATCCGCATGTGTTCTTCGCTCTCATGCAGCGCACGCTCGGCCCGCTGGCGTGCCGTGATCTCGTGGAAATAGCAGACCACCCCGTGCCGCCCGTCCGGCAAGGTCACGCGTTGGGTTTCCCATTCGAAGGCCTGTTCCACGGCGAGGTCGAAACGCTGCTCGGAGAAGGGCGGCGAGACGTAGCGCTCGCCGGTGGCCAGCGTGTGCCGGAAGATCTGCGTGCACTGGGTACCCACCTCCGGCCCCCAGACAATCTGCATGATCTCGGCGAAGTCGCGGCCGATCAGCGGGTCGACCGTGGCGAAAACCGGCGCGGCCAGGGCATTGACCTGCTGCAGGCGGAACTCGGCGTCGACGACGTACATACCCATCGGCGCCTGTTCGACGAGGCGCGAGAACAACGCCGCGTTCTGGCGCAACGCGTCCTCGGCCGCTTTGCGATCGGTGATGTCGCGCGACACGGAGACCAGCCGCAGGGCACCGTCGCCGCCGGGCCGGCCCAGAGCCGGCGCAACGATCACGTCCCACCACTTCGGGGTTCCTTTGGCCGTCGGTGCGAACGCCTGGAACCGCGCCCTCTCGCCGCGGACGGCCTTCGCGACGGCGTCGCGCACCAAGGACTCGGCTTCCGATGGCCAGAGGTCTGACCACGGTCGGCCGCGCACCGCCTCGAAGTCGTCGATCTCCGTCAGGCCGCACCCGTTCGCGTTCATGAACTGCAACCGGCCGTCGCCGTCGAGCACCTTCACGCAGTCGGGGTTGCTCTCGAGCACGGTGCGGTTGAACTCCTCGCTCGAGCGCAGCGCCGCTTCAATTTCACGGCGCGCGGAGATGTCCATCGCCGAAGGGATCAGATGGGTGATCCGGCCCGCAGCGTCGCGCAGCGGCGCGAGCTGGAAGTCGATCCACATCGGCGTGTCGCCCGCCATGCGTACCGTGATGTCGCGGCGGATGACTTCGCCGGCAGCGGCGCGGCCGCACCAGTCGCGCAATTGCGACTGCAACTGCGGCGAATGACTAAACCAGTGCGTGTCCCAGAACTTCTTGCCGAGCACCTCATCGGGCGAGATGGCCGCCGCTTCCAGCGGCGCGCGATTGGCCTCGATCAGGACCCCTTGCGTCGTCAACACGCCGACGAAAGCGAACAAGTTGTCCAGAATCCGCCGGGTGAACTGCTCGCTCATTTCCAGCGCCACCTCGGCGCGCTTGCGCGCCGTGATCTCCTCGACGATCACGCCGAAACCGAAGACCTCATCCGCGCCGACGCGCACCGGATACCAGCTTTCACTCCAGAACCGCGTCACGCCAGGCTCGGCGGGTGTCTCACCGGAGAACTCGTGATTCAGCACCGCTTCGCCCGTCTCCAGAATGCGGCCCGTCACGTCGCGGACAGCTTCGACGAGTGTGGGCACGATTTCGGAGACATGTCGGCCCAGGTGCGCCTGCGCAGCAATGCCGTTCATCTCAGCGAGACGTTCAATGATGCGCCCGTAGCGCAGGTCCCGATCAAGGAAGCAAAAACCGATGGGCGCGGTGTGCAGAAGCGTGTCGAGCAAGACGTTGACACTCTGAAGTTCCGCCGCATTGTGCTTGCGCGCGGTGATGTCCTGGATGACCGCCATCGTCCGGTCGGGGTGGCCGTCGGCGTCGCGCACTGCGAAGGTGAGGTCTGCCGGCGTCACCCCCGCCAGCTCCTCGGCGGAGTAGCCGGCCAGCTGGCAGTATTTTGCGTTCATGCGGACGAACCGCCGGGTCTGGGCAGAGATCTGCGCCTTGCCGACTGCGGACTGCTCGAAAGCCGCGCGGAACTCCGCCTCGCTCGCGCGCAGACGATCCTCCCCCTGTTTGCGCTCCGTGACGTCACGGAGCACAGCGAGAAGCCGCACGACCCGCTGGCCGTCTTCGTCCCGCACGGGGCTCACCGTGACCTCCCACCATTTCGGCGTGCCTTTGACAGTCGGGCAGTAGGCCTGGAAGGAGGACACCTCGCCGCCCACCGCCCTCGTCACGGATCGCTCGATATCACCCCGTGCTTCCGCAGGCCACAACGCCTGCCACTCCCGCCCGCACACAGGCCCGAAGTCGTCGATTTCCTTCGCACACAGGCCCGGGGTGTTCATGTGCAACACCCGCCCGTCCAAGTCCAGCACCTTGACGCAATCCGGGGTCGCGTCCATCAAGCCGCGGCTGAACTCATCGCTCATCCGCAGCACCTCGGCATCCCGCCGCCCCCTACAGAGACGAGCGTCGGGTCGCACGGCGTTTTCTTCAGTCGCTTGTTCGCGCAGCATGCGCAGACTTTACGGGGGGAGGGGGGCACTCATGGTGGGTCTGAAGCGTTAAACGCCATTTGAAGAGTAACGGTTGTGATAATTTTGGTCTGGATCTCCTTTGAACCGTTGGGAACGACATTTGCTGCCCACTCGCGATGCGCAGGCGGCACCCGCCGCCTATAACGCACCGGCATGTCGACATCACTTCGGGGGTTGGCGACCCGACTCAAAAACGGGAAGACCGGCGCGACTGAATCGAATCTGGCTACCGACAACGTTGCGGGCGGCGACGGATCGCAATCCGAAAGGGTGCCCCCGACGGCACCTTCGGGCGTCGGCTCGAAGCCGAACAAGTGAGCGAAAGCTGCTAATCGCGCGGCGTCTTCGAACGCCGCTTTTCTATGCTCGCTGAGATGCGAACCGCCCGCGCCATTTCCGTTGGCCGGGCCGCGGCCGTTGCGGCAAAGTTTGCATGCGCGCCCGAAAGCCGCACGCCAACACTGCGGCACTCCTCGGCACATCGCTTGCCGTGAGCGCGGACCACCACTGCCAACCGGGGAAGAACCATGGCCACCAGCCGCAAGACCAGCCGTACGACCAGCCGCGCCGCCTCAACCGCCCGCACGCAAATCTTGAGCGAGCTCAAGGAGGATCACAAACGCGTCAAGAAGGCGTATCGCGATTTCAAGAAGCTCGATGTCCAAGAAGATCCCGAAGCCTGCAAGGCGATCGTCGATCAGGTTCTCGAAGAGCTGACGGTGCACGCCACGCTCGAAGAAGAACTGCTCTACCCGGCCGCGCGTGGCGCCATCGAGGTTGACCTGCTCGACGAGGCTGAAGTCGAACATGGTTCAGTTCATGCATTGATCGATCAGCTGAAAGGTATGGGTCCCGAAGACGAGAAGTACGCGGCCTATTTCACTGTGCTGTGCGAATACGTGTTGCACCACGTCAAGGAAGAAGAGGGCGAAATGTTTCCGCAGCTCGAAAGTGCGAGCCTCGATTGGGAATCGCTTTCGGCCCAGATGGCTGCCAGGCGTGAGGAGTTGATGCCCAGCGGAGCTGGCGTGGAGGACGAAGACAGCAAAGCGGCCGACAGCCAATCCAACGGCCGCAGTGCGGCGGTCCGGCCGCCGGCCAAGTCCGGCACGGGCCAGCGCGCACCGCGTGCGTGACCCCATGCCACAGCCCTCACCGGAACCTACCCATGCCACCCGTCCTCCTCGTTTTTTCCCACCTGCGCTGGAGCTTCGTTTACCAGCGTCCGCAACACCTCATGTCGCGCTTGGCCGGGCGCTGGCGCGTGCTCTTCGTCGAAGAGCCAGTGCGCAGCGAGGGCCCGGCGCGACTCGAATGCATCGACCACGCGCCGAACCTGCAGGTGTTGGTTGCGTACACGCCCGTTGCTGCAGCCGGCTTTCACGACGACCAGTTGCCGATCCAGGCGGCCCTGATCGACGACTTCCTGCGCGAGGAAGGCTTGGAAGTCGACGTGGCCTGGCTCTACACCCCGATGGCCCTGCCCCTGCTGGGTGCGTTGTCAGCGCGCTGCGTTGTTTACGACTGCATGGACGAGCTGTCTGCGTTCGCGCATGCGCCGCGCCAGTTGCGGCAACGCGAGTCGGCGCTTTTCAAGCGCGCCGACCTGGTGCTGACCGGCGGACCATCGCTATACGAGGCCAAGCGCCTCCTGAACGGCAATGTGCATTGCCTGCCCAGCGCGGTTGATGCCGCGCACTTCTCGCCGACGAACCTTCAAGCCGGGAGCGACTCCGCGCACCAGGCGCAAGCCTTGCAATCCGCACTGCCGGCGCCGCGCCTGGGATACTACGGCGTGATCGACGAGCGCCTGGACATCGAACTGGTGGCTGCCGTCGCCGACGCACACCCCGAGTGGAGCGTGGTGATGGCCGGCCCGGTTGTCAAGATCGATCCGGCCAGCCTTCCGCAACGCCCCAACTTGCACTGGCTGGGCATGCAATCCTATAAGCGACTGCCTTACCTGCTCGCCGAATGGGATGTGGCGCTGATGCCTTTTGCGTTGAACGAATCGACGCGATTCATCAGCCCGACCAAGACCCTCGAGTACATAGCCGGCGGCAAGCCGGTGGTGAGCACGCCCGTTCGCGACGTGGTCGACTTGTACGGCAAAGAAGTCGTCGTGGCCGAGGGTGCTGCCGCCTTCATTGCCGCGTGCGAGTTCGTGCTGGGCGAAGACCCAGCGGCCCGGCAACGCCGTGCGCAGGCGATGGCAGCCGCCGTTCTTCGCTATTCGTGGGACGAAGGCGCGTTGCGCGTCCACGCGCTGCTCGAACAGGCGCTCGTGCTCGCCGACAAGGCCGAGACGACAGCGCTCGACCACGAGAGTGCAGCCGTGTTGCGCATCGCCGCCACCGGAGCCCGGCCGTGACCTGCTTGCGACCCCCATGCACTTGCGCTGCCAACCGTTCGACAAGGAGTGACCCCCGATGAATCAACGTGAGGGTTTCGGCAACGCCGCCGCACTGGCCCGTGCAACCGGACAGGGCTTCGACTATCTGATCGTCGGCGCCGGGTTCGCGGGCAGCGTGCTGGCCGAACGGCTCGCGCGCGGCATGGGCCGCAAAGTCCTTTTGGTGGAAAAGCGTTCGCACATCGGCGGCAACGCCCACGATCGTCACGACGATGCCGGCGTGCTGATCCATCCTTACGGCCCGCACATTTTCCACACCAACTCGGCCGACATCTTCGAATACCTGTCGAGATTTACGCAGTGGCGGCCGTATCAGCACCGCGTACTTGCCCAGGTTGACGGCCAGGCCGTGCCGTTGCCGATCAACCTCGACACGGTCAACCGCTTGTACGGTATGAACCTGACGTCGTTCGAGATGGAAAAGTTTCTCGAGTCGGTGGCTGAAAAGAAGGACCGTGTGCTGACCTCGGAAGACGCGGTGGTCAGCAAGGTCGGGCGCGACCTGTACAACAAGTTCTTTCGCGGCTACACGCGCAAACACTGGGGCCTCGATCCGTCGGAGCTGGACGCCAGCGTGACCTCGCGCATCCCGACGCGGACCAATCGAGACGATCGCTATTTCGCGGATACCTACCAAGCGATGCCCGTGCATGGCTACACCCGCATGTTCGAGGCCATGCTGGCGCACCCGAACATCAAGGTGATGCTGAACACCGACTACCAGGAAGTGGTGGAGCTGCTGCCCTGGAAGCACATGATCTACACCGGCCCGGTTGATGCGTTCTTCAACTACAAGTACGGCAAGTTGCCCTACCGCAGCGTTCGCTTCGAGCACAAGACGCTGGGGCAGCAGCAATTTCAGCCGGTGGGCACGGTCAACTTTCCGAACGACTATGCCTACACCCGGGTTACCGAGTTCAAACACCTGACCGGACAGTCGCACGCCGCCACCTCGGTGGTCTACGAGTATCCCTGCGCTGAAGGCGACCCGTACTACCCGGTACCGCGGCCAGAAAACGCTGCCTTGTACAAGCGCTACGAGGCCGAAGCCGAGCAGCTCGACAACGTCACGTTCGTCGGCCGCCTGGCTACCTACAAGTACTACAACATGGACCAGGTGGTAGGCCAGGCGCTGACTGCATTCAAGGCGCTGAGCGAGCACGAAGTTTCCTCACCTGCGCCGTTGAGTGAGCACATCCCAGTCAGGTCGCGCAGCGAGGTCGCTGGCGCGGCATGACCCCCACTTTGGGCTTGTGGGCCGGCCCGGAATGCACCATCAACCGGGTCGGCGACAGCTACCACGACCAGTGCCAACGCAGCGGCTTCGATCGCAGGCTCGACGATCTCGATCTGCTTGCCAGATTGGGGGTGGAGCGCATTCGGCTGCCGCTGCTGTGGGAACGCGCATCTCCACGGGGCGCCAAAAGCATCGATTGGCATTGGTCCGATGAACGTGTGCAAAGGCTGCGCACGCTGAGGGTCAAACCCATCGCCGGGTTGCTGCATCACGGCAGCGGCCCTACAGACACCCACTTGCTCGATCCCGCATTTCCGCAGCGGCTGGCCGACTATGCCGCCGCAGTCGCCGATCGCTATCCGGATATCGATGCCTACACGCCGGTCAACGAGCCGCTGACCACCGCCAGATTCAGCGGTTTGTACGGGCTGTGGTATCCGCACCGTTGCGACGACCGCGCTTTGGTGCGTGCGCTGCTCAACCAGATGCGGGGCAGTGTGCTGGCCATGCGCGCGATACGAAAGGTCAACCCTCGTGCCCAACTGGTGCAGACCGAAGACCTGGGATACGTCAACAGCACGCCCCGGCTGCGCTACCAGGCCCGGTTCGAGAACCATCGGCGCTGGCTCAGCTTCGATTTGCTCTGCGGACTCGTCGATGCCAACCATCCCCTGTGGGTTTATTTGCGCAGCCACGGCGCCAGTGAATCCGAACTGCGCGAGTTTGTCGATCAGCCGCTGCCGCCCGACATCGTGGGCATCAACTGCTACGTCACCAGCGAGCGATTTCTCGACGACCGGTTATCGCTCTACCCGCAATCGCAGCACGGCGGCAACGCGCGCCACTGTTATGCCGACGTCGAATCGGTGCGCGAACTACGCTGTCTGCCCGCGGGTCTGGAGGCTCGTCTGCGCGAGACCTGGGCACGCTACGGCCTGCCGGTGGCGATCACCGAGGCGCATCTGGGCTGCACGCGCGAGGAACAAATGCGTTGGCTGCATCAAGCGTGGCAAGCGGCGCAAACAGTCCGCACCGAAGGGGGCGACATCTGCGCTGTGACCGCCTGGGCTGCCTTCGGCAGCTTCGATTGGGACAGCTTGCTGACCTCTTCGCGCGGCCACTACGAACCTGGCCTGTGGGACGTGAGCAGTGGCGCCCCCCGGCCCACGGCGCTGGCCACGCTGGCTGCGCAACTCGCTCGGGGAGAAAAGCCCGATCACCCCGTGCTGGAGGGGCCCGGTTGGTGGCAGCGCGAAATGCGCGTGCGTCGACCCTCTGCCGCCCCCGTGCAATCCTTGCCCAGCGCCGGACGGCCCTTGCTGATCACGGGCGCGCGCGGCACGCTTGCGCAGGCCTTCGCGCGCCTGTGCGAAGCACGCGGCTTGCCTTGTCATCTGTTGTCCCGCCAAGAACTCGACATCGCCGAGCCGGCATCGGTGACCGCGGCACTCGAGAAGTGGCAGCCCTGGGCGTTGGTGAATGCAGCGGGCTACGTGCGCGTCGACGAAGCCGAACACCAGCCCGCGCAGTGGCGTGAGAACGCGCTCGGCCCCGGCGTGCTGGCCCAGTGCTGCGCCAGTCACGGCGTGGCGTTGTTGTGTTTTTCCAGCGACCTGGTGTTCGACGGGACCAAACAGGCTCCCTACGTCGAGAGCGATCTGCCCGCACCGCTGAACGCCTACGGCCGCGGCAAGGTTGAGGCCGAGCGTCGGGTATTCGCGCATTCACCGAAGGCCTTGATCGTGCGCAGCTCGGCTTTCTTCGGGCCCTGGGACAGCCACAATTTCGTGGCGCAGGCGCTGGCCGCGATCAGCGCCGGCAAACGCTGGCCGGCCGCAGACGACCAGTGGGTCTCGCCGACCTACGTGCCCGATCTGGTTCACGCGTCGCTCGATCTGCTTGTCGATGGCGAAGCTGGGGTCTGGCACCTCGCCAACCAGGGTGCCGTCACCTGGGCGCAGTTCGCGTCGATGGCGGCCGAAGCTGCCGGGTTGGGCCGTGTGCTGATCGACAGCCGCGCCGGTGCCTCACTTGGCCAAGTTGCGCTGCGGCCACGCTATTCGGTGCTGTCAAGCGAACGCTGCGCCGTCATGCCCACGTTGGTCGAAGGCATGCAGCGGTACATGCACGACCGCGCCGCCGCGGCGTCCGCTTGAATCAGATATCGTCGGCCGCCTGGGCCTCGGCGGCCGGCACCAGAAGCTGCCCCTGCCCGCCGTCAGTGGCATAGGCGTCTAGCACCGCCGTCGCCACGCCCTGCCCACGGCCCGATTCGCAAAGCGCCACGCACGCGCCGCCGAAGCCCGCGCCTGTCAGGCGTGCGCCGTGGACCGCGGGATGGGCTTGCAGCAATGCTACGAGTCGGTCGAGTGGCGCGACCGAGACTTCGTAGTCGTCGCGCAGGCTGGCGTGGGACTCGTTCATCAGCAAGCCGAATTCATCGGCCGAGACCCCCTCGGCAGCGCGCAGTACGCGGGAGTTCTCGTTGAAAACATGCCGGGCGCGGCGGCGCAGCGGCGACGGCAACGAATCGAGCGCTTGCAGGCTCGACACGTCGCGCAGGCACTGCAAGCTCAACAGCCGGCAAGCCTGTTCGCATTCGGCGCGGCGCTGGTTGTAGCCGCTGGTTGCGAGCGAGCGCGCGATGCCCGAGTCGAGCACCAGAATTTCGGACTGCGTGGGCAGCGCGACGATCCGGGTCTGCAGCGAGCGGGTGTCCAGGAACAGAGCACAGTCGGTGGTGGCCAGACTGCTCGCCATCTGGTCCATGATGCCGCAGCGCACGCCGGCATGTTCGGCCTCGGCGCGCTGCGCCATCCGGGCGATCTGCACGTCGTCGATCGGCGCATCGAGCAGCTCCTTCAACGCGCGCAGCAGCGCGACCTCGAGCGCGGCGCTCGACGACAAGCCGACCCCCATCGGCACCTCGGAGCTGACAAGGATGTCCAGCGGCGGCGGTACGTGGCCGGCAATGGCCATTTCCTGCAGGCAGCCGAAAACATAGCGCACAAACTGTTCGGATGGCGCTTTGTCGAGCGTGAATTGCAGGCGTTGCCCGATATTCGGCGCGGCCAGACTGAACCGGCTGCCTGCGGCATGGCCCAAGGCCACCCAAGTGCGTTGCGCGATGGCGATCGGCAGCACGAAGCCGTCGTTGTAGTCGGTGTGCTCGCCGAGCAGGTTGACGCGCCCGGGCGCCGACGCGACCACGGCTGGCGTGTAGCCGAACGCGCGCTCGAACGCTTTCACCCGATGTCGACCTCGACTGCTTGCAACTCGCGCGCCTTGTCTTCAGGCAGCGCGTCCATCGCGAAAAATCCAGCGGCCAGTTCGGTGCCCGCCAGGTACTTCAGGCGGTCGCGCGTGCGGTACGGCGGATAGAACTGCGCATGCAGATGCGACTCGGGATGCGGCCGCCCGTCGCTCGGCGCTTGGTACCAGGCCATCAGGTAGGGAAGAGGCCGCTGCCACAGGCCGTCGTACTTCAGCATCACCGTCTTGAGCGCACGCGCCAGGTCGGTGCGCTGGCCGCAAGACAGGTCATCGAACTGCGCGACCGGTGAGCGCGGCGCGACCCAGACCTCGTAGGGATAGCGTGCGCAGGCCGGCACGAAAGCCACCGCCAGCGGCCCGTCGTACAACATCCGAGTGCCGGCCTTGGATTCGGCTTCGATCAGCATCTCGAGCAGACCGCGGCCATGCGACGCATGGTGTTCGAGGGCCTGGCTCTGCATGCGCGCTGGCACCGGGGGCACCACCGGATACGCGTAAATCTGACCATGCGGGTGGTGCAAGGTGACCCCGACCTCGGCACCGCGGTTCTCGAACGGCAGCACGTATTGCACGTCGCTGCGCCCGCCCAGGCGGCGCGTGCGGTCGGCCCAGACTTGCAGCAGGAGCTCGATGTGCGCCAGCGGCAACGCGCCGAACGACCCTGCCGGGTTTTGGGTGTAGACGACCACCTCGCATCCGCCCCGTGCCGCTGCGCTGGCCACGGGAAGCTGCGGCAAGTCGACGCACTCCGGGCCACCGAGTGACGGGAAACGATTCTCGAAAACGGCAACGTCCCATTCTCCAGCCGGCACTTCGGTGGGGTGGGCCGCGTCGACGGTGGGTGCCAGTGGGTTGTATTCGGGCGGCGGCAAAAAGGTTCGGTCTTGCCGGTACGCGGCGTACGTGACCCACTCGCCGCGCAGCGGATGCCAGCGCAAATGCGCCTGCCCTGTCAGTGGCTCCGCAAAAGGGCTCGGTGCCGTTTTCGCAGCATGAATGGCGTGGTGCGCGTACAGCGTGAGCGTGCGTCCGTCCGGCTTGGTCAGGTCAACGCTGTACATGTCAGCCACTAGACGCCACCCGGAATGTGCGTTCGCGAGGCCTTCACTGCCCGGGCGATCTGCTCCAGCGGGATCTTGGGCGTGCGGTCGGCGTACAGGATGCCGTTGGCTTCCTGGAAGGTGTCGGCAAACTGCGTGTAACACAGGCCGCTGAACAGGGCGGTGTGGATCACCGTGTCCATCAGTGCCTCGAACATCGTTGCGAACTCGGCGTCGCTGGCCGCGGCGCTGTAGCCCCAGGTGGGCGCAGCGCCGGGCGTCGCAGCGCCTGAAAAAGCGATGCCGCCGAACTCGGTCAGCATGATGGGCTGACCGCGGTGGGGATAGCCGTCGAGCGTCAGGATGCGCCCGCCGGGCCGGCGCCGGTCGAACAGGTGCTCGGGCATCGTCGTGGGCCCGTAGCGTTGGCGCAGGTGTTCGCAGTTGGCGTCGTAGTCGTGGATGCCGATGATGTCGGTGGCGCTGCTCTCCCAGCCGTCATTGCCGATCACCGGCCGGGTCGCGTCGAGCGTCTTGGTCAAGTGGTACAGCGCTTCGACAGCGTGTCGCTGCACCCGAACCGACGTCAGATCCGGAACGCCCCAGGACTCGTTGAACGGCACCCAGACAATCACGCAGGGGTGACTGTAGTCGCGGTCGATCACCTCGGTCCACTCTTTGACCGTGCGTTTGATGGCCGTGCGCGTGAAGCGATAGGCGGAGGGCATTTCTTCCCACACCATGAGGCCCAGCCGGTCGGCCCAGTAGAGATAGCGCGGGTCTTCAATTTTCTGGTGCTTGCGCACGCCATTGAAGCCCATCGCTTTGGCCAGCTCCACATCGCGACGCAGCGCTGCGTCGTCGGGCGCGGTCATCAATGTGTCTGCCCAGTACCCCTGGTCGAGCACCATGCGCAGCAGGTACGGGCGGCCGTTGAGCATGAAGCGGTCGCGCAGGATGGTGACCGAGCGCAGCGCGGTGTACGAGTGGAATTCATCGAGCAACTCCTCGCCGCTCCACAGACGCACGGTGGCGTCGAGCAGGGTCGGCCGCTCGGGGCTCCAGAGCATCTCGTTTCGGTAATCTTCGATCCCTGGATCGGACATCACGATGGTGCGGTCGGCCTCGCGGTCGACAACCTGGTAGCGGTCGTGGGCGAGCAGGCGCGCACCGTGCATCAACTTGATTTCGATCTGCAGGCCTTCTGCGCGGTCGCCGCCGACCCGCGCCTCGAAGCCGATCGCGTAGGTCTCGACCATCGGCGTCCAGCGAATCTTCTCGATGTAGGTGCGGGATACGCGCTCGATCCAGACCGTCTGCCAGATGCCGGTGGTGCGTGGGTACCAGATCGAATGCGGCTCTAGCTGCCAATCCTGCTTGCCGCGCGGCTTGGTCAGTTCGTGGGGATCGTCATCGACCTGCACGGTGACGACTTGCTTGCCCGAAGCGTCGAGCAGCGCGCTGATGTCAGCTGAAAACGGGGTGTGGCCGCCTTCATGGGTGGCCGCTAGCCGCCCATTGACCCACACCCGCGCCGCGTAATCGACCGCACCGAAACGAAGGATCGTCCGCCCGGTGTGGGGCGTCAACTCGAAATCTCGCTCGTACCAGCACGCGGTGTGAAAGCCTGGATCGCCGATGCCGCTGGCTTGTGATTCGGGGGCAAACGGAACCTCGATGCTCAACGGCCAGACTTCGATGTCCGAGGGCCGGGCGAACGAACGGGTGTCGTCGAAGCAAAAACGCCAGGGACCATTCAAGCAAGTCCAATCAGCGCGCTGCAACTGCGGTCGGGGATAGCCGAAACGCATGCCTCAATCCGCGCCCTGGTTGCCGCGAGAAGTCGTGGCATCGACGCTTCGAACCTGCGCTCGGGGACGCGCTGGCGTGTCGCGCCCGGTTTCGAGGAGGCTGCTGGGTGCCATGGTGGTACTCCGTCGGCTGGGCGTTGTGGCTCCTGCGAGCCGGGAGCCCCTGCTCGGCAAGTGGTGTGCCGGCGGACGAACCGGTTTCCGGGCTTAGGCTCGCCCATCACCCCGGTGAAAAGTTGCTGAACAGACTGCCACCGCGCGTCGGCACCATCGGAATGTCGACATCCGGCGCCACGGCACGCCAATTGCTCTTGGAACAACGTGGATCTGCGACCGGGGGCACTCGCCCGGCGGCGCAGGCGAAGCAAAAGGATTTTTACGTGAGCCACGACGAGGTGAGGGTGGTGGTTGTCGACGACTGCCACGACGCTGCTGCTGCCATGGCCGGCGCGCTGGCGCTGAACGGCTACTCCTGCCGCATCGCCCACAACGGGCTCGACGCGCTCGAGCTGGTCGAGGCCTACGAGCCGCACTGCGTGATGTTCGATGTGGACATGCCGGGCCTGGACGGCTGCGAGATGTCGGCCAGGCTGCGCGAGCGCTATGGCACCGACATCGTGCTGATCGCCGTCACCGGCTGGAGCCACGACGACCGGCGTGTCGCGGAAACCTTCGAGCGGGTCGATCATTACCTGCAAAAGCCGATCGACTCGGACGTGATCCGTTCGCTCCTGCCCCCCGTCGACGATTGAGGAAGCCATGCAAGACCCCGTTCGAGCCACCGAGATGCCGCAACCTGTGCCCGATGGGGTGCCAATGCCGCCGAGTCCGCATCCCATGCCACCGCCTTCCGACGTGCCACCCGAGGTGAACGACCCTGTGTTGCCAGGGGAGATTCAGCCGATTCGAGACCCCCTGCCACCCATCACGGCATGAGCCGACGGCGTCAGCGCTGACGCGCGGGCGCGCTGTAGCCGAACGCAACGGCCTGCAAAGTTGACCGATTGCGGTCGACAATGGGACTGCACGCAACCCGCAGTACAGTCCCCTCGATGACCCATGCCCTGATCGTCGACGACGACGTCGATTCGGCCCTTTCGTTGAAAGCCCTGATCGCCGCCGAGCAACTGTCGGTGGCCGTGGCCCATACCTTGCGCGATGCGCGGCGCCAGATCGCGCTGCAGCAGCCGGACATCGTGCTGCTGGACCTGCAACTTCCTGACGGCAGCGGGATGGAACTCTTTGCCGATGCCGATCTGCTGGCCAATTCCGAGGTGGTACTGATCACCGGCCACGCCAGCCTGGAAACGTCGATCGAGGCCCTGCGCCTGGGCGCAGCCGACTACATCCTCAAGCCGATCAAGCCGCGCCAATTGCAGGGTGTGCTGTCCCGTTTCATGAAGCCCGCGGCGCTGAAGGCCGAGGTGGCGGCACTCATTGCCACCGTCGCGCCGAACGGCCACTTCGGGCACCTGTGGGGCCGCGCGCCACCGATGCTACGGCTGTACGAGCAGATCTCGCGCGTCGCCGGCACCGGAGTGACGGTCTTCATTACCGGCGAGAGCGGATCGGGCAAGGAGGTGGTGGCCCAGACGGTGCACGACCTGAGCCGCCGCCGCACACGCCCCTTCCTGGCGGTCAACTGCGGCGCCATCTCGCCCAACCTGATCGAGAGCGAAATATTCGGTCACGAGAAGGGCAGCTTCACCGGCGCCGAGCGCCAGCACCAGGGCTTCTTCGAGCGCGCCAGCGGCGGCACGCTGTTCCTCGACGAGATCACCGAAATGCCGCAGGAATTGCAGGTGAAGCTGCTGCGTGTGCTCGAGACCAATCGCTACATGCGCGTGGGCTCGACGCAGAGCCAGGAAGCCGACGTGCGTCTGATCGCAGCCACCAACCGCGTGCCCCTCGAGGCGGTGGCGTCGGGCAAATTGAGGGAAGACCTGTTGTACCGGCTGAATGTGTTTCCGATCGAGCTGCCGCCTCTGCGCGACCGCCTGTCGGATGTGCCGCTGCTGGCCGAGCACTTCCTCACCGCCATCAGCACGCAGGAGGGCCGCAGCAAGCGTTTCACGTCCGCGGCGCTCGAGCGGCTGTCGTCCTATGCCTGGCCGGGCAACGTGCGCGAATTGCGCAACGCAGTGCAGCGGGCGTACGTGATGGCGGCCGACGACACGATCGACGACCAGTGGCTGCCGCCGGCTTCGCCGCGCGCTGCCAGCGACCGTGCGGCGCCAATCGCCGCGCCGGCGCCGCCGGCGGCAGCTGCGACGGCCTCGTCCGGTGATGCGGGCAATGGTGTCGCGGCGGCGCTGCTGAGCGGTGGAGTGCCCTTGCCTTCTGCCTCCTCTGACGGGCTGACCATCAACCTGGCGATCGGCACTTCGATGGCCGATGCCGAGCGTGCATTGATCCTGGCCACGCTGCGCCACCATCAGCACCAGAAGGAACGCACCGCTGCCGCACTGGGCATCAGCCTGAAGACGCTCTACAACCGGCTCAAGGAATACGCAGCCCAGTCGCCCCAATCGCAGATCGTCGACAAGGGAACGGCGCCCGAGATCCGATGATCCCGACGCGCGGCACACAGCGCGTCGACCTGGTTCAGCCCACAGTCAGTGGCTCAGCGCAGGCTGCTCCAGATCGCCACCCTTGTGCGCGACGGTCGCTTCGCGACCAGCCCGCACGCCGCCGATGGCCTGCCGATAGAGCAGGGCCTGTTCTCGGACCACCACGCCCCAGTCGTGGCTGCGGGCGCGTTCGAGGGCGGCCCAGAAGTGCACCCAGCTTGGGCTGACGACGGCCGCTCGCGTGGCTTCGGCCCACTCCTCGACGCGGCTGCCTGACACCGTGGTGCCGGCGCCGTGCGCCATTTCACCCAGCACGCCCGTGCGGCTCACCACCACAGGCAGTCCGCAGGCCATCGCTTCGAGCAGGGCCAGGCCGCCGTGCTCGGCCCGACCGCCGGCGTGCACGAAGGCATCGCACGATGCCATCAGGCGCGCCCGGTCTGTCGACGAGAGGTCGTTGGGCAAGCGGCGCACCGTGTCGCCTGTCGGCGCACAGGGGCCTTCGCCGAGGGCAAGCAGCGCGTGCCCGGGGCCCAGGCGGCGCACTGCCTCGGCCAGCAGATCCAGCCGCATGCTGGCGCCAAACCGCCCTACATAGAGCAGCAGCCGCGTACCGGGGGTCAGGTGCAGCCGCGCCTCCAGGCCGCGGCGCCAAGCGTGATCGCCGGCGTTGGGGGTGAAGACCCCGCAGTCGATGCCGATCGGCTGGTACGCCGCGTGCGCCACACCCATCGCATGAAGCTGCGCCGTCATCGCGCGGCTGGGTGCGAGCACCAGATCGTAGCCTTCGTAGACGCGGTGCAGCAGCCCCAGCGCCTGGCGCTCGACCCAGTGGCCCCGCCGTGGAGCGTCCTTCACGTCCACTTCATGTGCGCGACCGATGCCCTTGCGCAGGCCGAGCAGCGGGTCGCCCTGGCACAGGGCAACCGCCGGGACACCCAGGCGATCCGCGGCGTCCAGCACCGCGCCGCCGAGCACGAACGGCTCCGCAGTCTCGATGATGTCCGGCTGCGCTGCGCTCAGCGTGCGGGCCACGCTGCTGCGGTCGAACCACCAGCGAGCCGCGCTCAGCCAGGCCAACGGATGGCCTGCCGAAGGGCTCCGCTGGCCCAGCGCCAATGCACTATGCCGCCACCCGATGCCATGCAGCGCCTGGCGCCGCGCTGCCTGCTGTCCTTGCGCGGTGACCGAGCGGGTGCCGCTGGATCCCGCGCCGAGCGCGGCTTCGAGCAGATGCGGGCCGCGGGCTGCTGCATACGCAACAGCCGCCACCGAACTGAGGGTGTCGAGGCAGGCAGACGAAGCGAGGTCTTTCATGGGCGAATAAAGGCAAGCCGCGTGCCTGAGGCGCCCGCCCGCGAGCGCTGGCCCTTGGGCACGCCATTTGCTACACCATGTCACCATGCGTATCGACGCGGTTCGTTCCCCTGCGCCTGGCGTTGTCGTGTCGCCCCGCCAAGCCCATGCGGCCGAGTTGATGCGACGCATCGGCGAGCCGTTGATGCCGGGCAACCGGGTCGAGTTGCTGACGGACGGCCCAGCAGCGTTTGCTTCGATGTTCGAAGGCATTGCGCAGGCGCGCGACCACATCAATATCGAGAGCTACACCATCGACGCGGGAGGGCCGGGGGAGGAACTGGCCCGCCTACTGGTGAAACGCTGCGCTGACGGCGTTCGCGTGAACCTGCTGTTCGACTCGGTCGGCTCGCTGATGACGTCGGCCGACTACTTTGGCGGCCTGCGCCGAGCCGGCGTGAGCCTGTGCGAGTACAACCCGGTGCAGCGTTGGCGCGACTTGCTCGGCAAGGCCTTGCACCTTCGCAACCACCGCAAGCTGATGGTCATCGACGGCCGCATCGGTTTCATCGGCGGCATGAACATCAGCACGGTGTACGCCAGTGGTTCGTCGCCGGTCGCGGCCGCGAAGACCGCCGCCACGTCGGCGCTGGAAACAGCGCTGTCGCCCGCACCGCAAGGCGAGTCCGAACCCGGCTGGCATGACCTGCACCTGCGCATCGAAGGCCCGGTGGTGGGCCGGCTGCAGCAGCTCTTCACCCGGCACTGGCAGCGCCATGCCGACACGCCGATGCAATCGGCGCGCTACTTTCCACCGCTGGCCGCCGTCGGCACACAACGCGTGAGCGTCGCGGCGTGCGACGCCGGCCGGCGCGCCAACCCCGTCTACAGCGCCTTGCTGGGCGCGATCGAGACGGCGCGCAGCCGAATCCTCCTGACCACGGCCTACCTCGTGCCGCCGCGGCGCCTGCTGCGGGGGCTGATCCGCGCCGCCGAGCGGGGCGTGGCGGTGGAGCTGTTGCTGCCTGGCAAGAGCGACTTCTGGGCCCCGCTGCATGCCGGTCGTTCGCACTACAGTGCGCTGTTGCGGGCCGGCGTGCGCATCCACGAGCACCACGATTCACTGTTGCATGCCAAGGCCTGCGTGATCGACGGCGTCTGGTCGAGCGTGGGTTCGAGCAATGCCGACTGGCGCAGCTTCGTGCACAACGCCGAGGCCAATGTGGTGGTGATCGACGACGACTTCGGCGCGCAGCTCGAGGCTGCCTTCCACGAGGACGTGCAGCGCGCGCGGCACGTCGACGCCGAGCGCTGGGCTCGTCGATCGCCCTGGTTGCGGTTCAAGGAATCGATGGCGCGCCGCTTCGAATACCTGCTTTGAACCGCGTCGCGGCGACGGCCCGTGCTACGGTCCGGCCGCCGCTCCGGCGCCCGGTCGGCGCGCCTTGCCTGCCCTCTCCGTGACCATTCGCTCGCGCCTCGTCCTGCTCGTCCTGGCGGTCTTGCTGCCGGCGGTGGTGATCACGTCGTGGCTGATCGCGCGCACCTACGACAGCGAGCGCATCGCCAACGAGAACACGCTGCGCGAGACGACCCGCGCGCTCGCGAACCTGGTCGATCGCGAACTCGCGCAACGGGCCTCGGTGGCGCGCGCGCTCTCACTGCTGCCTGAGCTCGATGCCGCGCCGGAGATCACCCCCGCGCTGCTGGCACGCTTCGAACAGCAGGTGCGGCGTGCGCTCGGAGGCATGGAGGGTTGGGTCGAGCTGCACCTGCCACCCGGCAGCGCCGCGCTGGCGCTGCCCACCGACGCCGCTGTGCTGCGCCTGCTGCCCTCCGAGGAGCGACTGGCCAGCGCGCGGGTGCTGCCGCTCACCCGGGGCCCGGCGCCCGCCGCGTCGGGCGAGGGCGAACTGCGCGCCGGCCTGTTGCATCCTGTGGTGCGAGACGGCAACGTGCGGATGAACCTGGCCGTCACGATCCTGCCTGCCGAACTGCAACGCACGCTCGACGAGCAGCGTCTGCCGCCCCACTGGACGGGCGCCGTGGTCGACAGCGCTGGCACCGTGGTGGCGCGCCAGCCGGGCGGGCAGGCCTTCGCCGGACGGGCTGCGACGCCCGATCTGCAGCGCCGCATGGCGTCGAGCCGCGAGGGTCTGTTCGATTCCGTCACCCTCGACGGGGCGGCCGTCGTCGCGTACCACAGCGCTCCGGCCGACGGCTGGACGTTCGTCAGCGCGATGCCGCTCGAGCATTTTGCAGGGCGCATGCCCAAAGCCGTGGGCAACGTTGCGCTGGCTTCGTTGCTGGCGCTGGGCGTGGCCGTCGTTGGCGCCTTGTGGGTGTCGCGCCGGATCGCGTCCTCGGTGCATGCGCTCGAACGCGCGGCGGCCGACCTGCAGGCGGGCCGTCCCGTCGTTCGGCGCAGCAGCGGCATCGTGGAATGCGACGACGTGGCGGCCACGCTGGCCGACGCGTCGGAGTCGCTGCGTCACGCGCGTGCCGACCTCGAACGCCAGGTGGCCGATGCCGTCGAGCTGACCCGGGCCGCCGAGCAACGCCAGTCGCAGGGCCAGCGGATCGAGGCGCTGGGCCGCCTGACCGGGGGTGTGGCGCACGACTTCAACAACCTGCTGGGCGTGATCAGCAACAGCACCTACCTGATCGAACGCCAGGTCGCAACGCAGCCGGCTCTGGCGGCACCGCTGGCCGCAGTGTTGCGCGCGGTCGACCTCGGCAGCCGGTTGACCCAGCACCTCGCGCGCTTTGCCGGTCGTCGCCCGGTGCACCCGCAGGCGCTCGTGCTCGAACGCTTCCTGCCCGAGATGCAGGAACTGCTCGCTGCGGCGCTGGGCAAACGCGTTCGCCTGTCGACGCAGGTGGCCCCCGGCACGTGGCCGGTGGTGGTGGATGCGAGCGAGTTCGAGCTGGCCTTGATGAGCCTGGCGCTGAACGCGCGCGATGCGATCGTGGGCAACGGCCAGCTCGGGCTGCAGGCGCGCAACGCCACGCCCGAAGACGCGCCGGGTCTGGCACCCGGACGCTACGTGCTGGTGACGGTCGACGACGACGGCGAGGGCGTCGACGATGACGTCGCGCAGCATGCATTCGAGCCGTTCTTCACCACCAAGTCGATGTGCAAAGGCGTCGGCCTCGGGCTGCCGCAGGTGCATGGCTTTGCGGTGCAGGCGGGCGGCACGGCAATGTTCCACAGCACTCGGGGCCTGGGCACGACCGTCAGCCTCTTGCTGCCCGCGGCGCCGGCCCTCGAGCCTGGCACGCCAGCGAACGCACTGGCCAGCGCCAGTGCGGCCGAAGGCAGCGCTGCCCAACCGGCGGTCGCCCTCGAGGGCGTGCGCCTGCTGCTCGTGGAAGACAACCGCGACCTCGGTGACGCCACCGCCGCCATGCTCGGGACGCACGGCGCCGCCGTCGTGCGTGCCGACAACGCGAGCCAGGCCCTGCACTGGCTGGCCTCGGAGCCGTCGGTCGATGTGGTGCTGTCCGATGTGGTGATGCCGGGCGAGATGGACGGCCTGGGCTTGGCGCTGGCGTTGCGCGTGCGCCAGCCTCGCCTTCCGGTGGTGCTGATCAGTGGTCACAGCCACGCCCTGGCCGACTCGCAGGGTTTCACTGTCTTGCGCAAGCCTTGCGCACCTCACGAACTGGTCGCGGCCCTGGTGACCGCGCTGCGGCCCGCGGCGTAAAGGTTGCGGCAAAGGCTGCGTCCTGCCTCGCAGCCAGCGCCAGCGCGCGGGCACGCGGCCTGCCTGTCGAGGGCGAGGTCACAGTCTCGCCAGTTCGCACGTCCGTGCGACAGGGCCGGGGACAGCCAATGGAGGCAACGCCATGGACATCGAGGAAGTCATCGAAACGGTCAACGACCTGATCGAAACCTGCAAGGACGGCGAATACGGCTTTCGCCGCTGCGCCGAGCGCATCGAAGCCCCGCAACTGAAGCCGGTTCTGGATCGCCGTGCCGACGAGTGCCAGAAAGCGGCCACCGACCTGCAGACCATCATTTCACAATTGGGCGGCACCGCCGAGACGCGTGGCAGCACACTCGGCGCCGTCCACCGCGGCTGGGTCTCGGTGCGCGATGCGCTGTCGGGCAACAGCGAGCTGGCGGTGCTCGAGGAATGCGAGCGCGGCGAAAACGCTGCGCTGGCCCGTTACCGCGGTGCGCTCGAAGCAGCGCTGCCGCCCCACGTGCGCAACATCGTCGAGCGCCAGTACGAAGGTGTGAAGCGCAACCGCGACCAGGTCCGCACGCTGCGCAACGAAGCGCACGCTGAAAAAGCCTAGACGCGCAACACCGGTTCGTCGTCGTCTTCGTCGGGCATCTCGCCCTCGTCTGGCGGCGTGGGGCCCGGCAGGTCGGGCTCCGGGTTGGGCCGGCCGGGCACGGGCGGCGATGCGGGTACCAAACCGAGGCGGACGAGCTCGTCGCGGGGAATGCGGTGGCTGTAGCCGATCATGGGGAAGTCTCGGTGAGTGGTGGGGAAGGGCGTGCTGCCTGTTTAAGCAAGCTGCATGCCGTGTGTCCTCAGCCATCCTTGCGCTGCGTCACGGTGATCTCGCCTCCGCTCTCCATGCGGGCCATCTGTACGTCGCCGAGCGCCTCGATGCCGTTCTCGTGCAGCTTGGCCATCAGCTCCTCGCGGCTGATCATCTCCTTGCGCAGGTTGCGCAGCAGTGGCTTGCCATCGCGCACCAGGATCACCGCCGGTGGCTCGATCCAGCGCCTCAACCGGGGACTGCGGTACGCCACCCAGTCGATCAGCCAGTTCCAGCCGGCGATGGTGCCGACCAGCACCACGCCGTCCAGCACGCTTTCGTAGCCGCCCGCCATCGCATTCTGCGAGGCGTCTGCGATGAGCACGAGCAAGAGCACATCGGCCACGCCGATGGAGCCCGTGTCGCGCCGCAACACGAAGCGAAAGAGAAGGAACAAAAACCAATAGATCGCACTGCCGCGAACTACCAGTTCCAGCGGCGCGACACTGAACGTGAACAATGCGGCGAAGTCGACGCTGTCCATCGTTCCTGCACGGGCTCAGCGCACCGGGCACATGCCGGTGCGCTTGCCTGCCAGCATGGCTCGGCTCAGCGTGACAGGCGGGCGATGATCAGGCCGAGCGCCAGCGCCGTGCCGACGGCCGCCAGAGGGTTTTCACGCACCGTCGAGCGCAGTGACTCCGCCCATTGGTCGCTCATTTCGCGCGCCTGGTCGACGCCGGCGTTGAGCGAGTCGCTCGCGCTGCCGGCGCTTTCCTGCAGCCGCTGCAACTGTGGCTTGGCCTTGTCGGCGAGCTTGTCGACCGTCTCGTGCGCCCCGCTCACCACGCGATCCATCAGGTCCGGCTTCTCGCTGCTGGCCGAGCTTGACATCGACGACGGGCTCGTGCTGCTCATCGAGCCGCCGCTGGGCGAGCTGGAGGTGCCGAGTGCGTCGTCACTCGACGAGCGGGTGTAGTCGGAAGCGGAGGTTGACGACGTGGAGGGAGACGAGGGAAATGAAGATGAGGAAGTGACCATTGGGGACCTCGCGCAGGACGTTACTGTGGGCATGAAGAGCAATCGGCATGCCGTGTCCGCAAGTGCGCTGCGGCGCGTTCTGGCGGGCACCCGGAGGGAAACAAATGGTGACCACGTGGGCCGCGCGAATGGCAGTCTGGGCACATCCGTTGCTTCCGTAGCGTGGCGTCGCTCATCGCGCATTGCTGACAAACGGCACTCCGGCGGGCTTTCGTATCAACCACATCTGGAGTCATCACCATGGGTTCGTTCTTGAAGACCACCACCGCCATCGCCGCCGCGTCGTTGTTGATCGGGGGCGGCGCTGCAATCGCGCAATCGAGCTCCAGCTCGAGCACCACCACGACACCGTCGAGCAGCACCACCACCACCACCACCACGCCCTCGAGCAGCACCAGCACCACCACGCCTTCCAGCAGCAGCACCACCGGTACGTCGGGCACCACCACGACGATGCCTACCACGACCGGCACGGGCAGCACACCGTCGTCGTCATCGACGAGCACCACCAGCCCGTCGACCAGCAGCTCCGGCAACACGATGGGCAACGGCTCGTCGACGTCGTCCGGCAGGTCTTCGACGAACTCCGACGGCACCATGCGTGCCGCCCGCAGCGACCGCAACTGACCCTTCTCGCCTCCCCCCGCCCCTGTCGAAGCGATTCGCAGGGGCGTTGCTTTCTGATGCCGCCTGCAGTCTGGGATGCCGGTAGTCCTTGCAGCAATAGGCGCACCCGTCGGCAATTCCGAAGCCCGTGCGGTTGCGGTGAGGGGGAGCGGCTTCGGGCCCACGCCGATGTCTTTGTTGCGCGGCACGCGCAATCCCACGCCAACGTCGGCGAAAGGACCGCAACCGGACGCGTGTGTCGAATCGCATCTTCCCGGCCGAATGAGGCACGGCAGTTGCATGGGTCTGCTCAACGGCATGCAAAGTGCCGACAGCGCGGATCGGGTCGCCGTCATCGACGTCCAGTTCGGCATGGCGGCGGGCCCTTGAAGGGAACAGTTTCAGTGGCTTCGATGGATTTACGCGCCGAAAACCGGCAGGCTCAGAACTTGTCGCCGCGCCTGCAGCACGCTGTGCGGCTGCTGCAGATGTCGTCGATGGACTTTGCAGCAACCGTGCGCGACAGCCTCGGCACGAACCCGTTCCTCGAGAGCGACGAGTCGCAGGACGGCGAGCCCACGCAGCTGCTCGACGCCCTCGCAGCCAGTCCTGCAGGTGCGAGCGATCCGCGTCTGGCCGAAGCCTTCGGCGATGCGTTGCCCAGCCCCTTCGAAGGCGATGCCGAGCCGGTGCGTGAGCGCGAGCGTGAAAGCGACCTCGACCACGCGATGGAGTCCGATCGCGCCAGCGACAGCGAGCGCATCGGCGAGGACGATCGCGATCTCTGGCAGGCCGATGCCGGCACCGGCCAGCGCCCTAGCGGCGAAGGCGAGCTGTCGGCGCTCGACGCCATGGCCGTGGAGCCATCGCTGGCGGCGCACTTGTGCGGCCAGCTTCGGCTGCTGCGGCTGCCGCGCCGAGACGCGGTGCTGGCCGAGGCGGTCATCGAGTCGCTGGACGACGACGGTTACCTGCGCACGCCGCTGGTCGAGCTGATCGAGATCACGGCGCTCGAGCCGGCGGCCACGCCCAACGAACTGGCCCAGGCGCTGGCGCGCGTGCAGTCGCTGGAGCCTGCGGGTGTCGCTGCGCGCAGCGTGGGCGAGTGCCTGCTCCTGCAGATGCCCGAGATCGACTGTCCCGCCCAGCGCGCACTGGCGCACACCATCCTGAATGTCCACCTCGAGGCGCTCGCAGCGCGCGACGTACAAGGCCTGGCGCGCAGGCTGGGCCGGCCGGTGGTCGAGGTAGAAGCCGTCTGCGACCGCATTCGCCGTCTCGATCCGCGGCCGGGCTGGCGCTTCGGCGCCTCCACCGTCGCTTACGTCGTGCCCGACGTGCTGGTGCGCAAGGTGCGCGGCCAGTGGACCGTGACGCTCAATCCGGCGGTGGTGCCGCGCGTGCGCTTGAACCAGGTCTATGCGGAGTTGTTCCAGCGCCACCGCAGCGCGCAGAACGCCGCGATGGCCGGGCACTTGCAGGAAGCGCGCTGGACGGTGAAGAACGTCGAGCAGCGCTTCTCGACCATCCTGGACGTTGCCGAGGCCATCGTGCGTCGACAGAAGTACTTCTTGGAGTACGGCGCGATGGCGATGAAACCGCTCGGCCTGAAGGAGATTGCCGAGGAGGTTGGCATCCACGAGTCCACCGTCTCGCGCGTCACCAACAACAAGTACATGGCCACGCCGATCGGGGTGTTCGAGCTCAAGCACTTCTTCTCGCGCGCAATGGTCAGCGCCAATGGCAGCGCCTGCTCCGGCACCGCGATCCGGGGTCTGATCAAGGACATGATCGAATCGGAGCGCCCCGACGTGCCGATGTCCGACGCCGAGATCACGCGCCATTTGTCCCAGCAGGGCCTGGTCGTCGCCCGCCGCACGGTGACCAAGTACCGCCAGATGCTGAAGATCGACGCCGTCGATCGAAGACGCCGCCACGCGGCTTGACTTAGCGAGGGGTGAGTCGCCAGATGGCGTTGCCGACGTCGTCGGCAACGAGCAAGCCACCGCGCCGGTCGATCGCCACGCCCACCGGTCGTCCCTGAGCTTTGCCCTCGTTGTTGACGAAGCCGGTCAGCACATCCACCGGAGTGCCTTGCGGCTTGCCGTTGGCGAACGGTACCCACACCACCTTGTACCCCGACAAAGGGCGCCGGTTCCAGGAACCGTGGAGGCCAACGAACATGCCGTCGATGGGCGCCTTCGGGTCGAGCTCCACGAAGCCGGCAGCCGATGAGGCGCCGGGCCGCGCTGCGGCGGCCGCTGCGAGGAACGCCGCATCGGCGACCGCGCTGGCCGCAGAGGCGGCGGGCTCCGCCGTCGCCGATGCGGACGCTGCCGAAGCCGGCGCCGCCATGGCCTGCTCGGCCACTTTGCGCCGGGGTGCCGCGCCAGGCAGCGGGAACAGCCCGCCGCTGCTGGCCACCAGGCCCAGCGGAGCCACATGCGCGCCCAGCGCATAGTCGGGCACGATGGCTTTGGCCACCAAGTCGGGGCGTTCGGGTTTCACGCGCGCGTCGACGTAGCTGCCGTACCAGCTGTACGGCCAGCCGTAGAAGCCGCCGTCCTTCACCGACGTCAGGTAATCGGGCACCAGATCGCTGCCGAGCTCGTCGCGCTCGTTGACGACCGTCCACAGCGTGTTGCTCACCGGGTCCCAGGCCATGCCGTTCGGGTTGCGCAGGCCGTTGGCGAACAGGCGCCTCGCGCCGCTGGCGCGGTCGATCTCCCAGATCGCGGCGCGTCCCTCTTCCGCGGCCATGCCGTTCTCCGCCGCGTTGCTGTTCGAGCCGACGGTGGCGTAGAGCTTGGTGCCGTCCAGGCTCGCGATCAAGGCCTTGGTCCAGTGGTGATTCAACGGGCCGCCCGGCAAGTCCGCGAGCTTGCGCCCCGCGCCTTCGATGCGCATCGCGCCTTCGACGTACGGGTACTCCCACACCGCATCGGTGTGGGCCACGTAGAAGCGGTCCCCGACCAGGGCCATGCCGAATGGCGAGTTGAGGTTCTCGATGAAGACGGCGCGCGTCTCGGCTTCGCCGTTGCCGTCGGCGTCGCGCAGCAAGGTGATGCGGTTGGCGCTGGGCGTGCCGGCGCCCGCGCGCTTCATCACCTGCTTCATCACGAAGCCCTTGATCCCCTGGCCCTGCTCGGGCCGCTGCGGTGCATTCGTTTCGGCCACCAGCACGTCGCCGTTGGGCAGCACGTGGAGCCAGCGCGGGTGGTCCAGCCGCGTCGCGAACGCCTTCACCTGGAGTCCGCTGGCGGCGGTGGGCGCCTGGCCCGTCGCCCAGCCGACCGCGGGTGCGATGTTGACCGTCGGCAGCGCCGTCGTGGTGGGCGGGGGCAGCGTGGGCTTGGCGCCCATGTCGGCCCGGTCCGGCAGCTTCGAAGCCTCGCTGCAGGCACCGAGCAGCATCGCGACGCTCGCCACGGCCAGACTCGCCACAACGCCGCGGCGGCGCAGGATCGGTTGAAACATCATCGGCTGCGCCTCCTTATGGCAATGCTGAGCAAAGGCAAGGCGCATTCCTGCCGGTCGGGGCACCGGCGGCGGGCTCGCAGCCCTACAGGGAGGCCAGCAGGCTTTCCAGGTGCTCGGGATCGATCGGCTTGACCAGGTGCTGGTCGAGCCCGGCCTGGCGCGAGCGTTCGCGGTCGGCCGCCTGGCCCCAGCCGGTCAGTGCCACCAGCAGCACGTCGCGGTGCGGTACCTGGGCGCGGATGCGGCGAGAGGCTTCGTAGCCGTCGACGCCCGGCAGGCCGATGTCCATCAGGATCACATCGGGCAGGTAGCTCGCCGCCAGGTCGACCGCCTGCTCGCCGTCGCGCGCGATCGTCGACGCGTGGCCCATCAACTCGAGCAGCATCGCCAGGCTGTCGGCACTGTCGGCGTTGTCGTCGACCACCAGCACGCGCAGTCGACGCGACGGCGTGACAAGTTCGGCCGGAGTGGGCGCAGCGGGCAGTGCCTCGGGTGCTGGCGGCATCATCTGGGTCTGGGCCACGGAAGGCGCAGTGGCCGGCAACGGCAGGCGCAGGACCACGGTGGTGCCGCGGCCCTCGCCGGCGCTGCGCGCGTGCACCGTGCCGCCGTGCATCTCGACCAGGCGCTTGACCAGCGCCAGACCGATGCCCATGCCCCCCTGCGAATGGTCGCGCGCGCGCCCGACCTGCGTGAAGAGCTCGAACACCTGGCCCAGATGGGCCGGGTGAATGCCCGAGCCGTCGTCGCGCACCCTGATCACCACCTCGCCGAACTCGCGGCAGGCCGAAAGCTCGATGCGCCCGCCTTCGGGCGTGTACTTGGCCGCGTTGTCGAGCACGTTCGTCAAGGCCTGCGTCAGCCGGGTCATGTCGCCGTCGAATGCAATCGGCGATTCCGGCCACTGCACCTCCAGCCGGTGCTGCTTCTGCTCGAGCCGGGGCAGCGCGCTGTCGATGGCGCTCTGCAGCACTTCGGCCACATCGATGCGTGCCAGGCGCAGCGTCATCTTGCCCTGGCTGATCCGGCTCACGTCCAGCAGGTCGTCGACCAGGCGCACCAGATGGGCCAGCTGCTTCTCGACCGAGGCCATGGCCTGCGCATGCAGCGCAGGGCTCTCGGAGCGGCGCATGATGGCCAGCGAATTGCTGATCGGTGCCATCGGGTTGCGCAGCTCGTGCGCCAGCGTGGCCAGGAACACGTCCTTGCGTCGGTCGGCATCGCGCAGGGCTTCCTCCGCGAACTTGCGCTCGCTGATGTCGGCCACGATGCCGGCCATGCTGCGCGGCTTGCCACCGTGGCGGAAGACCGTGGCATGGATTTCGATCCAGTGCACGTTGCCGTCGGGCCAGATCACGCGGCACTCGAGGTGCATCTCGTCGCGCCAGCCCAGCGCCTCGTTGACGTTCTGCTCGACCCGCATGAGGTCGGCCGGGTGCACGTGCGACTTGAACGTCGCCAGGCCCCAGCGCGGCACCGGCCGGGTGTAGCCGAAGCACAAGTCGTGGCGCAGCGTGCGGACCGAGCTGTCGCTTTCCAGGTCCAGGTCCCACTCGCCGATGCGTGCCGATTCGAGTGCGAACTGCAACCGGGCCCGGCTGGCGGCCAAGGCGCTCTCGGCGGCCGCCTGGACCGAAAAGTCGCGCGCCACCACCAGCAGCCCGGCCAGGCTGCCGTGGGCATCGCGCAGGTGGCTGTTGCTGCACTCGACGATCAGTCGCCTGCCGGTGGCGGTGCGGTGAATGCAGCGGCCGCGCCAGAAGCCCTCGTCCGCCAGCGCCTGCCGGGCCGCCTGCTCGTCCGCGTCGCTGTCCCACTCGGGGGTGAAGAGCGCCGACCGCGGCCGGCCCAGCGCCTCGGCCGAGGGCACGCCGTACTGGCGCTCGGCGGCAGCGTTGAGGTAGACCACGTGGCCTTCGGTGTCGAGCACGATCACCGCGTCTTCCATTTGAGCCAGCACGTCGCTGCGGAAGCGGTTCGCCGCGGTGTCGGCTCCTTCCAGCACATAGACGTCCTCGCCCACCAGGATGGCGTCGACCTCGCCGCTGCGCAATGCGCGCAGCGTGTCTTCGGCATCGGCTATGCGCAGCCGCAGCGCGGCGTTTTCTTCGGCCAGGCGCAGCAGCGCTTCGTCGTGCCGCGGCTCAGCCATCGGTGGCGCACCCTGTGCGAAGCGCGTCCAATGCCTCCACGATGCGATCGTCTTTCGACATGTCGCCGACAAAGCGCCGCGGCTCGCCACCCGGGAGCACCAGGGTGGGCACCGCGAGCAACTGGTTCGAACGCGCCTGCACCGGGTCGGTGGCGATGTCGACCACGTCCAGCCGGTAGGCGCCCGGCATCAGGCGCTCGCAAAGGCTGCGAACGTTCACGATGGCGCGCACCGATCGCGCGCCGGTGCCCCTGACGAACAGCGTGAGGGCCACCTTGGCGCCGTCATGCATCGGGGCTTCGAGCGGGCAGCACCGGCTTCACGTCCAGGCCGACCAGCACGCGCTCGTCGTTGGAGAGATCGCCGATGATCTTCTTGATGGGTTCGGGCAGCTTGCGCACGAGCGTGGGCACGGCCAGAATCTGGTCGCCCGCCGCCAACTGGGGGTTGACCAGCAGGTCGACCACCTCGATCTCGTACTCGCCGAGCATGTGCGCTTCACACAGGCGGCGCAGGTTCGACAAGGCCTGCTGAGACTTGGGTGTCTGGCCGGCCACGTAGAGGCGAAGTTGCCAACGTATCAGGCTTTTCCATTGACCTGCGCAGCCAGCTTCTGCTGGATCTGCCTTGCGCGGCCCGTCACCACCCGCTCGCCGACCATAAAGACGTCGAGCAGGTCGACGCCGTGGTGGCTGAAAACGAATTCGCGCACCCGATTCGAGTGCGCCATGCCGCGGGCTTTCAACACCTGCAGCGTGCGCGTGCGCTCCGCATTCACTTCCAGGTTCGACAGCAGCAGCCAGGTGTCCATCAGCGATGACACGCCGAGCTGCGTGTAGGCCAGGTTGGCCAGGTTGGCCATGTTGTCGGTGCTGAGGTTGGTGAAGAGCGCGGTGATCTGCTCGCGCTTGAGGAAATCGATCAGCCGCATCAGCGTGGGTTTCAGGGCGCGATCGTTCTCGTCGAAGGTGAGGTTGCTGATCGGATCGACCACCACCACCGCTGGCCGGTGCTGCGTGACCAGCTCGTGCATCTGCACCAGGTGCTGCTCGAGTCCCATCAGGGTCGGGCGTGCGGCATGGATCAGCAGCAACCCGCGCGCCACCCAGGGCGCCAGATCCACGCCGATCGAGCGCAGGTTGCGCATCAGCTGTGCACTCGACTCCTCGTAGACGAAGAACAGGCAGCGTTCGCCGCGCACGCACGCGGCATACGCGAAAAGGGCGGCCAAGATACTCTTGCCCGTGCCGGGCGACCCCGAGACCAGGACGCTGCTGCCGCGGAACACGCCCTCGCCGCCCAGCATGGCGTCGAGCGCGGCAATGCCGGTGCCCACGCGCTCGGTGGGGGCCGGATGGTCGAGCTGCAGCGAAGTGATCGGCAGCACCGAAATGCCCTTGGGCCCGATCATGAAGGGGTACTCGTTGGTGCCGTGCGTCGAGCCGCGGTACTTGACCACGCGCAGATGCCGCGTGGTCAACTGATCGGCCACGCGGTTCTCCAGCACGATCACGCAGTCGGCCACATACTCTTCCAGGCCGTAGCGCGTCAGCGTGCGGTCACCGCGCTCGCCGGTGATCACCGCGGTGATGCCTTGGTCCTTGATCCAGCGGAACAGCCGGCGCAGTTCGGAGCGCAGCACCGCCTCGTTCGAAAGGCCCGCGAACAAGGCCTCGATGGTGTCGATCACGATCCGCTTCGCGCCGATGCTTTCGATCGCGTGGGCCAGCCGGATGAACAGGCCGTCGAGGTTGTAGTCGCCGGTCTCCTCGATCTCCGAACGCTCGACGTGCACGAAGTCGAGCCAGAGCAGCTTGCGCGCCACCAGGTGGTCGAGATCGATGCCCATCGAACGGGTGTTGGCCGCCAGTTCCTCGGCGGTTTCCTCGAACATCATGAAGACGCCCGGCTCGCCGTACTTCAAGGCGCCGCAGACCAGGAACTCGATCCCCAGCAAGGTCTTGCCACAACCCGCCGCGCCGCACACCAGCGTCGGTCGGCCGCGCGGCAAGCCGCCGTCGGTGATGTCGTCGAGGCCGGCGATGCCGGTAGGAGCCTTCGGCAGGTCGGTACCTGGGTCCATGGGGGTCTCATCGCAGGCAAAATTTTCCGAACTGCGGCATTCGCTACCGCCCCGCAGCGTGCGTCGGCATCACCCTCGCCCCTCAAGCAAGGTCCGTACCCCCGGCATCGCGCAGCTTCAGGCCTTCCTCGGCCAGCGTCACCGTCAGCACCATCAGCGGCACGGCCAGCAGCACCCCAGGCAAGCCGAACAACAGACCGAAGATCACCACTGCCAGCAGGGCCGCGGCAGGTGCCAGGCGCACCGCCCAGCGCTGGGCGAGCGGCTGGATCACAAAGGCCTCGGTCTGTTGCACGGCGAAGCACACACCAGCCGCCCACAGCGCCTGCGTCTCGCCCTCGGCCAGCGCCACGGCGACGATGAAGAGGCCACTGGCGATGGGGCCGAAGTACGGTACGAACTCGAACAAACCCGCGATCACGCCAAGTGGCAGTGCCAGCGGCAGACCGGCCAGGGTCAGACCCGCCGTGGTGAGCACGCCCACCGCCAGCATCGAGATGCCTTGTCCGAGCATCCAGCGCGTGAGCTGGTGGCCGGTGCGGTCGAGCAGTCGTTCAGCAGTGGCGCGCCCTTTCACCGGCATGAGCCGTACGAAGCCGCACCGATAGATGCCCGGGTCGGCGGCCAGGTACACCCCCAGGGCCAGCAGCAACACGAGCGCGCCGATCGCACCCACCGTTGCATTGACGGTGCCGGTGGCCACGCCTGCCAGCTGCAGCAGTTGCTCCGGTGCCAGCTCGGTTCCTTCGTACAGTTCGAGCAGCCAGCGGCCCGCGCTCAATTCGGACAGCCAGGCTCGAGATGCCTGGATCGCGCGCGGAATGGCTTCCCGAAGGGCCTGGACCTGCTCCGCCACGTTGGAGCCGATCAGCCAGCTGCCGCCCACCAGCAACGCAAGCAGGGCCACGATCACGATCAGCAGGGCCCACGACGGCGAAAGACGCCAGCGCCGGATCAGCGGGTCGGCCAGCAGGCGCAGCGCCAGCGCGATCAAGACGCCGCCGAAGACCAGCAACGCCACGTTGGCCAGTGTGAAGAGCAGCACAGCGCCGACGACGGCCGCCGTCAGGAGCCAAAGGTCGCGCGCTGCGATCGGGCGGCGCACGGGAAACGGCTATGGACTGGCGGAGACGACGACGCGCTCGAAGGGCTGGGAGAAGTGCTGGTGAACGAAGCGCCAGATGCCGTCGATCCGGCGCAGGCCGAGGGTGGCGCAGACCCAGTGCGTGCTACGGCGCCCGTCATGCGACTTGCCAGACAAGCGCAGCTGGCTGCGGCTGAAGGCGACGTCGGCACCCAGCGTGATTTGCAACTGCGTCGCATCGCAGCCCACGTCGCCGACGAACGCGTCCCAGGTGTGCGCCCAGTGTGCACGCACGGAATTCGGGCCGCTTTCAACCGAAGGCGGGGCAATGTCGTAACAGGCCACGTCGGGCGAACACAGCGCCAGCAGCGCTTGCGGATTGCGCGACCGGATCGCCTGCATCAGCGCTTCGATCACCGCCCGCACCGCCCGCTCGTCGCTCGACGGTGACGGCGTATCCGAGGGCAGCCGCTGCGTGTTGATGCGGAAGTCGATCTCTCCCTGCCGGGGCTTGGCCAGGATCGGCGGCGGGGGTTGCAGCCGCGTCGCTTTATCGAAGCTCATCGAGGCCCATGGGTTGAAACGGCGCGCATTGGCGGCGATCGTCGGTCGGGTGATCGCCAAGGTTGACAAGGGCTTCGGATTCATTCAACGCTCCCGGGTCATCCGCCGAAAAAGAAGTACAGGATGACCAGCACGATCAGTGGCACGCCGAGCAGCCAGCCAAGAAAATATTTGCCCATGTCGGTTCTCCTTCGAAGTGGTGGGTGGAGGGGGTCGGAAAGGCGGCCGCTTCAGGGCTTAGCCGCCCGGGTCGGTGTGGGCACCAGGCGCTTTCGCTCTTCGGCATCGAGCCCCGCGGTGTTGCGCATGTCGGTGTCGACCTGCCCGGACTCGATGTCCTTGCGGGCCTGCTCCATCACCTCGCTCGGCGGCCCGCTGGCAGTGCCATCGGGACCGCTTGTTTCGTCGCGTTCATGGGGCAGCGGTAGCGGGGCGGTCGTGCTCGTCGGCGCTTCGCGATCGGGGCGGATGCGGGTGGGTGCCATGGGTGGGTGGGTGGGTGGGTTCGTTTGGACACACTGTGCGCGAGCCCGCCTTTGCGCGGCAGCAGCGTGGGCCGCCTCGCGACGTAGGAGCAAACCTGCGCGCACCGAGCCTGTGAGCATCGGCTGACAATCCCTCGGGTCAGAGGCCGATGGGCGCGTGGCGAACCGCCGCCCAAGCTGCCAGACTGGTACCAGGAGGTTCGAAATCGCTTCTCAACCGTCGTCCGTTCCCGCTCCCACGCCGACCCGCCTAACCGCAACGGCGGCTTCAGGCGGCCGGTCGCGGCTCGTGCGCCGCATCGGCTGGAGCGTGGGCGCCGTGCTCGCGGTAGTGGTGGCGGCGGTGGGCGTGGGTGAAGCCCTGGGCTGGCCCTTCCTGCGCGGCCCGCTGCAGCGCCTGGCCGAACGCAACACGGGCGTGCGGGTCGAATTCGGCGAGCAGTTCAAGCTGCGCCTGCTGTTGTCGCCCGGCTTGCAGGTCGACCGCCTGTCGATCGGCGCGCCGCCGGGCTTCGACGTGCCCGACCTCGTCGTGGGCCGCGACATCGACTTGCGTTGGCGCTGGAGCGATGTGCAGCGCTGGCGCCGAGGCGAGGGGCCGTTGTACCTGCGCCGGCTTCACGCAGCCCACCTCGACGCCCAGCTGTTGAGAGACGCCAATGGCAGGGCCACTTGGCAGATCGGCGCTCGCAAACCACCCGAACGGACCGATGCGCCGCGCGAGACGTTGCCGCGCGTTGATTCGTTGCGCGTGGCCACCGGCCGCATCGTCGTCGATGACCGACCGACCAACACCGACCTGCTGGTGACGATGGAAAGCCTGGGCCCGGTGGGCGCCTCCGGCCCCGCCGCACCCACCGCGCAGGCTGCGAGCGTGCCTGCCTCCGCTGCCGATGGCGCCACGGGGACGACCACGGCGCGCGCGGGCTATCAGGCCAGCGTCAAGGGGCGCCACCGCGGCGTGCCGCTCGAGCTGCGCATCACGGCCGGCGCGTTGCTGCCACTGGCTGGCGACGGCGGGCCCTGGCCCGGCAGCGAAGAAGCGTCGGGCCGCGGCGCGGTGCCGTTCCGTGTCGAAGGCCAGGCGGGCCAGGCCCGCATCCTGTTCGACGGCCAGGCGGCAGCGCTGCTCGGCGCGCGCCGCCTGGACGGCGTCCTGCACCTGCGCGGGCCCTCGCTGGCGCGCGTCGGCGAGCCGCTCGGCCTGACGCTGCCCGAGACCGCCCCTTTCGACCTGGTGGGGCGACTGGCCAACGAAGGCGGAATCTGGCGCCTCGTCGCCGAGCGGTTTGCCCTCGGGCGCACGCGCCTGGCGGGCGACTTCGTGTTCGACGGCAATCGGCAACCGGGCCACCTCAGCGGCGAGCTGACGGGCAGCGTGCTCGCGCTGCCCGACCTGGGTCCGGCCATCGGCGCCGCAGCACCCGCGCAATCGGTACCGCGCGCTGCAGGCAAGGTCTTGCCGCAGCGTCGCTTCGACCTGCCTTCGCTGCGCGCGATGTCGGCCGATGTGCAGGTGGCGATCGACCGCTTCGAGTTCGGTGGCGCAGCGCTGGCGCCGATGACCGCGCTGCGCACGCACCTCGTGCTCGAGCGTGGGGTGCTGCGGTTGGACGACCTGCAGGCGCAGGTGGCCGGTGGCCGCCTTGCCGGCGCCACGCGATACGACGGCAACCTGCAGCCGCCGCAATGGGACGCCGACCTGCGCTTCGCCGGCGTCGACGTGGCCGGCTGGGTGCGGGCGGTGCAATCGCCCGAGGCGCGCAAGGCCAAGGGCGCGCCCGCAGCACCGGCCCGGACGCTGCGCAACGAGCGGCGCACGGCGCGCGCACAGGCCGAGGCAGGCACGGTGCAACCCGTGCGCGCCTACCTCACCGGCGTCCTGACCAGCGAGGTCCAGGTGCAAGGGCGCGGCCGCTCGACCAGCGAGATCCTCGGCACGCTGCAGGGCCGGGCGCAGGCGATGCTGCGGGACGGCACGATGTCGCACCTGTTGACCGAGCTGCTCGGCCTGGACATCGCGCAGACGCTGGGCGTGATGGTGCGGGGGGACCGCCCGCTGACGTTGCGCTGCGCACGTGTCGACCTGGCGATCCAGGGCGGCATCGCGACGCCCCGCCTGGCGGTCTTCGACAACCCCGACAGCACGATCCGCGTGAACGGCACGATCAACCTGCGCGACGAGGCGCTGGACTTGCGGGCCGTGTCGCGGCCGAAGGACTTTTCGCCCTTCACGCTGCGCGCCCCGGTGAAGGTGACCGGCACGCTGGCCGACCCGAAGTTCGGCATCGAAGGCGACCGCTTGGCGGCAAAGGCGGCCGCTGCCGCCGTGCTGGGTGTGGTCGCGGCGCCGCTGGCTGCGTTGATCCCGTTCATCGACCGCGGAAAAAAAGAGGTCGAGGATCCGTGTGCCGCGGAGCCCGCTCAACGCCTCGCGCCCGCGTCAGGCGCTGCGTCGGGTGGGGCTCGTTGAACGCTGTCCGTGCGGCTCAGAACTTCGCGCGGTACGAGACGGCCAGGCCGCCGCTGCGGGGCCGAAACTGCAGGCTCGAGGTGCCCGACATCTGCACCCGCAACATCCCCGACGACAGCGGCTGTGCGGCCTTGGAGTTGCCGACGGCCTTGAATTCGAGTGCCAAGCGCGACACCTCGACCCTTGCTGCGGAGCCCGCGCCGACGCTCGTGGCCAGAGTGTCGCGCTCGATCGCCAGGTGCGTGCCCTGGGCCACCTGCGCGCGCAGGCCGAGCACCGCTGTGCCCCTGCTGGCCGACGTCGCCAGCCCGGGAGCTGTGCTGGACGCGTTGACGTTGGCCCCAGCGCCCACCTCGAGTGGGCCCCTGCCCCACCACATCCGGGTGCGAAGCCCATCGCTCGGCGTGTCTAACAGCGTCCTCGCTCCAGTCACCGCAGCCTGCGGCTGCATGACATGGGGCAGGCGCTCGATCTCGAGGCGCGGCCTCTGAACATCGGCCGGCGCCGCGAGTGCGGCTTGGGCGGGGTGCGCCGCCGGCACCGACAGCGCCAGCAGTGCGGCACAGGTCCACCCTTTGCCCAACCGGGTGCCTGCGGCAGTGGCTCGGGCGGAAGAGTGGGACGGCATGGAACGGTCCAGGGTGTTTCAAACGGTAGCGAAACGATAGCTCTGCGGCCCGGAGCGCCGCAGCGGACGCGCCCGCAGTTGCATGTCGGCCCGTCACGCTGGGTTGCGTAGGACAACGGGTCGACCGCCTGGTGGCGGCCTTGTCGCGCGTGCGAGACTCTTGCACCTATGCACCGCCCGAGCTCCCCTGTACGCCATTCCCTTGGGGACAGGCTCGGACGCCTCGGGTGGGCGCTGGCTTGGATGTTCTCTGTCTTGCTGACAACTGCCTGGGCCCAGCCCGCATCCAGCACCGCCACAGCCGGCAAGCCACCGCTCGTCTTCTTCGGTGACAGCGACCACGCGCCCTACGAATTTCACGACGGTGGCAAGCCGCGCGGCGCCTCGATCGATCTGATCGAGGCCCTGGGACGCCAGATGGGGCGCGCGGTCGACATCCGGCTGCTCGACTGGTCCGAAGCCCAGGCCCGCCTGCTGGCCGGCGAGGGCGATGCGCTCACGTTGATGGCGCGCAACCCCGAGCGCGAACTGCGCTATGCGTTCTCACGCGCCACCTTGCCGATGTCGTTGTCGCTGGTGGTGCGCAGTCGCGAGGCGGGTCAATTCAGCGCCGAAAACCTTGCCGGCCGGCGCGTTGGCGTCACGGCGGCCGGCGTGCCCCGGCTGACCCTGGCGCGCAATCACCCCGAGGCCATACTGGTCGTCATCGACACGATCGAGGCCGGTCTGCAGGCGCTGCTGCGCGAGGAGATCGACGCGGTGGCCGGGGTCACTTGGGTGCAGTTGTACGCGATCGACCGTCTCGACCTGCAAAGCGTCGCGGCGCTGCCGCCGTTCGCCTTCTTGCAGCCCAGCATCGCGGTTCGGCGCGGCGACACCGCGTTGCTGGCCGAGATCGACGCCGCGCTCGGTGCGCTGGAGCGCAGCGGCGAGGTCGCGCGCATCATCGACGGCTGGTCCGACCAGCGCATCTACACCTTCACCGGCTACACCGTGCGCATGGGCCAGATCGCCGGCGTGGTGGCCGCCCTGGCGCTGCTGGCGCTGGGCGTGGCCGTCGTGCTGTTGCAGCGCCAGCGGAGCGAACTCGCACGCGAGGTGGCCGTGCGCCAGCGGGCCGAAGCGGCCGCCGACCAACGCGCCAGCGAAGCGAGCACCCTGCAGCGCATGGCCACGGCTCTGGCCGGCGCGACAACGCCCGATGAGGTGGGAGTCATCCTGCAGCGTCTAGTGGCTGCACTGCCGAGCCAGCCGAGCGTGTGGCTGGCCAAGCCCTGGCTCAATCGTCCCGGCTGGCGGACGTTGGCCACGGGCCCTGCGGGCGCGGCCCCAGGCCCGGCGGGCACCGCCGCAGCCTTCCTCGACCTGCCAGGCCTGCTGGCCGCGTTCGAGCGTGCCGCCAGCGTCAAGGTCGAGGCGGCCTTCCACGACCGCAAGGGTCTGAAGGCGCTGTGGCCACCCGACGCGGCGGGCGCCGACCCGCTGGTCGGACTCGACGGTGCCTGGTTTTTCTTCAGCCTGTTGCCACCGGCGGTGCCGCTGCCCGACGGGCGGCCGCTCGGCGCGATGCTGCTTGCCTGGCCCGAGCGGCCTGCCGGCTTCGGCGTTGAAGGCGGGGGCCCAGCTCGGGCTTCGCTCGACGGCGTGGCCGCATTGGTGGGGCAGGCGCTCGAGCGGGCGCAGGCGCAGCGCGCCGAGCAGCGTATCGCCGCGCAGCAGGCGGCGCTGCGAGTGGCTGCATCGGCCTTTGCCATCGCCACCGGCACCGACAAGGTTTGCCACGTCGCGGCCGACGTGGTGCGCGAAAGCCTCGGTGCCGCATGCGCCACGCTCGGTCTGTTCGAGGAGCCTCCGGTGCCCGGTGAGGTGCCGACAGCCGACCAGGTACTGCGGCTGGTTACCGGCGATAAATCGCCCGCCGGGTTGAAGGCGCAGTTTGCCCAGCTTGTCGCGTCGGCCAGCGTGCGGATGAGCCTGGCAGCGCGCAGCGGTGAGTCGCTGTACCTGGAGGACCGAAATGCGGTCCGGGCCGCCATGCCCGGTCTGGACGATTGGCCGCACGCCGCGCATGTGCAAGCTGTGGCGGTCCTGCCGTTGCACGCACCGGCCACCACGGATGCGAGCCTGCACGGCGTCAGCTCGCGGCTGGGGGCGATGGCCGTCGACTTCGAGGTGCCACGCCGCTTCGACCGGCAGGATCGCGACTTCCTCGAGACGCTGGCCGCGATGGCCGCACGCGCCATCGAGCGTTGCCAATTGCTCGAACGCCTGCAGCAAACGCTGGCGCGCAGCGAAGAGGAGGGCCTGCGCAGCCGCCTGGCCACGCAAGCCGCGGGGATGGGCAGTTGGGACATCGACCTGTCGACCGAACTGATGTACTGCAACGCGCGCATGTACGAGTTGTACGGTCTGCCGGCCGGTGAAGGCCGGGAACCCCTTGCAAGGTTTGTCCCGCTGGTGCATTCCGACGATCGCATCGCACTGGCCGACGCGATGCGGCAGGCGCAGCAAGCCGACGCCGACTTCGAACACAGCTTTCGCGTCGTGGTCAAGGGCGACGCGATACGCTGGTTGCTCGCGCGCGGCCGCATGCTGAGCGAGCCGAGACGGCCGGCGGTGCGGATGCTCGGTCACACGATGGACATCACGCCGCTGGTCAGGGCGCGCCAGGCACTGGAAACCGCCGACCGCCACAAGGACGAGTTCCTGGCCACCGTGAGCCACGAACTGCGCAACCCGCTGGGCCCGATCCTGAATGCCGCAACGATGCTGGCCCGGGCGGGCGACCGCGAGGAAGTGCGTAGCATGGCCGTGCCGCTGATCCAGCGCCAGATCAAGCAGATGACGCACCTGATCGACGACCTGCTCGAGCTGTCGCGCATCCGCCACGGCCGCATCGTGCTCCAGCGCGCGCCGGTCGACGCGCTGCAGGCCGTGCACGACGCGCTGGAAGCGGTGCGGCCGGCATTCGACAAGGCCGGCCACCGGCTGGCGTTGCGCCCGGCCGCCGAGGCGGTGTGGGTCGACGCCGATGCACCGCGCCTGACGCAGATGCTCACCAACCTGCTCCACAACGCCTGCAAGTACACGCCGAACGGTGGGCTGATCGAAGTCGAGATCGAACGCGAAGCCGGGCAGGGAGTGATCCGCGTCAGCGACAACGGTGTGGGCATCGCGCCCGAGGTGCTGCCACGCGTGTTCGAGCTGTTCGTGCAGGACCGGCACGACCGTGACCGCGCCGACGGCGGCCTGGGCCTGGGCCTGGCCCTCGTCAAGCGCCTGGTGGAGCTGCACGGCGGCAACGTCGAGGTGTCCAGCGCCGGGCGCGGCCAAGGCGCATCGTTCACGTTGCGCCTGCCGCTGGCCCACCCGCCTGGCGCTGTCGAGCTTAGTCGAGCAGCCCGTTCTTGACCGCGTAATAGGTCAGCTGGCTGTTGGTCAGCAGTCCCAGCTTCTCGAGTACCCGCATGCGGTAGGTCGACACGCTCTTGACGCTGAGCGCCATGCTGCGGCTCAGCTCGGCCAGGCTATGCCCTTTGGCCAAGCCGAGGAAGATCTCGAACTCGCGCGCGTTGAGCTGGCTGTGCAGCGGCCCGGGGTCGCCGTTGCTGAGGTCGGCCGCGAGTTGTTCGGCCTGGTCGGCGTTCACGTAGCGCTTGCCGCTGGCCAGGTGGCGGATCGCAGCGACCACCTCGTGCGGCTCGCAACCCTTGTTCAGGTAGCCGTCGGCGCCAAGGCGCAGCAACGGCAGCGCGTAATGCTCGCTCGGAAGGCTGCTGTAGATCAGCACGGCCAGTGTCGATGAGCGCGAGCGGATCGCGCGCAGCGCATCGATGCCGCTCTGGCCCGGCATTGCGATGTCGAGCACGAGCACGTCCACCGCATCCTCGCGGATGAAATCGAGTGCTTCGCGCGCATTGGCGTAACACGCGGCGACGCGCAAGTCGTGGTGATCGCTGAGAAAGCGACTCAAGCCGACGCGGAGCACCGCATGGTCGTCGACGATGGCGACCCGGGTCATGCAAAAGATTAACAAGGGAGGCAGCGTGCGCCGGCACGCAAACGTCGTTCACGCAAAGGTCTGACAAACCGCCTGCCTTCCGGCCTACATGTGTAGCGCGCCGCTGCTGATGGACCGGCATGGACAGCCTGCGCAGACTCGAGGCCATAGAAGCGCGTCTTTCTGCGGAGTCCCCCTGTGTATGTCGACCTCTTGATCTACATCGCGCTGTTCGCTGCGGTGGGTGGTTTCGTCTTGTCCAGCAACAGCCGACGCTGAGCGAGCGCTGCGCTGCGACCGCGTTGCGCCATGGCCCTCATCGCCGATCCTCATGTCGCTTTCCTCGCTTTCCTCGCTTTCCTCGCTCCACTCTGCCGACGACCGGCCGCATGCCAGGGAGTCGCGATGGCGCCAACTCTTCGAGCAGTCACCCGGGTTCACCTGCATGTTGAACGGGCCGCAGCATGTGTACGAGTACTGCAACCCGGCCTACCTGAAGCTCATCGGCCGCGACGACCTGCAGGGCCGCCGGGTGGCCGAAGTCTTCCCCTGGGCGGTCGAGCAAGGCTTCGTCGCGTTGCTCGACCGCGTCTACCAGACGGGCGAGGCGTACTCCGCGCGCGGCGCTCCGCTCAACGTCCTCGAGCGCAGCAGCGACCTGCAACGCTACCTCGACTTCGTGTACCAGCCGGTGCGCGACGAAGGCGGTCAAGTCACCGGCATTCTGGTGCTGGGGTCGGACATGACCGAGCAGCGCCACGCCGAGGCCGCGCTGCACGCCAGTGAACAGCGGCTGCGCATCGCCAGCGAGGCGGCAGCGCTGGGTATCTACGACCTGGACCTGCAGACGCACACGCTGCATTGGGACGCGCGCATGCAGGCCCTGTGGGGGAGTGACCAGATCGGCAGCATCGCGCACCACCAGATGATGCAGGGGGTGCATCCGGACGACCGCAAAACCAAGTTCGATGCCTTCCAGAGCGCCACCGAGCCGGGCGGCGACGGCCACTTCCTGTGCGAGTACCGGGTCCTCGACCGCGTGGCCGGTGTCACGCGCTGGATCCAGGCCCACGGGCAGGTGCTGTTCGACGGCACGCAGCCTCAGCGGGTGATCGGCGCGGTCCAGGACATCAGCGAACGCAAGCAGGCCGATGCGCGGCGTGACGAGTTCCTGGCCACGCTGGGACACGAGCTGCGCAATCCACTGGCGCCGATCGGAAATGCTCTGAAGGTGCTCAACCGTGAGGTCGAACGCAGCGGCAGCGCGGGCCATGCGCTCGCGGTGATCGATCGCCAGTTCCACCACGTGGTGCGCTTGCTCGACGACCTGCTGGACGCCGTTCGCCTGCAGCATGGCCGCTTCGCGCTGCGCAAATCGCGCGTGACGCTGGCCGACGTGGTGGAGCAGGCGCTCGAGACCGCCAGTGCGCGTCTGCAGGAAGGCGGCAACCGCCTGGAGCAGCGGCTGCCGCGCGAGCCGCTCTGGCTCGACGCCGATGCGGTGCGACTGGCGCAAGTGGTGTCGAACCTGTTGATCAACGCCAGCAAGTACAGCGAGCCGGGCAGCGTGATCGAACTGGTGGCCGAGCGCCGCGACAACGATGCGCTGTGCCTGGCGGTGCGCGACCACGGCATCGGCATCGAGCCGGCTTTCCTGGAGCGCGTGTTCGAGACGTTCTCGCAATCCCAAGTGGCGCTGGAGCGCACCCAGGGCGGCCTGGGCATCGGCCTGGCCCTGGCGCGCGGCATCGTCGGCCTGCACGGCGGGCACATCACCGCGCACAGCGCCGGGCCTAGCCAAGGCAGCCAATTCGTGCTCGAACTGCCGCTGGCAGCACAACGCAGCGACGGCAACCGCCGCGAGGAGCGACGCGCCGACACGATGCTGCGTCCGGCGGCTGAGACGGCCGGCGATGCAAGTGCCGACATGCGGCTCGCGGGCCACCGCATCCTCCTGGTGGACGACAACCACGACCATGCCGAAACCCTGAGCGTGTTGCTCGGCCTGTACGGTGCACTGGTGCGCTGGGCGCCCGATGGCGTTTCGGCACTCGACGGCGCGCGCGAGCACCGGCCCGACACCATCCTGCTCGACCTCGGCCTGCCCGGCCTGAACGGCTACGAGGTATGCCGGCGCCTGCGCCAGGAGCCCTGGGCCAAGTCGATCCGCATCTTCGCGCTGACCGGCTGGGGCCAGCCGGCCGACCGCCAGCGCACGCGCGAAGCCGGCTTCGACCAGCACCTGCTGAAGCCGGTCGACTTCGAGGCCTTGCTGACCTTGTTGTCGCGCTGAAGAGCCGCGTTTCGTAGGCATGTGCTTTGCTCACGCCAAGCACCATCCACTCTTACAGAGCGACACCATGAACTCCACCCGTTCCACCCGGCTCACCCGTCCAGCACGCCGTGCAGCGCTGTGCGTGTCCTTGTCGATACTGATGCTGGCGGGTCTGGTTGGCTGCGACCGCCGCACCACGACCAACACGACCACGACCGCACCGGCCGCATCGGCCGCCAGCCGCTAGGATGGAACTCGACCACGGTGTACGTTTGCCCTCGCCCTCGCCCTCGCCCTCGCCTGAGCTGCGGCGCGCGCAAAGGCACGGGCGGTTGACCGGCAGCGCTTCGTTGCTGGCCCTCGCTGCGCGAGAGTGCCCTGCGATGCGCGGTCTCGCGGCCCGGTCGCACAACTCGCTGCGTTCGCTCGTCGCGCACATCGCAGTGGCACCGCTGACATGCTAGCCGCCGGGTGGCGTCTGGTTCGTTCGGCCGTCTCGGCCTGGGTCGACGACTATGCGGCGAGCATGGGCGCGGCGCTCGCGTTCTACACGCTGTTCTCGATTGCGCCGCTTTTGCTGATCGTGATCTCGGTGGCGGGCCTGGTCTTCGGCCAGGAAGCCGCGCGCGGCGAGATCTTCGGCCAGCTCTCCGGCATGCTCGGCGATGACAGCGCGAAGGCGGTCGAATCGATGCTCGAAGCTGTGAACCGTCCGGGTGCGGGCATTGTGGCGACCCTCGTCGGGATCGTCGCGCTGGTGATCGGTGCAACCACCGTCTTCGCCGAACTGCAGGACGCGATGGACCGGATCTGGCGCGCGCCGACGCGGCCCAAGGGCGGCCTGTGGGCGTTGATCCGGGCCCGCCTGCTCTCGCTCGGCATGGTGATGGGCATCGGCTTCTTGCTGATGGTCTCGCTGGTCGCCAGCGCCGGCCTGTCGGCACTCGGCAAATGGTGGGGTCCCTGGTTTGCAGAGCAGGCCTTCCTGGCGCAGATTCTCGAC
>Ga0163144_10001012_pt1 | contig 66514 bp, 53 predicted proteins | sample OliLak19BULKMAT1_FD_123175 | JGI IMG/M metagenome (GOLD analysis project Ga0163144, IMG submission 123175) | Freshwater microbial mat bacterial communities from Lake Vanda, McMurdo Dry Valleys, Antarctica - Oligotrophic Lake LV.19.BULKMAT1 | ecosystem: Environmental > Aquatic > Freshwater >...
CCCTTGGTGTCTAACGCTACAGTCATTTATAACGATTGGACAAGTATTAATGGCGTAGGCGGCAGCGGCAATTACATCATCACCGTGGACAAGGACGTGGTTAACAGTCGGTTTGATATCAATTTCACGGTGAATCCCTGGAACGCCGAAGGCCTGGGCCTGTTTATCGATCTGGGTAATTTCAATATTGCAGGTACTGGTACTGACGCCACGGCAACCGCCGCAGTTGGTTTGACCAATATCTCACCGGTCGGCCAGGTCGTACTTTTCAACACGGACACCACGTCTATGGAGTGTGGACAGGGCTGCAATTTAAATGGCTTTAATCCGACCATACCCTCCCCGGATGGCGAATGGGAAATGGTGTTCAGGCTGGCTGATCAGGGCTATGACGGCATTCAGACCTTCAGCTTTAGTATTAACGATTTCGGTCTGGAAGAAAGCGACTGGGGTTTGATTGGCGTTCGCGCACAGCAATTATGCAGCGGTACTGATCTGTTGCCTGACAATACTCGAACCTGCGGCGGCAGCGACAAGTCCTCTGGCACGGGTCAGGACGACCCTGATCCGGATCCAGATCCAGTACCAGTGCCCGGAACGCTGGTCCTGATCGGCCTTGGACTGTTCGGTCTCGGCTGGTCTCGCAAGCGCCGAGCACTCGCCTGAATCCAGACCTCGTACACCACTAAAAAAGCCCGTTTCCTAACGGGCTTTTTTTTGGCGTAAACGAATCGGTTGCACTCTCTCTTACTCAAGCTACAATCTGCATTCTCTGTTCCTTCGGTATGCCAAATGAAGTCCTTCTGGCAGCCCAGATCGCTCGCACAACTCGTTCTGGTCAGTTTCTTTGCCGTGCTGGCACCGCTGTGCGTCGCTATCCTGTTCAGCGTGCAGACGCTGGGGGCAATGGCAGAAAAGAATCGAGAAGTCACCCATGCAGTGCTGGATGTCACCCGCCTGGGGCAGGAAATACGCCAGGACGTGCTGGAAATTGAGCGTCGCAGCCGCCAGTATCTTACGCTCACCGACCCCGAGTTGGCTGATCTATTCGAGCGGGAACGGGCCCGGTTGACTACAAAACTACAGTCTCTGCAGGAGCGCATGCCCGCAGACAGCCGTGAAATCAACGGACTGCTGGACTCACTGGGACGGCTGGAGCTGGTGACCTATAGTGTCGCTACACCGGATGCGCCAGGCATCGTGTCGCCCATGCGGGTGGAATTGGATCAGGAATTCTCGGTTATCAGCGAACAAGGCAAGGCGGTTGAGATATGGTTACAGTTTGCCGTTGACCAGCTGCTGAGAAAAAACACGGAAGATACCAACTCCCATATTGATTTCCTGGTGTTGCAATTGTCTCTACTGGCAGCGGCTACGCTGGCTCTACTGCTGCTATTCGCACACTGGATCAACAGACCGGTGAAAGACCTGACCCATGAAATACACAATCTGGGCACATCGGGCCTGAGTCACCCGATAGAAATATCGGGCCCCCTGGAATTGCAAGCTCTGGGCAGCGAACTCGAATGGTTGCGCCAGGGATTGCATGAGTCGGAACAACAAAAGCAGCTTTTTTTAAGGCACATTTCCCACGAACTGAAGACGCCTTTATCCAGCCTACGCGAGGGCGCGGATTTGCTGGCCGAACAAGTTACCGGCCACCTGTCCCAGCAGCAGCTCGAAATTGTCGAGATTGTGCGACAGAACGGCATTGCATTACAGCGACTGATAGAAAACTTGATCGACTACAACCACCTGCCACACCAGAAATTGCACTTTGAGGAAATCGAGTTGGGAGCCCTGTGGCGTGAATTGCTGGCCAACTACAGCATCAGCCTGAATAAAAAGGACCTGCGCCTACAACAGCGGGGCAGTGAGGAGACATGGGTGGCTGATCGATATAAGCTACAGACCTCATTGGACAATTTGTTATCCAACGCCATCAACTACACCCCCGAGGGCGGATGCATCGATATTCTGTGGCACTCAAACGGAGATCATCTGATCATTGATGTGGCCAATTCTGGCGAGCCCATACCCATCCAAGATGCAGAGCGCGTATTCGAGCCATTTTTCCAAAGCGTTGCCAAGCGATCCGGCCCCATCAAGGGCTCGGGTATTGGCTTGAGCGTGGCAAGGGAGTGCATTGAAGCCCAGGGAGGAAGCCTGTCACTCGCACCCCATGATAGACTGCCGGTATGTTTTCGCCTGATTTGCCCCGCCCATTAGTTGCGCTGTTGTTCACCCTGGCCATTCTGGCAGGCTGCGCCGCGCAACCGCCCGACCAGACGACAGCAGACCACATTGTAGAAGTCGTCATGTATGCCACCTTGGAAGAATGGCTCGATCTGCAGCAGGAAGTGGCGGAAATGGACACGGCGGAAGTAGCGAGCCAACTGGCGAGAGTCGACAAGTCTGCCGTTAAGTCTGCCGTCAAGTCTGCCAATACGGCTGCCAATACCGGCCAGTTGTACTACTACGGCGTTTTAAACCAACAGTTGAAGACATACGGAGCCTGGACTGTGGCACGCGATACTTTCCAAAAGTTGCAAGAGAATCAAGCACTGCCCAAAGAGCAGCGTCAGCTTGCAGGCATTTTGCGGCAGTACAATCAAAGCCGCATCAATGGGCACGCCAGGCAGCAGGCTTTACTCACTGAACGGGCGCAACTGCGGCAGGATCTAAGTCATGCCGAGGACGAAAAACGGCAGCTAGCACAAAAAATACAGGCGCTCACTGACTTGGAAGCGGCGATCAGCACCCGCAGGGAGGAGTGAGCTCGTGCCCGATCGCCTGTTGCTGGTAGACGATGATATCAGCCTGCTCAAACTGATGGCTATTCGTCTTGAAGCGGAAGGCTTCGAAGTGCTAACCGTCGAATCTGCAGAGCGCGCACTGCAGGCCCTGCGCAATAACCCCGTGGAACTGGTACTCACCGACCTGCGCATGGATGGCGCCAGTGGGCTGGAACTGTTCGAGCAGATTCAGCATTTCTATCCCGGCCTGCCCGTCATTATTATGTCTGCGCAGGGCACCATCCCGGAAGCGGTGTCCGCCACGCAAATGGGTGTCTTTGAATTTCTCACCAAACCAGTGGATAAAACCGTGTTGTTATCCACCATCAGGGCGGCGTTGCAACGATCCGGCTCGACACAGACAGAAATATTTGAGGAGTGGCGAGAGCACATAGTGTCCCGCAGTCCGCTGATAGAGCGCATCCTTAACCAGGTGCGGCAGATAGCGAATTCGGATGTCAGTGTCCTTATCACCGGCTCCACCGGGAGTGGCAAGGAGTTACTGGCGCGGGCGGTACACGATGCGGACACAATACGCACCGGACCGATGGTAGCCGTTAACTGTGGTGCACTACCGGAACAACTGCTTGAGTCAGAACTGTTCGGACATGTGAAGGGTGCCTTTACCGGCGCTATCAGCGCGCACATCGGTCTGTTTCGGGCAGCCAGTGGCGGCACGCTGTTTCTTGACGAGATAGGGGACATTCCCTTACCACTACAAGTCAAGCTACTACGAGCACTACAGGAGCGGCGCATCCGCGCCATAGGCAGCACTACCAGTCAGGCGGTCGACGTACGCATTATATCCGCCACCAATCGCGATCTGGAGCGGGACATGCGGGATGGCCTGTTTCGCGAAGACCTGTTTTACCGTCTCAATGTGGTCAATTTCCATCTCCCCTCCCTGGCGGAGCGTGTGGAGGATATTCCGCTGTTGGCCAACCATTTTTTGCGTGCCACCAGAGCCCATCAAATGGGTCATGTCACCAGTTTTGCGCCTGCTGCTATTGACGTCATGCTCGGTGCAACCTGGCCGGGTAATGTACGACAGCTGGAGAATGTGGTGCAGCGCACTGCCGTACTGTCCACCACCCCGGTCATACCCGAAGCCCTGGTACGTGAGGCACTGACCGTTCAGGATCAATACCTGCCCTCCCTAAGCCAGGCCAGACAACAGTTTGAACACGATTACCTGGTAAAAGTATTGCGCCTGACCAGCGGCTCCGTAGCCGAAGCGGCCTTATTGGCGCAACGAAATCGCACCGATTTTTACAAATTGTTAAGACGGCACCATATTAACGCGGACAGTTTCAAGGAAGGGCGGTAAGTCTCACACCGGAGGTGTGACCCGAACTAAAACACCCGGTGCCCGAAGGCGACTTTGGTATCGCAGCTCTCGGATAACATCGCGTCGACCATCAGTTCCCCTAACTCCTGTCGATAATGTGCGGGCTCCCAGAACCACTGCAAGGGACCGGATTTGACCCCCTCGGCCGGGACCGCCTCGTGAATATAGGGAGAGTCTTCAGAGAAATCCCAGAAAACCACAGCAGTGCTTTCGTGCTTGCGCACCAGCGCTTCCATCGACCGCATCCAATCCTCATACGCGGGCAAGTGCCCCTGGGTCCGCAACATATCCCAGAATCTGTCATGAAACGGATTGGTAAACAGATAGACGGCTATACCTCGTTCTGCGGCTATGGCCAAAAACGCGTCGATATCTTCAAACGCCGGATCAAGTCGCCCATCAGGATCGCGCAAGTACCAGGGTGTCGAGTATTTTGCCTGCAAATCAAACATTTTCTGGTCAAACAATGCACGTGGGCCTTCAATGCGCACTGCTTTGTCAAAATCCCGCGCGGAATTAAAACCCGCAGCATCACGATCCGGCGCGTCATTGCTCTGTAGAACGATGGTCCTGACAGAGGCTACCAGCGCATCCAGGGAAAACAGAGATTTGAGGTAGTCCAGCAAGTAAATCCGCAGATAATCAGGATTGGGTTCGCCGGATGCCGTCAATTTAAACTCTCCCGCCGGTTGCTCAAGCATGGCGGGTCTACCCTGATAGTTCCGGAGCTGGGGCGAGATAAAGTCTGTAAAATCAAGGCTGAGAAAAACTGCTTTTATGGGCTGCTGATATACAAGATTCAGTGCATAGGCGAGTTGCGTGCGCACATCGGCACCCGGAATGCCGAGGTTGTAAACGTCCATTCCGGCGTCACTAAAACATGGGTGCGAGGGACTGATACCCAATTCGACACGGGAATTGCCAACGATCAATGCATTGTGATGTGCGAACAAAGGCTGGTACTTTTTCATGAGCCTGGTGTGTTCATTGATGTCAACCTTATACTCGTTCAGGTGAGGAATTCGCGGCACACCGGTAACGCCATAGGGATCGACCACAAAGTTCAATCCAAGCACCAAGACACTTACAACCAGGGAGCAGATCAACACTCGCAACAGGTAGGTTTTTGCGCTCATATCAGAACTGGAAGTACAGGAATTCTGAAATCTGCTGCAATGTCAAAATACCAGCGACACCGGCTAGCGCAACTGCGATTGCCCAACGATTGCTGTAGTCCCAACTCATCACCCGTCCCCCACGAATACTGCCAAAAACGTTGTCGTTCTCATATAGCCCTGGATCGTATTTGTGAAATATCTGGGCGACGTTCGGCAGCGTGAGAGCTATGACAGCCGCTAACAGGACCAAAATATAGTTAGTTACAAGCATAGAGCCCCCACCTAGCACCGGTTCGAATCCTAGTGCGACCAATTGGTTGCCGAGTTCTCCCACGCGAGCAAGGATGCCGGCTGGCACCTCGAACCCAGAAGTGCCCAGCATGGCTAATGCAATTTGATTTCCCTGCTCCAGCGTAGGAGCGCGAAAATAGACCCAGGAGAAAACTACAGCAATAAACGTAACAAACCAGCAAACACCCCTGTAGAGAGGAACCTGCGAGAAATTCCACCCACACCGCATCATCACGTGCCGCCATCCATGATTAATCATTAAATAGCCACCGTGCAATGCCCCCCAAACAACAAATGGCCAGCCAGCACCGTGCCACAACCCGCCGAGCAGCATAGTCAAAAACAAATTAACATATCGTCGATACTTGCCCTTTCGATTTCCGCCCAGGGCAAAGTAGAGATAATCCCGCAAAAACTGCGACAGCGTCATATGCCATCTGCGCCAAAAATCGACAATACTGGTTGCTTTGTAGGGAGAGAAAAAATTTATTGGTAATAGAACACCAAATATCCGCGAGGCACCGATGGCCATATCCGAATATCCTGAAAAATCGAAGTACAATTGGAAGGTATAGGCAAGCGAGCTACCCCAAGCCCTGAAGAAATCAAGGTCACTGCCGAGCGCTCCCGCGTCATACACAGGGCCAACGTATCCTGAGAGGTTGTCCGCAATCACCGTTTTTTTGAATAGGCCTATTGCGAATATAGAAATTCCCACTGCAAAATTGGACCATTTCGGAGTAAGATTTTCCACGTTAGTAAACTGGGGAATTATCTGCCGGTGGTGCAATATCGGCCCAGCGATCAAGTGTGGGAAAAAGGAGACGAATAAACAGTAGTGCAGAAAATTATACTCTTTGGCATTACCTCGCCAGGCGTCTACCAGATAAGCTATCTGCGTAAAAGTATAGAATGAAATCGCCAGTGGGAGGATGATATCGCTAAGTTCCCAGTGCGTTCCAATGACCGTGTTTACATTGTCGATGAAGAAATTCGCATACTTGAAATAGGCAAGTAAGCCCAGATTGACACTGATACCAAAAATGAACACGCCGCGCGTTTTCCATTGGTCGTCTCGTGAAAGAATTCGGCCAATGCCAAAATTGAAGCCTATCGAAATCATTAGCAAAATCAGGTAAACCGGATTCCAGTACGCGTAAAAATACAGCGATCCAATTACCAGAAATCCAAGTGCAATCTCGATAGAGAAAAACTTAGCGCAGACAAAATAGCCGATAACACACAGCGGAAAGAAAAGAAATATGAACTCAAAAGAATTAAACAGCACGACGAAGTAACCCCATCATCACCATCCAGTCACTTTCTCAGACTCCACTCTGTGGCACCACAAAAAGGCGTGGATACTATTAACCACGTCACGTTTTCCGGGATGAAGCCCGAAATGTGTCTATCGGTAGATCCTCAGTGTCTTGTACTGATCACCGGAAATCAGGGGTATGCCATCTATTGTCACCGTATCACCGGTGACCCTGGCCACGCCGGACAACGCCCCGTCAGCCCATGACCACTTGAGCGTTTCGCCATTGATGAGAGCAAAGTTTCTTGGACGCCGTGGAGTCACACTAACAGTGATTTTCGAAAGCTGATCCGGAACGCCTTTGCCAATGCCGGTCCGCCGACTGTACTTTAGCGGAAAGACCATTTGCGCTGAGTCGTCGATGATGTTCGCGTGGTTCCAGGTAATTCCCATGTTGTAGTGGCCACGGGGATACTGTGCCTCATTTGTTCGGTCTACAGCTAAAAACGGATAATTGCCTGTGGAATTGGTGATGGCCGGATGTGCCCTGTCCAGTGTCACATCCTGTTCCTGGCTCTCAAATTCAGAAATATCCGGTAGCGCTACTCCCTCCTCATATGTCCCATGGCCCGTTTTCACCCAGGTGAAGGCACCGCCGATTTTATATTGTTCAACCAAATTGACGAAATCCAACTGCGTATTTCCATCCAAGCCCGCACTGAACTGGTCGTCACTGCTGAAGGCATGACGATAGTGTATGCCTCTCACGATCGGATCCACAGCTGCCTGGATAGAGAAATCGATACTGTCCCATAGAACCCTGTTGCTATCGTCATCCGGTGGAAAGGTGGGATATTGATCGGGACGTTTTTGTGCGATTTGTCTGGGCATAATCACGCCAGCCCGCGCCGAGGAGTAGGCAATACGACTGCGCCAGGGATCAGGCAATATCATCGTCTGTATCACCGCACCGGCTCCGCCCATGGAAGGCCCTTCCAGAACGATGCCCCTGCTGCTTGTATCTATCCCATAACGGTTGACGAGAAAATCGAGCGCAGCGGCGATTCTGCGCCCAGGGTAGGGCGTCCCATCCTGCCCGAATGTCCACCATTCACGCCAGTACTGACTATGGGCTTCCGCGTCCTGTGTCCTTACCTCAATATCACCTTTTGCTGAGGGCCCAAATACCTGCATTATTCCCTCGCCCCCTCCGGAACCATGCATAAGGACAATGATTCTCGGGTCCTTCGGAAGTGGATTTTTGCGTGCATACGCCCACTTGAAATCAATGCCGTGTGGGTCGTAATAGGGGTTGTCATGTGTCGCCATTACTCCCGCATAGAATACCCACCACCCTCCCTTATCGGTAGGTTCCACAGGAGCGATAATCTGCTCTGGGGCAGGTTTGCCGACGTGGGGTGTAACCACCTGGGGTGCGGGGGTAACCTTAGTTACGGGCATAGTCGGCGGCAAGGGAGGGGTCTGCGGTGCGGGCTTGACTGCGGAGGCAGGCACGGCCTGATGTGTGACAGTAAGGTCCTTCTTCGTCGCTTCGGCCGCAATTCCTGAGCCATTGCTATCCTGGACAGTATCAGTTGCGCCGTCGCCCCCTTGTTTGATTCTTTTGTACTCTTCCCACGACCCCACATTTGCAACTGTGTATCCGAAAAGCGTTGAATCACGTGCAGGATCGATCCGAAACGAGACTTCGGCAAATACGGAGTGAGCCAGACCCAGATATCCGCATAACAATAGTAGCGGCCAGCGGCGTAATAGATAATTCACGGACTTGAACAAGTGATTTCCACAAAAAGGCCAGGAAGCTACCACGCAGGTTTGCGTGACTTCTACACCTGAAGCATAACAAGTGCCTCACGACAAGGGAATACTCAACTAGGGGCCTGGCGATTTTCTGCGAGCCAATGATCATAACGCAGTTGACAGGGATGTGAATCGATTAACTTACGCTCGCCGGAATCAGGTGGTAGCATTGTCGTCGATGAAGAAGGTTAATGGGCTCACTTTGATGATGCAGCACACAGGTGAAGACAGTGGCTCCAGAATTGGATTAAGACGCCATGGAATTCTAGGCGGCTACTCGCCATCCAACAACTCGGCAGAGGTAGCCCAAAGCATCAGTACCCTGCAAAATGCGCTGCAGACCGAATTGCCGGTCATCGGCACAAGTGAATCGGGTTATGCAATTGCTACCACGGGAAGTTTTCATCAACTACCGGATGGCGGGCTTGTTGTCATTGTAGGACGACCCTATTTCCGCAACAAGGATCTCAGCAACATCGCTCAGCAACAGGGATTTGCCGCGGCCGTGGCAGGTGGCTATGCCGAATTCTCGCAAGATATATTTAGACTTCTATTTGGTTCCTTTTGCTGCGCCATCATCGATACCACCGCCAAGCGAGTCCTCATAGGGATAGACCGCCTGGGTCAGGAATCCCTTTACTACCTCGCGACTGACACAGTTTTACATTTTGGCAGCTCCGCCGGGATGGCTTTGGCATGCGGTGAAGCCAAGTCCGCTCTCCTGAACCAGGGTATATACAACTACCTATACTTTCATATGGTGCCTTGCCCTGGATCAGTTTATAGCGGACTCCAAAAAATACCCGCTGCCCACTATGTTGATTATCACAACGGCCAGTGTCAGATAGTAAACTACTGGCTGCCGGTATTTTCGGACTCAACGAAAGACTATTCATTTGAGGAGTTGTCCAAGCAGTTAAAAGCCGTATTACGAACTTCCGTTGAGAGAAGCCTGGTTGATGCTGGAAAAATTGGCTCGTTTCTCAGCGGCGGACTGGACAGCTCCACTGTAACGGGCGTACTCGCGGAACTGAGCGAGCATTCGACGGCGGCGTATTCCATCGGATTTTCTGCTGACGGGTATGACGAAATGGCTTACGCCCGTATTACTGCACGCCATTTCGGCGTCGAGCTGAATGAGTATTATGTCACGCCCCAGGATGTGGTTGATGCTCTCCCCATGATCGCTACCAGCTACGATGAACCCTTTGGTAATTCCTCGGCATTGCCAGCCTATTTCTGCGCCAAAATGGCCGCCGAAAACGGTGTGACCACCTTGCTCGCGGGAGACGGTGGCGACGAAATATTTGGCGGGAATGAACGTTACGTCAAACAACGCGTCTTCGAACACTACGCCAAAATCCCGTACACCCTGCGCAGGGGTTTGATAGAACCGCTATTGAAACTCATGCCGACAGGCCTGCCAATGATATCGAAGACCAATAGCTATATTGCCCAGGCTAACATGCCACTCCCGGACCGGCTGCAAAGCTATAATTTCCTACACCGGCATGCGGCCTCAGATATTTTCTCGGATGACTTTTTGATGGACGTTGACGTGGCGTTGCCGCTGGAGCTGCTGCGATCCATTTATCACCGGCCACATCAGGCTTGTGACCTGAATCGAATGCTGTACCTTGACTGGCAAATCACGCTGGCAGATAACGACCTGCGCAAAGTGAGCCATATGTGCGCGATTGGCGGTGTCAATGTCTCCTATCCCATGCTGGATGATGCACTGGTGGAGTTTTCCTGCCAGGTGCCCGGTAACTGGAAAATTAAAGGGGTAGATTTACGACACTTCTATAAGCGGGCGCTAAAGGACTGGTTACCGCAGGAGACTATCAATAAACGTAAACAAGGGTTTGGGCTCCCCTTTGGGGTTTGGATGCAGACCTACAAGCCCCTGCGAGAACTGGCTTATGACAATTTACTGAAGTTGAAAAGCAGGGGCTTCATTCGCCCGGAGTTCATTGATAGAACAATACAAATGCATCAGAGCGAGCACGCCGCCTACTACGGTGAACTGGTGTGGATTTTTACAGTGCTTGAATTATGGATGGATGGACAATCAAATTCGAGTATCTGGTAAGAAATCAAAAAAATCCCCGAATATGACCACTGTCGCCCTTTTGGCCCAAAATGTAACGAGGTTTCACCGATGAGTCAGCTAACACCCCCAACTTATCAAGAACTTGTGGCCATTTTTATACAAAAGTACGGGGAGATAGCCAATCTCAACTGGTCTCCTGCTCTGCGATGGAAGTTTGATTATTTCAATCCAGATGACATCTATGAAGCATTAGTGGGTAAAATCGTTACAGAAAAAACTACTTGGCTGGATATCGGCTGTGGCCGAAATATTTTCCCATCCAACCATAAACTGTCGAGAATTCTCGCTGACCGAGCTGAACTTCTAGTTGGAGTAGATCCTGATAAAACCCTCGATGAAAATTCTTATGTTCATGAGAAATTTTTCGGGACAATGGAAGATTTTCAGGATACCCGAAAGTTCAATTTAGTCACAATGCGTATGGTAGCTGAACATGTTAGCGAACCGGAGAAACTCTTGGAGTCACTCAGAAAAGTCACCGCACCCAAAGGTCTGATTCTGGTATACACAGTCTACAAATATTCCCCAGTCCCTTTTATTACAAATTTGGTTCCTTTCAAACTACACAATCCCATCAAGAAGATTTTGTGGGGAACAGAACCCGCCGATACATTCCCGACTTGCTTCAAAATGAATACTAGAAAAACTATCAAAAATCTTTTTTCCAACACTGATTTTGAGGAGCGTCTGTTCCTGTGTCTCGATGATTGCAGGACATTTAGCGGGTTCAAGTTCTTAGCATATATGGAACTTTTCATTCAAAAATGGCTGAAAAAAATTGGTGTGCAATATCCGGAATATTGTTTGCTCGGCGTGTATGAGAAGCAGTGAAAATAGTTATGGTGTTGTTTGATAGTACATATCTTTTTGGCATCAACGATGGGGAATGCCAGATAAAAAATATCGTGGTGGCAATACTGGCCCTAGCGCTTTACCCAATCAATAGTCAGTTGTGACACAGCTTCCTGCCAGGGTCTTTGTGAAAATGTATGGTCTGCCGCCAGGACAGTATTGATGGTGATCGTGGGCTTTGAAATTGCTTCCTTCCAGTCTTTTTGATTCGCAGTGAGCGTTGAAAACTCCCGAGCGGTAAGATCAGCCTCACTCAGGACAATCAAAACGTCATACTTGAAACGTTGTAAACCGTCCAGCATTTTGTGCACAAACGAACCGCGTGGTGTCCGTCGTGTATGGCGCAGGGAACGCTTTCCAAGCAGCGCCAGGGTGTTTCTGGCAAGTTCCTTGAATGAAGGAATAAGCTTGATTTCACCAAACAATAAGCGACGCCACTGATCCTTTTTCGAAAGTGAGGGACGATAGTAATGTGCCAGTTTCAACTCCGGAGAATACTCACCATTATGGACCCAGGGGTTGAGCAGTATCATACCCGTCACTTGTGCGTGGCTATGGGCGAAGATCATTGCGCTGGATGCTGCGTCGCACAGCCCCCACAAAACCACCCGGCGTACTCCCGGAATGAACTCAAACATTGCTCCAATGGCAGCAGTAATGTCTTCCTGTGTATTGTCAAACTCGCGTTTGCCTCCCTCGCTGTCACCCATTCCTGTGTAATCAAAACGCAGTGATGAAAAACCGGCCTCAGCCAGACTTCTTGCCAGTAAAGTGAATTGCCGATGACTGCCCGCTCGATACTGCGGCCCGCCAACCAAAATCAGAATACCAACTTCTGCCGTCACTTCGGGAATTGCGGCGATACCCAACAGGCGGTTTTCCCCGCAGTCAAAAACAACTCCCTGTTCGTAGTATGCGTTCATTATCGCGCCAAGATATCCAGAGTATTGCGCTGCAGGGCCTGGTTAATCTCGGCGTCGATGGTGCGCCAAAAAGGTTCTCCGTGCACATACCGGGTGTTCACCATCACACCCCGCTCCCGCCAGTGCACCATGACATTCTCGCTGGCAACCGATAGGCTGGCGATGGATGGGGTGCCGACTTCCAACCAGTGCACCGGGCAGCAAGGACTAATATCATTCAGCCGGGCTTGCGCCATTTCTAGCGCCAGTGCTGGGGACAGCGTATACCCGGCAATATCCAGCGAACGACCTGAGCGAAGTTCATTCCACAAAGTGTTGCGATCAAAGGTCAATGGCTTGCCTACCACTGCAGCTGCAGTCCGCAGACGCAGAAACTGGTCAATTTGTTGCTCGCCATTCAGTACTGGCTGCCAGAGTATCAACTTATCGATATCCGACCGGCCCTGCGATAGCTCGCAGGCCAGCAGCGCTCCCAGACGCAGCCCCCAGAGCACTAGAGGACCTGCGCCCAGGTTGGCCAGAGACTGCGCCGCATACGACGCGTCCTGCAGCCATATCTGCCAACTGGCATCAGCGAAGTCTCCACCGGAATCGCCGCAACCAGTCAAATCAAGCAACATGACATTGTAGCCCGCAGCGGCAAGTTCACGTGCCTGGGCAGATACTATGCGACGCGACTTATGCATCTCGTCGGCGAAGGGTGGAAGAAACAGTACTGAACCGTGAGCGTCTACGACAGTGGGTTGCAGCAGCAGATAAAACAGCTTTCTCCCCTGGTATTCGAGAAAATCAGCCCTGATACTGCATTTCCCGGGATTCATTGGCTTACCCGAGTTTGGACTCCACAAACGCTGTCAGGCTACCCACTGTAGCAAAGACATCGGCATCAATCTCGTCGTCGTCAACCATGATTCCATATTGCTCTTCGAGGCTGGCTAGAATGCCAACGACAGACATGGAGTCCATCTCCGGCATCGCGCCCAACACCGGGGTATCCGGATGCGGCTTAATGGCGCCTGCGGGTACACCCAATGTTGACTGCAGGATCGCGATGACATCTGCCTGAATATCCATAGTTCACACTATTTCCGTTAACTTTGTCGCACGCGGAGTGAGAAAAGCTGCACCTTCCATTTTCCAACTTCCGCCATGCTAACCTCGCATCAATATCTTCTCAAGGTAGAAATGTGACCCGCATAGCATAATCGATCCAGGTATTGCCATTCCGTGGTATTTCCCCGATAGTGCTTCACAGTCCCAATACTGGCTCTTCCTGATTGGCTGACCACAACAATCAAGTGCAAATAGAGAAGTTGCTCCTGCTGGAGGATGGCCTGAACGGCCCCCTGCGTGAAGCCTTCTCCAATTACGAAGCGAAGGATCTGCAATTCGGTGAGAGCTGGCTCTGTAATCTTGCTTCACACGCATTGGATGAACACGACACGGCCGTTGTATTTACGGCACGCCTGTCCTCAGACAACTTTGTCGCCTGCCCGCTAAAATTGAATTCCCGCACCGGCCGTGCCCATTCACTCAGCACTTTTTATACCTCCAGCTATTCGCCGGTGGTCTGCTCCGATACACCCGAATTGCTATTCACCGCGCTTTTTCAGCATCTGGCAAAGGTAGAACGGATTTCGACACTCACCCTGTCGCCTATGGATAGTGATTCTCCCCTATTTGTTCTGGTCCATACCGCGCTCGCACGAGCTGGCTGGAAAGGCATCCACAGCTATTTTTGTTTTGGGAACTGGATACACGAGTTGGGGGATGCCTCGTACCAGGCTTACCTGGCAGCACGACCTTCACGAGTGAGCAACACCATTACCCGCAAGACTCGGCAGTTTCTCGACGCGGATCGGGGACAGCTCAGCATCGTCCAGGACGGCGAATGCCTTGAAGACGCCATACAGCAATTCGTTGCGGTGTATAACAGTAGTTGGAAGCAGGAAGAACCCTATCCTGACTTTATACCACACCTGTTGCGACTTTCCGCCAGCCGCGGCTGGCTGCGACTTGGTATCGCCAGTTACGACAACAAACCTGTTGCCAGCCAGGTGTGGCTGGTGTCGGAAGGCACGGCTTACATTTTTAAACTCGCTTACCATGAGGATTTCAGGCAACTTTCCCCGGGAACGGTGCTGACCGCCTATATAATGGAACACGTTATCGAGAAAGACGGGGTATCCAGAATCGATTATCTAACTGGAGACGATGACTACAAGAAAAACTGGATGTCAGTACGAAGAGAGCGTCACGGCATTGCCGCCTATAATCCCCGGACCCTGCGCGGCAATGGCATGCTTCTAGGTCGCACCCTAAAGACTCTGGTTAAAAAGCTTCGCGGAAGATCCTAGATTGCTGCCAATCCATTGCACAGCAACCAGTGGCTTCAGCTGCGTTAACGAGATCTCTGATGGCAGCAAGAATACAGAATAAATAATTATGGATTGTCCAACTTATCATTAGTGCCATGGAGTTTGTTCATTTCATACATCCAGTTAGCCACCGCTTCGCAAATTTCATTCCTGGCTGCAACAGTTGAAAATGTCTGATCAGCAGATGGCAATTCCAGACGCCTAACACATGCTCTACTGTATGCTTTATGCCAAGGCTTTGAACTAGAAGCCAAATGATCGAATTCTTCACTTATGAGACTTAACCCGCTCTTTAAAAAAAGGACAGGACCATTGAATTTCTGAAACCCAGACAACATGCGATCTTGAAAGGGGACTTGAGATATACCTAACTGTTTAGATGAGTCGTGACTCGTTGATATCATATTCAAAATTTTATTCTTTGAGGAGGAAAGAAAACTAGAAGCATACTCCAAAAGATTATATTGAAAGGTGATAAGTTTTTTCCAAAATCGGGGATCACCAAGTCTTCGATAATAGTGTCCACGAGACACTACCGCCCGCATTGAGTCATTGACCCATGGGTTTGCCAGAATCACGCTTTTTACGCTGCCTAATTGACAGGCACTTATCATGATACCGGACGCCGCTTCACAGCCGCCAAAAAGCACAATATGCTTTAGCTCCGATACGTTTTCCTGAAATATAGCTATTGCACTTCGCAGGTCTTCTTCCATGTACTCAAAGCCAAGTAATTCTCCAACACTGTCCCCCATGCCACGGTGATCGAAGCGCATTACTGGCGTCCCTTGAGAAGCCAGGGTACGAGCGAGAGACAGGAGTTGGCGCCCACAGCCTGCTCGGTACTGTATACCCCCTGCTGCAACAGCTAGGATACCTGCAGCCATGGGCCGCTCAGGGATATGTATGATGCCTACTAGCTGCACACCTTTACATTCGAAAACAACTGGCGTCTCTTTAACTCTCATAATCTATAGCAGTTGTAGTGCACTTGTTTTTTCGAGTAGCTGGTGGCAATCGACACGTTCACTCAATTGCCAGATTTGGGGTGACTGAAACAAGGTAATCTCAACCTCATTGCCCTGAGATACTAATTGATCGATTACTTTTTGTACGCTAACGGAGGGTGATTCTCCAGGACGAGAGGTCTGTTGCAGCCAGTAGATATCTACCTCCGATAGCGATGAAAGTGACAACATCGTCATATTGTCAATGTCTCCGGTGAGGTTGCCGCCCAGAACATACCCCGCAACCTCGATGTTCTCTCCCTGTTGCAGCCGCAAACGCATTTCTTCTGTGGTCTCTGGGGGAAGTGCATGGCCCGTAAGATAGGCAATACGCGCCCGCAAAATCTGGGTTAGGTAGGACTTGCCGTTTGTCACCGGCTGCCACAGCAAAAGTTTCTTGAACTGCCCCGAGTAAGTAGCTGCAACATCAAGCGCCAATAGTGCGCCAAGACGTAGACCCCAAAGTATCACCGGAATGGAGAATTTTTGCTGACACCACTGCACTCCCGCAATTGCATCAGCACGCCACCCATCCCAACTCGCATCAGCCAACTCTCCCTCGCTGTCGCCTGTGCCATAAGGATCAAGGATCAGACATGAGTAACCGGCATTCGCGAATCGTTTTGCCTGGTCAGCAACCAGATGTCGACAACGGTTCATTTCTTCGCAGAACGGGGGTAAAAAAAGTACATGTGCCCGGGGGGACGCTATTGGACAGAAGTGTAACGCAAAAATGCGGCCCCTTGAGCCATCTAGAAACACTGGACTGATTGAAACTGTCATACTTTCGATTAATCACGTTTGAAATGGCTGGTAAAACTGCCCACATACTCTTCAATCCGATAATGCCCACAATATGGTTTGTAGTTGCACCTGGTTAGGAGCAACTACATATCCGGGTAGCTCCAAGGTGCTCGGAAATTTATTTTCACAGTTCCAATCTTTTCTAGCAAGTTAATTTTATAACTACCTCATAGAAGAGTAGTCCACTCTGCAGTGATATACAGTACATTCTGTGAGCCGTTTCACATACCAAATATAGTGCTTCGCTGCCAGGTTTCATTTCTGGCATACTGAGCGGGTAATCCCATCAGAAACTTACGTCCTTCTGGCATTTTTATGAAGAATCCGCAGCATGCTCCTATGAACCAATTTCCAGTGGTCAAAGACTGCCTACAGATCGGAGGCCGTTCTATCACAGACATTGCAATGGAGGTTGGAGGTGCGCCATTTTATGTTTATGACCGTCAGTTGATGACTCGGCGGATGGAGGAGCTCCGCAACACATTGCCTGATGATCTGATCATCAAATACGCCATAAAGGCGAACCCAATGCCTGCTGTCGTTCATCATATGTCCTCTCTTGTCGATGGACTTGACGTTGCTTCCGCAGGTGAACTACGCGTGGCACTGGATACCGGAATTGATCCCATTAACGTGAGCTTTGCCGGTCCTGGAAAAATGGATTGGGAACTTAAACAGGCAATTTCTGCAGGCGCGACGCTCAATCTGGAATCCGAAAACGAGATGGAAAGAGCGGCAAAGATTGGCCTACAGTTGGGAATTCAGCCTCACGTGGCTGTGCGTGTAAATCCAGAATTCGAACTGAAGTCGTCAGGCGTAAAAATGGGTGGAGGCCCGAAGGCCTTCGGTGTCGATTCAGAGCGCGTCCCTGATATGCTACAAAGGCTTGGTGAGCTGGAACTCGATTTTCGCGGCTTTCACATTTACTGTGGTTCACAAAATTTGAGCTCCGACAGTATTGTAGAAGCACAGAACAAGACTATAGATCTAGGTTTTCGATTGGCAGAATTCGCGCCGAAACCAGTCAGCATTCTCAATATAGGCGGCGGGTTTGGCATACCCTTATTTCCAGGGGATAACTACCTTGAACTCGGGCCGATTGCAGATAACCTTGAAAGTAGAATGAGGGAGGTCGCCGAAAAATTGCCAACAGCGCGTGTCGCTATCGAACTAGGTCGATATCTTGTAGGTGAAGCCGGTTTATATGTCTGCGAAGTTGTGGATCGCAAAATATCTCGCGGGGAGGTCTTTATCATCACCAACGGCGGTCTGCACCAACATCTGGCTGCAAGCGGTAATTTTGGTCAGGTCCTCCGCAAGAACTTTCCAGTTGTTGTCGCCAATCGCGTTGTCGGCTCAGAGCGAGAAATAGCCAATGTTGTTGGACCACTCTGTACGCCGCTGGACATTCTAGCCGCACATATGGAATTGACAGTGGCCCAGCCGGGTGATTTGATCGGGGTATATCAGTCAGGTGCCTACGGTTACACCACAAGCCCCATTGCCTTTCTTGGCCATCCACCTCCTGCTCAAATTCTGGTTTAGTGATGCTCTCACTGATTTGGACGGCCAGTTCGGTAAAAAGAATTACTTAATTTTTTCCTGAATGAATTCGGTGAGACTGCCCAATGTTTTGAACACCGCAGCCGATATCTCATCGTCCTCCACAACGATGTCGAATTCATCTTCGAGGGCCGTCAGCACTGATACTACCCCTACCGAATCCAATTCGGGGATGGCACCCAATAAAGGAGAACTCGCTTCGAGAGTATCCACTTCGTCTCCCAGCACCAAAGTGTCCCGAAGAACCCGCCTAATATCGTTCGCTAGTGCCATTCTATAACTCCTAATCGCATCCATTACTTGAAAAGTGGCCAACCATCATATTGCCCGCGAGCAATGCTAAGTACGTCTCTCTCCACCAACACATTGTCAGTTTTTCCTTCAACAAGCAGGCCCTCCTGACGCCGACGGTCATTCATCTTATCTCTATTGAACGATATTAGATCCGTGTCAAAGGGGAGATTGCCAATTCTAAGGTAACGCACAGCACCCTCACAATCGCGGGCGGTCATTACTATACCTCGATTGTGCACGCTAGGGGCGAACGGAATATCCAGTACACCATCCTGGAAGGCCTTCACGATTCCAGAGGCTACATTGCCCTTACCACATTGAATTACACCGTTAATGATCGCCCAGACTTCCTTTTCGATAATTGCACATTCCTCTGCCACCTTGAGCTCATCAACCGCTTGACCTTGCGCTGCTTGAATTCCCGAAAAATTCAGCAGTAGACCTTCTATGTTGTCACGCATCGTTGGAATTTTGTACGCCTCGACAGGCGTTTTTGTAAGCATTCTTGTGGCTCCGGACAGGGCAGCGGTGACCGCTGATTCTCGTATCATCTCCTCAGCTAGATGGGGTAAAGGAGGAAACGCCGCCATATACTGATGAAAGATTGAATTTACTTGGATGGCGTCGAAACCAGCATTTTCTATAATGTCTGAGGCTACTTTATTTATGGTCCTGATCGCAGCCACATCCTGAATGCGGTTGCCCTGCTCCGCATAGCCGATACTGACACAACGCACGCCTTGTTGCACGGCTAACAAAGACTCCAGAATTCCAGTAGCAATTGCCAGACTAGGGGGAATCAGAGTAGCCGTTAATACTCCGAAAAATTCACGGTCCAACACTATACCAAAGCGCTCATAGTACAGGCCGGTTAGCCGATCTACATACTGCCATACTGGAATCGATTCCGTGAGCTGGTAATCATTGTAGTACGGAATATTGTAGCAAATTGCGCCACCTTCAAATGCCGTTACACCGCCTGCATAGGATATTTCCGCAAGTAATCGAGGCTCTCTAGTGCTATGCCTTGTCTGTAACGGGACTTTCAACTCGGTAATAACGCGTCTTAGTGCAGGCACGCCGTGATTGATTACCGGAAATCCGTTGATAGAACATTCAAACAGACTACTATGTCGAATCTCCTCCTCGGCAGCGGAATAATTATTGTTCCTTGTGTAGGAATCCACCTGGTAGGAAAGAACAGCCGCCCCAACCGCCTTGAAAGACTTAAAAAGCTCGATTTGTTGATCAACTAACGCAACTCCACAACGGGGTTGAACAAGCATAGCCCTACTGCCATCAAGTACCTGGCGCTGGAGAGAACTGAAGGAAGGTTGATCCTTAAGAAAAGTGGCATTCGCCATCAAGTCATTAGCTGCCTGCCCCGTCTTCCAGGTCGGGAGTACCTCCTTACGCAATTTCTCGAACGCCTCTACGGACATTTTCTCTTCCGATTGATCAATGAATGCCGTGACATAAACATCCCGTGCACGGCGCCAAATGTCAGTGTTGTTTAGCACCGGTTGGGCTCCCTGGAAGTCTCTCTCTAATAGGTCTAGCACAACCTGCAGATCGACAAATTTGGGGAACACGCCGTGAAAACCCATGCGCAAAAACATTTCCTCGCAACCCACACCGTCACCAATCGTGAGATTTCCACCCAAATACCAGTTATTCTGCATGTTATACCGGACTCTGAGCATCTCTGGAAACTGTGTTAGGTATCGCTGTGCGTGGCCATCCATGCATGAAATCATAACTGCATTGCACAGTGGCGCATATTCAAAAAAGCTTTCAAGTGGGTTTTGTGTGCCTAGATAGAACACCTGATATCGATCGGACAGCGCTTGACGAAGGATACTCAAGCCCACCGAATGTGAGTCACCTCCGATACCACCGAGTAATATCGTGAGTTTTTCATTCGTACTCATTCGTTTGGATTTCCAGGATCAGTACTCAGAGTGGACGAATTTTTTGCAGTGGAGGCGTCCCGCTTTAGAGACGCGAAATCGATCTTTCCGTTGGGGTTGAGTTTTATCTTCTCGTAGAAGTGATAGTGATGCGGGATGGCATAGCCAGCCAGGGATATCTTCGCATGACGCTTGATTTCTATGGTTTCAATCTTCTTGCCATCGTATGTTTCATACGCGACATGAATTGCCTCTCCCATGGTCTCATCTGGCAACCCAAAAACCACTGCTTGTGCTATTCCGGGCGTTGAGAGGACAGCCTGTGCCACCTCATCAGGGCTGATACGATAGCCACTGCTTTTGATCTGCATGTCCATACGACCATGGAAGTAGAGGTAACCATCCTCATCAGTGGACACCTGATCTCCAGAGCGAACAGCGACTTCGGGGAGGCATGTTTTAGTAGACATATTAAGCCTAACGAACTTTTTTTCATTAAGCTCCGGATTATTGAGGTATCCGTATGTCACAAATGCACCGCGGTGAACAAGCTCCCCTTTTTCGCCGGCCTGACAACGCTCGCCACTCTCATTGAGAACGAGTATTTCGACCTCCGGCACCGCCTTGCCTATGGAGCCGGGACGTTTAAGCATTTCTGAATAGGGTAAGTATGTTGACCGAAAAGACTCAGTTAGACCGTACATAACGATAATTTCGGTATTAGGGAAGAAATCAGCTACGCCTTTTAGCAGTGCAAGCGGGTGAAACCCTCCCGCAGTTGTTACATATCGCAGGTGTTTAAAACTGTTATCTTTCTTCAGACCAGGCTTTAACAGCTTTGGCCATACCGAGGGCACTACCGCCATGCCCGTAATCTGTTCACTTACCAGAATATCTATCAGATCCTTTGCGAAAATAAACTGGTGCAAGGTGATTTTGGCACCCGTATAGACGCAACTCATTAACTGATTCAGCCCGTAATCGAAGCTGAATGGCAATATACTCAGAATATTGTCGTCCTGGGTAATGCGCAGGTATTGGCTAACAATTCTTGCGCCATCCAATAGTGTACGTTGTGGAACAACAACACCTTTCGCAAGCCCCGTAGAGCCGGAAGTGTAAATGTAATTGGCTACATCGGCAGGGATATTGGTGGCGACGCTGGTGTTTAAGTCGACGTGTGGCGTAGTATCTCTCACGGACCGCCCCATCGGTTCAATCGTTTCTACATGCATCAGACGATTGGCAAAGAATTCGGCCATTGGTAAAACAAGCTCGCTGGAGCCAATCACGGCTTTTGCGGAGGCATCCTGAACTTGATGCTTTACCTGGTCCGGCGCCAAGTGTGGGTTTATGATGGTAAAGACCGCGTCTCGCAACGCCACAGCAAACAGGGCAACGATCTGCCCAAGACTATGTGTTATATAAATCCCCACAACATCGCCCTTTCCAATATTAGCTTTTTCCAGGGACTGACTTACGCGGTATGCCTGATGGTAAAGATCCTTCCAGGACGACTCGTGCTCAAGATAACTCACTCCAATTTTGTCGGGAGTGGCAAACGCACGCATGCGAAGCATTTCAGCTATGTTTTTCACTTCATACTGTCCTTGATTTAGGGTAAGCCGCTACAAACATACCCACTTTCTTGCTTGTTCTAATAGGCTAAATTACATGGCTGGTCTTTTGTAATGCTCTATCTTAATAGGCGGTAACATCAGCTGCAAGACTGTCAATAAGCTAATATACGTGACTAACCCCGCATATCGAAGATAATGTCTCAAAATGTAATCAGCTCGACTCATGTACGTGTACTTCCTGCCACAGACCATCCTGTCTTCTGCGATCCCGATGAATGACAAAATGCGCCTTTGCCCTTCGGGGTGGCTCAGGTCCTGGACATCAAATACCCCAAATCTGTCTGGGTGTTCTTTCTGCAGTTAATCGGCTTCAAGATAGTAATAGTCCCAGTACATACTAATAGCCTCTTCCTTCGAAGACGCCTTGAAGTTGGGAAAGCAACTGTCCCACACCGGATCTCTGCCAGTAATTGTACTCGGTAAAGAATGGCATTCGCGTGAGCCAGGATTTTAATTTGTCGGCCAGCCACAGCGAGCGCCAGCGCTTGATGGAGGACTTTTTCAGCCAGCTGACTACGGTTTGCTCTCTCGCTTAATACAAACAAACCCTCTGGAGCAACATGAAGTATATCGTCTACACAATTCAGGTCATAGTAGGAGCCTTGTCCAACGGAACATGAGCCTGAACGGAGCCCGCCTTTCCAAAGGTAGGTGAGGGAGGCCGTACCAGACCTGCCAGATCCCAGTCCGATCACAATTCTGCTGTTATCGAAGTCTTCACTCACCTTAATCACTACTCCTGACTGCGATTACGGCCTTTATATTATCCACCGCCTCAGCAATGCGGTCATAACACGCCAGGTAGTTGTCTCTGGCCCGTCCGTAGGGATCCTCTATCTCCACTGACCAGCCAGCGCTTCCTTGATGTGCGCCCAACAGATATACCTTCTCTGCGACACTGCCATCCATGGTTATCAATTTTTCATGGTGACTCTTCTCCATCACGAAAATGATATCACTCTCGTGGAGCAGTTGTTGCGTTACGCAGGTCGAACGAATGTTATGCAAATCAAGACCGAATTGCCGGGCAACATCAACCATAACCGGGTCTGCCGATCTACCTGCCTCCTGGTGGAAACCCGCCGAAGCCACCGCGATACCCGAATCCTCTGCGTACGCCCTGACCATCGCATCAGCAAGCGCGCTGCGATTGATATTGCCATAACACACAAAGAGCATCGACCCTGCCCGGGAGACCGCAGCTGCCACCTCCCCCGTTTTCCAGGCCCGCTTCTGCCGCCAAAAAAATTTCCTTTCCTGAGAAAGCGCATGGAAGCGCTGGACATAGGATTTGAAAATTCGCCGAACATCGACCAAGCCTGGCACGGGGTCACGAATACTCTGCACGTCGAAGCGGTGCCTGCAGTTAAAGAAAAGCCCTAACTCCCGGAAAACCTCCCAGGTACCGGGGATTTTGGCAATACGCGTATCAGTGTCCTCGCGCAGTACCGCTTCATACCACTGGAGATCCCGGGACAGCAAGCGGCAATAAACATCATTCCGATAGGGGCGACAGGGCTTTATTTCCCCTTCAAGCTCCAAATCCAGTAACATCGCTGGAAAGTCTGCCCCAGCCACCACTGCCAGCGGCAGGGACCCCCAAAACCTGCCATTAATCTCCATGAGGCAAAATTCCCGGGTATGCGGGTCGAGCTTGAATTCCACCATGGCGACACCGTTCCACTCAAGAGCGGCTATCAGTCGCTCAGAAGCCGCCAGCAACTCTGGCATCACGGGTTCACTTTTACGCAAACTGCTACCGCCCCCCGTCAGCGGCACTTCATGCAGTCGCAGATGCTGAAAGGCATAGGCTATCTTGCCGCGTTGGGCGATCAGTTCTATACCTACACCTGCTCCGGGGAAAAATTCCTGTAGTAGAACTGGGCCGAACCTCAGTGCGTGGGCGCATCCGGCCTCCAGCTCCGTCGCATCAAACGCATAGCTGACCTGCAGCTGACTGGCACCGCCTTCCGCTGCGCCTATAGAGCGTGCGGGTTTGAGCACGACCGGAAACCGGAGAGTGTCCTGCAGATCGGAAAGTTCGCGCATAGAGGCTAGAGACACCCCATGTGGTCTCGGTACGCCAACCCTATCGGCCAGCGTAAGCGTCTGTGATTTATCCAACGCCACTTCAAGACTTTGGGCAGTCGGCATGGCGATTTTCACGTGCTGCAAGCGATCACGATAGCGGGACAGAGCAACCAGGGTCCGCTCCGTGACGGGGATTACCAGATCGTAGTGTCTGGTACTGACATGCTCAATTAGCCATGTGACAAACGCTTCGGGCGCCGAGAGTGGATCAGGGTAGCGGAAATTTGAATTTACCGTATTTGAATAACTACTCAATGGCCGGGCCGTGTGGCTGGCAACATCAACAACACAGCGTCGCTGCGAGATGGATCTGGAGATGGTCAGTGCCGGTACCATATCCGCATCCAGCACCAGAATGCGAGGCTTTTGGTCGCCCTTCATATGGGGTGCTCTAACACTAGCAGTAGCCCTACCCTACTATGCACGATAGTTTGACACCTTCTCGAGCACTGGCGACGCAGTACCGCAAATATTCACTATTGACGCCCCATCAACCTCATAAGTACCCGGATCAATTCCTCGCTTCTACCTCTGAAGAAATACCAGAAGACGAAGGTATAGACAAATCCCCCAAGGGGTATCTTATATAGGCCGACCAGCCCTGACACGTTGGAAAGCTGCATATCGACCACATAAATCACAGCGCACATCAGCAGCGCGGCAAACAGTGCCGGGCTGATGGATGAAAAAATGTCTTTGAGCGAAAGGGCCAGAAGGTGCCCGCCCCGGACCACAGTCAAGCCAAAAACACAGACCGAGGCTAAACTCCAGGCAATCCCCACTCCAGACAAGCCCAAAGGCAGCAGTGCGAAGATTACAGAAGTCAGAAAAATCAATGTAATGAAAGCGTTCGTCATATTGATTCGAGCCCCACCGGCGGCCAGCATTGCAGGGGAAATGACATAGGCAAGAATTCTCAATGGCACACTTACCACGATAATGACAAACAGATCGGATACCTGCACCCAATTATTACCCAAAACTAGCCCAATAATTTCCTCGCCCACCATCGCCACTCCCAGAAATACTGGAAAAATGAGGGTACTTGCAAATCCCAGTGTGGTTATTAAATACTCGTTCCTGTTGCCGGTCGCGTCATTCATGCGGGCAAAGGCCGGAAAGGCCACCACATTGAATAGTGGCACACTTTTGATCATCAGCATGGTGGCCAACTGGATGGCCACACCATACAAACCCACCTGCGCGATATCAAAAAACTTCCCGGTTATAACAATATCCACCCTGTTGTACGCGACGAAAAGTACCTCGGATAAAGCGACAAAGGCGCCAAACTTGAACAACTCTTCGGTCCCCTTGGGAATGAAGGACGGTAATTTTGGGTAGTCAATGATGCGATTGAACCAGAAACAATTGAACAAGGCGGTAAACACTATTGCTGCGACCAGCGCCCAATATCCGAAGCCCATGAAGGCCAGAGTCAGGCTCAGGCAGGACGCGAGCACATCGGTCACGAAGGTAATCTTGGATGTTTTCTTGTGGTCAAGGTTCCTTGCCACCAGTGAGGACGGCACTGAGGTCCATGGGATTAGCAAGTAGGTAAAGGCCAGCACCTTCAAGACCATTTCCAGGTCGTCGTTGCCATAAAACCGGGCAGCATAGGGAGCCAGAAAAAATTGTAGGAGAAATAGTATCAAATTGACAATAACGAGCAGACCCAAGGTTTTCTGAATCAGAGGACGCGTCAAGCATTCAACCTTCATCAAGCCCTGGCTAAGCCCGACCGTGGAAAACAACACCAGAAAGGTCCGGAACACCTCAGCAAGACTGAGCACACCATAGTCTTCAGGGGCCAGAAAACGAATGACAAAAATAGTCGACAGCCAACTGACCATTTGTCCCATAAACCGCAGGGCCGCCACCCAGCGAAATGCCGACATGGCCCGGTCTACTAGATTGGACTGATCAATTTCTTCTAAAGGCATTTTCAGCAACTTACAGGAGTAGAGGGCTAATTTCGGTGGTTAACACGGGCCACAATGCAAGCCCATACAACACAATCCTCAACGTGAGCACATTAGGTTTTGTGCGACATTATTCTGTTATGGCAGTGATTGTAGCAATTTTACACACTTTTCTCTTCATTTTGTGAGCATCCTCCCATGTGCTCTGCACCAACTCACAAAATACCTGGGGCATGTTGAATCGCAAGCCATTACAATGGGCCCTGTCACGGTAACTAGTCGGTGTGAAGTCTAAAATAGCCTGTTGCGACTGACCACCATGAAACCCTTTTCTACCCCAAAAATGTAACGAGTCGGCAATGGCATCAATGGATAAGGCCCCTTTCTTCTCCATCATAATATCCACCCGCGACCGGCCTGAGCTTTTTCAAACAGCCCTGCGTTCAGTGCTTGATCAGGCATTTTTCAACAAGGAAATTGTTGTTGTTATCGACGGGTCCACCGATGCAAATCTGGCGCAATACAGGGAGCTAAAAAAGCAGTATCAGGGTGTTGTTTTCCTGGAACTGGAACAAAGGTCCAATGGCCACGGCCAAAGTTACGCCATGAATTATGGTACCTACAAATCTTCAGGACAATACCTGTGCTTTCTCGACGACGATGACCTTTGGATCGATGATCGCTACCTTGAACGTCTCTTTGCCAGCATAACTGCATCAGAGAGGTCCGTAGATGTACATTACAGCAACCAGAAGGCTGTTTTCGCTGACGGCACAGAGCAACAGGAAAATGTATGGATACAGGACCTTATTCCAAGGGTGAACCCCCAAAATAGGAATCACGAGGACAGCTATTTCGTCGATGCAGCCTTTTTACTTTCCAGTAAAGGCTTCGCCCACCTGAACTGCAGCGTGCTCAAGCGCGAATTCTTTTACACCTTGGGTGGAATGGATGAAAGTATCCGCTACGAAAACGACAGGGATTTCTATATCCGGTCGGTAGATGCGGCCAGAGGCATCCTGTACAGCATCCGTTTCGTGTCACTGCACAACATCCCTGATGTAAACAAGAAGACCAACATGTCGACGGTCAGCTCCGAGATAGACAAAAAACTTTACCAGCTGCGTGTCTATGATAAAGGTATCTCACTGAGCAAAAAAGCCTGCGTCGTGAGTTTCTGCTGTAAGGCCAAAGTATATGAACTAAAGCATGCCGCGAGTATTCTTGCACAAAACAAGCAATACAGAGGGGCAGCGCATTATGCCAAGGAAGCGCTGCTCAGTGGTTTCAACTTCCGCTGGCTGGCATACACCCTATACCTGATTTTCCAGGCTCAATTTAATCCCGGTAACATGTCCAGAGACAGCAGTCAGTGAGGACGGCCACGCATTGGGAGAACGTCGATGTTCGATGTGCTTACTAACGTACGGAAGGCAGCGGCGATATTGGTGCCAAAGCAACATATACTCCTTTTGAGCCACATGCGGGCCTACACCAGCCTTTTTGGCCACATCATGGGGTCCAACCCAAGCATTTGCGGCTATTATGAAATGCACATCGGCTATTACAGCTGGAAAAGCCTGATCAGGCAGAAGCTACTCTACTTCAAGCACGAAGAAGCCAAGCCCGACTTTTCCTATATGTTCGATAAGGTATTACACAATGAGCACAGCGTGACACTCGATATACTCAATAGTCCACGTACCAAAGTAATTTTCTGTTTACGACAGCCGCAGGAGGTCATTCCTAGCATCCTGAAGCTCTACCAGAGTATAGACCCCTCGCACGAATTTAACTCTGAGTCATTCGCGACTGACTATTACATACAACGATTGGCTACTCTGGAGCGCATCGCTGCTTCCATGGATCAGCAGTTTTTTTATCTGGATGCGGAGTCAATCAAGTATGACTCCCATAAGTGCTTGGGCAGCCTGAGCGATTGGCTACAGCTTGATGCAAGACTTTCTCCGAACTATGAGCTGCAAAGAAACACCTCCAAAGAGCGTTATGGCGACACTTCAAAGAGAATTGGAACCGGTAAAATTACCAATGACCGCTTACAATACACGGACTTTGAGCATGATGTCGAGCTAATCAAAAGTGCTGTCCTTATTCACGATAGAGTGAGGCGGACTTTGATTACAAAAAGCGCGCGCAACTGCATCACGGAAGGAGCAACACTTTGATCCACTTTCCAAACGGATACCGGGTGAGGCCCCCAATGGATGAAATCAGCACAAATAGTCAATTTCATAGTATATTCAGAGGCTCTTCGGGGAAATTTGTAGTCGAAATCATGTCTAGAACACAGCACCTATTACGCACTACTGCCGCTTGTATTTCCATTCTGGCACTTTGTAGTATCAGTCCTGCAGCTCTTGCGTACAAGGCCGACGAAATTTCGCCCTGGGTGGGAACCACACTCGAAGGTAATGAGTGCAAGGGGATACTGGTATCCTTTGGCCCCTACGACTACCTCCAGCGCGACAGCTTACAGGGCGAACTACAGATTGTTGAGGAAAATCACTTCAATGCTGAGGTAGAGAGTCTGGAAAGAGGACTGTCGACAACCGCCATCGGCGATATTCACTACACACTGTCAGCTTGGCCAAACCATCACCGTGCACTCAATAGTGCTCTGAAGTACCGTCTCCAGCACATGGGGGATTGGCCCGCCGATTCCAAAACACCTCCAACTGAGTGTTACCTGCAGAGGGCCATCAACTTTAGCCCAAATGATGCCAGGCCTTACATCATGTACGGGTTATTGATGCATAAGGCCAAGCATTACGACACGGCACTAAGTGCCTATCAAACAGCAACCCGCTTACTACCCGATGACATCATCACCCAATACAACATGGGCCTGACCCTGGTGGAATTAAAGAAATTTGAGGAGGCGCAGGCAGTGGCGGAAAAAGTGTATGCCGCCGGCTTCCCATTGCCTGGCTTAAAAAAGAAATTGATCGCGGCAGGACACTGGAAGAACACTTCGGGCCCTGCCAAGCCCAAGGTAGCGCCGCAAGCGGAAACCGCTACAGCAGACGCTCAGCCAGAAACGGCAGCAGCATTAAAGCAAGGCACGAAAGAGACAGCTACACCCGAAAAAGTAGCGCCATAGCCATTTTCGACTTGGGAATCAGCGTCCGGCTGCGATAAGGGGATCAACCTGCCGGTAGCTGGCCAGTAGTCGCATCGCAAATTTGAGCTCTCCCTTGTCCCAGGGAGTAAATCGTGGCAATTGAAACCTGTCACTCTGGTTGGTACTCACACCCCAGTGCGTCGACACCGCCGCTCTAAAGCCCAATTCCCTGACCATATCACGGTGCTCCATACGGTAGTCCAAATCTGGTTTACCATTAGGGTATGCAAATACTTCGATCTGCTGCTGTAACAGCTGTTCCAGATATGACTTACTGTCCCGGATTTCGCGGCGGGCGATCTCTGCGGAGACACTAGATAGAATGGGATGGTTCACGGTGTGCGCGCCGATGCTAACTCCGCTTCGCGCCAGCGATTGAATTTGGGCGTCAGTCAACATCAGATCGTCAGGTAACCTTCCGCTACGGCCTTGGATTTTCTGTACCAGTGTTTTTCTGATAACAGGGTCAAGATACTTAATCTTACGAATAATACTGTCGACGGCGACCAAACGCTGTGTATTTGACTCAAGGCTGTAGCAGCCCAGATCCAGATCAGTTAAGTCCAACTTTTCTCCTGCATAATTTCTGAGTACCTCAATAATGGAATCGTTCCACATACGATCACCATTGAGAAATCCTGTACTGACAAAAACAGTTGCAGGAATGTCGTATTTCTTTAGGACCGGCAAGGCGTGCAGTTCGTTGTCGGCATAGCCGTCATCGAAGGTTACACAGATCGCCCGTGTGGGCAGAGTGCCTGCGTGTAACCTGTCAACCGCGTCCAGCAAAGGTAGTGGATGAAAATTATTTCGCAACACACGCATCTGCCAATCAAACTCAGCAATCGTCGGTTCGTCCGGGCGCATCGGGTCATGCCCAGGCAGCACACGATGATAAATCAAGATGGACAACCGTTGTTTACCATGCGTATTCAACAACAATGACAACAGTTGTGCAGCAAGACTGATTGCCAGACGATTCATGGTTTGCCCGACAAGCTACCACAACGGCTATAGCGAAGCTCGTCAGAATGTAAGAGTCTTTCTGACATCAGCAGAGCTGCACGCAAACTTGATTATAGTAATCTCCGCAGGAGGCAACATAATTGAAGTCTACTCGATAGGCCGATGTGTAATCATCAAAAGCCCGAAACATATGATTAGGGCTCGAAAAATCGTCCATGAGTATTAATGGTTTCAATTCCTTCAGCGTGTTTAACATGGTTAATACATATAGAGACGATGAATAGAGATCACAGTCCACGTGTACAACTACCTGGCCAGATACACAGAAATTTTCCAGAAAATCATCTAATACATCTTGGTAATACCCCTTGATGCAGCTCACTCTTGAATCGTCAAATTGCGGGATGTTTCCGTGCGTTGTGTAACTGCCTTTCTCTATAATGCCCCATCCTGAATTCCAATCTTCGGGTAGTCCTTCAAATGTATCAAAACCCACAAAGCGGCTATCCGGATGAGTGTTAAAATCACTAAAAATTCCCAGAGAGTTCCCTTCAAATACTCCAAACTCCAGCAGCGTGATGCAGTTATCCGCAGGCAGAGTCGAAGCAACGTGTTTGTAGATCTCCCTTGTTGCATTGAATTTGCATCCATTGTCATGCTGGTTGAGCCACTGCCGCATTTTGGCGTTCATATTCATGGCAGCAACAAAACCCGAATATCTGGGGAAGAACATACTGGCGATTTCTTTTCGATTCATTGCAATCTCCTGTGCTATGAGCCTGCGGTTCATCTTGAGCATGCCGTATTCTTCGTGTGTTTTTACAAGGCGCCATAGATAGCAATGCAGACTACATATGCACCAAATAATACCAACTATTGGAATCCCGTGATACTGCCTGCACGTCGACCTGCGGGTGGCGGGCCCACTCAATGTAAACTAACTAAAGACTTGCCCGGCAATCGGCCTCTGGGGCGATAGGCACCTGCTCGCACTGGTTGCCTTTTCACACTCTTGCCTACACCTTCTTTTTGAGACTGGCCCTGTGTCAACAGGGTCAATGCAATAGTAATTGCCATGAGATGCCACGCCAGATCGAAATAAGCCAGGCTAAGAAAGGTTCCTCCAGCCATAAAGGCGACCATAGAAATCTTTAGCATCCGTGCCAGAAAATTAATGTCAGCACGCTCTGGGTCATTCTCAGTCAACACAATCACCCGCCGCAGCTGTCGCCATATAAGCAGTAGTATCGTTAGAAACATAATCAAACCAGGCCAGCCGCCATCATTGAGCACAGCAAAATAGATGCTGTGCGCAACAAATCCCTGCTCCGTCCAAATGCCGTATCTGTTGTAGTTTTCCAGCGACCAGGATTGAAATCCGCCGCCCGTGAGTCGGTCATTCGCGACAGCGATGCAGTATTCCCAGGCCCTTATCCGACTCATAGAGGACGAGTCCTGTTGAAAGTCGGCAATCGAACTTACACGATCGTGCCACTCCTGTGGCATGAACAAAAACGCCAACATTGTAAGCAGAATAAATACGGTAGCGGTGAGTACCTTGCTCCTGGACTTCCACCAGTAAAAGGCGCCAACGGCAAGAATCGCCAACACAGCCCCGCGCGACTGGGAGCCGATTACTGAGGCCATGCTGAAAAAAATGCAGTAGGGCATTATCTTTTTAACCCATGGTTTCGGGGGGAACTTGTTCAGATAAACCATCAGGGGCAGGATCATCAGTACGCCCACAGCCAGTGCGTTATTATCCTGAATGTCAGATCCATCCGGCCCGAAAACGTGAAAAGCACCACCTGTCAGAAAGGTAAAAATGCCCCCTTTTACGCTGTAAAAGCCGATCGAAAACACAATTACCCAGATCAGCTGGTTGACTCTCTGTAAGTCGCGCATGAGCATTATGGTTACAAAAGTCATAAGCTGTATCTTAAGTACCTTTTCCAGGTAGTTGAACGCCAGATCAGGGTAGAAGCCGTTCACTGCGCTGATTGTCAACCACACCAGAAATATTACCCACCATACAATCAGTGGATTTGCAGGCAAATTCTTCTTTTCTGGGCTGATCAGCAATGAAATTAACAGTACGATAGCTACAATTTGGGCAAAGGGCATATCATAGGCAAAACCCCAGGCCAGGCGGTGCGGATTCATATAGCTCAACCACGACCAGGCGAGCACGCCATACCAGGGATAACGAAATATATAGGGCAGCATAGCGAAGACCATCGTCGTGATAAGTATGTCACGCATCAGCTGCTCTCCTTCAATCCTGCTCTAGCTTGTAAGCTTACTGACGACATATCGAAATTTACCCGATGCCTCACGTTCAATCCTACTCACATACTCGAAATTGAGAACCAACGAATCACCCAGGCGGCGCCTGAACTGTTCGCTCACTGTTTTTTCCAACTGCTCTGTATCATGGGATGAAGTAACAATTTGCACGGTAATACTGGCGATGGACTCCTGAATGATCTTGAATTCCTCAACCTGTGGTATCTCCCGCAATACATAGATAAGGGCCAGGCCATGTAATACCGTGCCATCGGCCGCGCGTACGAAGTCGGTTGAGCGCCCTTCTATTTCTGCAAGCAGGGGCAGGCCGCGCCCGCAGGGGCAGCCAGCTTCGGACAAGCTGCCTACATCACCGGTTCTGTAACGTACGAAGGGGAAATCACCTGTGCTCATATGTGTAATGACGATTTCGCCCTGCTCTCCGCTCTGCAATACGTGACCATCCTCGCCTACGATCTCAACAACAATGTCCTCCGCAGTAATATGCATGGCGCCGTGCGGGCACTGGTGCGCGATGAACCCCGCATCCCTGCCGCCGTAACCGTTCGCAACGGTAGCGCCAAATGTTACCTCAATCGATTTGCGTTGATGCTCGTAGAGGCGCTCAGATGTGACAAAGACCACCTTAATCCCGAGGTCATCCACTTTATAGCCGTTATTGCCGGCAAATTCAGCCATAAGTGCCAGTGAGGACGGGTAACCAAATAACATACGCGGCCTGAACTTCTGCAGGCGCTGTATAAACTGAAGTAAATTGGCATTGGACATCTCGAACGCGGACAGCAGTTCAGTGCGCAGGAGCTTGTCGCGAACAAGTCTTATTCTGTCCTGTGAGCCGAGCTCAATGGGCGAGCCCCACACCACAATCTCCGGATCACCGATGTCCACGCCCCACCACCGTGTGGCCCGCCACTTTGCTGCCACATCGTGACTGACGCGCTCCTTGCCGCGGTAAAAAATGAGCGGCTCGCCACTGGAACCGCCGGTACTGAATTTCTCCAGCGTCCCGGCATGCTCTGCCCTGAGGCCGTCCATGTTCTTCCGAATATCCGCTTTGCCGGTCAGGGGCAGGCGCTGGAGATCCTTTAACGAACTGAGCCGCACCGGATCAAAATCAATCGATTTGAAAAGCTCCCTGTAATACGGCACGTCACGGCCAATGCGAGTAAGAAAATCCCGCAAGCGCCGTACTTGCAATTGCTGCAATTCCTGCGGTGACAGCCACTGTGATCGTTCCATGGAACGCAAGGCTTCCACCGTACTATGACCTTTCAATCGCTCATGCAGCGGGAATAATACTCCCGAGACTATCTTCGTATACAGGCTCATGTGGCCAGCCCATAAGTGTTATAGAGTGCAAGCCACTGCGGCCGGACTTCATTCCAGGCGTACTGCGCCACTACCCGACAGCCGCTGTCCCGCAAATGACTTCGTAGCGTACTGTCCCTGTACAATTTGATTACCGCTTGCGCCATCTCATGCTTATTATCGGGGGCTACCAGTACAGCCGTTTGCCCATCCTGCACAATATAGGGTACGCCGCCCACATTGGTGGATATAACGGGAAGTCCACAGGCCAGGGCTTCCAGTACTGAATTCGGCATATTATCGACCCGGGAGGGATTCAACATAGCGTGCGCACCGTGGTAGAGGGCAACGATCTGTGGACGATCCAGGCGCCCTAAAAATACTACCGCACTGCCCAGACCCAAGCGCTCCGCCAATTGCTCCAGTTCCGCGCGCTGCGGGCCACTGCCGGCAATCTTGAGCTGAATCTGCGGGATCTTCTCCCGCACCAGGGCGAGCGCGCGTATAGCAGTGTCCAGGCCATAAATCGGCTCCAGATTACGGGTAATGACCAGCGTAAATACCGCATCAGATGGTGGTTCCGGGGCCGGGTAAAATGTATCCATGTCGATGATATTGGGAATGATCGCGCAGGGCAGGCCAATCTCACTGAACACCTGCTGCAGGAATCCAGAGGGCACCACCAGTCGCGTTGCCCTGGCCAAAGAGGGTTTCACCCACCTGGCGGACGCGGCGAGGTACTCCCTCGCCTCGCCGCCACGGTAATTTACGATCACCGGCGTTTTTCGCAACCAGCCGATCCAGATCACTGGTGCCGCGAACAACTGCCAGGACCAGCCGGAGTTGGCCATAAGGTGAATGAGATCGTTCCTACCAGCCAGACGCCAAATGTGCCACAAGTAAGGCAAAAGACGAAACAGCGCACGCAGACCTTTCACCTTGCCCACTATGTTCGGCCTATAGGGCGCATTGGTCTGCACCAGTTCCACGGCAAGCCCCTCCGTCGCCAACAAGCGTGCCAATTGCAAAGTCTGCATCGCCATGCCGCCATTGGGTGGTGGCAGCGGCCCTACCAGCCCCAAACGCATGTCCTTCACCTCACCGTGAAGTCGTCGTTGGCAATCGCTGCCTGGAACATCATGAGGGACCACAGGGGTGCGCTATATTCGCGCAATCCGGACTGGTGATCATTCACCAGCTTTTCCAGATAATCCTGGTTGAACAAGCCGGTCTGGGCCAGTCCGCCCTCCAACAGTGACTCTCGCAATCGCTGCCGTAACGGGCCTCGGAACCATTTGCCCAGTGGCACGCCAAAGCCCATCTTCGGCCGGTACAACACATCCCGCGGGAGATGGGGCTCTAGCGCCTTTTTTAGAATATATTTACCTTCTTGACCCCGCAGTTTGTAGCTCACCGGCAGGCCTGATACCCATTCCACGAACTTGTGGTCCAACAGCGGTACTCTCACTTCCAATGCATGCGCCATGCTAGCGCGGTCAACCTTGGTCAATATATCCCCCACCAGGTAGGTTTTCATATCCAGATATTGAATCAACGACAGCGGATCATCGGTGGGACTGCGCCGGGCGTGGTATGCAAAGGTCTCTACCGCCCGGTAGCCTTGCAACTCCCGCTGCAGTGCAGCGCTGAACATGGCCTTGCGCTGGTCCTCCGATGTCAGCGATACGGAGTGCAGGTAGGCCTCCACTGAATTGCGCGCCAGTGCCTCAAATGTTGTTTTGGCGCGCAAAACCCGGGGCGCCCAGTCCAGTTTCGGGTACAAACGCCCCAGTGCTGTAAACACCGGCTTGCGCACGCCCAAAGGTAGTGCGCCCCTCAGGCGTTCTTCATTCATGTGCCAGCGGTAACGCCGGTAACCGGCAAAATTTTCGTCACCGCCGTCACCGGACAATGCCACAGTCACCCGCTCACGCGCCAGTTGGCACACGCGGTAGGTGGGAATAGCGGAACTGTCGGCATAGGGTTCATCGTAGAGCGCCGCCAGTGTGTCCAGCAGGTCGAAGTCATCACTGGCAACGACTCGCTCCAGGTGGTTTGTACCGTAGCGCTGTGCCACTTGTCGGGCGAAATCTGTCTCGTTGAACTGGGGTACGTCGAAACCAATGGCGCAGGTATTGACCGGGGCGTCCTGCAGTTGCGCCATGGCTGCCACCACCGCGCTGGAATCAACGCCACCCGATAAAAACGCGCCCAGAGGCACCTCCGCCACCAGGCGGATATCAACGGCCTCGCGCAGGCGTGCAAACAGTTCCTCGCACAAATCTGCTTCCGAACCTATGGCAACCGGCGCAAAGGGCACATCCCAATATTCGTACTGGGAGGGAATTGGCCTGCCACGCTCGACCAGCAGTGTATGACCGGGACGGAGTTTGAAAACTCCGCGGTAGATCGTTTTCGGCTCAGGGATATAACCCAGGGCAAAGTAGTCCTCCACAGCCTGTGGATCCAACTTGCGGGGCAGTCCCGGATGTACTTTGAGCACTTTCAGCTCGGAGCCAAATGCGAGGATACCTCCATCCAGCAGGGAGAAAAACAGCGGCTTGACACCCAGGCGGTCCCGCGCCAGAAAGAGGCACTGGCGAGTCTTGTCGTAGAGGGCAAACGCAAACATACCACGAAAACGCTGTACGCAGGCTTCGCCCCACTCCTGCCAGGCGTAGAGGATAACCTCTGTATCGCAACGGGTACGAAACTGATAACCGCACTGCTTGAGCTCCCGTGCCAGCTCGCCAAAATTGTATATTTCGCCATTGTAAACCACGCAGACCTTGCCATCAGCACTGTGCATGGGCTGTTGGCCGGATGAAAGGTCGATAATCGACAAACGTCGATGCGCGAATGCCACGCCGGGTTCCAGGAACTCGCCTCCCTCGTCGGGACCGCGATGGAACTGGCTCTGGTTCATGGCCTGCAGCAGGTTGCGGTCAAACGCGCTGTGACCGACAGTATCGAAAAGCCCGGCAATACCACACATAGCCTATCCTGTACTCTCCAGAGGAGTGGCGGCGGATCGCCCCAATAGCTCGTCATAGACACCCAGGTAGGCATCCACCGTGCGACCCCAGTCAAAGCGTTGGCACGCGCGTTGTCGCGCATTGGTCCCCTGCATGGCCCGCTCCCTGTCATTTTTCAGCAGCGACACCATGGCATCGGATAACGCCTCATGATCTCCCGCCGCAAACAGACTGCCGTTGAAGCCTTGCTCGACCAACTCGATGTTGCCACCGACCGCGGTGGCAATGACCGGCAGGCCGCTGGCCATGGCTTCGAGTACCGTATTGGATATGCCCTCACCAAGCGACGGCAGCACAAATATATCCATCGCCTGTAGCAGGCTCGGCACATCGTCCCTGTCGCCCGTTAGCCAGACGACATCCTGCAGAGCCAGTTGTTCGATCATCTGCATCAGCACAGGGTATAGCGGCCCATCGCCCACGATGAGCAGACGCAGCCGCTTACCCAACTCGAGATGGCCCGCGCGCAAATGTGCAACAGCCCGCAGCAGGAGTTGGTGGTCCTTTACCGGGGTCAATCGACCTACCGTCCCCACCACCAAGATACCATCAAGCTCCCGCCACCGCGCCGGCAATAGTGCCAATGGCTTCACACTTTCGGGACTGAAACGGCTGTAATCGACACCGTTGTAAATCTGTTGAACTTTATCCGGACTGATACCCACCATTGAGGTGAGCCAATTCTGCAAATCTTTGCTCACAGCGATATAGCGGTGCACAAAAAAACGCATGAACTTGCGGAAGATCAGATACTTCCAGTTGCTGCCATCCAGATCATTTACCTCGCGACCGTGCTCACCGTGTACACGCTTCACGTTGCCCAGGCCAAGGCTACAAAGCTGGGATTCCAGGGCAGCCATATTACGGCTGTGAATAACATCCGGACACAGTTCCCGCAGTGTGCGCCGCAGTCGCCAGTAGCAGTGAAGATCATAACCCTCCCGCTTGTGCAGCTCGATGACTTGCACATCCTCTGCCGTGATTCTCTGCGCAAATTTATCCGCGGCAGTAAGGCAGATAATGACATGTCGATAACGAGCCGGTGGTGAGCGGTTGATAATGTTCACCAGGCCATTCTCCAATCCGCCGGTGGACAAGGCGTAAATAATGTGGACAACAAGTGGCTGGCCAGCCATTAGCGTGCCATCACGGTCGTTTGGCGCAGTTCCTCATACAGTAGGGGGACATACTCGTCGAGAAACTCCTGCAAACCCAACCGGGTGTCCGCGCGTGAAGATTGCACAGGTATGGCTACCGTTATCCGGTAGGCAGCGGTCTCATCAAAGCCTAATTGGGCCATGGTCTGCTGCAACTTGGCCCGGTAATTGTTGGATGTGCTGACATCACCCATGAGGTACCAGGACCAGACAAGTAACTCGACCTCCCTACCACGTACCTGAGCTTCATCAACAATGAGTTCGCCATCTGGCCCCTGTACGCCTACCTTGTCCTGCATGACGACACGCCAACCGCTGTCCTGCAGGGCGAAAAGAGCGCTGCTGCCAACTACATCTGCGCTGTCGATAGCACCATCAGCATACTGGATTACGAGACCCAGGGTCTCACCGTCCCGCGCAAAGTATGCAGATTGCTGGCCGGATACCCTGGCGGGTGGACTCCAACGCCAGCCAGATACTCCCGTATCGAGCCAAGCGCCACGTGTCGGAGGAAGCGTTATGGCCACTCGTGCCTCCGATGCAGAGTTAGTGTTTATTGTATAAGCAACGAAAGGCGCCACAGAATTCAATAACAGTGTGCTGATCAGTGTCACCAAAAGCATCCCATTTGAGGCGGCAGGCCCGTTCTGCTGCACCCCGGAATCTGGTTGTGTGGAGGCCTGCACCAGAGTGTCCTCGCGGAAAAAAGCGCCCAACCAGAACAACACAAAGATCACCATGCCAAAAAATACCCATCCATAAATCAGATGATCTGCACCCGTAGCAATAGTCATGTCACTCATATGCCCCAACATAACGATTATGTATGCACGTAGAGTGTTAGCAAAGATAGGTACGATGGCGGAGACCAGTACAAAGAGTATCCGCCGTGTCCAACTGCGATAGGTGAGGTAGGCATACAGAGTTCCTACAGTGACCGAGGCGATGATATAGCGCACACCGCTGCATGCCTCTACTACCGACCAGCTGCCCGACGGCAATGTAAAAAAGAGTCCCTCCCTGTAAACGGGTATACCGGTTATTTCGATCATCCACACCGTGGAGCTGGCGGTAAACTCCATCATGGGGGCGATAAGCCCCTCACCCATAGGCACCGCGAAAAAGAGAAAAAACATAGGAAAACACAATACCTTGCCAAGCTGATGCCCCATGATCGCCCAGGCGCCGGTGATCATTGTTGCGACAAGCACCAGTTGCTGAATGACGGCAACGTCTACCAGCCGGGCAAGCAGCCAGCCCAGCCCCAGAGGAATGACCAGCAGTGCAACCCACAAAGCCGGCACAGGTCTGACAGCTCCAAGCAAATCGCGTCGAGTCCAAATCAACCACAGTGAGATGGGCAAAATCAGAAAGCCGTGGGCAAAGGTCTCGGAGCGCGACCAGATATATACCATGGACCAGGCCGTCTCGTGGTAGATGAACAAAAGTGCCAGGCAAAATAATCCGGCTGCCCACAGGCTGCCGCGCACCGATATTCGACCCATCGCTACAGTTGATTCCACCATGTCTAGCCTAGTGACCGGGCTAAAAATGGCCCGACAATATTGGCCACGGGTAGCGGTAGTTTGCTCCACACGTTGATCATCAGGCGATATTTGGGATTCAATGGATTCACGTCAGGCATGGAATTGGATGTCACCAGATAGTACTCATAGGGCAGCGCCTGCGGCTCAAACCCAAAATTTTTCTTGAAATTGTAAGGGCCGGTACCGACCTTACTCCGTCCAAAATCAAACAGGCGATATCCCTGCTCGCCCGAACGGCGCATCAATTCCCAGTACATCAAGTGGTTGACGCCCTTGATAGTGCGTGTTGCCGCGGTGCTCCCTCCATAGTAGGGTATGACCTCGTCCCTGAAATAAAAGCTCATGACCGCTGCGACATCCCGCTCGTTATGTGTGATCATCAGTACGCTGCAATCAGCTCCAAACACCTGCCGCAGTATGCGTAGGTACTGCATTGAGAACACAGGAGTACCCAGGTTACGCACGCTCTCTGAATAAACACGGTACAGTCGTTCGATACCCTCATCCCACTCACCCAGTAGGCCCTCCTCAATACCTTTGCGCACCATAGCCCGTTGTCGATTAGGAATTGCCTTCAGGTTTACTTCATCGTCTGGGTCAATGGCCTTCCTGAAGGTGTAATACAATTCCTTCACAGGCCAACTTGCAGTGCTGGCCTCCCTGTTGCGCATCTCCAGAGCGCCCACCTTGAGCGACTCTGCGAGTCGGCAGGCTTCCTGGCGCAGTGCCTGGGCGGCCTGCTCGTTATCAGCAACAATTCCCCCGTACACACAAAAAGGCAGAGCAGATAGCGTATTGCCAAACAGTGCGCTTTTCACCTGCGCCAGGGGCAGAACGCCCACAATCTCCCCATCATCCTGGGCATACAAAAAATAGGTGTTGTGTCCGAAAGCGCGTTCCAACACGGTTTTCCAACCCGCCCGATGGAAAAAAGTCGCCGCTTCAGCGCGCTGCACGTAATCGTCCCAGCGAGTCATTGCATGTGTATCAAGCGTTTTGACAAACAGTGTCACCGCCGAATCTCTCCCGACAAAAAAATCTCGTCCATGCGCCCCCACTGGAAATCCGAGAGCAATTGCTCCAGTCGAGCATAAGTGCGATTCAGGTTGAGGTAATGTCGAAAACGAGTCTTCATCCCAAGACCCTGTGGCCGCGGCTGATGCGGATCGATTTCCCAGGGATGAAAATAGAAGATTCCCGCCTGACGATCGACCTCATTCACGCGCGATAATGCCCAACGGGAAAAGCGATAAGGAAACAATCGGAACCAACCTCCCCCGCCGCAATTGATATTACGACCAGCCAATGTCACGGTCGTAATCGGTATCTCAAGGAGCCGACCAGCAATTGCTTCAAAGGCGAACCGCGGCGCACCCGGAATACCATACAGATCATGCCGTATCGGTACAATACTGGAACTGTAACGGTGTCCCGCTTCTGCCAGTTGCTCCCACGCCCAGGACTCATCAGTGCCAATAGAGTAGCTGGCAGCACGGTAACCCAATACGGGATCACCGCTGATGTCCTGCAGTAATTTGCGCGTACGCTCGATGTCTATGCGGAATTCCTGTGGCGTCTGTGTATTGACACGCACGTGGTCCCAGCCATGACTTGCTATTTCGTGCCCCCCAGTAACAATTTTTTTAACCAGGTCCGGATAGCGCTGAGCCACCCAACCCAGCATAAAGAAAGTTCCGCGCACCTCGTGTGCAGCAAACAGCTCTAGAATTCGAAGCGTATTGCCTTCAACCCGTCTGGGCCAGGTTTGCCACTGCGCCTTATCAACATGCGATTCAAAGGCTGATACCTGAAAGTAGTCCTCCACATCAACCGTCATGGCGTTGGTGACGCTTGCTATGCCTGGCTCTGGAGTTCGGGCATGCATCATCTGGACGCCGCCCATCGATGGATGATGTGAACAATGCGCGGGGCCGCTTTGCCATCCCACAACTCCGGCACCCGGCCAACCTTGCCACCCGTTCTCAGGACGTCCTCAAAACAGGCCATAATCCTGTCCACATCGGTACCGACAACGGTATTGGTACCCTCATTCACCGTTATAGGGCGCTCCGTATTCTCACGCAAAGTGATGCACGGGATTCCCAGGGCCGTGGTTTCCTCCTGGATACCCCCGGAATCGGTTAAGACAACACGCGCATCCTTCATCAACCCCAACATTTCGAGATAGCCCTGAGGCGGAATCATGGTAATGCCAGAGCCTGCCAACAATCCTGCAAATCCGGCCTCAGCTATGCGCGATTCCGTACGCGGATGAATGGGAAACAACAGCGGCGTGCGCAGGCTGATCTGTACCAGCACCTGTAGCAATCCTGCGAGCGCCACCGGATCGTCGACATTGGACGGCCGGTGCAAGGTCACCAACCCATATTCGCCTCCTGATTTTTCCATTTTTCTGGCGTTGACTTTAGTCAGTGTTGCGTGTGACGGTACAGCATCGTTGAGGTTGTAACGCAGCGTATCGATCATCACGTTACCCACAAAATGAACTTTATCCCTTGCAATTCCTTCCCTTTCCAGATTATCCAGCGCACTCGCCTCTGTGATGAATAGCAATTCTGACAACTGGTCTGTAAGAATACGATTGATTTCCTCGGGCATGCTGCGGTCGCCGCTGCGCAAGCCGGCCTCCACATGAATGACCGGAATGCCTTTCTTCACCGCAACAAGTGCACAGGCAATGGTAGAGTTAACATCACCCACTACCAGTACAGCGAGGGGGGGCGCTGCATCCAGCACCGGCTCAAAGCGCTTCATAATATCAGCTGTCTGCTGGGCGTGAGTTCCCGAACCGACTTCCAGGTCGACATCCGGCTCGGGGATGTGCAACTGATCAAAAAACGCGTGTTTCATTGTCGCGTCGTAGTGTTGCCCTGTATGCAACAGCCTAGCAGAAAGCGCAGAATCAGGTTGTGCGAAGGCCCGCATAATGGGGGCTATCTTCATAAAATTTGGTCGGGCACCAACGATGCATAGAATCTGCCCGGGCCCCAATACTGCGCCCATAGTGGTGTCCCTTAAAGGCGGATATTGACAGTCGCCATGACTCGATTTTCCTGATATCCGCCGAACGAGTTGTCTGATTGTTGATCAGTAAACTGGTAATTGAGGGACATGTTGGCTCGACTATTTATCGGCCGCCCCACGGTCACACTGGTAATCCAGTTCTCGGAACTCCCTGCAAATCGAGAATTGGGAACCCCAAACTGCGTTGCGGATTCACTGTCGTTCCATGCCATGGTGCCCGACAGGGTATATGTTCTTGACAATTGGGGGCTGACAGACAGCGCCAGCCCCTGGAAAGTAGATTGTTCGCCATTATCAGCCTGGGTTTGCTCCGAACGATTTCCTGAAACAGTGAGGGTTGCGCGGCGCCCGGTGTAGGAATACCCAAGGGTAAGCCTCTCATCAAGAATAGGGCTATTGCTATTCACTGCATTGTTGTTGATGAAGTTCGGGTTAAGTAAATCCTGTTGTGTACGAATGTCGTTAGCAAAGGTAATCGACTTGTTGTAAGAAGCCGTAAATACACTTCTTTTGCGCGTGTGGGAAATATTTACCCGCGGCGCTTGGCCATAAAAGCGATCCGTCATCCCGAGCCCCACGGTGGTACGTGGCGACGGCGTCCAGCGTGCGCCAAAATCCCAGACGCTGCCACCCGTATCGGCACCTTTGTAGTATGTCTGAAAGTCATTCCATTCCCAACCGGTACTGGCATTGACCTGCCACCGGCGATCAATCTGGTAGCCCAGTTGTAACCCGGCTGACTTCAATTCCGTGTCCTCGCGCGGCACCACCCTCCCAGTATTGATATTGACGAAGTCAGTGTCGCTGTACTGTACCGTTCTATAATTGCCGAGCAAATTCCAGGAAATCTGCGACGCCTTATCATTAGCCAAGTTAGCCGCCACCGCACTGCTGGTACTGTCATTAACTGCATCTTGTGAATTGATCACTTCATCGTACGTATACCGAACACTGTACTTGGCGGTATTCTTCAATCGCCGGGATACAACGGGGCTAACCGAGTAACGATAGAAGGTATTCGTGTTGCCATTGCGATTGAGTGTGTCAACGTTACCTCCAACGAAGGGGCTGACTTCATTTTGGTTAGCCGTAACATTTGCATTTACGGTCACCCAGTCCTCTATCAGTATGGCCGATCCAACTGCGTTTAGAGTGGGGGCAAATTGCTCGCGGTTGTTATTGAATCCGCCAGCACATTCATCGTCTTGTAACTGACCATTGGTAAGCGTGTTGAATTGAACGGAGCCATTTGCATTGAAGCTGGCTCTACTGCCCTCTGACGAAACCGAACCGGAAGGCGTCAGCAAGCCAATACCCGCCCAATCCAACTGCTGCTCCTTGTTTGTGTCACTCAGGCACACGTTGTCGGTATAAAAGATACTGGGGGACACTGTAGCGGCAATATCCCAATTGGCTGCGGCGAGGGTGTTCTCCGCCAACGCGCAGCCCAGGGCGGCCAAGAGCAGCGGTCTCAGAACCCAGTAAGTGGTGCCTGATCGCATTCTTATTGTCCCGCTTCCGGAGTAGCTTCTCTACTACGATGGCCGTATCCGTAAGGTCCACCACCATATCCATAGGAGTAGTAGTAAGGATTAATTCGTCTGCGGGCCCGATTGAGAACCATACCGACCATTTTCTCTTCTCCGATATGTTCAATCGCCTGATTGACGGCATATTGGGGCGTCATATCCGCACTGACAATAAATACGATTTGGCCCATAAAACTGGCTAAAATAGCCGCTTCAGTCGTAAGTAATAGGGGGGGTGAGTCAAACACGATCACCCTGGTTGGATCCTCGTCGGATAACTCCAACATCAATTCTCGCATTCTTTCGCTGGCCAGCAATTCATTAGCATGGGCATGCACGCCGCCGGCCGGAAGTATCCGAAGTTTTTCAACATTGGTCGGCAAAATAAAATCAGCCACTCTGGCACCCTTATTTTCCAGCAAATCAATTAGGCCTGGACTGGTTGAGGGCACACCCAACATCCGCCCGGCCTCGGCTTTAGCGGTATCTGCGTCAACGAACAACACGTGCTTATCCCGTTCCATGGCAATACTCAGGGCTAAACAGATGGAACAAAAAGTCTTGCCGTCCCCCTCCAGAGCACTGGTAACCATTATCAGGTTGCCATGGGGGATTGCTGGCGTCACAGAGTCTCCTGCGATGTTGATCAACAATGGCCGCTTAATCGTTCTGTATTCTTCAGCAATGGCACTACGCGGAATAGCCGGAGTCAATATACCTAATTCGCGCAACTCCTTAAACGGAATTTTGACCATTTCGGCCGTACCCGTCCGGCGCGAATCTGTGACTTTGAGGTTTGTCTCCTGCTCTTGAAAATTGGCTGTGGTGGGTTGATCGTGGGCGACTGTGCTACCCACGGCGCGCTGCACTGTATTGACAGAGTCTGCATCCGGTGTCCGACCGTCCGGACTGGCTACGCCAGATTTTTGGCGCTCGCCAACCTTCCCTTTGCCGAGCGCATTGATCGCCTTCTCAATAATACTCATGACTGATCCCGCTAATTCCCATTCAGGTTGTCGTTGTTATTCAACTGAGGCAGCCCCTCAACTCGCGAGCAAGCCGCTCTGCCCCACGGCCATACCTACAAACAGGAGAAGCAAACACACGCTAAGAGAAGTAAATACCAAAACCCCGTTGCGTTCCCTTCGCTTCTGCTCGTTTTGTAGATTCATGCTGACCGATCCCAAAACTGGTAAACCGGTGATCTTCATGAGTGTACGCACATCAAAGATGACCGGGTAGATCAAAGAAATGAGCAGGCTGACACCGACACCCGCGGCGATGCTCACTCCCAAAACAATGGCATTTAACACCAGTTTATCAGGTTCGCTGGGCTTTAAGGGTACATAAGGAGGATCAATGACCCGGAAGGTCACATCGCTGGCTTTTTCTTCGACATCCTGTCCGAGACGGGCCAACTCTCGCTTCTGCATTAACGCCGAATGCTGGCTGTTTATTATCTCGTAATTTCGACTAAGTTGCTTGAGCTGCCCCTCGACTTCGGGAATGGTACTTACTTGTTCTTCGAGTTGCTCTACACGCGCTTCATACTCCTTAACACGCGCCTTAAGTGCTCCAATCTTACCGCTGGTTTCAGACAAAGACTCACGCATCGCAAGATACACCGGGCTACTGGTTAGTCCGGAATACGGGATGCTGCTGTTTTTGCTGGTCCTATCGGCCTTCGGTTTTTTGGTTTGCGCGCGATACTGGGCTACTCGTTTTGCCTCCTCCACGGTTTTCTCTGCCAACAACCCATCCAACATCGTTTGCAACTGCCGTACTTCGGGGTGCCGGTCCGTATATCTGACCGAAAGCACGCCAATCTTGTCTTGGACAGCAATAATCTGGGAGTCCAGCGGTGTCATTCTGGGAGCACCTGTCGCTGTCTTATTGGGAATTATTGTTGGCGCTTCGGGTATAAACAACGGATCATATAATGGATCCTCACCTTCAATTTGTCGCTGCAGTTCAACCTCCCTATTCTCCTCCTCCTTAAGCATTAGACGAGCCTGGCTCAGCTTATCCCTCTCGCTATTGAGATTCGCGTAATATCCGCCGCCCTGGCTGCCCAGAATATCTATATTCTTCTGCTTGAAATTGGCCACGCTGGTCTGCGCAGCAATCAGGCGCTCCTCATACGCCTTTATCTGATCTTCCAGAAAACCAATGGACCCAGAGGCATCTTCGCGTTTACCACTTAATGAACTTTCTATAAATACAGTGATCAGGGCCTGTGTAATACGTTTTGCCGTATCTCTATCGGGATCTTGCACGGCAATAGAGTAAAGCGACTTATCCTGCTGCCCTCCAGATAAAGTGATCGCCTTCGACAAGTCCGACAGCAATGTGTCCTTTTCTTTTGCGGTAGTTACCTGCAGATCCAGGTCTGTCATACGCATTAGTTTTTCGAGGTTTGGGCGACTCAACAGAGTGCGGCTCAATAGTCCGATGCGATCCTGAGTGTCCGGTTGGATCGTTAAGCCTGCCAGCAACGGCCGCAATAGACTGTTTGTGTCCACATAGACTCTTGCACCGGCCACATAAGCTTCAGGCAATTGCCATACCCATATCCAGCCAGCGATAGCAACCACCCAAGCGATGGCAAGCGCCAACCAGCGATGACGCCATACACCCCAGGCATATGAAAATACCTGTGCAAGAATTTCCTGCATCCGTTCCTTCCCCTTACCTCGCCATCATCGCCCGTTTAGAACCAGGATTCTGTGATAATCAAAATATCGCCCGGCATCATGGACATGTCGGCTGAAATATCGCCGTCCCTGACAAGATCATCAAGACGCAAGCTATATGTAACCTGCTGCCCATCGACCATACGTACCAACACAGAATTGTTGCCGTCGGCGTAGGCGGTAAGACCACCTGCAGCAATCATAAGGTCAAGCAGGGTCATGTGCTTCTTAAATGGGATGCGTTTGGGAGAGACAGCTTCACCCACCACCCTGATCGTTTGAGTCGGGATACCGACGAAACTACTGGAGATTACGCTGACCACCGGTTGACGGACATAATCGGAATACGCGACTTCGATATCTCGGGCCAGTTGTGTCGACGTTTTACCGCTGGCCTGAATATCCTCTACCAGCCGTGTGGTAAGTTTTCCGTCAGGGCGCACAACACCCGCTGTGCTAAGTTCTTCATTGCCCCAGACGTAGATGCTCAGTGCATCGCCTGGGCCCAAAATATAGTCATAATCAACCTCTACATTCCTTTGCGAATCCGGGATGGGTGGGTAGGGATTGGAATTGAAGAGATTGGAACTGCAGCCAGCACATAGCATGAGAAGAAAGACCGCGACGCTAGAAGTCAAGCTTTGCAGTGATGAGGAAGAACTTAAAGGTGCAACTCTATTGTCATTCATTTGTTTCTCCTTGGGGCAAACTGTAGCCCGCCTCTATTTTTGGACTTTATCACGTGGCCTATGACGGAATTCGCTTACCCAACTAACATTGTGAACAACGTCACAGAGATACTTTGATTCCCACCGGTTCATACCTCCCAAACTGCTCCGCTCGCTACAATTTCAAACCTTTCATACGCCACATGTATACCACGGGACGGCCGACCGCGTAAGCTCATTGCGAAGGATCAGTACTAAGCTTTATCTGCACAATCCGATGCGGCTCCATATCAACTGCCGCGCCGGGAAGTTGGTCTTCGACAGGGGTAGTGAGTACGCCACGCCCTTCTACATGCAGCCGCTTTCGCGCTATACCCCCTTCGACAAGATACAGCTCAACAGCGTCAGCTCGCTTGCGAGACAACGTAAGATTGTACTGTTCATCTCCCCGTCTATCGGTGTAACCCATGATTGAAGCGAGGCTATTGGGTTGATCGCGCAGGCTCTTTAAGGCACTGTCGAGAGCCTGGTGCGAATCGGGAAGCAGGTCATCACTGTCAAAGGCAAAACTAACTAAAAATGTCTGCTCAAAATCCTCCGGTACGGAAATCGCGCTTGGCAAAGACCCGCTTTTTTCTCCTGCAGAAATACCAGATGAAGCTAGTTCATTCGATTTTGACAGCTCGGTATCCTGAGACGATTGACTTAGAAAGGTATCATCCGTGGTGGCACCCTGTGGCGACAGAGGCGCAATGGATTCAGCCACTTCTGGCACTCGATCCGATGCATTATCATGAAAATCAGTTGCTGGGAGCGACGAAGGAGGATCCAGTGCCTCACTAAACTGATCAGATGACGGATAGTCTGATGCAGGGGGCGCATTCACCGACGCAGTGGACTGACTGCTTCCGACATATGTCAGCGGATCAGATTCAGACTCCGGGTTCGACCAATTCTCCTGATGTGAAAAATAAGCACTGATGGAAAGCGTCAGGGCGACCGCTACAATCACCACGAAAACCAGTGAGATACCACGCCTCCAACTGGTGTGCGGCTCAACGGCCCTGCCTGGCCTTGGAGCGAAGGTTTTCTCTCCCCTATCCGGCTCTCGCCACCGGGAGTCGGAAACCGCCGCCGCATTTTCATAAAAGCTTTCGCCGCCCTTACCATCCCCCGGTTCAACTTCAACGCGGCTGCTGGCTACATAGGGACCGATCGAATCACTGGCAGGGACCGGGTGGGAAACCGGAGCTATCCCGGGAATGTCTTTTTTTTTTGCCCCGTCTGCACCCTCGGCGAGATCTCCTTCGGCAGCAATATATAGCTCACCGTTCACCGCACGAAGGTGGGGTTCTGACGGCATCTGCAACGTCGCCACAGGCACGGGCACCCACTCGGGCTTTCCACTAACAAAGAAATCATCCTGAGAAAATCCTGTACCCGCTGCAAGACTCTCAGCCTGGAGTTCGCTGATGACGACACGTACGTCGTCTACCTCAATGGCATGGCGCTGCTCGACACTGCCCAGCAAGAACAGGCGGCTACAAATGAGATTGATCCTGCGGGGAACCCCTTCACTAAACTTGTGGATCAGTGGAAAGATGGCCCTGTCGATCGCTGGGTCACCGTGCCATCCAACGGCCTGCAGACGATGTATAACATAGGCTTCGGTCTCATCCGCTTCCAGCCCATCGATATGAGTTGCTGCCACGATACGCTGGTGCACCTGTTCCATTGGAGCAGAGAGTATCAGATCGCGCAGCTCTGGCTGACCCAGCAAAAATATCTGTAACAGTGGTTGGCCGCCGATTTGAATATTAGTAAGCAGACGCAACTCTTCCATGGCAGAGGTCGAGAGGTCCTGAGCCTCATCGACAACCAGCAGGGTCCGTCGCCCCTCCCTGTGCCAACGATGAAACAAGATAGTCAGGCGCTGCAACAGTTCAGCCTTGTCGAGCTTCGCCGAACCTATGCCAAAACTATAGGCCACTGTTTTCAACAGATCGTCAGCGTCCAGCTGGGTACAGACCAAGTTTGCCGTGGATACCCTATCCCTGGATAGACTCTCCACCAATTCCCCGATCAGGGTTGTCTTACCGGTTCCAGGCCTACCGGTAATCATCACAAACCCTTCAGCCCGCTTGAAGGCATAGGCCATGTAAGCCCGCGCCTTGGCGTAGCTCTTATGCTCGAAGCAGAACTTGTGATCAGGACTGAGCCGGAACGGTTCAGCTTTCAGGTTGTAAAAGACTTCATACATCCGGAATTTTCGCTTACTTGAGTGCGCTCGCCGAGAGCTTCACAGACTTCAATACCCATTGCAAGGCACATTACTGTTACCCCGAAAGGGTATTTTGTCCTAAACTGAGAGGCTGGCGACAGAATGTGCACCCGAGGCTCAAATTCATCGTTCCTTGGTGCTGACTATTCGGAGTAAAAAATGTATAAACATCTTGCTTTAGCCGGTTCGATCTCAGGAGTTTTGGGCACATTGATCTGCTTCATCGCAGTGCTGGCGCGTATAGCAGACTACTATTACTTGGCGGGATATCAATCCACGACGGTCTTCAACATGGGCGTAGGGATGATGGTGTTTGCCTGCCTGGTCAAGCTGGAGTCACTGCCGAAGCAGACCCGGGAGTAGCAAATTCTGCGATGGGGATGACGCCACCTGCCTCCCCAAACACCCGCTCCCAGAGTCTACTACCAGGCCCCGGTCAGTATGTCCATGACAGCTCGTTTGGGCTGGACACGGAGATGCAATTTGGTACCTTTGATACCTTCTGTCAACTTTCTTTACACTTTCCACTGGAAAAGTAATTTCGCCGTAGGTAGCTGGCTCAATAAATAACTTAACTTACTGTATTTATTAGAATAATTTAAGTATCGGTATGAATATTGCATGGGTTAAATTCGCAGCGCCTATGAACCATTGTGTGAAGCGGCTCACAGGCACCTGTCAAGACGGTGTCCGCAGCGGTTCGGTGGTGGTAAAGTCGACAGCATCGGCTATCATTGTGGTTGGTCGACATAGACACTGGGTAGCGATCAGTTTGGGCATGACTAATTTGGGGGTTGGCGTGGGTAGTTTCACCGACAAAGACAACGATACGGACGCCGTAGGTGACCAGTTGACACCGACGGGGCCGTTGCAAGACCCCAATCGGCGCCGCTTCTCCCGCAATGCACTGGCGGGCAGTGCGGTACTGCTGTCTCTCGGCAATCGGTCCGCCTGGGGCGGCCAGACCATGGGCGTTATGTCTCTGACAACCCTGAACTCATTCAACCCAGCGACGGGCATGTTCATCTCAGCACCAGCTGGCACACTTAATCGAACTTCAACACAAACTAACAAGCCAGGACACAATGTCGAACTGGCGAAAGAAATACACCGCATTTCATCCCCACCCGACTATTTGGGCACAGATGGAAAATACTCAACCTGCAAGGATCCCAAATCCTTCGACAGCATCGTCCTTGTCAAGGGTAAGTGCTCTAGCTGATTGCGAGAGCATTGCACGGAAAGTCGTTTGTCCCGACGAAGTTCAGCAGGCCCTATCAACCTGATCCGCAAATCAAAGTTGCCCGGCACTGTTCATGTGGGCGGCCTTTTGGAATAATTACCGCCCGTGTAAGCAAATTCCAGATTCTATGAAATGGCGAAATAATTCCGTAGGCCGATTTTATGACACCAACGAGAGCACAGTGGTGTATTTCGATTCGCATAGCGGAGACACCCATCTTCTTAGCGACTTTGCAGCCTATATCATGCAACAATTTGGCGATCAGACGCTGACTACAGAGGAACTGGTGAATAAAATATCACCCAATATCGAATCGGGAGATATCTCGGATTTGAGGGAGGCTGTATCGGGCGTACTAGAGGAATTGGTCGCCCTCGATATCCTGAAACGAGAATAGATGCAGCTCCTCAGTCACCTATCAGCAGATGACTTCAGCCAACGACTGGCGCGCGGGGAGTTGCCACTGCGGGTCGGCCCTTATATCTACAATGTTCAAAGTAATTTGTCATCGGTGGCCGCTGGCATTAAAACGCTTTATGCGGACTTCAGGCTCGCTGACCCCCGCGAATTTGTAGACTATAACGTCGCGATCCTGCGCAGCGGCTTCGTCCAGCGCATCCGAGGCGAAGCTGAATTTATCTTTGATGGAAAAAGTCCGTTTGACACGATACCGACCGGGCAGGCCTATGCCTTTCTGGAATGGGGCATGAACTGGTGTGTAGCCCTGCACACTAACGAATATCTAAAATTACATGCCGCGGCGGTCTCCAGGGGCAACATTGGCATCATCATGCCGGGAGTCCCAGGCGCGGGGAAAAGTACTCTCTGCGCCGCACTGGGCCTGAGTGGCTGGCGAATCCTATCTGACGAGCACGCCATGATTCCGCCTGATACTGTGGAGATAGTTCCATTGTGTCGCCCGGTGAGCTTGAAAAACGAAAGCATAGAGGTAATCAGGTCTTTCTCGTCAAGTGCCATATTTGGCCCTATCAGCAAAAAGACGCACAAGGGCGTCGTAGTGCATATGAAGGCAGATCTGCAAGCAGATAGCCACGACACGAAAAATGTGCAGGCTCGAGCAATGATTTTTCCCAGATATGCCAGAGACGAACCACAGCGACTAAGCCCACGCCGACGTACCGATAGCTTTATCCTGGCCGCTTACCACTCTTTCAATTACAGCTTACTCTGTGAAGCCGGCTTTGAGGCCATGAGAACGCTGATCGAGAATGTGGACTGCTACGATCTGGTCTATCACGACCTGCTCTGGGCAGTTGAGACAGTAAACGATTTACCTGGACTGCAGGGCGCCTGATGAGTTTTCCGCTACAGCAACTATTGCTCGAGCCGCACCGCATCCTGAATCTCGACAATCATCAGATAAACCAGGTACTATCCCAAGCGCGCAGCTCCAGGCTTCTGGCCTCCCTCGCTATCGAACTGCAACGCGCTGGTGTAGACACGCAACTTCCTCAGGCAATAACTCGCCATTTTCAATCAGCACTACTAATCCATGAAAAGCAGAAACGCGATCTTGCCTACGATAGCGGAAAAGTAAAGCAGGCTCTGGATTCGATTGGCGAAAAACTGGTGCTGCTTAAGGGTGCGGCCTACCTGCTCGCTGAACTCCCAGTCGGCCAAGGCCGTCTCATCACCGATATTGATATCATTGTTCCCCATGCACGTATCGACGAGGCGGAAAGAGCCCTAAACAAATCCGGCTGGGAGAGCAGTTGCGTCAACGCCTACGATGATCGCTATTATCGTAAATGGGGTCATGAGATTCCACCGCTCACCAATAATAAGCGCGGAACAATACTGGATGTGCATCACAACATCCTACCTCCAACCGCAGGACCAAATGTCGATGCAGGACTGCTCTTTGAGAAGCTTCTTGAAATCAAACCGGGGATTTTCACGCTCTCCTGGCAAGACATGGTAATCCACAGCGCCACCCATCTCTTCCACGAGGGAGAATTCCATCACGGGCTGCGCGACCTGTGGGATCTGGATCGAATGCTGCGGGATTTCCCCGACCGGGACCCGCACTTCTGGGACGGATTGGTAGCAAGAGCCCGGGAATTGGACTTACTGGGCTCTCTTTTTCACTGCCTGAGCTATGCGCAACAGGTGTTTGGAACGCCGCTGCCTGCGGGTGTTATCGAGGATGCGGGCAACTGGTCAAGGTTGCTGCGTAAACCGATCATGGATTTCCTGTTTCTGCGAGCATTTCGGCCGGATCATCCACAGTGCAAGCTGCCATGTACCGGACTGGCGCTCAATTCGTTGTACGTGCGTTCGCATTATTTGCGTATGCCGCTTTACCTGCTACTACCACACCTGGTCAGGAAAGCATGGATGCGACGGTACAATGACGAGGAGTCGACTCCGGAAGACGGCGGAACGGGAGAGGTCTAAGCGTCAGCCTTTATGCCTACCGGGTGTTACAGGCGCCATACGTTCAATTTGGCTTCTTCCAGCTCGCCCCTGTCTAACACTGACTTGATATCTATCAACGTGGCACCTTCATCCATCATCGCCCCATAGTCCGCCACACTCCATTTCAAGTACTGCGCGTGCGGGACAGCCAAAATCACAGCCTGGCAATTCCTCAAATCCTCCAATGCGCAGAGCTCTATACCATACTCCGCCCGCGCTTCAGCCGGATGTGCCAGGGGGTCGTGCACCACGACATCACAGCAGTACTCGCGCAACTCTTCGATGATGTCCACCACTTTGGAATTGCGCAAATCGGGGCAGTTTTCCTTGAAGGTCAGGCCGAGCACGGCCACTTTGGCACCACTTACCCGGTGCCCATGCTGCACCAGGCGCTTCACCGTTTGCTCAGCCACGAACTTGCCCATAGTATCGTTGGTCTTGCGCCCCGCAAGGATTACCTGCGGATGGTGCCCCACCGCCTCGGCCTTGTAGGTCAGGTAATAGGGGTCAACACCGATACAGTGGCCTCCGACCAGACCCGGCCTGAACGGGAGGAAATTCCACTTGGTACCCGCCGCTTCCAGCACATCAAGAGTGTCAATATTGAGGCGGTTGAAAATCAGCGCTAACTCGTTCATTAGCGCAATGTTGAGATCGCGCTGGGTGTTTTCTATGACTTTAGCCGCTTCGGCAACTTTAATACTGGCTGCCCGGTGAGTGCCGGCCTTTACCACCGCACCATAAAGTCTGGCAACTGTCTCGAGAGTCTCGGGTGTATCGCCCGAAACGACTTTGATGATCGTTTCCAGGCGATGCTCTTTATCACCCGGATTTATGCGTTCTGGGGAGTAACCGACGTAGAATCCATCTGCGGTACCACCATGCGTATTCCTCCCAGCCCATGGTAATCCGGATGCCGTCTCGAGTAGCGGTACGCAGACCTCTTCGGTACACCCGGGGTAAACCGTCGATTCAAATATTACTATGGCCCCCGGCTGCAGATGCGCGCCCACAGCGCGACAGGCACCTTCCAGCGGCGCAAGATCAGGCCGTCGTGCCTGATCGATCGGGGTTGGTACGACCACGATTATAATCTGCGCCTCGGACAGTTTACTGGCATCGCTGGTGAACTCGAGCATACTCGCCTGGGCCAGTTGCTGGGGCTCCACTTCGCCGCTGGGATCGCAACCGGCTCGATACTGGGCCAGCTTTTCCTCATTCAGGTCCAGGCCGATAGTTCGGCGCAAGCGACCGAAAGCGACCGCCAGTGGCAGTCCGACATACCCCAATCCCACAATTGCTATAGTGTCCAATGTTCCCATTCCCTATAAACCCTTATCGCTGATTCCCCAAAAACCATTCGCTGGTGACCGCCAGCCCCTGATCGACTGTGTGCGTAGGATCGTAACCAAGCAGGTCGCGAGCTCTGCTGATATCTGCTTGGGAATGGCGCACATCCCCCGCACGGAATGCTGCGTATGCCGGCTCAATTTTCTCGACCCCCACGACCTCAGACAGGAGAGAGCGAATTGAGTAGAACAATTCATTCAGTGTGGTACGTTCTCCTATGGCCACGTTGTACACCCGATTACAAGCTTCCGAACTTTCACTCGTGGCCGCAAGCAAATTGGCCTGCACGGTATTATCAATAAAGCAGAAATCCCGAGAGGTCTCGCCATCACCATTTATTTGTGGCACAAGGCCCTGACACAGCTGTTCAAACCAACGAGGAATCACCGCTGCATAGGCACCTTGCGGGTCCTGACGCGGGCCGAACACGTTAAAATAGCGCAAGCCAATGCTGTCCAGCCCATAGCTACGGGAGAATACATCAGCATACAGTTCGTTCACGTACTTGGTGACGGCATAGGGAGACAGGGGTTTGCCAATGATATCTTCTACCTTGGGCATTCCGGGGTGATCGCCATAGGTAGAGGATGATGCGGCATAGACAAAACGTTTTACACCAGCATCCCTGGCCGCGACCAGAACATTAAGAAATCCCTCTACGTTGGCACGGTTACTGAGTAGAGGATCGGCGATGGAGCGCGGCACGCTGCCCAGCGCCGCCTGGTGCAGGACATAATGCGTACCCTTGGCTGCCTCTCTACAGGCATCAGGGTCACAAATATCCGCCTCCATGAAGGAAAACCGACACCAGTTCTGCTCTCCCACCGTGACTCTGACAGCTTCAAGATTCGCTGGAAACCCGGTAGCAAAGTTGTCCAATCCGACTACATCCTGCCCCAGCGTGAGTAGTCTCTCCACCAAATGGGACCCAATAAATCCCGCAGCACCCGTAACCAGCCACCGCAATGGCCGCCGCACAAGTTTTATCTTTAGTGCCTCATAGGCAGACGTAGACAATGAACGGTCCCTTTCAACTATTCCATAATGAGCGTGCCAATTATTGTGTGCGGCGCATCTCACTTATTTCCTGACGGCATTTACACTAATGGAGCAGGAGTATAGTGTTTCTCATAGGGTACCGCTATCGCGGAACGTGACTTGGTACACGATTTAGTGAGTTTAGAATTAGAAGCACAGACGGGCATGCTTGGCAATATCGGCTTGTACAGCTACGGTACGGCCCTCCTCGCCTATATTATGCTGGTTGTCCTGGTATTCATTACCCGGCGTAATAATCCACTGGGTAGCGCGTTGCTGGCGGCCAGTACGCTGACCGCACTGTGGGCCGCAATCGTCACAGTCTCCACCGTACTGGTCCAGCCCCGAATTGTACTCATACAGCTGTCCGAGGTAGCTCGCAATGCCGCATGGATATTCGTGCTGCTAAAACTCATTGGCCTGCGGCTGCAGGGCACAAATCACGTACTGGCATCCAATCGCTGGATACCCTGGTTTGCGTTCGTCACCTGTTTGATTCTCATCGTGCTGCTTGTTGCAGAACCTTTGGGAGAAGAACTGACTCCTATCTACGATCTTTCCATGTATGCAAGCTTTAGTGCGTGGCTCGCGATGTCCATTGCAGGCATGCTGCTGCTGGAACAATTTTTCCGCAATAGTAACGAGGGTGAACTTTGGGCCAGCAAGCATCTGTGCCTTGGTCTGGGAATTTTGTTCGCTTTCGACTTTTTTATGTATGCCGAGGGCCTCCTGTTTCGCCAGCTGGATCGGAACCTGTGGCAGGCGCGGGGTATAATTACCACGATGGCTGCCGGCCTGATGGCAATCAGCATCAGTCGCACTGATCGCAGTGAAGCACAAGATAACGTGCAAGGCGTTCACCTCTCTCGCCACGTCGCATTTCATTCACTCACATTAATGGCTTCGGGTATTTACCTGATTACTATGGCCCTGGCCGCTTATTTTATTCGCTACCTTGGCGGCAGTTGGGGTGGGGTATTGCAGATTGCATTTCTGTGTGCCTCTGGCCTGACCTTGATCGTGTTGCTTTTCTCAGGACGAATACGGGCCCGCACCCGGGTATGGCTCAGTAAGAATTTCTTCAGCTACAAATATGATTACCGCCTTGAGTGGTTGCAATTCACAGAAATTTTGGCCATTGGCAACAAAGATATTCCAGAAAACATTACCCGCGCCGTTGCCACTCTCGCAAAAAGTCCGGCGGGTATTCTTTGGAGCAAAGCCGAGGACGAGAGATTCAGTATTGTGGCAAATTGGGAGATGCCGCCTCCCGATACAGATATCGATCTGCGCGAACTGTCCCGGTGGCTGCAATTGCACGGGTGGATAGTTGATCTGCGAGAGTGGCGAAATGCTCCGGACGTGTATCGAAATCTCCAGTTACCAAAAATGTTAACTTCCATTTCTCGCGCATGGCTTATCATCCCCCTGTTATTTGGCGATCGCCTACAGGGGATTCTATTACTGCGCGAATCCGAGCTGGTGCGAGACCTAAACTGGGAAGATCGTGACCTACTCAAGTTGGCAGCGAGGCAAGCAGCCAGCCACCTGGCACAGTTTCAGGCCGACCAGGCCCTGGTTGAGTCACGACAGTTTGAGGCGTTCAACCGCCTCTCCGCATATGTAATCCATGATCTCAAGAATATCCTGGCTCAACTCTCACTCATGGTCGCCAATGCGCAAAAGCACAAACACAATCCTGAGTTTATTGACGATATGGTGGATACCGTCAGTAACACCGTGAGTCGTATGAGCAAACTCATGGCGCAGTTGCGCAGCGGCACTGGGCAAACTGAGCAACAGGAATTTGAACTGGTAGAATTGCTCGAAAGGGTTATAGCCGAAAGCAACCTTCGAACACCCATTCCTGAATTGGCTCTGGTGGAAAGTACGATTACACTGACGTGTGACCGAGAACGCCTGCACACCGTATTCGGACACCTGGTACAAAATGCACAAGAGGCAACCGACAAGGACGGACACGTAATTATCCGTCTGCTACGCAACCATGGTGCCGCTGTAGTAGAAATTGAGGATAATGGCATTGGCATGGATGAGCACTTCATCCGGCACCGTCTTTTCAAACCATTCGATTCGACCAAGGGACTGACCGGCATGGGTATCGGTGCGTTTGAGAGCCGCGACTTCATTCGTAGTCTGGGTGGCAACATCAGCGTACAAAGTACCCCCGGACGAGGCTCAATATTCCGCGTGCGCATACCCTGCGCGGAGGAGACAGAATTTGGGCATGTATACACACCGCACAAGGTAAACATTCTGTGAAAAGCGACAGGAAACACCTCCTAGTGGTAGAGGATGACAAGGGGCTACAAAATCAAATGCGTTGGGCATTTGACAATTTCGAGGTAACGGTCAGCGGTGATCGCACCGAAGCGATAAACCAGCTGCGCCGTATTGAGCCCGGAGTTGTGTTGCTGGACCTGGGGCTTCCACCAGATCCAGGTGGTGTTACTGAAGGGCTAGCGACGCTGAGTGAGATTCTGTCACTAACGCCCGAAACCAAAGTCATTATTGTGACCGGTGATAACGACCGTGCCAATGCAGTAAAAGCCATCGCACTGGGCGCCTATGATTTTCACCAGAAGCCAGCTGACCCCGAACTGCTGGCCCTTCTCGTGGACCGCGCCTACCACGTGTATGAACTGGAGCTCGAAAATCGCAGACTACAGAAACATGATCAGAATATGCCGCTAAGGGGCATTATCACGACCAGCCCGCAAATGCTGAAGGTCTGTCGTACAATTGAAAAGATCGCCCCTTCAAACATTACCACTCTACTACTGGGCGCAAGCGGAACTGGCAAGGAACGCTGCGCCCATGCGCTGCACGAGTTGAGCCCGCGTGCCCACAAACCATTGGTAGCCATCAATTGTGCCGCCATACCCGAGAACCTGCTGGAGAGTGAGTTGTTCGGCTACGAAAAAGGGGCGTTTACCGGAGCGGCCAAGCAGACTCCGGGGAAAATTGAGTACGCCGACAAGGGAACTCTGTTTCTTGACGAAATAGGAGACCTGCCGATGGAACTACAGGCCAAACTCTTGCGCTTCCTGCAGGAACGAGTTGTTGAGCGCATTGGGGGGCGCAAGGAAATACCTGTAGATGTCCGAATTCTGTGCGCGACCCACCAGAATTTGCGCGCATTGATCTCCAAGGGCTTGTTCCGAGAGGACTTGTACTACCGTATTAGTGAGATCGTACTGGAGATACCTCCGCTAAAAGATCGCGAGGGCGACGTTCTAGTTCTGGCCAAATCTTTCCTGACCCTATGGACCAAGGAGTATAGTAGCTCGGCAATGGAATTCTCCTCCGAAGCCATCGCGGCTATGGAAGCGTATGACTGGCCGGGTAACGTACGCGAACTGGAGAGCCGGATAAAACGCGGAGTGATCATGGCTGAGGGCAATCAGATCAGCGCGGAGGACCTGGAACTGGGAGACACTAACATAGAACCCATGCCGCTAAACCTGAAGGAAGTTCGGGAGGAAGCGGAACGCAAGGCGATCATTCGTGCCATGAACCACAGCAATCAAAATATCTCCGACGCGGCGAATGCACTGGGAATTACCAGACCAACCCTTTATAGCCTGCTGGAGAGATTGGGGCTGAAAGACTGAACGCTATCCGCAGAGCGGGGAAGCGGTTCCGTATATTGTACCTTTAATGCTCTGTCAATTGTTTGAGCAATGCCACAGCCTCCGGCCGCTCTGAAAACTGCGCATGCTTCTCTAGCAGTGCGTTCACGGCTATTATTGCACCCTCAGTATCCCCCTCTGCCGCCCTGATCTGAGCTTCGTGAAAGCGCATTTCGGGACTGTTGGGGTTTAGACCTATAGCGCGATCAATGGATCTTCTGGCCTCGAGCATGCGGTTGTTTTTCATTTGCACTAGTGCCAGAGTATCGAGTATGGCGCTTGACTCGGGAGACAATTCTATCGCTTTTTCGGCATACGCAAGTGCCTGCTTCGGATCGTCATTGAGCAAATACCAGGCTAGATTATTGAGCGCGATTACGTGGTTCGGGTCCACCTTAAGAATCTCACGGTACTGATAGACTACTCCACCTATTTGGTTATTGCTGCCATAAACCTCTGCCAACTTCTCTCGCACTGTTATATCGCTCGGATGATCATCAAGCCAGTGTTGCAGTTGTTCAATAGCACCTTTGGTATTCCCGCCCGATTGACGATATGCGGCAAGCGCAATTACATTGCCGGCAGTCGGCTCCCGTTCATAGAGGGTCTCCAGCAACTGCACCGCCGCCTTGTTATCCCCCCTCTTTTGCGCGGAAGCCACCTCAAGCTTCATAACATCAGGATTATCTGGAGCCATTTCCCTTAGCTCAGCTAATTTTTCATCGAACAGATCCATACGGTTCGATATCAATGCCAATCGCGCCTGCGCTATCTTGGCATAGAAGTGTTGGGGATCCAGTTCCACCGTCCGCTGCAGCTCAGCAGAAAATTTTTCTATGTCACCCAGCCCTGCATAGGCTTTGGATTTCATATAGTGGTACTGGCTTACATTCGGATAATCATCGATCAACTTTCCCAAAGTGCCCAGCGCCTGGTTGTATCGGCCTCCTGCCAGCTCAAAGCCCGCCAGCGTTATTAGTGCGTCCGGGTGCTGTTTTTGTTCCTGGGTGAGCTCTTCAAACAAGGGCGATACCTTTTCCAACTGCCCTTTGGCAATATAGTATCGCGCTTTGACCAGCCGGGGTTCCATTGCTCGTGGATATGCTGCAAGGGTACTCTGCAAACTATCCAGCATTTCCTGCTCTTTACCTTCGACGGCATAAGACGCAGCAATTTTCATTCGGGTTTTCATGTGATCGGGATTGTGCTGCAGAACCTGCTGATAGTACCTACGTGCAGATTCATAATCCTTCTCCGCAAGTGCAAAATCCGCCAGGCTGTTGCCAGCTCCCGGATCTCCCGGTCGAAGCTCCAGCGCTCTGCTAAATGCGGCCCTTGCCGGTTCACTCTCCTTATTCGCAAGGTAAGCGCGTCCCAACAAGTCGTAGGACGTAGCGCTTTCGGGATTACGGGCTTGATACTCCTGCGCTGCGCGAACTCCCTCTGCCAGCTTGTTGTGACGCAGATAATTCAACACAAGGAGTATGTCGGCCTGTTCGTAACTGGGGTCCTTTTCGAGAATCGCCCGCAGCGTTTCAATCCCCAACTCCTCAGACCCCGCCGCAAGAAAGCCAGCACCCAGCCGAGCTTTTGCCTCCGCCGAATCGGGTTGCAATTCCACGACCTTAGCCAGGAATTCGACCCCTTCTCCACTTTTGCCCTGCGCCAGAAGCGCGCTCGCCAGAAGATTCATGGCTTCAATATCATCAGGACGGACAGCGACCAGCGGTAACAGCAGCTTTTCAGCTTTGCTATAATTTTTTTGCCCGAGCTCAAGTTTTGCAGCCAATTTCGTGCCCACCACACTGCCAGGCACCAGACCGAGAAATCGATAGACATTACTCGTGGCCTGCTCAACAAAACCCTGCTCCAGATTAATGGCAGCCAGATAGTATAATGACTGGGGATATGACTCGGAGAATTGGGCGGCCTGTTCAAAGGCTCGTCCAGCAGGGTCAATCTGTTTATTTTGCAGATAATACAAACCCCAGGCAAATTGTACGCCAGGATGCAAGTTCGCCACTGCACCATGAGTCTGCCCTAGCGTTGACAGATCCTGAAAAGCGCCGTCAAAATTGCGCTGGTAGATACGCATCATCGCCCGGTTCGCTCGGGCTTCGAAACTGCTGTTTGAGATTTCAATGACCTTGGTGTAGGCAAGCTCTGCTTGTTGCGGCTGCTTTTGCGCACTCTCAATATCTCCCAACAAATTCCACGCCGGGGCGTACTTCGGATTTTTCGCGAATACCTCCTTCAGTCGACTGCGAGCTTCGTCATAGCTCTCTTTCTCCATGGCCAGCCTTGCCGCCGCCACCTGCGCGTAGGGGGAGTTCGGTTCATTCTGCAATGCTGTTTCCATGATCTCAGCCGCCGCCACCAGATCATCACGGAAAACCATGGATAGGCCCTTCGCGGCCTGCACGGTGGAGCGGTTTTCCGGGTCGAGACCATCCATGCTAAGACTATCGAGCCGCTTGTAGTCGCCCAAACCCAACAGTACCTGAGATAGAATAGGAGCGACGTCGGCTATGTCCACCCCTGCGGAGAGCGCCCGCGACAGCTCTTTTTCGGCATCTTCATATGCCCCGGCCTCGAAATGTAGCTTTCCGAGCAGCGCACGCGCGCGGGCGTTATTCACATCCTTTTTCAGCGCATTCTTCAGCTCGATAATCGCAGAGGCATCATCAGACTGTTCGAGAAATGCCGTGGCATTGTTGAGGTGGTCTTCACTGGTAAAATCTGCGCCACAGGCCAGCAGCACGCAACAAACAAGCAGGATCGATATGTAACGTGAAATCGGGTTCATTCTTCCTATTCTCTTGTCTTGACGAGCGAGTTATGCCGTGGGCATGTTAAGCAAGGATTTCTGCCATTGATCCAGTTCTGGTGTGTGATGAGCGCCAATTATCCATCATGCAGCCGGCTCAGCAAAGCCCAAACAAAACATGGTGGAACCTAAACGCCCCGATTTTGAGACGGGGTCAGAGCGAGGACAACTACGGGCGGGTCAGATAGCCAATCGCAGCGGCTGCCAGTGCTCCAGGTGCGCTACCGAGAGGTAGTGTTCCAATCCGGCGAAAGCACCTTGCGCGCAGTGTGGTACGGAACGATGAATCTGAAATCCCACACCAAGGGCGGTATGGCAGCGTCGATAAAATCGTGCATTGCGCAGTGAACTCAAAACCATGGCGTTTTGATAGCCGCTATCGCGGGAGATTTGTATAAGGTGTGCGACAAACTCACGAACCAGATACACCGTCCGCACCGCCGGATCAATGACAAAGCGCTCCCACATACAACAGGTACTGTGATCAAGTTCCAGCAATTCCAATTGGCTGGTCAGGGTGATATGCGATGATATTCGAGCGCCGCCCACACAATGACCATCCTTGAGGGCAAGAACGATCAAGCCTTGCCTGTCCTGCTCATCTTCAGAACCATCGAAACCGACTAAACCCAGCTCTTGACGAAAGCATCGTTCACGCAGCGAATAATACTGCCCCAATGCCCGAGAATCGGTGCTGACTTTAAATTCAATTGACAAAATGTTTCCCCTCTTCGCACCATGATGCCCCAGATTGGGCATCGCCGCAAACGCAGCAATATACGAACCACTATCCAGAATAGATATAAAAAACATAGAGTTATGATTACATCTTAAAAGAGTCCCGAATAAACGGGAAAAATTACCGTTTATTCTTCATGTTTCTGTGGGCAAATGACGACAATTTTTCAAACAAAATCGCTAAATCGGTATAAATCAAAGAGTTATATTGTCTCCAGAATGCGACAACACGAGGTCGAGATCATCATCGTTGCGGGCGCTGCTTTTCGAGGTATCAGCTAAAATTTTGCTACTTTTTTTTCGCGTACCAGACACTGTTCAAGTGCCCAAAATGGGCCTTGGGCAGGCCAAATTATGTCATCAACCCTTGGGAAGGATAAGCTATCATCAATCTTGTAACAATCTGCTCGAACGGACACTGCTGCAGGGAATCAGAACATGAAAGATCGAGAGTTCAAAATCATCGGGTACGGAATATCTGCCGTAAAGATCAGATTATTGTGCGCTGCTGCGCTGAGTTTTTGTGTTGTTCAATGCCCAGTTGCGCTCGCAGAATCAGACGTTGAAAAAGGCACAGCCATTGCCGCTGAGGCCGATCGCCGTGACGCTGGTTTCGGGGACAACACGGTTGACCTGACCATGTTGATTGCGTCTTCGTCGGATGAAGTAATAAGTCGTGAAATGCGCCAGATGAGCCTGGAAGTGGTGGGCGATGGCGACAAAAGCATCATCGTATTTGATCGCCCCAAGGACTTGAAAGGTACAGCCATTCTGACCTTTACACATAAAACCGCAGCCGACGAGCAGTGGCTCTATCTACCTGCATTGAAGCGTGTCAAGCGAATCTCCTCGACAGATAAATCAGGGCCTTTTATGGGTAGTGAGTTCGCCTACGAGGATTTATCCTCACAGGAAATTGAAAAGTACCGTTATCGATACCTTCGCGATGAGCCTGTCGATGGTCAAATGTGCTACGTGGTGGAACGCGTCCCGACCGATAAGAACTCGGGGTATACGCGACAAGAAACCTGGGTTGATCATGAGGAGTACCGCGTGCACCGAGTGGACTACTACGATCGCAAGAATGTACTGCTGAAAACCATGCTCGCCAGGGATTATCAAAAATACCTTGACCACTACTGGCGGCCCCAGGAAACGGTCATGACCAATCACCAGACGGGCAAGAGTACAACATTGAGTTTCAAGAATTACCAATTCAGTACGGGATTGCAGGACTCGGATTTCAGTCCCAGCGCTATCTCGCGCATCCGCTAGAATGCGTAAGTCTCTCGAGCGCGAGAAGTGAATCGATCTGCGCTGGCCAGCGCCATACTCCTGACCATAATGTCCTACGGCGGGCGCGTTTTGGGCGAGAGCGCCGTAGCGCCGGCAATAAAGGTCAAGGACATTCGGGTCGGTCAAACGGCGGAAAAAACACGGCTGGTCTTTGATCTTTCCGGCCCGGTCAGTTACTCGCTCTCAACACTGGACAATCCCTCCCGGGTGGTCATTGATCTGCCGGGCAGCCAGACCGCAGTAGACCATAGCGTGGACCCTCTGCCGGGCACTCTCATGCAGGGGATCAGACTCGATGACCGGGTACAGGGATCACTGCGCTATATCGTTGATGTTGCACCCGGCACAGATGCACGGGCCTTCCTACTCAAACCCTATGAGAACCAAGGCGATAGGCTTGTTATCGACCTGCACAATGCGCAAGCAGCGACGCGCAATCAATCCGCGGGGAATGCGACTCTGGCCCAGTCCTTCACGAGTACACCACCTGTGGAACCTGGCACACGGGTGCGGCCGCCCCCTACCACTGCTTCTTCTGTACATACGGAGCCACGAGAATATTCCGGGGAGTGGTCAGGCTACCTGAGCCTGGATACACGCTATTTCTTTCAGTCGCCAGAATTTCCCGATCAGCAGGACCAGAATTTTTCCGCCGCATTCAAGCCCGAATATTATGTTGATTGGGCCGATGGCGAACAGCAGTTAGGCTTCAGCCCATTTTTTCGTTATGACACTGCCGATGACCAGCGAACGCACGCCGATATCAGGGAATTATACTGGCGGCTGGAGCAGGCGCGTGTGGTCGCCAAGGTGGGCGTTGACGTTGTTTTCTGGGGTGTCACCGAGTCCCAACACCTGGTCGACATCATCAACCAGACGGACCTGGTGGAGAACATCGACGGCGAGGAGAAACTCGGCCAGCCGATGGTGAATCTCGACTACCTGAGCGACTGGGGCAATTGGCAGTTTTATTTCCTGCCGTATTTCAGGGAGAGGACCTTCCCGGGTAAACACGGTCGGCTGCGGACTGAACCGGCGGTAGACACGCGTAACCCGGAATACGAGTCCGGCTCCGAACAGAAACACCAGGATTTCGCAGTGCGTTGGAGCCACAATATTGGCGACTGGGATATCGGTCTGGCGCAGTTTTCGGGCACCAGCCGGGAGCCCTACCTGCTGCCGGATTATGCCAGTGGCACGCTGCGATTAATCCCGCTGTACCAGCAGATAGACCAGACCAGCCTGGATGCCCAGGCAACAAAAGGTGCGTGGTTGTGGAAACTGGAGGCTATTTACAACCAGAATAATCTGGGGAATTATTACGCCTATGTGGGCGGTTTCGAACGCACCAGCTTCGGGGTGGCCGACACGCCAGCCGACGTGGGCATGTTGGCCGAGTATCACTACGATGAACGCGGCGATGAAGCTACCCTTGGCCTGCAAAGCGATCTTTATCTGGGACTACGGCTGAGCGCCAATGACATTGCCAGCACCATGGCGCTGGTAGGCATCCTATACGACACCGACACCCAATCCGTATTCGGCAATATCGAGGCGTCGCGGCGCTTGAGCGAAGCCTGGACACTGCGCATGGAACTGCGCTTTACCACCAATGCCGACGAGCAAGAGAACCTGTATTTTATCAAGGCCGATGATTACCTGGGCGTGGAACTAACTAGGTACTTTTAGCGACTGGCACTCGCAGGACAACAACCCAAAAAAAAACCGCACCCCAAAAGGTGCGGTCTTTGTCAAGGCTACTGCCTCACTGCTGCAAGACAGCGGCGTTGGCGCGTTACGCCACGCTCTTGTTACGTCGCAATGCACCTGCACCCGCCAACAAGCCGATTCCCATCAGCAACAGCGTGCCGGGTACGGGTACCGGGAAACGCGCCAGGTCGGTAGAGGTCGTAGTGGCCAAGGCCAGGGTATAAATGCCGGTTGTTAAGCCCGTTACGTCCAGTCTGTAGTTGCCACTTCCTGTCACCTGGTTGGCAACATCAAAGGCCGACGTGGAATTATTCAGCGACGTCGCCGCCTCGGTAGCGGTACAGGTCAGCCCAGCGGCACAGATAGTCACGTTGTTGGTGCCAGTGGGCGCCCAGGACGCGAGCGCCACACCCG
>Ga0163144_10001014_pt1 | contig 66498 bp, 65 predicted proteins | sample OliLak19BULKMAT1_FD_123175 | JGI IMG/M metagenome (GOLD analysis project Ga0163144, IMG submission 123175) | Freshwater microbial mat bacterial communities from Lake Vanda, McMurdo Dry Valleys, Antarctica - Oligotrophic Lake LV.19.BULKMAT1 | ecosystem: Environmental > Aquatic > Freshwater >...
AAAAACTTTAAAATGGATTTACTTCAAAATGTTTACCTAAATGACGTCATTAAAGACTCAGTAGAGATTGGTATTTTGCTTATCCATAAAGGGGTGAATATCAACGTCTCTATTTATGATAATTCTGGAAGTAAACCGCTTCTTGCTTATGCAATTGACAATAAACTAGAAGTTTTAATAGAGGTTCTTTTAGCAAGACATGATATAAAAATTAGCCAGAATGAATGTGGTTCTGTCGTTATTTATTTAAATCAACATCCTAACATTAAACCTTCGGAATCTTTGCTTAAAGAATTAATTATCAATTCTGAAATAGACAAAATTATCGAGTATCTAAAACAAGTTAATTTTGATTGGGCAATAAAATTTAATAATAGTGAAACTGTACTACATTTATTACTTGCACGAAATGATGCTGATAACCCTAAAACGTTAGAATATGTAGATTATTTGTTACAGCAAAGTACTCCATTAAATGAACCAGTACTTAATGTTAATCAACGAGACAATAATGGAAATAGAGTAATTGATCTTGTTAAAAATAAAATAATAACTAATTATCAGGTCTTTATTAAATTGCTAAGAGATTATGGATCAGTAGAACCTAAAGAGCCTATATCATCGCTAAATGTATCCAAGCTTATATTGGATAACGGTAGCGATACACCTCCGGACGGAATAGCAGGAAATAAGGAAAAAGCACAACAAATACTTCAATTGATGTTCAATAAATATAAATTAACCGACCTGAAAATTGATGATGAAATTACTCAATTTAAAGCAACGCAAGGCTTGACAACTACAGCAGCTGTATGGGGTGCTGATACCGATAATGTCTTGAAAGTAGTTGAAAAATTATCAACTATGAATGATGTTCAAGATAGGTTAACAGTTAGTTGGGATTTTAAAAAGGTTCTTGGTACATTGATTCATATAACAAAAACTAACGGAGATACATCAAACTTGATTTATACTTTAAGTCAAATAAAGATGTGTGATTTAAGTAAGTTAATAAATTTGCTTGCTGTAGCACAAGATGAAATTATTGAATCAGTAGAGGTAGATTACACCAAAAAAACTTTTGAAAGCTTTGAAAATGTTTTAGGGTTAATCCCCTCTGTAGCTTTCTCAAGCCTAGATGATAAAATGCCTTTGGCTTTTATCAAATGGAAAAATGATCTTACTAATAAGGCTTTAATTATAGATCCTGAGCAATGGTGTGCTTATACACAAAAGATACAGGGAATATTTAATAAAATATTTGCTGAGCATGTAGAAGGAGTTAATAATTCTAGTTATCATTTTAGTGATGGTTTAAAATTAAAAATTATAGACCCTTTGATTGAAAAAATTATTAGCAAAGTTCCAGTAAGTGGTGAGATACAAGGCATTTGGAAAGGTATCATAGAACAGGGGGGCGTTTTGCTAGCCACAGAATTTTTTGACAAAATTGTAGCTGGAGAGAAAGCAGTTGACTCAATAGAACAAGCTGTTTATGACTATCGATTATCTTTTGGTGAGCTTCCATTATTGGATGTAAGCACGATCAAGTATTATTATGCTTTGATCAGTCAAAAATATGGAGAGAAGGACGCTAATCAATTTGCTTATCTCCTACAAGATAACTGTGCATTAAATCATGAAGTAAAAGAGTATTTACATTGTATTCATAAAAATACAAGTCATGATGATAATATCTCATTGCACGGAGATATACCAGATTATTCATAGGAGATTCGCTATGAGGGGAATTAAAAAATGAGGTTCCCCTCATAGCATTTGTGAGGTGTCTTAACGGCACCGTTAAGTTAAGATTGAATGATCTAGAAATAGCTCATCGGTTTTCAAGTTTATAGCTAAGTAATAAATTAATATATAAGAAGGCATAAATTCGATAACTTATACGCCTACTAGACTATATTATATTCTAAGAAAGCTACTGAGAACCGTTATTTATACAGGATTTATTACATTGGCGGCTGGAATAAGTATCTGCTAGCCCAAGCTGCAAGTACCGCAGCAACATATTTACTATCGGCTGGGCTTTTCATAAGTAAATGATCTGCTTTATCAAGAGAAATAAAACTCTTTGGGTGCTTTGCTAGCTCATAGATCCTTTGCGCATTCTCTATGCTGACCGTTTCGTCTACGGGTGAATGCATAACAAGCAAAGCCTTTTTCAGGTTCCTAATTTTTCCTGGCATATCTTGGTTGGAAATGTCATCAAGAAATTGCTTTTTTATATTAAATTTCTTACCACCAAGGATCACTTCCGCCTCTCCTTTTTCATTTATTTCATCTAGATGGTTTACAAAATTATGCTGCACATGTATGGTATCGCATGGTGAACCTATCGTTGCAACAGCTTTTACTTCAGGAATTTCTGAGGCTGCGGCAATCGCTGCTGTACCACCTAGACTATGACCCACCAAAATTTGAGGAGCTTGATAATTCTCACGCATAAAGTTAGCTGCCGCTATAATATCTTTTACATTAGAAGAAAAATTGGTATTGGCAAAGTCACCCTCACTCGCTCCAAGACCAGTATAATCAAATCGAAATAAAGCTATATTTGCTTGATTTAAGGCTCTGGCTATCCTGCTAAGCGCAGTTATGTCTTTATTACCGGTAAAATAATGTGCAAATAAAACATACGCATCTGGTCGTTCTGGTGAGTCTAGTCTTGCAACCAAGGTACTTCCTAAAGAACCTTCAAATGTAAGTTTATTACTAACTATTGATGATAAAGTCATAGTGATTTATAAAATTTCCTTAAATTAACTTATATATTCTACAACGACCACTTAAAAAGGTCAATAAGCCATTATCCTGCCTTAAAAATTTGTTGTTTATAAATTGTTAATCTTTCAGATCTAAAATGTAATTATATTAAATCAAATAAAAATTTATCCAGAGGAAAAAGTGATAACAGTTTTGATCTTAGTAGCTATTTTAGCACCTATGCTTCTCGTTTTTTCTGATAGAGCTATTGAAAACATTAGTCCACGAGGCACTTTAGCAAATTTATCTGACGAAATGGACGACATTATGGTATCTGTGAACGATAATGAAACCGCGCAACGCTAACTGAAACTGCACTTTGTAAGTTCCTTGCGAACGACGAAATCAGTGACAAAAAATATCGTAAAGCTGAAACTGTACCGTTTCTTTATCTTGCCATTTATTTACTTTTAGCCTACCCAATATAGACAATTTGTGAGAGGTTCGGGATAGTAATATTTTGCCAATCTCAGTATCAACGGAATTAAATGCTATGGCAGAAAGCGGTTTTGAGCTATGGGACTCTTTAATTGGAGCAAAAATTACCTTAACATGCTTTGAACCAACAATATCGCTCTTAAGCACGTAAACATCAGAAAATCTAAATATTGGTGCTGGATTACCGTTACCAAAAGGCTCTAACCTGTCTATTTCTGCTAGCAATTCAAGGCTAGCAGCAGAAGTTGAAAGGTCAATGTCGTAAAACTCCTGCAAATGAAAATCTGTAGATTGCAAATCTTTAACAAACTCTTGGTTTAAAAATTGCTTAAGATCTTGAATTTTGCCCTCTTCTACAGTAAAGCCAGCTGCCATTGCATGCCCCCCGCCTACAACTAGCAACCCTCTTTGCTTTGCTTCTATAATTTTACAACCAAAATCAACCCCTTTAATTGAACGACACGAAGCTTTGCCGAAGCCGCTATTTAAAGCAATAACCGCCACTGGCTTATTGTATTTCTCTTTCAGCCTACCTGCCACAATACCAATAACTCCAGGATGCCAATTATTGCCAACTATAAAAAGGCCAGGATCGTGAATTTGCTCTTGAGCCAAACTCATCGCCTCTTCAAGTACCGTATATTCAATAGCTTTGCGCTCTTCATTATATCTGTCAAGCTCTGTAGCGATATCTAAAGCTTCTTGATCTGAAGTGGTTGACAAAAGATGTGCTCCAAGCCAAGACTTACCCACCCTTCCGCCAGCATTGATGCGTGGCCCAAGGATAAACCCAAGATGATAGCAATTTGGAATTTCTTGGATGTTGGCAATGTCAGATAAAGTTCTATAGCCAATGTTTGCTCTATTTTTAGCTATTTTTAAACCTTGTGCAACAAATGCACGATTAAGGTCCGTCAGTTGCATAACATCACAAACCGTACCTAATGCTACTAGATCAAGATATTGCATAAGATCAGGTGCTAGGAGGTTATTCTTCTGAAAAAAATCAATTTCTTTAAGAGATTTGCATAACGCTACTGCAAATAAAAATGACACCCCTACAGCGGCTAAATTTTTGTAACCACTTTTCTCATCCAAACGATTTGGATTAATAACAGCCACGGCATTTGGCAAATCATCTAAGCTTATGTGGTGATCTATTACTATTACATCCAAACCTAGACTTGTTGCATACTCCAAAGCCTCAAAGGCTACTGATCCACAGTCGACTGTAATAACTAGTTTTGTCCCATGAGATTTAATTTTTTGCATGGCTTCTAGGCTTGGACCATACCCTTCTGTAATACGATCAGGAACATATATGCTTGCATTAACAGCAACATCTCTAAATAGGTTTTTTAAAAGAGCCGCAGAAGTCGCTCCATCTACATCATAGTCAGCAAAAATACATATTTTTTCATTAGTGTTTATTGCCTTAATTGTTCTATCAACAGCCTTTTCCATATCCAATAGATGAAAGGGATCAGGAAGTAAGGATTTAATTTTGGGATTAAGAAAATGCTCAGCCTCGGCAACAGATGAAACACGAGTGGATATTATTCTGGCAAGGAAATCATCAATTCCAAGATAGCGTTTAAGCTCAGAAACCAGGCTCTCATCATAAGAATGCGCTGACCAATATTTTCCTAAAATTGACTTATTCACTATACCTCATGCTAAACGGTTTAATTGAATTGCATGACCTAAAAACACTGTCATAAACAACCACACCGTCTTCCTGAAAAAATGCTGTCATTGAACTTGCTTCAGCATTTCATTCGGCCGGCCTGGGATAAGCTGGTCAAGCCAGGTGACCGTGAACAATAGGCCATGACTACTGAACAATATGCTGGATAATATGATCAACGAAGACCTTAAGCTTACTAAACATGTATGGCAAAATAAAAATCATTCCAAAATACACAGAAATAATCTTTGGCACAAAAGTTAAGGTTTGCTCTTGTATTTGGGTCAGAGCTTGTAACAAAGAAATGATTAAGCCAATTACCAAAGCAAGTATCAATACAGGAGCCGACACGGCTATCAAAACATATACAGCTTCCCTACTTATCTCAGCTACTACTCCAGCATCCATAAATCACCTTTTTCTTTTAGAACGGAGCTATTATATCAACAACTTGTGAACCAACTCTTGGCTGCTGAACATCACTTACAACACCTCTGCCACCATAAGAAATACGGGCCTCAGCCATTTGATTCGTCCTTATAGAATTATCACTAGTAATATCTTTTGGCCTGATAATTCCTGCAATTTTTACTTCTCTGAGTTCGTAATTAACTCTAACTTCTTGATGACCTTGTACTACAAGATTTCCATTTGGCAAAACTTTAGTTACAACCGCAGCAATTTCAGTTTTTATATCTTCTTTACGCGAAATTGTTCCACTTCCCGAATTAGCACGATTCGACCTAGTACTTACTAAAGAAGTCAAGTCTGCAGCTGTAGATAAATTAGCCTTTATAGCCTTTTCCTTACCAAATAACTTTGGCAACCCAAGACTGTCAGATCCGGTTCTATTTTGTTGGGTAGAATTATTTAAACTAGCATTGTCTTTTATCTCAACCACTACTCTTATGATATCCCCTACTTTCCAAGCCCTACTATCTCTGAAAAATGTAGTTGATCCTGGTTGCCATAAGGAATTTGTTTTACGCATATGCGCATGCTGCGATTGCAACCTTGCTTCTCTGCGCTCAATTTCTTCTTCATCCTCTTCAACTGTTGGAATTTCAATATTTTCAAACTGAGGAGCTTTACCAACTCTTTTTAAACGTTCAACAGTTTCAGAGCAAGAAGAAATCACAAATAATGATATTATAAACAATAAAATTCTATTCATTTTCACCGCCTATCTTTACCGTGTTCTTATTTACAATTTGCCCGAGTAACACCACTCCAGAAGAGCTGTTTTTTACTTTAATCATATCGCCAACAGCACCATTTCCCATAGCTATGCCCACTGTTTTTAAGTTTATAACCCCTGAAGAGTAGATAATATTCACCGGATCGTTATTTTTTATAACATTAGGGCTGGTCACTTCATTAATCTTAAACATTTTACCTGCAGCTATATAGGTCTTAGCCTGCATTCCTACTACCTCATTAAGTTCAGAAGCATATTCGCTATTTAAACTATCTATTCTTACTTTTATCGTAGTTACATCAGATTGTTGTATAACATCGCCAAACTTAATATATCTAGCAGCAATTGGAGCCATAACATAAGAAACATAACGCCCGGATAGTGTTTCAGCTTTTCCGTCATTATAGTTAACTCGAACTCTGAAGCTAGAGTTTTTTGGCTCAAATTGTTCAACAATAATTGAATCAATCTTATCTTGTGCAGACTTGATTTTATCAAATTTACTTTTAGAACTATATTCTTGTTCAACAATTATACGATTATCTTGAATCTTTTCCTGGAGAAGGCCATTTATGGTTTTACCAACAAAATCCTCATCTGCAATCGCAAACAAGGTAAGCAAAGTAATGCAAAGAAAAAGTAAGAAGCTTAATAATTTCATTTATTTATTCATTCGCTATTGTGATGTATGCCATATTTTCTGACAATATAACACACAACCAATCCTTGTCATAGTTTTTCAGCTCTATTATTTAATATTATTAGTAGCTTCCAATATTTTATCTTCGGTACTTATCACCCGCGTATTTAATTCGTAGGCTCGCTGAGCTTCAATTAATTTTGTAAGTTCTTCTACAGCTTTTACGTTTGAACCTTCTAAAAAGGTCTGTTTAAACCTTCCATTCAAGTCGTCTACTGCAACTGCTTCGCCAGAACCTACTGTTTCTATAAGTAAATTATTACCTACTGCTTCAAGCCCACTCTCATTCGGAAAAGTAAATATTTCCAATTGCCCAATTTCAATATTTTGTGCAGGATTTGCTGGATCCTGCACTGTAATCTGACCATTTTCAGCAATTTGAACATCCTCTAGGGCAACGTTTGCCGGTATGGAAATAGCTGTAGTAAGCGAATTACCATCCTGAGTAACAATATTACGGTCACTATCCAGCTTGAATGACCCAGCTCTTGTGTAACCTATTCTGTTATTTGGTAGAATAACAGCAAAATATCCTGGCCCCTTTAGAGCTATATCAAGAGGATGAAAAGTTTGATGCAAAGGACCTTGCTCAACTACCCTGTAGGTACCAATTACTCTTGTTCCCATACCAATCTGTACACCTGTTGGCCTTGGGGCAGCTTCAGCATTTTCCAAAATACCGGCTCTTTTGAGATTGATATAAAAAAGATCAGAAAATGAGGCTTCCATTCTTTTATAACCATCTGTATTAACATTAGCCACGTTATTGGCAATAGTATCAATTCGTAACTGCTGTGCTTGCGCTCCTGTAACTGCCGCGCTCATTGCTATTGAAGCCATAAATCACCTCTCTTTTTACTACTTAGTTAATTTATTTATCGCCGATGTATCAGTCTCGTTTATATTAGTCATCAAATCAGTGGTTAATCCGTAAGATCTCTGCATTTCAACTAGCTGAGACATCGCAAGCGCAGAATTAACATTCGAGCTACGAAGCGCCCCAGAAACTATAGTAAATTCCTCAAGTACTCGATCATTCCCTTCTATAGCATACAAATTTCCACCTTCTTTTATAATAGGGTCTTTTAAATCAAATGCAAACACACCTATTATAGCAATTTCCTCATTATCAACAAATATAGCTCCGCTTTCTGAAATTTCAAACGTTTGAAAGTCTGCTGGGATTTCAATAACATTATTATCCGCTGTTAAAACCGGGTATCCAGCAGAATTTACTAAAACACCTTGGCTATTTATCATCATAGATCCATCAAGAGTATAACGTGGCCCTCTAGGTGTAATAACCTTAAAATAACCTTCTCCAACAACAGCTAAATCGGTTGGTCTATTAGTAACTTTGATTGGCCCTTGATCACCGCTTCTATAAGTCGTTTCTGGCCATGCAAAAGAGTTACTTCTGCGGGGATTTTGTATAACATCTACATTGCGAAATAAAATATTATCTTGTTCATAACCAACAGTATTAGTATTAGCAACATTGTTTGCCACGACTTCTAATTGTCTTTTTCTTGCTATCTGACCAGAAAGCGCAATATATGATGCATTGTTTGCAGATGCTGCATTGCATAAAAAGAACAGCTCAAATACCAAAAAAACCCAAAAGGATAAAGATACTTTGTTTATTAAAGCTTGCATCATATAATTGATTTTGATTTATAACTCAAATATTTCTTTAAATATTAGTTTACTTTAAGCCGATTTCTAGTTTAAGCACAGTAATACAGAAATTTTAGTAGAATATTTTTTAACTTTCATGTATTTTGTACTACAAGATTGCTATATAAGTTACTACAAAATATTAATATTTTCAACATAAAATTTAATAACTTCGATGAATGACGAGAATGAAGAAGAGCCACTAACTCCGTCGGAAGCTGGTAAATTTGGCCTCTCCGCAGAAAAAAAGAAGAAGCTACAAAGAATTTTACTAATTGTCGCGCCAATTGTTCTTACAATAGTCGGCGCTATTTTCTTTTTCTTTTTTGTCATAAAAGGCCCTAAACCACCAGAAGAAGGGGAAGTTAAGCAACCAAAAGGAAAAGAACATGTACAACTTGATTCCAACACTTATTTAGATGTAGATCCTATTACTGTTGGCCTTTCTGGTGCTGGAGCAAAAAGGGAATATTTAAGAATGGATATAACAATGAGGCTTGGTACTGAAGAGGAAAGTGTAGCCGTTTTAGCCAAGATGCCAATTATAAAAGATACATTAATTACATTTTTAAGAACCCTTAGGTCCACAGATTTTAATAGCTCTAATAGTACACTTTACTTAAAAGAAGAGATTTCCAAGAGGATTAATAAGATTACTGCGCCGATTGTAGTAAAAGAAGTGCTGTTTCAAGAAATCACGGTTAATTAGTTCAATATACGAGCAAAGGATTTATTAGTAGTACAAAATGACTGAAGAAGAACAAAACAAAGATAATTTAGGAACAAAATCTCACAAAAAAGGCAACAACACATTGCCTAGTAACTTGACTGGCATAAAGGCTGTTCTAGAACAATCACTCCAGTCTTATGACAAGCTACCAATGCTTGAGATTATCTTTGAAAAATTTATTCGACAGCTAAGCACGGCCCTTAGAAATCTTACTTCTGAACCAGTGGACGTAACAATTGAAGATTATAAGTCATTGAGATTTGGAGGGTATTTCGACCATAATAAAAACCCAATATCTATTGTAATTTTTAGAGCTGTAGAGTGGGAAAATTTCGGGTTGCTAATACTTGAAAATAATATGATTTTTTCATTCGTCGATTTGCTACTTGGTGGTAAAAAAAACACATCCCAAGTCAGTGCTAATGATTCAGAAAGAATATTAACTTCGATCGAACAAGGATTAGCTAGACAAATTTCAGAAATTATCCTGAGTGAGCTAAGCCATGCTTTTGATCAAATAACTCCTACTACTTTTAATTTTGAAAGATTAGAGAGTAATCCTAATTTTGTAACGATTGCCAGACCAGGAGACGCAGTAATTGCTCTAAAATTAAGGATAGAGATTGATGAGCAGGTAAAGAATGTTGAGTTGATATTACCATACAAAACTATTGAACCAATTAAAGAGCAAATGCAACAGGTATTCCTTGGTGATAAATTTGGCTCTGACCAGGAATGGGAACGTATGCTTTCCGAAAGCATAAAAGGAGTTAATTTACCCGTTGAAGCAGTTATAACTAATAGAATATCTACAATTGAAGAGATTGCAAAGCTTAAAATTGGCGATACATTTATTATGGATCACCACAAAGATAAAGACATTCTTGTTCGATCTGGTCCTATATCTTTATTTACAGGAAAAATTGGAAAGGTGGACAATAAGGTTGCAATAAATTTGAAAAACTTTTTTGAAGAATAGGTAATATGTTATTTTTAGATTTTTTACTGTTAATAATGATAGTTGTTTGTGTTGCTTACTGCTGGATGCTTAATAGACGTATCCAGGATTTGCAAAATAGTAGGATTGAGTTTGCTCGAATGATTAAAGAGCTAAATGCTTCTATAGTTAAGGCTGAAAACAATGTAAATGAAATGAGTGAGCTAAGCAAAGTTACTAGTAACGAAATAAAATCAGTTGTTGAAGAAGCAAAGGAGATTTCATCTGAACTTGCAACTATGAGCGAAATAGCAAGAGAACTTTCTATAAAACTTAGTACCCAAAGCCACTCAATTAGCAAATCCTCATATGAAGCTGAACCTTCTCAGAATACTTACGAGAATTCTATGCATTCAAAACCAAAAGAAAAGTTCACTGAAGAGGATTTAGCGCCAGTTCCTGATGAAGCTTTTGAAAGCAAATATACGAATCAGCTAAAAAATTTCATTCAAAGCATTGTAAGTAAAAAAACCGATGAGCAAAGCGCTAATTTGAACCAAATGAACTATTACGAAACTTTAAGAAAAATTAACGCTAAAAAATAATGAAAGCAAGTTTATTTTCGCCTATATTAATATTACTAATTATTACATTGTTTGCTAAAGCCTCAATGCTTTTTGGTCGTATTCAAGAACAAACAAGCTATTCTGTTGATACAAGCACGTCTTCTGTACTTGTTGATACAGCTTACGCTAAATCTTCTCCTGAATCAGAAAAAAGTGATAATTCAGTACCTGAAGATACCAACTCTAGCAAGAAGCCTAAGAAAGAACCAACAAAGGCAGCAGCGGATAATCCTGGGGCAGTTATAACGGATAATCCTGGTAAAGCTGAAAAAAAACCTTTAGATAATCTTTCACGTTCAGAAATGGATCTTTTGAAAGAGCTCTCAAAAAGAAGAGATACTCTTGATAAAGAAAAAAAAGATATGAATGTTAGAGAACAGGTATTGAAAGCTACTGAGAATAAAATTGACCAAAAAGTTGGAGAATTAAAGAACCTACAATCCCAACTAGAAGTATTGATGAAGCAATATGATCAAAAAGAAAATAGCAAGATTCTTAGTTTAGTAAAAATTTACGAAACTATGAAACCAAAGGATGCCGCTAAGATCTTTAATGAGCTTGAAATGCCTGTACTTCTGAAAGTCGTAAGTAATATGAAGGAAGTAAAAGTTGCGCCAGTAATCGCCAGTATGGATCCAGTAAAAGCACGAGATCTATCAATAGAACTAGCAAAGCAAAAACCAATTGAATAATACCATTTCTTAAAATCTATATGAATTTTGTAGATCTCGGCTGTACTCTCATTTAATATGTTTTGCAGCCTGTGCCCTAAAGTTCAAAATTTGATGGTATAATAACTTATAATTTCGGTATTTATGAATAGTTATTTGCTAGGCGCATATTGTTTTACATTTACTATATTAGCTTTTGTTTTAATAAAGACCATTATAGATTTCAAAACTGGTGAATCACAAAAAAAGAAATAGGATACTTACAATATTCTTAATGCTATCTCTCTGTTCAATAGGAGTATATTTTATTCTTTCAAACCTGAATGATAACATAGTGTTCTTCTATCCTCCTTCCGAGATTTCTAAGATTGAAAACAACCGTGGCAAAGTACGAGTTGGTGGTATAGTTAAAAATGGATCTATTACAAGAGAAACAGATAATAAAATACGTTTTATTATCACCGACTATTCAGAGGAATTAGAAATTATTTATCAAGGTATTCTGCCTGCTCTTTTCCGTGAAGGACAAGGCATTGTAGCAGAAGGAAACTTTAAATTACCAAAATCTTTTCTAGCAATAAAATTACTTGCCAAACATGATGAAAACTATATGCCACCACAAATCAAACGTCATCTCGACAACAGTAAGAAGCCATAAGCTGTTTTATTAAAATCCACAGTAGAGCTAAGTTACAATTTTATACTAGACCTAAATTCATCCTCTTTACCGCCTAAGTGTTTGTATTTTATTACTAAATGATACTCCCCGCGTAATTTCTCTCCTCTAAGATTTTTGCTAGCAAAAAGAAAATACCTAGCTTGATACTTACCAAACTCATGCTCTCTTTTTGCAAAAATGTTATTACCACTATCTAAAATTGAAATTGTCAATTTATCCCCCTTATTTACAGAAAAAATTTCAACGAATGCAATAAATTCTTCGGGATATTCCGGTTGTGCACGAAGATAGTCTCCAGACATAACCCTTTCTGCGGTAATCTTCTCGAATGCGAATCCATAATTATAGACAATTCCAGTTGTTGCATGTTTTTCCATATTCTCTGGATTAGACCAAAGCGACTCTGGCCGCAAACCACAATCAGGTTGAGAACCATAAAAAGGATCTATTTCTCTTACTAAGGTATCAGATTTATCATGAAGGCTCATATGCAAATGAGGATACTCTGTTAAACCGGATAAACCAACCTCCCCCACTACATCGCCAAGATTTATTTTATCTCCAACATTCACATGAATAGATTTATTTTTAAGGTGACATAACCGTACTTGCATTTCATCATTTGAGATTATAACTTCATTGCCACACTCCCTACCCTCTAGTGATTTACGATCAGTGCTTTTTACATTGATATCAGCGACTCCATCTCTTTTAAATTCGACAATACCGCTAATAGGAGCAATAACTGATACTCCTTCTTGCATCTGCTTAATATCCTTAAGCGCAATATCCGTTCCATCGTTGTATTCGTATGTAATTGGCCCGCACCTAAAATCAAGCTGCTTACCGTGCAAATGATGTCTTGGAAGATTAGAAATCCAGCATGATTTCCCTAATTCACAATCAAGTGGGAATAAAAGGTTATCACCAGAATCCGCTCTCACTATTGATGTCAGTAAGGATAAACATATGATTAGTAATAGGTTTTTCATCAGTTTCAATCATTTATTTTCTTGGATCATATCAACTAATTATTAAAGATTATTTAACTTGCCCTCTTTACTTACAAGATAAATATAGACCTAATAACAAACTATATTGTATTATGTGGTACATAATGCCAATGTGCATATTTAGTTAAGGATAACATGAACATACTAGTTTGCCAGACAAAACCTAGAATTGGCGATCTTGAAGAAAATTATAATTCCATTTTAAGGCACTACCAAAGCGCTTTAAATTTAAATGCTGATATATGTTTATTTCCTGAATTAGCAATCTCTGGATATTTTGCAGAGGATCTGTTTACCCAGAAAAATTTTTTAGAAGATATACAAATTAAGGTGACCAAGCTTATTTCTATAACAGAACACACCTGCTTGCTCCTTCCCACTCCGATATTGGAGCAAAATGGCTTACTTTATAATGGAGTAATTGCTGCCAAACACGGCAAGGTTATTGGATTAACCTATAAGCAGGAGTTACCAAATTATGGCATATTTGATGAAAAAAGATATTTTACTAAAGGGGTACCATCAATCATTATAATTAATGACAAAAAAATTGGCATTCCTATATGTGAAGACATTTGGTTTAACAAAGTATGTAACAATTTAAAAGGACAAGGGGCAGAGTTATTTCTTGTACCAAATGGCTCTCCTTATGAAAAAGGTAAAATGCAAGAGAGAGTAAGTATTGTAAAACAACGGTTTAATGAGACCCAAGTACCAATCATTTACTGTAACCAAGCCTTAGGTCATGATGGTATTGTTTTTGATGGTAGATCATTTTGCTATGATGGTGAAGTAAAAGTGATTGGTAAAGCTTTTGAGACAGACCAACAACTTGTAGAAATAGTTGATAATAAGTTTCGCTGCACAACAACTTATGATTTAAACTTAAATATCTATGATGACATATTTGATGCTATGGTACTTGGTTTGCGTGACTATGTTCTTGACAACGGCTTTACTAAAGTTATTCTTGGCTTATCTGGAGGAATTGACTCTGCCTTAGTTGCCGTTATTGCTCAAAAAGCTCTGGGTAAGGAAAATGTAACCTCCTACATGTTACCATCCAAATTCACTTCTAAAGAGAGTGTTGAAGATGCAGAAAATATCGCAAATAACCTAAATATAATATTCAAATCAATTGATATAAGTAAAATTTTTGAATCATTTTTATTAACCCTAGATAAAGATATTCCAATAAAGGAAAGCTCGATTACTTTTCAAAACTTGCAATCAAGGATTAGAGGAACAATCCTCATGGCCAAAGCTAATGAAACAGGTTCCCTCTTAATTACAACCGGAAATAAATCTGAATACGCGACAGGATATGCCACAATATATGGAGACATGAACGGGGCTTTCAACCCAATTAAAGATATCTATAAGACAGAGCTTTATGAACTGGTCAGACATATCAATAAAACGATAAACGTTATACCACAGCGAGTAATCACGAAAGCTCCGACTGCAGAACTTGCTTCAGGCCAGAAAGATTCAGATTCTCTACCAGATTATCCAATATTAGATAGAATTATTGAAGACCATATCGAAAATAACTTGGATCAATATGAGCTTTCAAAAAAATACGACTCAGAACTAGTACAACGCATCGTAAAAATGGTTAGAACGGCAGAATTCAAAAGAAAACAATCAGCCCCAGGGGTTAAAATCTCTAAAAGAAATTTTGAAAAAGAAAGAAGGTTTCCTATAACCAACTTGTATAAGTAATCTCTCTACCTAGAACTTAGGTTACCCATAATTATTCAGCCCTATATTAAGCTTTACCTAATAGTAAAAATCCTTATTATTATTTAATTCTAATAAATTAATGCATTATTAATTTATTAATGGTTTGATAGTAGTTAAGGGGTATGTAAATAAATTCTCCTTAATTAGTATGATGATAAAATAATCAAATCAGAGGTATCTTATGGGTGTAGAAATATTAGTTATAGCTATTGTAGCTGGAGTAATATCACTTATTTCTGGAGCAACTTCAATAGCCACTCTTGTACATGTTAAGAAGTCATCAGTAGCAATAAGCGACGACAAGACCAGCGTGGATATATTCAACAAATCAACTGATGAAGAAAAAACTGACGGTAGTAAAATCCATACAAGAGAACAAAAGATACACATAGAAGACATAGATACAGATTTTGCAAGTAGCCAGTTTAGTGCGACACGTACTGGCTTACCAAACAAAACATCTGAAATATTAGGTAGAGGTGGTTCAGAAGCACTTGGCGGGCTTATTACGTTAAAAAAAGTTGTTCCTTCTAAACTTATAGAAGACGCTAAGGAAGAGCATAAAAGTTCAGGTAGTCTAGAAATAAGCGAACTACTAACTGGCGATGATTATGTTGACCTTGCAGGTGCAGACTCACATTCCATTGAATAATTCTATCTCTTAAATTTATTAAGATATTTCAGGTAATATTTACCTGAAATATCTTAAAGTTAGCAGCTACTGATTCATCTCAAGTCCAACAAGCGCTCTTGAAAAATCTTTAGGCGAGAATTGCTTAAGATCGTCTATCGATTCACCGACTCCTATAAAATGCACTGGAAGAGCAAATCTCTTTACTATACCAACAACGGCACCAGCCTTAGCAGTTCCATCTAGCTTAGTAATAACTAAACCAGAAATATTCGTTATAAGCTTAAATTGTTCAACTTGTGTTGCAGCATTTTGACCAGTAGTACCATCAATAACTAATAAAGAATGGTGAGGAGCATCTTCATCTATTTTTTTAATCACACGTATAATTTTCACAAGCTCTTCCATCAAATTTTTGTGATTATGAAGCCTACCTGCTGTATCAATAAATAAAATGTCAGTACCATTATTCAATGACTCTGTAACAGCCATGTGTGCTACACTAGCTGGGTCGGCCTTACTCTCACCTTTATATAAAATGGCTCCTGATCTTTGCGCCCATTTTTCAATCTGCTCAACAGCAGCGGCTCTGAATGTATCGCAAGCCGCTATGGCTACTTTTTTCCCTTGAGCAAAACTATTGGCTGCCATTTTACCAATTGTTGTAGTCTTCCCATTACCGTTAACACCACAAACTAATACTATATTCAGTTTACCATCTTCTAGCTTAAAGCTATGATCTTGCTGGCTTAAAATATCTTCAATAATTCCACTTAAATCATTTTTGATCTCTTCGGAGGTTACTTCCTTATCAAACTTGTGTTTTCTAAGAGAGGTAATAATTGAGCTTGATACACTAGTTCCAATATCAGCAAATAATAGTAAATCTTCAAGCTCTTCAAGAGCACTATCATCCAGCTTCTTCTTAATGAACAAATGCTCAATACCACTGCCAATCTTACTAGAAGTTTTACTAAGAGCAGCTTTTAATTTACTAAAAAATCCGGTCATATTTTTATTTTGTTAAATAATAGCATTATCTTGCACTTGATGGGTTACACGTATCTTTGAGTTAAGCTTAGGGTAAACTTAAAATCGTAATACCGGACTTATCTGGTCTCTCAAAATGGGCATGTTCGTCATGCTGAACTTAATTCAGCTCTCTTTCGCTGCATGAGATATCAGATCAAGTCCGTTATGACTGTATCTTACTTTCCTTTATACAAGATCCTCAACTGAAAAACATGTAAAAACATATCTAAGTTCAGCACAATCCTTAAGTCTTGCTAGGCTTCTACTTTAACCACCGCCAACAAAATACTTAATTTTATTCACAACATTAGAGAATTAACAAGCCCAGCGTAACGATCTTATTTTTCCTTATGACTAAAAATCATCAGCTTAGTATCAATACTACTATTTACTAAGAAATTGATTCTTATATTTATCAAGCAAAGTCTTCATCTGATTTATATCAAGGCTCTGATCTAAATTCCTATAATCTACTGAACCAGAACTTGCTATTAAAAGATCTACAGTATTTTTTAGAATAGCATTTTTATCTCCAATGGCATTGGAAATTACAACTAATTGATCATGAACGTTCATCATGTAGTAGGAAATTGCTAAGCGCAGTATATCTTGCGCTACATCCATATTATCTCCAACTCGAGATACTAAATCATCAAAATCAGGCATTATTTGATCAGCATATTTATTCCAATATTTTGCCTGGAATAGAGCTTCACGTCTTATAATTTCTCCATCTTCAGAGTTATCGTCCTTTAAGTACAATAAAGCATCATCATACTTTTCGAGAGTAATTAAAGCCTGAGCACGCAACCTAACCCTATACTGATGTTCATTAAAATTAACATTATCTTTATCCGTCTCATCTAAGACTAATATTGCTTCAGATGGCTTTTTATCCATCATTAAAATAACAGCCAAGTTATCCGCATTAGTCACTCTTTTCTCACCTTGTAGCCTATATGTAATCTGATGACGCAAAAGTTCAGATGCATTGTCAAGCAAATCAAGTTTTACTAATCTTTTTGCAATACTAATAATTACGTCATCTCCTTGTTCACCAATTGGGTTTAATTCTTTAAATTCGTAAAATAAGGCAACTATAGTAAAATCATCCATCTCTTCGCCTAAACCACCAGGAAGAAACACTTCATTAAAAATCCTCGCCATTTCCGAAGTAATATAAAAATTGCTTACTTTATTACTAAACGCAGTCTGGGCGTACTGAAATGTCCTTAAAGAATTCAACATATCTCTTGAATCTCGGTAATAGGAAGCTAATTGTAACAAAATTTGATACTCTAGTTGATCGCCACGCCAACTAAATCTCAATTTCTCCAGTGATTCTGCTGCTTGAGAAGGTGTGATTTCTTCTTCCTCTACTTGAAGCTTGACTAGATCAAATTCTGCGCGAACCTTATTGAACATGTCTAAGTCTTGCGCCATTAGTTCTCGATAGTACTGCTTTGCTAAATTATGCTGATTTTTTTTTCTATAATAACTTGCTTTATAATATTTTAAGCTGTTGAAGTATTGGCTGCCTTCAGCTGGGCTACGCACCTCTTTAAAGATTCGCTCTAACAGCTTTAAATCATTTGAAAGTAACGCTAGTTCAATTTCAGCAAAAACCATTGACCAGTATTTATCATCTGAATACAGGTTAATTGTTTTAGGCATTAACTCTAAAAGACCAATTGAGCTTGGATTAGATCCGAGAGCAAACTCATTAAATTTACTCCACATATTTATCTCAGAGACTCGCTGGATATCATGGTATGTAAGTAAGCTATCATATTCATCTTTCGCAGATGAATGTTCTCCTATCATAGTATAATTTACGGCCATTAAAAACCTAGCTTGCAAATTTGCTTCATAATCATTTGATGAATATTGCTTAGCTATTTTTAATGAATCAAGCGATTCTTGGTACCATTCATGTATAAAATAGAACCTAGCAAGAGCAAGGTTTCTAACAAAAGCTTCTGAATTATCTTTGGATTGCGCAGCTTCACTAATTAACCTACTTTTTTGTTGATTAAAATCCAAAATATTCAGATTTTTATCCAAATAAGGCAAAATAGAAGGCATTTTTATAAATTCATCTATGGGAGATGGAAATAAATTAGCATCAATTACGTGATCCTCAGACAAAGCCGTATTCGAGATTACTTTTAAAGAATCTTGATTTTTTTCTACTGTCACTTCATCACTAAGTAGCACTACCGCAATGCCTTGGATTGATCTTAATAGGCTGTACTCAATAGAGTCTCTTTGCACAGAAACTCTACTCCCTCCAGTAATAACAGGTAAAGCCTTAATAACATCACCAAGTTCTGGATCTTCAAAAGTAATAATTTCATTCTTCGCAAAATTACCTTTTAAAAGAAATCCATCTTGCCCTGTTAAAGGTTCTGGTGTTAGTATATTTTGAGCTCGCCAGTTTTTATCTTCTTTACTTCCAACTCTAATATTCCAACCAGATTCTATCTGATCTATTTTCGCCTGGTGCAAACTAGGATCAACTGCCATACGCATGACTGTACCCTTATCGCTTGGAATTAACTCAAATTTGCTAAAGGCCCCTCCTTCTTTAAACGAAAACACTTTCTTTTGGTCAAACACAATCCAAATATACTTACCCCTAAAGAAAGCAGCAACTTTACTATCTTCATTACCAAGGTTAAACGATAGAACATGTTCTCCAGAGCTATTTGAATATTTTATTGCTCCAGGATCATTATTTGCAGCACCTATAGTAGATAGGTCTTCTTCTTTTACTTTGTTTGTTTTGAATTTAATGGCATCTAATTTTTCACCATTAATAATACTTTGGTACACAAGGTCTTCTTTAACAGTAAAGTTAATTTTCTGGTTATTAGAAGTCGATTTAATACCACTAGCAAACTCATTAAATTTACCTGGATTTACTAGATTGAATTCAGAGGGAATATTTATTGAAGCCGTAACATTATTGCCCGTCGCTTTTAAATCAACTATTTGATCTTTATCATGGTAAAAAACAAAAATAACATCCTTACCAAAAGCTTTTGCTTCAATTCTAATTGGCAATACAGCTTTTGCGGCTTGCACAAACAACAAACATGTCAGAAATAATAGTGTTTTTTTTATATTAATCATCAATTTATCGAATGCGCTAGAATTCCCAGATTGGGACTGTTTAACAAAATATTATTAATATACATTAAAGTAAAGATAATTCTTTCTAGATAAACTGACTTGCTTCTCTACTGCGACGTCCAACCACCATCCATTGAAAGCGAAGTTCCTGTTATCGAAGCAGCCTCCTTGCTACATAGATAATACGCTAGTGATGCCACCTCTTCTATCTCAACAAATTTTTTAGTTGCTTGAGCGCCCAGAATAATTTTGTCAATCACCTCCTCCTCACTCATACCACGAGCCTTCGCTGTATCAGCTACTTGACCAAGCACAAGAGGAGTTTTAACATATCCTGGACATATTGCATTAACAGTAATATTATCTTTTGCAACTTCAAGCGCTACCGTTTTAGTCAACCCTAACATTCCATGTTTTGCAGCAACATAAGCCGATTTAAATGGTGAGGCTACTAACGCATGTGCTGATGCTATGTTAATTATTCTGCCCCATTTTTTCTTTTTCATATGTGGTATAGCATTCTTAATAGTATAAAATGATGCTATCAAATCTACTCTCATTATCGCTTCCCACTTTTCCGGAGGGAAGTCCTCAATCGGAGAAACAAACTGAATACCAGCGTTGTTAACAAGAATATCAACAGCTTGAAACTGGTTTATAACATTTTTAAACATGGAATCAATTTCTTCCGGTTTTGATAGATTAGCTCCATCAAATAATACCTCATTCGCCCCAAGAGATTTTAGCTCTTGAGTTATTTCATTCACTTGTTTAACTTCGGCAAAGCCATTAATAACAATCTTTGCTCCACTGCTAGCAAATTTCTTAGCAATTCCTAAACCAATACCACTTGTTGAGCCTGTAATTATAACGACTTTGTCTTTCATATACGCTAAAACCATTTTTGTTTTCTAAAAATAACTTATATAAAGTATAATAACCTATCATTACTAATATAAAAAAGATTAAAAGATGCAACTTATTGAAATCGAAAAAACAAATTCAACCTCTGTGTCCTGCAAAGGTAAAGAATCACCATATGACCATCCAAAAGTATATCTTGAAATTAATCCAGAACTTGGTAGAGTTGCATGTCCATATTGCGGCAAAACCTTTGTATCGCAACATGGCTAAGTCACAGTAAATTAAGTTGATAAATCAGGACAACAAAGCTGTTATCCTGAATTTATTGGGCTTCGCATGCCTTCGGCCCAGGATCTAATGAAATAGAAGGAGATGCTGAACCAAGTTCAGCATAAAGGTGTAAAAAATATACTGGGTAAAACGCGGTATGATGCCCGATAAACTTGTGTGATGATATAATTTCTAAATTGAACGGTTTAATACTTGTGAACAAGAAAAGTTTTATAATTTCAGTATTTACTGTCTTTGTGCAATATTACGATTACCATTTATTTGGTTTTATGGCCGCAAATATTGCTTCACATTTCTTTCCATCTGACGAGAGAATTACTCAGCTTCTCAACACATATCTTTTGATGGCAATTGCAATGATTGCAAAGCCTCTTGGGTCTGTAATTTTTGGTAAGATTGGTGATTTAAAGGGACGATCAAATAGTTTTAAGGTCAGTTTATTTGGAACATCAGCAGCTTCATTTATACTTTTTATTGCTCCAGCCTATGAATCAGTAGGTATTTTATCGGCTTTTATTTTGCTTTTATGCAGAATGTCAATTTGTGCATTTGTTACTTCCGGTTCTGACGGCGTACGAATTTATATCTACGAACACATACCAGCATCAAAGAGGTGCTTAGGCGTTGGCATAACTGCACTTTTTACACAAGCCGGGGCACTTACCGCGTCATTATCAGCCTGGTTTTTTACACGAAATTATTTGCCCAGCTATAGCTGGAAATTTGCTTTTCTGGTCGGAGGCGTCTTAGGCCTTCTAGCTTTACTTGCTATGAAAATCACTAATTTTTCTGATCATAAGCAAATGCATGAAACAGATGGTTTTTCCGAATTTCAGAACTTATCATTAACCAAGATTATTAGAACTAATTGGGAATTATTTTTGCTATGCATAGTTCTTGCTGGAAGCATAGGTAGCACGAATCAATTTCTAATAGTGTTCTTTGGAACTTATAATTTTGAAATTATTGGTACAATTGAGCGCTCGTCTATGCAAAAAATTATCTCACTAGCAATCGTTGCTTATATGATATTTAGTGTTGTAGGTGGGTATATAGCAGACAAAGTAGGTCCGTATATTGTAGCAAAATTTGCAGTATTCGCAGTACTTACTTGTTCAATTTTATTATGTTTATATCTCAATAACAGGATACTAAACGAATGGGTTTTTATTGGCATTGCGACATTGATGCCTTTTATAACAATGCCTGCTGCAGCGATTTTTAAACAATCAATACCAGAAGCTATAAGATATCGACTATTCTCTCTAAGTCATGCTATAGGGTCTGTTCTAATATCAGCGCCTACTGCATTTTTATCGACTTTTATCTACCATAAAACTAATATTATATGGTTACCCATTGTTTATTTTATTTGTACAATAATAATGATATTCTTGTCCCTGCATTACTTAAACAAAAGAATAGTAAACATAACTCAAAGTAAGAATAGTGATTAAAATACTTTCAAATAGCACTATAAATAAAATATCTGCCGGTGAGGTCATTGAAAGACCATCTTCAGTAGTTAAAGAACTTGTAGAAAATGCTATTGATGCTGGCGCTACAAAAATAAGCATTACTTTAGAGTGCTCGGGGAAAAACCTCATTGTTATAAAAGATAACGGCTTTGGCATGACTAAAGATGAGCTAGAACTAGCCGTATTACGCCATGCTACGTCTAAACTTGATGAAGACGATTTATTAAATATAAATAGCTTTGGATTTCGCGGCGAAGCTTTGCCTTCAATTGGAGCTATCAGTAAATTTAAAATTACTTCTAAAAAACGCGAAAATAGTTCGTCTTATTCTTTAAGCATTATTGGTGGCAAAACCGAACCAACAATACTTGCAAATATTAATGAAGGAACAATTATAGAAGTTCGTGATTTATTTTTTGCAACTCCTGCGAGGTTAAAATTTTTAAGATCAGACAAAACTGAGCTCGCTTCGATAGTTCTTGTGGTGAAAAAAATAGCACTAGCCCACCCTGCTATATCATTTACGCTTTCTCATGACGGTCGAGAAATTATAAACGTTAAAAGCCGGGAACATCCAAATACCATAAAAGATAGAGTTGAAGAGATATTAGGTAAGGAATTTACCGAAAATGCAACTGAGGTTTCTCTCTTTAGAGATGATATTGAGATATACGGTTACTCTTCTATACCAACCTATAACCGCGCAGCCTCTGATGACCAATTCCTTTTTATCAATAATCGACCGGTAAAAGATAAGATACTTAATATTGCTTTAAAAGTATCTTACCAAGATTATTTAGCAAGAGATCGTCACCCAGTATCAGTTTTGTTTATTAAACTTAATCCCCACTTCGTTGATGTAAACGTGCACCCAGCAAAAAGCGAAGTGAGGTTCCATGATCCTAATTTAATACGTAGCCTTGTAATTAGCGCTGTCAAAGACGCTCTAGCACGCAGTAGTAACCAGGTATCTAATATAGCATCAAGTGCTGCATTAGATTACATGCGTCCCACTTCGCTATCTCCTCAAAGCTTCAATGAAAGAAGCGCTAATAATCAAGGGAGATTCCAACTACCAACAAGCCATACACAAAATTTACCTATATCTGCACGCCTTGATTACGCAGTTAGTAATACCAATTTACTTATAAAAACCACACCTCAATCAAACGTTGAAGCACCATCGTTAGAAAAAGATACAGATTTTCCTTTGGGAGCAGCCAAAACTCAGCTTCATGGAACATATATAATATCTCAAACGCCTGATAGTATAATCATTATAGATCAGCACGCAGCTCATGAACGAATAGGTTATGAGAAAATCAAAGAACAGATTGAGAAAAATGGTTTAATTAAACAAAGATTATTAATACCATCTATTATTGAATTACCAGACACCCATAGGGCAGAATTATTAAATGAAAACAAGTTACTGTTGGCTAATCTAGGCTTAACTATTGAAAAATTTGGTGAAAATTCAATAATTGTTTCTGAAATACCTAGCTTAGTTGGAGATATTAACATTAACCAACTAGTCCATGATCTAGCTGATCACCTACAATCTATGGGCGAACACATTGCTCTTAGCGAGTTAATTGAGCACATAACTGAAACATATGCTTGTCACTATGCAATCAGAGCTGGTAGAGTTTTAAATGCTGAAGAAATGAATGGATTGCTTCGCCTTATGGAAAACACACCATTTTCTGGTCAATGTAATCATGGTAGACAAACTTATGTCGAACTTAAACTTAAGGATATAGAAAAATTATTTGGTCGAAAATAATGCAACACATAGACTGGATATCTTTCCCTGGGTTGATTGATTATAACACTGGATTAGATTTAATGCAGCAACGCACCAATGATGTGATTCTAAACAAAAAAAAAGAGGCAGTGTTCTTACTTGAACATCAAGATGTATATACTGCAGGCACCAGTTATAAAGATAACGAACTATTGTCTGATAGTAACAACATTCCTGTTATTTATACAGGAAGAGGAGGTAAATTTACCTACCACGGTCCAGGCCAACGAGTGATATATCCTATCCTAAATTTAGCAGGTAAAAATAGATCACCAGATCTAAAGCTATACATAAGTCTTCTAGAACAATGGATCATTAATACACTAAACAAACTTGATGTTAATGCTTATACAGTTGATGGCAAAATCGGTATATGGGTTAATCTGGATAATGCTCCAGCGAAAATAGGAGCTATTGGTGTAAGGATTAAAAAATGGGTCGCCTATCATGGTATTGCAGTCAATCTAAATACAGATATTAGTAGGTATTCGGGCATAATTCCTTGTGGAATAAATGATTTTCCAGTAACTTCATTACTTAATATTGGAATTGAAATAACAATGAGCGATTTCGATTATTTGTTGAAAAAAGAATTTGAAAAATTATTTTAATGAAAATAATAAGTTTATTAATAAGTCTTATAATGACTTTATGGTGTCTTGGTTTTTTTTATTTTACTAAAACTACATCTGATATATCAAATTATAAGCGAAATATGACAGATTCAATCGTGATATTTGGAGAAAACGAGCAAAGGTTGTACGCTGGTACTCAACTTTTAAAAATGGGCTATGCACCCTTAGTTTTTGTCACTAGTAACAAACCAAAATCTGAGTTTGCTGGTTTTTTCAAAAAATATAACTTAGCCCCTGAACAATTTATTTTCGATAGCGAACTAGCCACAAACACAACTAATTACTCCACTGATACCGCAGAGTTTTTAAGAAAATATAGGTTACACTCTATGAGGTTAGTAGTCAATGCCGTAGAATTGCCAAGGGCTATGCTTGAAATAACTTCTAAAGTACCACGCAATATTATTATTATTCCCCACCCAGTCGCCAGTATAGATATGGAATATGATGTAATTATGATTGAATATATAAAATATACCATTACCCTCATGGCACAATATCTTGGTTATAAAAAAGAACTCAACCTACCCTATATTTGAGGATGTTTTTGATTAACTTGAATTATAAAGAAGATCTTTAAGTTAAATCCAGTAGGAGTCTGTTTTAGTTCAAGATAATTTGTATTGTGTTCGGATGGCAACATTATTACACAGTTATCCCGGACTTGATCCAGGGTCTTCTTTTAGCTGCTGAGATAAAGGGGTATCCTATATCTGCGTTCAGGAGGATATAGCGCATCGTTTAGACCAATACAAAACCATAATGACTCATTTCTCATTAATAGATCAACTACCTATTTTTACTTGATCTTTGCGTATGTTTTTTTTGATGATGGTTCGGAGTTTTTACCTTAGAAGACGACTTAGCTGAAATATTTTCACTTACTTGTTTAGTTAATTTAGCAGCTAGTTGACTTAATTTACTAGTATTATGAGCATTAGGTTTGTTTTTCTCTACGAGCAGCTGATCTTCCATACCAGGCTTGTTAATAACAATTTTTGTAGGGTTATTTAATTTAGAATACGGATTTTGTCCTCTACCAGCATCTTTGATTAGGCTAAAAGCCATTTTGGCTGCTCTTACAAAAATATTCCTACTAGTAATAATCGCTTTCTCGGAAACACAAATTTTATCTTTTATTTCAGTAAATCTTGTCTTAATTTGTTCTGGAGACATAGAGGGGTAATTTTTATCACTAACCAACTCCTTAAGAGCCATAGTTTGAATACGTTGTTCTCTTACCTGCGCTCTAAGATCTTTAACATTATTATAACCAGGCGTATCTGCTTTATCTCGCTCCGAGTCTATTTGCTTCTTTAGATCATGACGAACTGTATCAACGTTAACTGTTGCTTTAGCTTCCATTCCAAAGGAAAAAAGAGTAATTACTACACCAGCAATTTTTACCGCAAGAGCTACACCAACCGTGGCAATGCTATTTGCTATAGCAAGTCCAATATCTAACCCTTGCTTTAACAGTGCTTTTCCTACACTCTTGGCAACAATTTTGCTTTTAGACGTATCTTGAGCAAGCCTCTGGGTTACAGACTTTTTTCCCTCCCTTGGTTCAGGCTGAAATAGTTGATCTTTTAATATATTTGCAAGTTTTGGATCATCCTTTAATATATTTACTTGCTGTTCTTTTGCGTCTCTATTTTTAACTAATAAATTATTTTCTTTTTCAAGATGTCGAAGGCTTCTCGCCTGCATCATGTCTGTTCCTACCTTTATTGCCACGCTAGTAAACGCTATACCTGCTAACACCCCGACAACCACTGGCCCAAAAGGTGTAGCAGTCACCCCTGCTAAAGCTAGAATAGCAAAAGTAACTGTTAATCCGTTAGCAACAGCATTGCTTGTCAATATTTTAAAAATATGTGTTTCGGAAATATAAGACCATGCAGCTTTTATATTTTCTCCTACAAAACCAAGAGCTAGTCTTACTAGAGATTTTTTTCTTTGGCTTAGGTTTAATTATATCAACAGGAGAAGACGTAGTATCAGGATTAGTTGGCTCTTCAGAGGGTCCCTCATTTTGTTTTTCAATCATTCAGTCACCTCTAGAGTGCTACTTCTGTATTAAAACCAAACCAGATATTACAAGATATAAGTTCTTAATATAATTTAAATTTCTACTATGCTTTTTACTACCCAAAGCTGGATTAAAAAGTTAAGAATTAATGCTTTTTGTCTTTTGACGAGGAAATACGAAGGCCTAAGTAATAGCGTAATTCAAATTAACTGGCCTACGAACACATGGCATAATTGCAAAAGAATCGGCCTCCTCAACTGCCACGCAAGGACTTTTGATTTCATAAGGCGGACTAGGTGTACAAGATATTGCTCCCAAAAGAACGATAGCTATACAAAAACTCTTTATAAATCGCGACATAATTCCCAAATTATCTAAACATATAAATACTACTTGAAATAGTAGCTATTAAATTCAACTTATTACGACATTAACAGTAACCTGATTTATGACTTAAAAAAACAAAATCCATTGTCAGAAATTTTATTTGCTATTTAAATCAGTGCTATTTGTTGCAATTATACCTACCTAGGTTAAACCTTAAGAAGACGTTTAATATGTCACATGAATTAGACTTTTTAGCAAAAAATAAATAGTTCTACTCCTAAAATAAAATGGCTCATTGACAGAATATGTATAAAAATCACTATATTAACATAGTACCAGTTCATATTATAAAATGATTAAAATAATCAGCATATTATCTGCGGTAATATTTATTTCTTCTTGTTCAAATTATTATAATGGAAAAAAATCAGATCATTTTGATGGAAAGCGTTTTTTTGATCCTGAATTAAGCGATAAAAAAACATTTGGTTCATTTTTGAAATGGCAATTCACCAGAAAACCAACACAATGGCCCCAGCGAATTGAGGTTGAAAATTACAATGTTCCACCTAGAAATGTTTATGGCGATGATTTACGAATCACTAATGTAGGTCACGTTACTTTCTTAATTCAAACACAAGGAGTCAACATTTTAACCGATCCCGTTTGGTCAAAACGTGCGAGCCCTGTTACTTTTGCTGGTCCAAAGCGGGTAATCGATCCAGGTATTAAGTTTGAGGACTTACCGCCAATTCACATCGTGTGGGTAAGTCATAATCATTACGATCACTTAGACCTCCCAACTATTCAACGTTTGTGGCAATCACATAAACCAAGGATAATAACACCTCTTGGTAATGATACGATAATAAAATCAATGAATCCCGAAATTAACGTTGAGTCGTATGACTGGGAAGATTCTGTTTTTATTAATGATAATATTAAACTACATCTAAGTCCAATGCAGCACTGGTCATCACGTAATATATTTGACCGTAACAAAGCACTTTGGGCCGCCCTTACTATTGAAACTAAAGGTGGTAATATTTATTTTGTGGGAGACTCGGGTTATGGAGAAGGACGTTATTTTAAACGTGATAAAGAAAAATTTGGTAACTATCGTCTTGCGATTATACCAATGGGTGCTTACGAACCACGCTGGTTTATGAAATACGCGCACATGAACCCTGAGGAATTTGTACTTAGTCATATTGATCTTGGCAGACCGTTTTCTGTCCCTTCTCATTATGACGTTTTCAAACTAACCGACGAAGCTATAGGAGATGCTTCTAAAGCACTAAAGGAGGCAATACACAAGCATAAAGTAGGCGATATAAAAGAATTGAAAATAGGTGAAGCTTTAATGGTTCCGAAGTAAATTTTCCTCCACCTATACTTGTATAAACAAGATGTTTTAACTTTACTTATACTTTATTATTACTAACTTATACTTCTACCCGCATGTTATGATCGGCTCCACATAATATTGTTTGTTTATATTTAACTTATAGACTTACCTTCCATTATTTTGACTTATCTTTAAAAAGAGTACTCTCTTGAATTTTATTAGAAAAGTTATTTACAATAAAACCCCGTTAATCTTAATTCCACAGTGTTGTATGCAAAATTTTCTCCTACAAACAAGAATGCCCGATAGGTATAAGTAGAATATTGTATTTCACTAAGATACTAAATTTGGGGGAATTATATCTATCTTAGTTATTACGTAATGTATGCTCGGTATGCCACATTAACTAGATTTGTGCGCCCTCTAAATGATTTGAGGAAAAAATATCTATAATTTTCATCTAGAAGTTATACAATCGATGAGTGAATAATTTATTACTCTTAAAACTAACACAAAGATTTAATGGAACCAATATACCAATCATTACAAGATTACATTAAATCGGGGGAATATTTCGCTGATGCCAAGGAATGGTATAAACATAAATACATTCATCCTTTTTCTCAGAGATCTTTCATATTAATTCTTAGTGTAGTAATTTGCGCTCTTTTTATAGGGGTAGTTATAAATATCCAGTCTTTGTTTCCTTCTGTAATACAAGTAAAATACTCTATTAACGCTGATACTTCAGCTAACAAAGCGGCACAAATAACTAGAGCCAATCAAATAGAGAATAATCCTCTCGCGTCAATTACTGACATTCTGATCAGAAACTATATCTCAAAGAGGGAAAGTTATGACTATGACGCGCTAAAAAAACAATTTGTTTACGTAAAAAATAATTCAACCCGTATAGTTTTTCGTAGATTTTATAATTATATGAATATTGACAATCCATCTTCTCCAATAATGCGTTATCAAAAAAGCGCAAAGAGAAAAATCAATATCATTTCAGCGCGATACCCTAGCCTAACTAAAGCCATAATCGAATTTAATTCCATAGCTGAAAATGTGGCTAATGAAATTATCGAAGATACAATCTGGCAAGCCACGATTGATTTCGAAGTAGATGACATTAATACAAAATTACCATCGGGAGCACGATTTAACTTCACAATAATAGATTATCAGCTAAAACTATTAAAGGATAAAAAAATAAATAAGTCATGAAAAAATTAATTATACCAACTGCAATATTAAATGGGACAACTAAATTTCATGGTGTAAACTCGCCTCGTTCACACTTGGTATTGGAACAAACGCAAGATCCCAAAAATGGCATTAGATCCCTTTCGAAACTTACTACTGTGCGGCAAGCGCAAGGGGTACATGGAGTACAAAATCACAGAACACCTAATGTAGATGAGGATTCGAACGCAGGAATAATGCCGCAATTGTCCACAAGGATAGAATTTCAAAAGCGGTCTATTGTCAGTAATACCTCAAGTATTATCTCAAATGGGCTTAATATCTCGTTAATTTTGAATTTTAATATTATAATATTCTTAGCTATATTTTTTACAACCTCTACTGCTTTTGCAATAAGGGAATCGAGGCCCACTCCAGTTGATAGCAGAATTAGAGTTATGGTGTATAACCCTGATGACGTATTTAAATTCACTGGATACTATGGCTATCAAGCTAGTATTGAACTTGCTAGTAACGAGGAAGTAATAAGTATTTCCATGGGAGATACTACTTCATGGCAAATAGTTCCAGCTGGCCACAGAATATTTATCAAACCCATGGAACCAGACGCAACCACTAACCTTACTTTAATCACCAACAAACGAACCTATTTTTTCGAACTATATGCTGAAGAAACAACAGATATTCGTGATCCAGGCATGGTATTTAATGTTAAATTTATATATCCAGATGAAGAAGATGAAGATCATATTCGTACTTTTTCTAAAAGTGATAGCAAAGGACCAGACCTTAAGCATCCAGAGAATTTTAATTTTTATTATTCTATAAGCGGTAATGAAGAAATTGCACCAATTAAGATATTTGATGATGGTGAATTCACATACCTACAATTTAGAGATAAGAATAACGAGATTCCAGCAATATTTGCTGTAGACGAAGATCTTATGGAATCAATGGTCAATTTTCGTTTAGACCCTAATAACAGCAACTTAGTGGTCGTAGAACAGGTATTTAGGAAGCTTACTTTAAGAGCTGGCAAGAAAATTGTTTGCGTGTTTAATGAAACTTACAAACCTTATTAAGTAAGAAATAGATAAATTCCATACCGTGTTAACTAACCTGAACTATGGATAAGAGATCAGTGGTTTGTTAGGCAACATATTTGTCATATTGTAAATTCATCAGAGCAAACACCATTCATCCTGTGCTGTAAGTCATCCTGAATTTATTAGCCTTCGCATTCCTTAGGCTAAGATCTCATGAAACAGAAAGGTCCAAGGATCAAACTGACTGGTGGTGATCATGCTGAATCAAGCTCAGCACGACGCTGCCGTATGGTAAGCACATTATATAAAACTATATTCTTATTCATAGTTCGGTTAACCATTCTTCGTTATCAGTCTACTAGTCTACTAAGTTATGTGTCCTTGATACTATTTTATTGGTAGAGTGAAATAAAAGCTCGACCCTGAATAATTGTCACTCTCAGCCCAGATCTTCCCATCATGGAGCTTGATAATTTTTTCAATCAAAGTCAAACCAATACCCCGACCACCAGCTGGCGTTTTAGTTTTAGAACTTACTGTGAATGTGTTAAATATAGTAACTAACTCATCTTGCGGAATACCAATTCCTTGATCAGTAATTTCAAATCGGATATTATTATCTGAGATTTTACTTAAATTTATGGTAATAGGTTTGCCCTTGCCGTAAATTGCCGCATTGCTAATTAAATTATCAATGGCTTGTGCCATATAATACTTATCACAAGACACTAATATACCATCTGAGATGTTAAGATTGAATTCTGTTGGAGTTTCGTCTGAGAATATTTTCTTATAAAGTATCGTGCGTTCTCTAACTAATTTGCTCAAATTAATTGGCTTTTTATTAAGCTCGTAAGTAAGCGAAGATAGTTTTGATAAATCAGTAATACCATGAACATAGGTTTTTAAGCGATCGCCACTATTGATTATGTCTTTAATAACACCCTTAATTTTATTCGCCTCTAGATTGTCATAATATGAATATAACACATCACATAGGCTTAAAACTACAGTTAGTGGGGTATTAGTTTCGTGAGGTAGATTACGAATAAACTCATTTTTCATGTCTTTATTCTTCAGCATCTCAATTTTCATTAGCCGAATTCGTTCTTGCAAATAAAGCTCCTTCTCCTTTAAAATACCCTCCTTAGCCTCTTTATTCTGAAATTCACGCTCGATAATAGTCATTTTCTCGATAATACTATCACATAGGCGCCAAGATTCTTTGTTTGCGACATCAAGCTCTTCAGCTTTTCCTTCCCAATGAGCAGCTTTCTCTTCCGTAGCTTTTAGGTGTTCTTGTTGGGGCTTAAAAAAGGCTATAAGAACTCCCCCTACTAGCAACAATAAATAAGTTACTTTAAACTGCAAAGTACCAAAGTTAGTATCAAAATTTTCAATACCAGTATACCACTTAAAAAAGTATATACTTGATACTATTCCACTAACTATTAAAAATAAAGCTACATGCCAACGAACAAGCATAGCAAGAACCACCATACTAAGCAAAAATATCATTAGCTGAAATTGACCAAAATTGCTTATAATTACTTGCAAACCACCAACAAAGGCTAAGATATAAAACAATCCAATAATCCAGAATACTGCAATAAACTTATCGCTTCTAAACGTTGGAGGCCAGATTGGGTAAGTTAAAAAGGCAGAAGACGACAATAATACCGAATGATATATAAATTCTATAATTTTACTATATTGTTGGCGAATTTCTATAGGTAAGGAGTACATAGTAGAAAAAACCGCAATAATACAAAATATTCCAAAAATAGAATAAGCTGATTCATTACTAGGGGTATTGTTTTGACAAAAAGTTAATAAATCAAAAGTTTTGATCTTGTTTATATAATATTCCCATCGTTTACGACGTTCTTTTTTTACTATTTCAAATGTTCCTCCATCCTTTATTCCTACCCAGCCTCCTGGCTCTTTAAATAAATAGTGACTACCAATTAAAAACACTAAATTTGCTAGCATACCAGGAATTACACTATCTACTCCCGTACTTTCCATCCACAATATTCTCCAGGTAACCACAGCGCATAAGCCAGCTATTATACCAATTAGCACTGCCTTTGCTGTACTACGAAATCCCAATATTGCCAAAAGAAAGGGAACCGTAACTACTGGTAAATAGAAATTGCTCACCAACAAAAATATACTAAGCAGACCTTTCATATAAAAAGCTAAAATGAAAGCTAGAACGCCTATAATCGTTGAGCAAATATAGGAAAAATATAAATTATATTTTTCTGTTATATCATAACCAAAAGATTTTTTTATATCATATGACAACGTTACTGTAGCTGCATTTAAATATGAATCAGCTGTCGACATTGCCATAGCTATAATACCAATTGCAATAAGCCCTTTAAACCCAACTATATATGTGTAGTTATCTATTATGTACGATAATAATTGGGTTGGTTCTAAATTGGGATTGTTAGTTATTAATAAAATACCAATCCAAAAAAATAATATGGAAATCGCAAGCCTGACCATAGTTGCTATAAAAAAAGAACTAGCTACTTGAGTAGTATCCTTTGCCATTGATACTCGTTGAAAAATAGCGGGGTTAAATGATGGTATAATAAAGTAAAATGCTAAGCCTATTGAGCCCCAAAACTTATAGTTGCTAGTGTCTATTAGCTGCGTGTAATCAAATAATTCATGTTGTGAAATTGTACTAAATACAACCGATGGATCATTAAAATTACCCCAAATAATCAAAGCAATAATCGGTATTACTGTGCCAAAGGTAAAAAACTGAATTACATCAGTAAATGTGACAGCTTTTATTCCACCAAATGTTGAATAAATTATAAGTACAAGACTACTCGCGACAGTAGCATAAAAGCTAGATAAACCAAAAAACAATTGCAATATTGTTGCGGCAACTTTAAATTGCGCTGCCAACTTACCAATACAATTGAACACGCTAGAGATAGAAGTAATAAATCTAACTTTTTGACCGTATAAATTACCCATTGCATCAGCTATGGATAATGTTCCTAGAAATTCCCCCATTCTAGGAGCAAGGAAATAACAAATTATCAAGCAGCTAAATATATCTCCTAACATCCCAGGTACCATATAAAACAGCCCCCCTTTATATACCTCTGAAATGTCTGTTAAAAATGCACTTCCACTAATCCACGTTGCTATTAATGTCGCCGAAATAGTTAGAGTAGAAAAATTTCTATCCCCTATAGCATATTGCTTAATAGTTTTTACGCCTCTGCTAGAAAATATGCCAATTACAAGCGTAACAATTAAAAATACTGTAAAGATTAAAGCATCTATACCAAAATTCATAAATTAATCAATCATGAGTTACTAAACATTATTATTACACATATATAAAACATTTATTTAAAAGTTGCAATATTATATATTTAGACCCTAGATTTAACTTGTTATAAATTAACCTGAATTATGGATAAGATAAATATTTATTTCAACCTCCAATTGGTCGTTTGCCATATTTGAGGCTTGAATTCAATATGCTTTAATAAATAATTATCCCAAGAAATGTAAATTACTTATTCTTTCTATATACATTGCTTTAACTAGTGATGCATCTGTGATACCATTTATGCTTGTTAGAACTACTTTGCCATGACCAAAATCAAAATCATTTTTAAAATCATAAACAGCTCCAATCACAGTAAGTACGCCAGAATTAATCCTTGATTTATATTTTTTTATCGCTTTTTGCACCTGGTAATTTATATTCTCTATTATTGCATCCTCAAGGCAAGTTGCAGTAATTTTTATGGTACTAAGTTCTTTATTTATAAACTCTGATTCGGTTTTTGTACCATTTAATGCAGCCGTTACCGCCCCACAATCTGAATGACCAATAATAAGTAAAAAAGGCGTATTAAGGATTTCAATGCCAAAATCAACTGATCCTTCACAAGTAGAAAGTTGGTTACCTATGTTTCTTATAGCAAATACACCATTCTGAGGTGTTTTATCGAATGACTCCATTTGGACTCGCGAATCAGAGCATTTTAAAATTGTTAGATTGGGAGTCTGGCTATCATGAAATTTAGCAAAAAATTTATCGTCATGGATTGATGAAAACTCTGCATTAGTATCAAACAATTCTTTTAAAAATAGCAATAATCTGGGGTTATCCGGTAGATTCATAGACTAACCTCTTGTAACGAAAATATATATTTATAGCTCTTTTATATATAGTAAATTCAAGGGTATTTGGTACACGACACGATAGAGCGAAACCTAATATATTAAGGTGAACGATGATGAACAAAGCATCAAATACCAATAAACTTATTATAGCCTGTTGTATAAAGGAGTTAAGGCTAAATAGCAAATAAAATCCAACTAAATTGCCTTCGCCTTACTAAACACAGCAAAATAATTCACATCTATATCATCACAAAGTATCCACTCTTGTTGTAAAATTGAAAAAACAAGGCCTTTTAATTCTTCAATTCTCAAATCAGTAGTTTGAGACATTTGAACCAACTCTGATGGTTTTATAAACTTAGAATAATTATGAGTGTTGACTGGAACCCAACGAAGCACATATTCGGCCCCTACAATTGCCAGTAAATAAGATTTTGCTGTTCTATTAATAGTTGAAACAATAAGAAGCCCCCCCGGTGCCAGTAACTTAGATAAATTTGCTATAAAATCACTTGGGTTAGCAACGTGTTCTAGTACTTCAAGACATAAGATTATATCGTATTTGTTATCAGAATTAACATGTAGCTCTATTGTTGTATTAAGATAATTTATATTTAATTTATGCTCTTTTGCATAAATTTCTGCAGCTTTAACATTATGTTCATTAGCGTCTAGTCCGTTAACTTTAGCCCCAAGATGGTACATTGGCACAGAAATCAGCCCTCCACCAGATCCAACATCAAGCAATCTAAAGTCATTTAGCAATTGTTTTTTAGCAGTCGATATGTTGAAATATTGCTTTATTTTTGAAGTAATATAATCGATACGAACGGGATTAATTTGGTGTAAAGTTTTAAACTCCCCCTCGTTATCCCACCATTCTGAATATGTTTTATTAAATTTATTCAGTTCTTCTTTATCAATAGAGGATTTTTCAGTCATTATTTAGAATCTCACAGTTAATAAAGGGATATTAATCTAAAAACTTATATATGTAAATTTTTACCCTTCAAAATGTATCAGCAAAATGATATAGTCAGGCAATTTAGAAAACTCTTGAATTTATGGGCATCATTGTACAGAAATTTGGTGGCACCTCTGTCGCTGATCTCACAAGAATTAAAAATGTTGCAAAACTTGTTAAAGCTGAACTTGAGTCAGGTAACCAAGTTGTTGCCGTAGTTTCAGCGATGGCAGGAGCAACAAATTCTTTAATTACTCAATGCGCAGAATTATCCAAACTTGATAGGATAACTTCCTTACAAGAATATGACGCTGCAATTGCAAGCGGAGAGATTGTGACTTCAGCTTTACTTGCGCTACAGCTACAATCAATAGGTATCAAAGCCAGATCTCTGCAAGGTTGGCAAGTCCCGATCGAAACAACCAAAGCGCACGGTAATGCACAAATAGTAAATATAAATCCCCATAAACTAAATGAATTGCTTAGCCAAGGAATAACACCAATAATTACAGGGTTTCAGGGGGTGTCTATTGACGGAGATATAACAACCCTTGGCAAAGGAGGATCAGACACCACCGCCGCAATCATTGCCGCTTCACTAAATGCCGAAAGCTGCGATATATATACTGATGTTGATGGTATTTATACAGCTGACCCTCGAGTGGTTCATAACGCAAAGAAAATTGACATTATTAATATAGAAGAGCTATATGCTTTATGCAACGCTGGAGCAAAGGTTCTCCATCCCAGAGCCGCTTTAGCTGCAAAACGTTATGGCTTTAAATTAAGAATTCTATCCTCTTTTACTAACCTCGATGGAACAACTACTAAGAGCGAGATAAATAACATGGAAAACCGACAAATCACTGCCATAACTTCTAATAAAAATTTGTTAAAAATCGAAATAGAGCATAAAGCACCGAATTTTGTTCATATTTTTGAAGAATTTACTAAAGAATTAGTGCAGATTGAACAAATTTTTAATTTTGGAAAAGATAGTTCAATTATTATAGCTAATTTGATTGATAAGAATAAATGTGAAAAGCTACTTGATAACTTAAAAAACAATTTACTACTTACAAAATACTCTACCGAAGCAAACATTTCTTCGGTAACTATTGTTGGTTATGGTATAAAGAATGATAATGGACTTGTATGGAAAATTATTGAACTTTTAAACAACAATAATGTCAGTATACTATCAACTGACCTTTCTGATATCAAAATGTCCTTCATAGTAAATGATCGTGATAACGAAAAGGTAATTAAGTTACTACATGAATATTGTTTCTAGCACCTTCTCTAACGCGTTAAAAAAAATTGGTCTGAAATATTGGATCAACAACCCAATACTTGGTATTGTTTCAGCGATCTCTGCGTGCGCTACAGTGCTTTTTATTGTTGAAATTATTAATCCAACAGGCCATTCCCTAATTTACTTCCAAACTACTTTTTGGCTTTGGATGACCGTTTTGTTCTCAACTTTTGCAGACAGCTATGCTGAATCAAAAATCGAACATCCCCACAACAGCAAAGGCTACTACGAAGCAAGTGTATTGATAAAAAAACTTGCCAACGATCATGATATAAGTAACTTTTCATTCGTATCCAAAGAAAAAATTAAGTCAGGTAACTTTATTCTCTTGGCAAAAGGCGACATAGTACCATTTGATGGAATTATCGTTAAAGGAGCATGTTATGTTAATGAATCCGATTTAACCGGTATCTTGGGCTTTAATTTGAAAAATTCAGATGAAAATAATGTTTTAACAGCTGGAAGCATTATAGAAAGCACCGATCAAATAATAATGAAAGTTAGTTTTTCTAAACAACACTCTTTCTACGCAAGAGCAACCCAATTGATTAAGGATATTAATAGACAATCATTACCCTCAGAGTTAGCTTTGCAAAGAATTATCTTTGGGTTCTCCGTATTATTCTTAAGCGTTATATTTACTGTTTGGGTTATCGCAAAATATTCTGGATTTAATATACCCTTGATCTATATGCTCGACCTAATTGTACTCTTGCTACCTACTACCATTTCTGGACTACAACATGCAATTATTACTTTCGGCACTTCAAAACTTCAAACAAAAGGTATCTTTATCCGTGATAATGTTGCCTTAGATACCGTAGTAGATGTTAATATTGTTTTATTCGACAAAACAGGAACCATTACAGTTGGCAAGAGAGAAATGACAGATTTTATAAATATTTCTGAAATAGACAATACTAATTTCATAGAATTTTTATACTTATCGTCATTTTCCGATATTACCCATGAAGGTAACAGTATTAGAAGATTTGCAGAAAATGATGATAACTATAAAGAAATAATTATTGATGAGACACAATACAAGCACCTTCCCTTTTCCTCATCAGAACCCATAAGTGGATGTAATTATAATGGTATTGAGATTCGTAAAGGCAGCATAAGGTCTATTGCACATTATCTTAATAAGACTATTGCAGAGCTACCTGAAAATATTTTACTGTTAACAAAACAAATAGCTATAACGCATGGTACACCATTATTACTTACTGTTGATAAAAGAATTATAGGAATAATTCACTTAAGGGATCGTTTTCGTAAAGGTATAATGAAACAAATAGAGAAATTTCATGCCGGCAACATACGTACTATACTAATTACTGGAGATAATTCAATCACAGCAAAATATGTTGCACAAAAAGTTGGAATAGAAGAATTACATTCTGAAGCGACGCCAGAGAAAAAACTAGAATTAGTTAGAACACTCCAACAACAAGGTTATGTAGTTGCTATGTGTGGTGATGGACTTAATGATGCCCTTGCCCTTGCTCAAGCTGATATCGGATTTACTTTTGAAGAAGAGATTTATGAAAATACAATGATAACTGGCAATGTTATTTCAAAGAAACATGACCTCTCTAATCTTTTAGAATTAAAAAACATTTGTAAGAAAATGACTGTAAAGCGTGGTTTGCTAACCGTGTTTTCACTTACTTCTGATATAGTAAAGTATTTTGTAATAGTACCAGCTTTATTCACCACAGCTTTTCCACCCCTTAACATTCTTAATTTCATGAAATTTCAGTCTCTGGATAGCGTCATTCTCGCTTCGGTTATGTTTAATGCATTAATCATTCCGGCTTTAATGTTATTTATTTTTAGAGACTTTCATAAGCAGAAAAGCAGGTATTCATTGTGGAAAGGAATATTTCTCTATGGAGTTGGTGGTATAATTTCTCCTTTTATTTTTATAAAATTAATAGAGATTCTCATTTATAATCTTGGACTTGTATGATTAGAAAATTTCTATTCTGTATTATTTTATATTTAATTAGCCTAGCCCTAATAGCCCTTTACAGTGTTTCTACCTATATAATAGGACATAAATTTTGGCCTGAGAATAGTTCTGGTAGCCTTATTTATGATAGTAATAATAACGTTCGGGGCTCTTTCCTTATAGGTCAAAAAATAAACTCTACTAAATATTTTAAAGGCAGGACCGTTACAAAAATCAACACTAGTTGCGATGTCGCACTATACAGCGATGAATTAAAGAGGTTCTTATTAGAAAAATACAATGAGTCTGATAAGTATGATATAGCTTTCATTACCCCTTCTTCAAGTTTATTAGACCCTTATATTACCACAAGAGACGCATTAAGACAGGCACCAGCAATTGCTTTTGAGCGTAATATTAGTCTAGAAGAAATCACTTCGACAATTCAAAATTTATCCCTAAAAAAATCTGACCCATTTTTTGAGCTTGAAATTGTCAACACAACTCACCTCAATGCATTACTAGATAAATTGAAATAATCTAACTTAAATTACCTAAGATAAGATACTTCACAAAAATGCTTTATATAAACTTTTTATTGCGATGAGACTATAAGCTGCGTACGAGAAAAATTGTCCTATATTAAATTCATGATCACTAATCTACGCACTACACTTCCCTAAACTACAACACTTATTCCCGTACCCCAATGCAACCATTTTAGTTATAATTTAAATTTATAAAATATATACACGTTCTCTAGACACGTCCTCTTGATAAATATTCTTATAACTATTTAAACTTAATTTTATTTTAATTAGTAATTGTTTATAAGTTTCAGCTAAAATTGAATCTAATTCTTCGGTTAAAAAATCATTATATATTTCGACGTCTGTGTTTTTACACAAACTACTATTTATTGCCTCTTCATCATAAAGCAAGTCACCTAAATCATCGCCCATTTGACCAAACGCTCTAAATACTAAATTTTCAACTTGATTTTGTTTTTTAACTTGATTTTGTTTTGTTGTCATAATTAATAACCTCCTAAAAATAATTGTTTTCTTCACTTAATCTTATTGTGTATAAACTGTTCAGTAATTACTATATAAGAAAACCCCCTAGGTTAAACACTAGGGTATTTTCCACTAGTATTTAGCAGCATTAATTATTTATATAAACCTAACAAATTAACAATTAATCCGGTGTTAATGAACAATATAGAAAACGATAAATTACATACTATTTCAAATATACGTTTTACCTGCAGAGAAATAGATATATTGGCTTGTTTGTTGCACAATAGGAAAGAGAAAAAAATTGCAGAAATTTTATCTATCTCCCCTAGGACTGTCGAAACCCATATTGCAAATATTAAAATGAAGCTCTCTGGGTGTTCGAAAGAACAGATTATAGATTTCCTTGAGATATCCGATAGAATCACTGACCTGAAAAATACTTATAGTAAACTATTAATACAAAAATTATTCCAACAAACGCTTAAAGATATTAGACATTTAATTAAATTTAAAAAATATAATTGCTGCGTTATTAATCAAACTCAAGATAAAAATCACCAGTTATTAATTGAAAAGAATTTAAAGGATGCTGGGGTTGTAATTAGCGAAGCTAATAATAGTAGCCTTGATATATATATTCAGGATGAAGAACTTATTTTTCACCCTAACTTATCTAAAAAAACGATCTACATTTCCTTTAAAATAGAAGATCAAGCTAAAAAACACCCGACTCAAGAATATATCAACTTTGTTAATGAAGCAGATTACGAATTAAATATATTAAATATATTATTAAAAATAACAGGTGAATCAAAGATTCATCAAATAATAGACAACTTTACGCGGGAATCACAAAATATTAATGACGGTTTTTTTAGTTCTAATAATTATGACAAAAATCCTATTGATAAACCATTACATACAAAACAAAAGCTAATGTTTATAGGGGGCATGACTCTGATATTAAGTATCATAATCATGGCATTAATTTATACGGTAAGTAATAAAAAACCCAGTATAACTAGAATAACTAGCAGCGACGAAGTTACACTACAAGATGATTTTTATTTAGAACGTACTTCTATCCTACGTAAAATGGATAATTTACTTAGTACGCCTGATTCAATTAATACTGTAGCACTTGTTGGTATAAATGGGTCAGGCAAGACTACCTTAGCACAACAATATGCTAATAGCCAAGATAGTTCGATAGTATGGAAAATTAATGCGGAAACACCTGAAAACACAGTTATTTCCTTAGAATGTCTGGCTTATGCACTTTGTAATAACGAGACAGATAAAGCAGATTTTTATGAAATACAGAAAATAACTAACCCGTTAAAAAAGGAATATATGCTCTTTTCTTTTTTAAAAAGCAAAGCTTTGAATTACAAAAATTGGATTTTAATTTATGATAATGTTACGAATTTTAGCGATATACAAAAATATTTACCATATACTGTCAAGGCATGGGGCCCAGGCAAAGTAATTATTACCACTACAAATAGCAATATTGCGAATAGTAATTATTTTTCTCATGATAACGTAGTTCATATTTCCCAATTAAATAACTCAGAATCATTAGAGCTATTTAATACTATTCTAGGAATAAATAAAGCTAATAGCACAAAAGACCAGCAGAATACAATCAAGTTTTTAAAAAGTATTCCGCCGTTCCCCCTTGATATTAAACAAGCTGCATATTACATAAAAAATACTGGAATCGAGTATGACACGTACCTAAAATATATTAAAAGCAAGGATCAAAGCTTTAATAATGCTCAAGAATCTATATTGGGCACTTTCACTAATTATACAAAAACTAGACATCACATAATAGGATTATCTTTAAAAAGCATAATTGATTCACATAAGGGTTCAAATGAATTATTGCTATTATGCAGTTTAGTAAATTCAAAAAATATTCCTAAATCTCTTCTTATTGCCCATAAGGGTGATATCGCGGCAGATAATTTCATAAGTGAAATGAGAAAATTTTCTTTAATAAACGAAGCTGAAGATAATGAGTACACAGAAAGCGTATTTTCTATTCACGACTCTATTCAATCTATTATTTTTGATTATTTATATAAAACTGTGCCAACCGAATATTACGATGATATAGTCCCTTCGTTAGAAAACTTTATGGAAAGAAGAGTGATTCTACACAATAAGAACATAAAAGAAATACAGGAACTATCAAACCATCTTGAATCATTATTAGAACATGAGCATCTTTTTTCTGCAGAATCATTATTTAATATTCGTAACATATTAGGGAATTATTATTACGAAACATTTGGTGATATTTCAAAAGCTAAGAGCCTTTTAGAACATGCCCGTATGGTCGCTTTGCAACAAGACAAATCTGCGAGAATAAATTTAGCTAAAAACTCACTGTATTTGGGTAATATTCATAGTGAGCTTGGGCATTATCAAGAAGCAGAAAAACTATTACAAGAAGCAATGCTATTTTTTGATAATCACTGTAGCGAATGCCAGAATGACTACAAAGCTTGGGCATTGGTTTGTAACGGTGTTAATTATACTAGAATGGGCCAATTCAAAAAAGCTGAAACACTACTATTAAAATCTTTAGAACTGCATAAAAAGCTTTATGGGCCCGAGCATATTCTTACTTTGTTAGTTTTAACTGCACTAGAAAAAAATAAGCATTCTCCAAGTTAATCTGAACTATGAATAAGGTGTAGTAGAGTTAGCCTTAACTATAGATATAAGAGATTGGTATGTTTAGGCAACTTATTTGTCATATTGTAAAGCCATCAAGAGAGACCACCAGTCATCCAGGACTATAAGTCATCTTGAATTTATTGGGCTTCGCATGCCTGGCCCAGGATCTCAGGGACAAAAGAAGCCAGGATCAAAGCCGAGGATGATTGGTGGCGATCATCCTGAAGTCCAGCATGACGCTGCGTATGGTAAGCAGCTTTAAACAAAACTATATTCTTATCCGCAGCTCCGGTTAATTAATCACAATTTTTGGATGTTTGCAAAAGTACTAAATCAACTATTTACTAGTAATTGAGTACATTAGTTTTCCAATCAAGTCTTCAATGTTCAGAGATGATTGGGTAAATTTTATCTTACCACCATCTGCAAAATTATCATCGGATGCACCAGGATTTATCCTAATATATTTTCCACCCAAAAGACCACTGGTAGAAACAATTGCACTAGAATCTTTAGGAATATTAACTCCTTCATTAATGCTTAGATTCAAGATGGCGTAATATGTGTTATCTTCAAGACTAAGGCTATTAACAGAACCAATCTTAATGCCAGCAAGCTTTACATCCGCGCCCTTAGCAATTCCATCAATATTTTGGAAATTAGCAGTTAACGTATAACCATTATTCGTTTTAGAAAAATCGCTTACATTGTAAGCAAATCCAAGAAAACTAAATGCCACAATCAGTACAAACAACCCCACTAAAGTTTCAATAATTCCCTGTTTCATTTTCTTGCACCTTTAACTATTAATTACTCTGGATTCCAACTGGAATAAGTCTTTACTTTTGTATATTTTGACTTGACTGGATCATATGCATGCTTAGTACCAGTTACATTTGGTACATGCTCTATTTGCCATTCATATCCTTTAGTTTTATTTTTATCCGGGATCTCATCACTTAAATAATGAAGCCATGAGTGCCACATTGGAGGCACTTTTGACCCATCATCAATGCCTTTATACACCACATATCTCTTATTACGCTTTAGATAATTCTTGTCACTACCTATGTAGTAGAAATTACCAAATTGGTCTGTCCCTACCTTCCGACAAAATAATTTGACCCAAAGTTTGTTAATTTGAAGCATCTTTAAGCATTCTCTTTGCAGTTTCTTTACCAACAACGGCTAGTTTATCAGCTATATTATTACCTTCATTATTAGCATGGCCTTTTACCCAACACCAAATAATATCGTGTTTCTTCATTTCATGCTGCAAATTTTGCCATAAATCAATGTTAGTCACTGGCTTATTGTCACTTTTTCGCCAATTATTTTTCTGCCAATTGTGTATCCATTCAGTTGCACCTTTTTGGAGATATATACTGTCGGTGTAAACCTTGACTCTACAAGGTTTCTTCAAGTGTTGTAGAGCATAAATGGCAGCTGAAATTTCCATTTGATTATTTGTAGTTTCAAGCTGATAACCAAAAATTTCTTTTTTTGTGTCGTTAAAGATTAACAACGCCCCCCACCCACCAGGCCCAGGATTTTTGGAACATGCGCCATCAGTATAAATTTCAACAAAAGGCATAGTACTCTTTCCACTTTCAAGTGATATAGTCGTATTTTTTATACCACTACTATGCTTACCTATAAGCGCAGTCTGCGTATCTTCATCTTTAAATTCAAGCATCTGATTTAAAACTGAAAACGGCATAGTATCAATAGACATATAAAACACTAAATCCTACTTACTTTTTTTACGAAACTTATCAATCGCAATAACTTCACCTGCTTTTTGCAACTTATCATTTGGAAAGCTTTTTTCTTTTGCAGATAATTTTGGTTTGATTCGCTTAATTTCTGTTTCATTATCTGAATCCGATTCAAATGTCTCAATTTCGAAATCAATATCTTCTTTATTTCTATTAAATTGCAAACTAAAGTTAGCTATAGGATCAATGAAACTTGTAAGAGCCGAAAAAGGAACCACAATAGTTTCTGGCAGCCCACCAAAGGCAATATTAACTGAGAATCTATCTTCCAGAACCCTTAAGTCTTTATACTGATATTGCAGCACAATGGTTATTTCTTTGGGATATCTCTGTCTAATGTTTCTCGATAACACCACCTCAGTATCGTCAGTCTTAAACGAAATATAAAAACTTTGTTCGCCAATTAATCCAGTTTCACAGGTATTATGCAGCACCTTCCTAACAATGCTAAGCATTGCTTCGTCTATTAATAATTGATAGTCAATTGACATATAATCTTATCACAAAAATAGTGGAGCTTTTCTGTTGCCAGGTAAGCCCCGAACCCCGTGGCTAGCTACAATTAAGCAGCAGCCGCAAGACGATTGTTATCGTTTGCATTTACTTTTTTTGATCCATTATTCAGCGGAATCATACTGGGTAAAAATTATTTCTTTATTAAGCACGTCGATCCTATTTCGCTCCCATAATACTTAAATGGTGGAAGCGCCGGGTACCGCCCCCGGGTCCGCAACCTCTATTCCAAACAACGTTTATCACCATAGCTACCTAAGTAGCAATTTCATTATAGGCTATATTCAGTAACGTTGTAAATAGAGGATAAGTTAATTATCGCATAATTTAGGGGAAAAAGTTTTTTCCTCATGTTGCTTAAGTTTTGGATGGACAAACATATTTTTTTTGATTATAAATTGCACTCACAAAAGGATCAGCAAAACTTATAATTTGCCTTATTAGTAGATTTCATTGATCTGGCCAGGTAGCTCAGTCGGTAGAGCAAAGGACTGAAAATCCTTGTGTCGGCGGTTCAATCCCGTCCCTGGCCACCATTCTTTCAAAAATAATTGATATGAATAAACTTTCTGTAAGTATTTAGTATTTTAGATTTATAGTTAACATGCTAAGTTATAACCTCACTATTTAAACTCCAGTTAACTTAATAGTTATATCCAAATATCTATGTCAAAAATTTATTAAAAAACGCCATTGTTTATCTATTGCTTTTTTTATACCTATTCGTGCAGTACTTGTATAAGTTGCAGAATTTATTATACCTTCAGTAAGATAAAAGTTATTATCAGTCACCAGATTAATGCCATTATGCTCTCTTGTTATTCCTAAATATTTACATATTTTTCCTGGTCCATTCAAATGAATATCGGGCAACTTTAAACCACGTATAAGCACAGCACTAGGAGAATTTTTTTCTTCAGTAACGATATTCAAACAATGATACATACCATAAATAAAATAAATATAACTATATCCAGGAGGACCAAACATTATTGAAGATCTAGGTGTCCAGCTAAAAGCATGAGAAGCTTCATCGTCAGCACCACGATAAGCCTCTGTTTCGGTTATAATACCTTTTACTTTTCCAAAAACCATGGTTTTTCCCAAAAGGTTTTTTGCAACCTCGACTACATGCCTATTATAAAAGCTATTATCTAATCTTAACATAATAATTAGTTTTACAAGTTTTAAGAAAAGCCAAAATTATATCCAATATCTCCCTAAGACATAAACCAATTACGGCATATTTTTTAACAAAAATAGCTGGATCATATATCAGGTGATTTTTATGAAAATGGAATTATTTATTCAGATCTTCTTGAACATTTTTAGACATACGATAATAGATCGTATTATATTCTTCGTCTTTACCAGCATGCTTTCTTTTTCTTACTGAAAGACTACCAAAACCTCTTATCTCTACTCTATTACCAGCTGTAAGTTCACCCTTAATGTGATCCAAAATACAATCAACTGCAAAGCTAGCATCCACCTCGCTAAGATAGCTAAGCTTTCTTGCAATATTTTGCTCTAAGTCCTTTTTTGTTGCCATTATTATATAGTTTACTAATTTATTTTTTGTCTCTTAATATTCTTCCCTGCTCTCTTTTCCAATCATCTTCTTTAATTGACTGCCTCTTATCGTATTGCTTTTTACCTCTTGCTAAACCAAGTTCAACCTTAACTTTGTTTTTATGGTTAAAATAAAGCGACAACGCTATTAGAGTGTAACCCTTTAATTTGATTTTACCTATTATTTTTTGTATTTCTTTCTTACGAAGCAATAATTTTCTTGGCCTCAGAGGCGCGTGATTGAAACGATTTGCTTTTTCGTATTCTGCAATATGACAATTATATAAATATAGTTCACCCGAGCCTTCCGCTGCATGAGAATCAGCCAGAGATACCTTTCCTTCTCTGATAGATTTTAGCTCACTTCCAGTAAGCATAATACCAGCTTCTATGTTTTCTTCTATTGAGTAATCAAACGAAGCTCTCCTATTTTTGGCTACTACTTTCTTATATGAATTATCAGACATCTTTCTCTAAACCGATAACATCTAACATAAGCTCATTAATTTTTTTTCTTGTGTCTTCTCTGGCTTTTGTAAGTGGTAGCCTAATTTTATCACCACACAACTTCATGTCATGGGCAGCGCACTTTATACCGATAGGATTGCTTTCGGAGAAAATAGCGGTCATCAATGGCATTAATTGTTGTTGTAGTTCTCTTGCCTTAATAAGGTCACCAGAATTCCACAAGCTTTCAATTTTTTTGCAAAGCTTTGGGGAAATATTTGCTATAACTGATACACACCCTACTCCTCCATGAGCACTGTAAGCTAAGAATCTATTATCATCACCAGCTAGAAAAACAAAATTTGAACTTAATTGGGGCAAAAGTCTCAATGGCTTTTCAATATCACTGCTGCAGTCTTTCAATGCTACTATTTTATCAAGAGAAGCTAATTTTAAGATAGTACTGTCTGACATATCACAGCCAGTTCTACCAGGATGTAAATATATCATTATAGGCAATGTGCTTGCATTATTTATTGCTTTGAAGTGTTGATATAATCCTTCTTGTTCTGGTCTAATATAATGCGGAGCAGTACACATTAAGCCTTCTATATTCATATTCGAGAGGATAGATACCTTTTCACATACAGACGCGGTACTAACTCCAACTACGCCAGCGATTATAGGTATTCTTCCTTTTGAACAATCTATTACTGTTTTAATTAGCTCATAATATTCTTCATCAGAAAGGCTACTCCCCTCGCCAGTAGATCCAGCTATCACCAAGCCATTAATTCCGGAAGCTACTTGTCTTTCTACAAGAGATTCAAGCGCCCTAAAATCAATATTGTCATTTTCCTCTAGTGGAGTAATAAGCGCTGTTAAAAGTCCCTTGAATATCATAATGTTTTGCCTACTACTTTAGCATACTCTTGTTGTAGCATTGCTACTAATTTGTTATTAGGAAATTCAACCTTTCCATTATCATATGATATTGAGGAAACGCCCCTGACTTCAGCGGAAGTACCAGTTAAAAAACAAGAATCATATTGTGCAATATTTTCCAACAACAACCGCTCTTCAATAACTTTTATACCCATATTTCTAGCAATTTCCATAACAGTTTGGCGCGTTATTCCATCAAGGAAACGATCAGCTATCGGCGTAACAATCAAACCTTCTTTACCAAAAAAGATATTAGTTGTAGAGCTCTCGGCAATATCATCATATTGATCCAATATTAAAGCATCGTCGTAACCTGAATCTTGCGCAAGTTTCTGAGATACTGTCATCATCGCGTAATGGGCGGATGATTTACATTGAGGTGGCATTGAGTCCACTCCTACCTTACGCCATGGTGTAACATATAACCTCATACCACTTCTAAAGGTTGGGTTCGATTCCATAGCTAATACAAGTATATTACATTTTAAAATTGGGTTATACGCGCCCAGTGTTTCTGCACCTCGCCAGATAAGCGGCCGCACGTAGGCATCTTTTAGATTATTCAAGCGCAGCACTTCCTGAGTGGCTTGATTAATCTCGTTAGCCGAAAAATTTACTTTTAAATGCATCGATTCTGCTGAACGGAGTAATCTATTTGTATGCTCCATCAATTTAAAAATCTTACCATTGTAGGCACGCTCTCCTTCATACACAGCCCCGGCATAATGTAAACTGTGTGTAAGAACATGAACATAAGCTTCTTCCCAAGGCACAATTTCACCGTTTATCCAAATATAATCGGACATTTTATTTGATAATTTAAAATTCATAAATTCCTTCAAAATATTATAGTCAATTTCCTTAAATAAGATTATATTAATCCTAGTATAGCAAAACCCATGTATTCTACTAGTGCTTTAATTTCAAAAGTTTCGGCTCACTTAGCTTATGCCTACACGTGAGCACAGAGCACTAGTTTTGCATTGATGCAGAATATGTTGGAGAAAGCTACAACTGATCTAAACCCTGTTAGCAATTAGTACAAATGGATAAAAAACCACACATTCTAATAGTAGACGATGATAACAGAATACTAAAACTTTTGAAGAAATTTCTTACTCAAAATGATTTTTTAGTTTCCACAAGTGCGTCTGCAACCGAAGCATCAAAACTGCTATCAAACTTTATATACGACTTAATTATCCTAGATGTCATGATGCCAGAAATTACAGGAATCGATTTTGCCCAAAGAATAAGATCCAGCGGTATATTGATGCCCGTGGTAATGTTGACCGCTCTTTCTGAGCCAGAAGATAAAATTAGAGGGCTGGAGTCTGGAGCTAGTGACTATGTTACAAAACCCTTTGAACCAAGAGAATTGCTACTTAGAATTAATAACCTAATTAATTCTCATAAAAGATTCAAAAAGGAACAAGAAGTTATTAGATTTGGCAATAATACTTATAATCTAATAACTAAAGTATTAATACAAAATGGTACTGATATTAAGCTTAGCTCTGCTGAAGAAAAGCTCCTTGACACCTTAATCGAATCTGAAAATAAAGTGATTTCGAGAGAAGAATTATCTAGCAAACTCGGTGGGTTAAATCTAAGATCTGTAGACGTTCAGATCGTTAGACTCAGAAATAAGATTGAGCCAGATCCAAAAAATCCCAAATTCCTTAAAACCATAAGAAACAAAGGGTATGTTCTCTATACTTAATTCTATACATAAAAATTTATTCCCTAAAAGTTTGCTGACCCGGTTCATGCTAATTATCATTGTACCAGTATTAATCAGTCAACTTCTTGCAGTATATTTGTTTTATAAAAGGCACTGGTACAACGTTTCTCAAAATACAAGCTACCTAATAGCAACTGAAATCTCAGAACTTATTCGCAATCTTAATAGCAAAAAAATACCCAAACAGGGGAATTATCTGAACCTTGAATATTCTTCTGTTTCTTCAAAACTACCAGACCATCCTCAAGGAAAGTACGTAGAAGAGCTAGAGATTTTTAAAAAATTACTACAAGAAGAATTGGGACAAGAAGGAGTAATAGTTCTTGATCAAGGACGAAATGTCCATTTATATCTCCAGATTGGAGCACAGACCTTGTTGATTAAACTGCCTTATAAAGCTATTTTAAATCCCACAACCAGTATTTTTGTATTATGGATTATTTTTCTTACTATCCTACTACTTTCCATTTCACTGATTTTTTCAAAAAACCAAATAAAATCAATTATTGAACTTACCGATACGGCCGAAAGTTACGGTAGAGGAGAAAAAACTGATAAATACAAACCCTCTGGTGCCAAAGAGATTAGGCAAGCCGGTTTAGCTTTTTTAAAAATGAGAGATCGCATTGAACGCCAAACTGCAAAACGCACTCAGATGTTAGCTATGATATCTCATGACCTCAAAACCCCTCTAACACGTATGAAATTACAGGTAGAACTCATGAATGAGTCCGAAGAGAAAGAAGAGCTGCAATACGATATAGACAGCATGCAGCATATGATTGATTCATATTTAGATTTTGCACGTGGTGAAGGTGGAGAAGATTTTAAACCGATAAATCTTAATAACTGGATTTCGTCATATATCAAAACAAAATGGTCTGAAAACAATATCAGTCTAAATATCAGCCCTAATCAGGTTATTACCCTAATCAAACCCCACTCTTTTCAACGCGCAATTGCTAACCTTGTTGGTAACGCTTTCAAACATTCATCTAAAGTCAAAATTTCTCTATCTTCAAGCGAAGATGAAGCACTAATCATCATTGAAGATAATGGTAAGGGTATTAAGAAAGATGAACGAAAATCAGTGTTTAAACCATTTTATAGAGCTGACAAATCAAGATCCTTAGATAATTCAGCTGGTGTAGGACTAGGCCTAGCTATTACAAAAGAGATAATAAGTGGTCATTATGGCACAATCACACTTGGCGAAAGCAAGAGCCTCAAGGGTCTACTTGTACAAATTCAATTACCAATAAAAAAGTAACCTTATGAAACAAAACTTGAATCACTTAGCAATAATCATGGATGGTAATGCCAGGTGGGCAAAATTACATGAAAAATCTAAAGCTGACGGGCACAAGAAAGGAGCAGAAGTGGCCAAATCTCTCATGCCCCACCTATCAAGACTGGGAATAAAGTACCTTACTCTCTATACATTTTCATCTGAAAATTGGCAAAGACCAGCCGAAGAGGTTTCCATTCTAATTAATCTTTTAAGCCACTACGTATTGCACGAAACAAAAATCCTTACCAAATATGGAATTAAACTAAAAGTGATTGGTCATTTAGAAAAATTAGCTCCATCGCTTCAGCAAAAAATTAAAGCTGCTGTTGAAAGTACTAAAAACAACTCAGAAGCTACTGTTTGCATAGCTTTTAGTTACGGTAGTAGAGCGGAAATAGTAGATGCTTTTACCAAAGCTATTGACTCCGGGATAACAAAAATTACAGAAGACAATTTTAGAAATTTCTTGTATGATCCAGAGATGCCAGATGTTGACCTTTTAATCAGAACTGGCAATGACTATAGAATTAGTAACTTTTTGTTGTGGCAACTAGCCTACGCTGAATTATATTTTTTGGATAAATTTTGGCCAGAATTTGATGTAAGTGATTTAGAAAAATCCATAGAAAATTACTCGACACGTCAAAGAAATTTTGGTGGTAGATAGGAATCGTACATTATAGTAAATTAACTTGAAGTAGGGATAGTTAATTTTAGAGCGAGGCTGCACAGCCTAGGTTGGGTCAGGTGAACACAGCTGAGACTCGCTAAATTGGCTGTCCCTACTTACAAGTTAAGAAACTATAGCTTATGAATAAAAGAAATTTATTGATTCGTTGCCTTTCCGGATTGGCGCTAGGATGCTTTTTTATTGTGGCAATTTTTTTTCTAAGACCGTTATTTTATATTGCACTTTACAGCATTGCGACCTTAATGCTCCTTGAATGGTATAATATCACTAAGACCTCAATATATCATAATCTCATAGGACTGCTAGCTATACCTATTCCTATAGCTTCTTTATTGCTCATTTCATACATTGATCAAACTGGTTGGTTATTAATGACATTTTTTTGTATCGTTTGGAGTGTGGACGTGATGGCGATGTTTGGTGGAAAACTTATAGGAGGCCCTAAACTAGCTCCAAAAACTAGTCCCAATAAAACCATCAGTGGTCTGGTAATTGGGGTTTTAAGCGCAATAATTAGTGTTAATATCCTAACGCTAATTTCAGGTTACACTCTCCCATACATGATAGATAAATCAAATGTTTCGTTAAGTTTTTTTGCCTTAGTTATTGGTGTTATTGCTCAAATCAGCGACTTAAGCGTATCCTTAATAAAAAGAAAATTTAAAATCAAAGATACTGGAACAATTATACCTGGCCACGGGGGAGCGCTTGATAGATTCGATAGCATTATTCTAACCGCCCCTATAATTGCTTTATATTTGATTAATAGAGTTTGAGTAAATCTATATGATAGATAAACCATCAAACAGTTTTAATTTTACTAAGAAAAGAGCTTTTAATGTCTTAATGCTTTTAATGCTATTGTATTTTATCTTCCATTCAGTTTATGGTAGCAGAGGTATATTAGCTTATTTTAAGTTACAAGCTGAACTAAGCAGTTCACACAAAAAACTTGAACTTTTAAGGGCAGAAAGATTAGAAATTGAAAACAGAACAAAATTATTACGTCATGAGTCTATAGATAAGGATATGCTTGACGAAAAAATTAGAAACGTGCTTGGATTTTCTGCACCTGGAGAAAAAATATTTAAAACCCCGCTTAAAAGCAATTAATCTGGAGAAAATGCTATGAGAGTTGTTGTTTATAAAAATGATTTACCTAATGATTTTCATTTGGCCGGAGATTTGGCGATTGATTCAGAAACTATGGGGCTGAACTTTCATAGAGATAGGTTATGTGTATTACAAATTAGTAATGGTGATGGTGATTCTTACTTAATTCAATTTGAACAAAATAACTACGCCGCTCCTAATTTAAAGAAATTACTTCTAGATGAAAATAGAGGTAAAATATTTCATTATGCCAGATTCGACTTAGCAGTAATCAAAAAATACTTGGAAATAGATTTGGTGAATATTTTCTGTACAAAAATCGCTTCAAAACTAACACGAACATATACTGATTACCACGGCTTAAAAGATCTGTGTCGCGAATTGCTCGGCGTAACTATTTCTAAACAACAACAATCATCTTATTGGGGGGCGCAAGAACTAAGCGAAGATCAAAAAGAATACGCCGCAAAAGATGTTGTTTATCTTCATTCTCTTAGAGCAATACTTACCGAACGTCTAATTGAATTAAATAGAAATAAAATTGCTCATAAATTGTTTGAATTTTTACCAACTAGAGTTGAACTAGACTTAAATGGATGGAATGATATAGATATTTTTTCATATGGTAGCTAGTATGAATTATACCACTTTAGCCCAAAATAGCATACTAGAACAATCAAAGTCTCTGCAGATTTTGGCTCAAGATATCCCGAGAGATTTCGCTCCCCTAGTTGAACACATACTAAAATTTAAAGGACGTATAGTGCTCATGGGAATGGGTAAGAGTGGATATATTGCTAGGAAAATTGCTGCCAGTTTATCTTCCACAGGTACGCCAGCATTTTATATTCATCCTGGAGAAGCAAGTCACGGAGACCTAGGCATGATTACTGAAATAGATATGGTAATTATGTTATCTAACTCAGGAGAAACTAAAGAATTATTTGATACAATAAATTATTGCAAACGATTTAACATAAAGATTGCAGCAATGACCATGAACGCCAATTCTACTCTTGGTAAAAGTAGTGACTTTCTCTTGAATTTACCTATCCAAACTGAAACTTCATCTATTTCAGCTCCCACAACTTCTTCGTTAATGACATTATCACTGGGAGACGCTCTAGTTACTACCCTTCATCAGTCGAAGGGTTTTACAAAAGAAGATTTTAAAATATTCCATCCAGGCGGAAAAATAGGAACAAATTTATTAAAAGTAGCAGATATAATGAAAGGAGAAGGTAATCTACCAATAGTACTAGAAAGCGCTAAATTTACTGACGTAATAATCACTATGAACGAAAAATGCCTTGGATGCGCAATTGTTCTAGATAATAATGATAAAATAATAGGAATAATTACTGACGGCGACCTTCGCAGACATATTAATGAAAATTTAGTTAGCAAAGTAGCAAAGGACGTAATGACCAGTAATCCCAAAACAATATCTGATAGTACACTAGCAACCCAGGCACTATTTATCATGAATCAAAAAGCCATTACTGCGCTTCCTGTAACTCATGGAAATAGATTGGTAGGAATTGTGCATATTCATGATATACTAAGACATGGAATTGCTTGATACTCTAATAAAATCCTGGTCATCCTGAACGCAAATATCAGGATCTCATGCAACAAAATGAGATTAGGCGGCAAAGCATACAAAGCCCAACGAGTTCTATATGATGATCTGTAAAAAAAGAAGATGTTGAATCAGATCCGGCATGACGGAATGTAGTCCTTATGGTTATTTGGAACTGATGCGTCACCCACTACACCCAAGTTTACTAGTTCAAATTACAAAATGCGATTACATGGATCAATTAAAACGACATCAAACTAAAATTAAATTTATTAAATACGTATTTCTTAGCTCTGGAATATTTTTGCTCCTAGTAATTCTTGTTACCATTATGTATTCTCCAAATTCTTCAAATACATCAAACTCTCAGCAAGAGATTAATGACAAAAAACCTTATCTTACAAAAGATTACTCATTAAGTATACAGAGTCCGGTTTTTGAGGGCTTTAGTAACAATTTGACACCATACAAAATACTTGCTAATACAATGATGAGAGATAAAAACAACAACTATATTCTTCAAACTGTATCAGGTAAGTACCTTACAAGCGACGGTGATATTACTATAAAATCAAAAAATGCCGCCCTTGATGAAATAACAAAGCAAGTTGTCCTTACCGACGATGTACTAATAATTTTCAATGGCGCACAATTGAAATCAAGCCAATTAAATTTCAATATCAATACACAAAATATTAATAGCGACACTCCGGTGATAGTAGATTTCTCCAATTCATATATTAAAGCTGACAAACTTGAATCAGAAGGTTATTCTGATTCAATTAAATTCAAAGGTAACGTAGAGTCAGTGTTTGACATAGATGATTTTTAGAAATGACAAAATTCCTAATTTTTCTATTGCTAATTTTTGTAAGCTTTGCTTTAAAAGCAAATGATACAATCCAAATCACTTCAGATAATCTTACGCTTAATAAAAAAGACTTATCTGCCACTTTTGAAGGTAATGTAAGAGTTTTTTTTGAAGATCAAGCAGTGTCTACAAACAAGCTAATTATTTACTATTCTGACCTAGGACCAAAACGTAAAATAGTAAAAATTATCTTTCCAACAAAAATCAAAGCTATTAAAAATTATAAAAATGGTGCTATTGATGTTGTTGTTGCTAATAGCGGCGAATTTGATAATTTAGCAAAAAAACTTACTTTAATTGGAAATGTTCAGATGCAAAAAGATGATAATGTACTAGTAACTGATAAAATGGTATATTCTGCTAAACTGAAATCTATAGAATCAAAATCCAATGCAAAATAAGCTTGTAGTAAAAAATCTATCAAAATCTTATGATAGAAAACCAGTCTTACGGGATATTAATTGCTCCCTTTATCAGGGGGAAGTGGTTGGGCTTTTTGGTCCAAATGGCGCCGGCAAAACTACGTTATTCAGCATTATAATAGGTTTGGTTAAAGCGGACTTAGGAGAGTTATCTTTAAACAACCAAGATATTACTAACTTACCCATGTATTCAAGGTCAAGACTTGGTTTAGGCTATCTACCTCAAGAATCCTCGATTTTCAGAGGGTTATCAGTAAAAGATAACATAATCGCTATACTTGAAATAACTTTAAATAATAAACAAGAAATAGAATCGAAGTGCGAAGAATTAATGGATGAATTCTCAATTAGTCACTTAAAAAATAAATCATCTAGTACTTTATCTGGTGGCGAAAGGCGAAGACTTGAAATAGCAAGAACGCTAGCAGCTAATCCAAAATTCATTCTTTTAGATGAGCCTTTAGCTGGTATTGATCCTATTGCAGTCAAGGATATAAAATTACTTGTTTCGCATTTAAAAAATCGTAATATTGGTATTCTTATTACGGATCACAATGTTCGTGATACTCTAGACATTGTTGATCGAGCTTATATTATCTATGATGGAAAAGTATTGATGGAGGGTAAACCATCTGAAATAGTTGGTAGTTCAGAAGTACGTGAAGTATATCTTGGTCAAACTTTCTTAGAACGGGAATACAACTAACCTGAGCTTGAGCTCCTAATCCCAGGCAACGGAAGGAGAGTCCAGAATCAAGTTCAGAATGACAGACTTTCATTCTAATTTTGCCAAAATATTCACTTCTTATATCAAACTCAGATTAATTAAATGCCAAGTTAAAAAATTATATGAGCAAAAAATCAAATAAAAACATAGCATTTTCGATCATCGCTCTATTTTTAAGCATGCTTCTCTTGAGCTTTGCTTCGGTGCCAATTTACAACCTTTTTTGCAAAGCAACTGGCTTTGGTGGAACCACTACACGAGACAAAGCTTTTTCAAAAATTAATAAAGGTCATCGCAAAATTAACATTGAATTTGACGCCAATGTTGACAAGGACTTACCCTGGAAATTCAGTCCCAAACAAAGAAGAACTGACGTTATTACCGGCGAAACTGCACTAATATTTTACGAGTCCGAAAATGTCAGTGACAAAGATATTATCGGCACCTCAGTATACAACGTAACTCCAATGAAAGCCGGTAAGTATTTTGTAAAAATACATTGTTTTTGCTTTGAAGAGCAACTACTTAAAAGTGGCCAAAAAGTGCTTATGCCTGTTTCTTTCTTTATCGATTCAGAGCTTGATAAAGACCCAGAAATGGATGATGTAGATACCATCACCCTATCCTATAGTTTTTACAAAGTAAGAGATGCAGAGTAAGGAATATAACGATTAAAATTAGTTACTCTCTCAATACACCGAATCAAATTTCGGGTAAACGGCCATAGAAAATGTAATGTTACACCCAACCCGAGTTAATTGCCTAAAAGTGAATAAATAATAGACAATAACGCTAATTATTGCTTATAATTATGTAAAATAATGTAAGAACACTAAAGATAATGGCATCAAATCAAGAACATCCTTTTCACCTAGTTGCGCTCAGTCATTGGCCCATAGCAACCGCATTTTCATTACTAGCACTTACACTAGGTATGGTAATGTTTATGCACGACTACGCGATTGGCAAATTTGTTTTAGGATTTGGAACTATTTCAGTGGCTTACTGCTCCTGGAATTGGTGGTCTGATGTGATCAAAGAAGGTAGATCAGGTAAGCATCATACAGAGCCCGTTAGAACCGGTTTACGGATAGGTATGTCCTTATTTATTTTATCAGAGATAATGTTCTTCTTCGCATTTTTCTTTTCGTTCTTTTCTGTAAGCTTATTTCCAGTTGGTATACTAGAAGGCCCATGGGTAGTCGCCCAAGGCACTTGGCCGCCAGAAGGAATTAAAACCTTTGATCCTTGGGATATTCCTTTTATAAATACTTTAATATTATTATTGTCTGGAACCACTGTTACTTGGGCTCATCATGCAGTACTTCATAACGATCAAAAAAACTCTGTTAATGCTCTTGGGATAACAGTTCTGCTGGGAATTAGTTTTACAATTCTTCAGGCTTATGAATACCACCATGCCGCCTTTAAGCTAACCGATGGTGTTTATGCGGCAAATTTTTATCTAGCAACAGGCTTTCATGGCTTGCACGTTATGCTAGGAACAGTCTTCCTTGCTGTGTGTTACTTTAGGGCTAAAAAAGGACACTTCGTAAGAGGACAAGGCCATCTTGGTTTTGAATTTGCCGCTTGGTATTGGCACTTTGTTGACGTTGTCTGGCTCTTCCTATTTACGTTTGTTTATGTTCTAGGAAGGTGAAATTTACCTGCCTCGCCCTCTTAAAGACTAAAAGGAGAGCGAAGCAATAGTTATATAGTTTAGCTAATGGCTAATTGCACTAATTGCAGTTTTCACCTAAAAACTCAACCAAAATCTGATTTTGAATTCCATTATCTTCATTTGCGGTCGTAAACCAGGCCCCGTATTTAACTTCCTTTTCGAATTCTATTGCTAGATCTTTATGGGCAGGATTTGAAATCCTATGCAATTCAACTTTAGAATCGTTTATTGCGACTGATTTATTGTAGGATGTTCTTAACTTCATTGTTAGTGGTGTACATGCAGGAGCATTATCTCCAAGTGCTTCAAGTAGGTCTAAATAATTTTCTTGAGTAAATTCAATATTTTTCATAAATATACCTAAAAATTTTTAGTTTATTTATCTCCAATATATAAAAATAGATTTTATTCCTTCTATTCCTATATATAACAATGATAATTTATTATTATATATAAAGTCAATAACTTGTAATTAATACAAAACAACCTTAACATTATATAATGTTATCAACCATTTTTAGTCATGTGCAAATTCTATTTTGCGCATAAAATAATGACCAAGATAACAAAACGGAGTATCTAGCAAAGCAGCCAATATTTTAAACGCTAAACTGCTGTATATAACTATAAAAAACTGCCCTACTGGAATAATTGAAAAAATCGATAAAATGGAAACAACTGTTATGGTATCGACAAATTGGCCAACTATGGTGCTGACATTATTCCTTATCCACAAATGCTTACCATTAGTCAAAGTTTTTACATGTGAAAAAATATGTATATCAATAAGTTGTCCGATATAGTTAGCAATAATTGAAGCAAAGGACGCTACCCCATATGCATTAAATACTTGATGAAAAGTACCATCGTCTACTATTGACCAATCTGTTGCAGGTAATAGGTCAGCGACTGTAATTAGGCAAAGCACAACAAGGCTGCAAATCACTCCAGTCTTTATCATCAGCTCAGCATTTTTCTTACCATAAAATTCTGTTACCAGATCTGATATTAAAAACGTAAGCGGGTATAAAAATACACCAACAGAAATTTCAAAACTTTGAGCAAATAAATCGAGAATGATAAATTTTTGAAATATCAGATTTCCAGTTACGATTATGGTGCAAAAAATACTACACAATATTACGTATAGCTTCATCGAAGTAGACATATAGCTTACCTAAGTTTAATTTTGTTACATCAATATTGCAAGGCTCCCTGTGTTCACGTATGTATATAGTAAAAGCAGTTGAATTATGGTACAAAACTCGTCGGCTAAGCGACCAATTGGGAACTGAAACTAGTCATCCTGAACTCGTTTCAGAATCTTCTTTTGTCTCATGAGATCCTGAATCAAGTTCAGGATGACCCTTTTCTGGCCACAGGAGCTAACGCTCCTTCGCCATGACGAGTTTTGTACCATACAACTCATCTTTACTATAATAAACAAACCTATTTTTCTAAGTTATCTTTTATAGCTTCAACCTCAAGCCATTCTATCATCTTCTGATCTAACTCTTCTTTTGCTTTTAGCAAGTTATCTGTAAGCTTGTTGAATTTGTCATTATTTAACATATATAAATCATGCTCAAATAATTTAGACTCAAGCTCGGTTATTTTTTTTTCCAATTGGTCAATCTCGAGTGGCAAGGACTCAAGTAATCTCACATATTTATAACTTAGTTTTTGCTGTTTTGGCGCCGTTTCTGGAATATTTTCAATAATTTTTTTCTTGACGTGTTTTTCTACCTTTACGTCTTTTTTATGATAAGTTAAATAATCAGTATAACCACCATAAAGATCAACAATTTCTTCACCGGTAAAGACTAATGTCCTAGTAACTAAACGCTCAAGAAAATCCCTATCATGACTAACTATAATTAGTGTTCCAGTATAATCTGCCAAAATTTCAAGCAACATTTCAAGAGAATCCATATCCAAATCATTTGTCGGCTCATCAAGTATCAAAAAATTTCCTGGGCTTATCAAAGCCTTTGCCAAAAGCAGTCTATTTGCTTCTCCACCTGAAAGTGTAGAGACCTTATCCTCAAGAATCTTAGGGTCGAACATAAATTGCTTTAAATAACCAGCTACGTGCATAGTTCGGTCTTTAAGAAATATTTGATCTCCACCAGTTGGGCATAAGGTCTGTTTCAAACTATGAGTTGGATTGAGCTCTGACCTATATTGATCAAAATAAGTAATCTCAAGATTAGTCCCATGCTTAACTTTACCAAGCTCTGGCTCTATATCCTTGATAAGTATTTTAATAAATGTTGATTTACCAATACCGTTTGGACCAATTACACCTATTTTTTCACCTTTTTTAACCTTAAAAGTAAAATTATCAAACAGCTTTTTACCAGGAAAATTGTAAGAAATATTCTCAGCTTCAATAATAAATTGAATTTTTTGCATTTCTTCGGCAAGCTCTATCTGCAATCTAGCCTTTGCACTCTGCAAATGAGATTGATGAGATTTGTATGACTCTCTCAGACGGTGTAAATTGGCCAACCTTTTTTGATTTCGCTTTCTTCTGCCGGTAACACCAGCATTAAGCCACCCCTTCTCTACTTCAAGCTTTCTATTCATCTTTCGCAAAGTTGCTTCTTCACTTTCAATGATTTCTTCTCGCCACTGGTCATAGTACTTAAATCCTTTAGAAGACTTACGCAATATGCCCCGGTCAATCCACCAAATTTTATTACTTATGTTCTCCTGAAAGGTACGATCATGGCTTATACAAATAACAGCTCCATTATAATTATTTATATAACCTTCTAGCCACTCGATTGCTAAAATATCAAGATGGTTTGTCGGCTCGTCGAGTAGTAAAATATCAGGACTGTTAATAAGTGCTTTAGCTAGGCAAACTCTTCTAATTTGACCACCAGAACAATTTTCCAACTCAGCATTACCATCGATTTCAAGTTGCTTTAAAATAATATCAGCTTGGTATTTATTATTATCATGTTCATCTTTAAACGATGATAATACAAAATCATAAATCTTGCCCTTTGGTAGCAATTTCATATCTTGCTTTAAATAACCAATTTTAATCGCTGGATCTTGAAATAACTCTCCCGTATCAAGCTCATATTCGCCATCAATAATTTTCATCAAGCTCGATTTTCCACAACCATTTCGACCGACTAAGCAAATGCGATCACCTCTTGAGACATAAAGTTCAAGCTCTGATAAGATTTTTTTATCAGCAAAACTCAGGTTGCCTTCTTTAATATAAAAAATTGGTACCATCTTTGGTTATTTGGTATAAAAATTGTTTTGTAGGGGATATAATAAACCAAAATTCCTTGAAAACTATATTTATTTAAACTGCTTTATGCCAAAACAAATTCAGACGTTTCAACAAAGACAAACTCTGACGATGACGACCACGATGCATCAGAGCATATCTATTTTGCAAATGTCTAATTTAGAACTGACTGAATTTGCTGCCCAAGAACTCGGTAAAAATCCTTTTATAGAGGATGGGAACATTACCATAGAGGGGCATAAAAAGAATCAAAATAAAGATAAAAGCCTTCAGCCATATCAATCTAATCATAGTAGCTCAGGAAGTAGTTATTCAAGCCAGGATTTCTTATCGAATATTGCTAGTGAAAAATCTTTGAAAGAGCATGTAACCGAGCAGATTAACCTATCTTTCGATGATCCAAAAGAAAAACTAATCGCGTATTTTCTTCTCGATTCCCTGCATGGTAGTGGATATCTTGGAATCACTGTTCCAGAAGCAGCCACAATTCTCAAATGTGAAGAAAAATTGGTCTTAAGCGTTTTGCATGAACTACAAACTTTTGATCCACCAGGAATTTTTGCCAGAGATTTACGTGAGTGTTTGTTGATCCAACTTAAAGATCAAGACAACATTGATCATTCACTACTTACTATGGTAAAAAACATTGATTTAATCGCCAGCGGTAATCTCAAGAAATTATCCAAACTTTGTGACGTTAATATTGGTAATATTGGCAACATGATTAAACAAATCAAGTTGCTGAACCCTAAACCTGCAAACGGTTTTTATATAGAACAAACCAGCTATAAGATCCCAGACGTAATCTTAACTTTTGACGAAAGAGGCCTTGCAAAGCTTGAAACAAATTCCGAGTCAATGCCTAAGCTTCGCGTAAATAATGATTATTATGCAATTGTAAAAGACAGTATTAGCAATAAAGATGAAAAAGAATTTGCTCGAGCTGAAATTGAAGCCGCTAATACCATTGTCAAAAGTATAGAACAGCGAAGTAATACGATCTTGCGCGTGGCAGGGTCAATTGTTGAAGAACAAATTGATTTCTTCACTCGTGGAGTTATGTATTTAAAACCAATGACTCTCAATAACATAGCATCCTTAACTGGTTTTAATGAAAGCACTATCAGCCGCTCTACTGCTAATAAATACATTTCAACTCCTAGTGGAATTTATGAACTAAAATATTTTTTCTCCTCCAGCTTAGGTACTATGAGGACCTCTGGCGATAATATCTCAAGCACAAAAGCTAAGGAAATTATAAAACAGCTCATTATGAGCGAAGATTCCGATCATATTTTTTCTGATGATGATATATCAAATGAACTTTCCAAGTTTAACATCAGCATTGCAAGACGTACTGTAGCTAAATACAGAGAAGCTATAGGTATCCCGACCTCATCTACTCGCAAAAAAACTAGATCCATGTCTGGCGGTGAGTGATATAGTAAATCCCATTGAATTAAGGCGTTGCCCCATAATTAATAATATTTTTTCAAGTTGAATTAGGCGATTAAATCCCTTCGTAACGAAAAGAACTTGCGCGATATGCGCAAAAAGCCATTCTGAACTTGTTTTGGCGAAGAAGCCTGCTCTCTTGGCCTAGCATCTCAGGCGGAACAATCCGTCAGGCTGAACTTGCCTCAGCCTCCAAGGCAACGAAATAAGCTCCAGGATCAAGCCCGGGATGACTTGCACTTTTACTAAATAATGCTGAACTTGTTGTGGAATCTCCTTCTAGCGCCTGGAAATAACTGGTCAAACTTAAGATGATTTTTGTGTTGCCTCGAAATACCGACATAATTTATTCATCAATTACCTTTCTCTTGGTAATTTTGTACTTTATTTTTCACTCAACACAATATCTGTCCCTATGCAAAAAAAACATACTTGCCTTAATCCTATTTCACACTACTGATTTTACTTATTGAAGAGATCAAGGCACAGTATTGACCAACTATATATAGTATGTCAAGCAAAAAAACATACTATATATATAAATTTACTCTTGAAGTAAACGTTCAAGCAAACTATCATTGGCTTCCAGAAGCATAACAAATTAACCTGACTGGCGAGGAAACAAAAAATATGTCTAACGCTAAAAAAACTAAGTACACAATCAAAATTGATAAAAGTAGAAATGATTTACTTACTGATTTTGGCAAAGCCGTCCTAAAAGATAGATATCTACTAAAAAATGAGGATAACCAAGATTTATTTGCCAGGGTCGCTTCGTATTACGGCAATAACGAAGACCACGCCCACAGAATGTATGACTATATAAGCAGGCTTTGGTTTATGCCGGCTACACCAATATTAAGCAACGGTGGTACGGATCGTGGCTTACCTATTTCCTGCTTCTTAAATGAAACCGGTGATAGCCTAGAAAGTATAGTTAATTTGTGGAACGAGAATGTTTGGCTAGCAGCTCGTGGCGGTGGAATAGGTAGCTACTGGGGTAACGTACGTTCAATTAACGAAGGCGTCCATGGCAATGGAAAAACCTCAGGGATCATACCTTTTTTAAAAGTACAAGATTCAATGACACTTGCTATATCTCAAGGCTCACTTAGGCGTGGAAGCTCTGCAGTATACCTACCAATTGACCACCCAGAAATTGAAGAATTTATAGATTTAAGACGCCCTACGGGTGGCGATGTAAACAGACGAGCTCTTAATATTCATCACGGTGTGGTAATACCTGACGCATTCATGATTGCTGTAGAAAACAATGAAAAGTGGGAGCTAATTAGCCCCTTAACGAAGAAAGCCATAGGATCAGTAAACGCAAGAGACTTATGGATTAGGCTACTTACTACCAGAATTGAAACAGGTGAACCATATCTATTATTTATTGACACGGTAAACAGACATATACCAGAACATCATAAAAAATTAGGTTTGAAGGTTAAAACTTCAAATTTATGCTCTGAGATCACTCTGCCTACTGGTATAGACCATCTTGGTAAAGAAAGAACGGCAGTATGCTGTTTGTCATCTGTAAATCTTGAATATTATCAAGATTGGCAAAATGATAGCAATTTTATTCCTGATGTAATGAGCTTTTTGGATAATGTTCTGCAAGACTTTATTGATATGGCACCAGAAACTATGTCTAGGGCAAAATATGCAGCCACAAGGGAGCGTAGCATTGGACTTGGTGTAATGGGATTGCATTCATTCCTTCAGGCACAAAATGTCCCAATTGAATCTGTAATGTCCAAAGTATGGAACAATAAAATATTTGAACATATAAGTAAAGAAGCTGATAAAGCCTCAATAATGCTTGCAGAAGAACGTGGCGCTTGTCCTGATGCGGCTGAAGTTGGAGTAAACGAAAGATTTAGTAACAAAACCTCAATCGCACCCACAGCTTCAATTTCAATTATTTGCGGTAATTCATCTCCAGGAATTGAACCATTTGCAGCTAATAGCTTTACCCAAAAGACACTCTCTGGTTCCTTTACAGTAAAAAACAAAAACTTAGTTAAGCTACTGGAGAAACAAGGCTTTAATAATGATCAGGTTTGGTCGTCAATTTCAACTCATGAAGGTTCTGTACAGCATTTAAGCTTCTTGAGCGACCATGAAAAAGATATATTTAAAACCGCCTATGAGATAGATCAAAACTGGCTAATTGAACTTGCCGCCGATCGCACTCCTCATATCTCTCAGGCTCAGTCATTAAATATTTTTCTACCCGGAAATGTGAGTAAGCAATATTTGCATGAAATACATTTTAAAGCCTGGAAGAAAGGGGTTAAAAGCGCCTATTATGCAAGATCAACCTCTATCCAAAGAGCGGATAAAGTATCACATACTGTAACACAAGCTCAGGAAATGATTGATCTGGAAAAGAGTAATAAGATAAAATCTGAACATACAATAGAAAAAGTAGATAACGATTACGACGAATGTCTATCTTGTCAATAAATAATATTAAGGAGTATCAAACAAATGTCTTTATTAGATGCAAAACCTATCTACAAACCATTTTCATATCCTTGGGCTTATGAAGCATGGCACACACAACAAAAAATTCATTGGTTGCCAGAAGAAGTTCCTCTAGCCGATGATGTTAAGGATTGGAAATATAACTTAACAGCTGGAGAGAAGCATTTGCTAACTCAAATCTTCCGCTTTTTCACTCAAGCAGACATCGAAGTAAATAATTGCTATATGAAGCATTATTCTCAAGTGTTTAAGCCTACTGAAGTGCAAATGATGTTATCGGCATTTTCAAATATGGAAACGATTCATATCGCTGCCTATTCTCATCTCCTTGATACTGTTGGCATGGATGAAGGAGAATATAGTGCTTTCATGAAGTACAAAGAGATGAAAGATAAATATGATTACATGCAAAAATTTGGTGTCGAAACAAAAGAGGATATTGCAACTACGCTTGCAGTATTTGGAGCGTTCACTGAAGGTCTGCAACTTTTTGCTTCTTTTGCAATTTTACTCAATTTCCCAAGATTCAATAAAATGAAAGGCATGGGACAAATTGTAACTTGGTCAGTAAGAGATGAAACACTTCATACAAATTCAATTATTCGTTTGTTCAAAACATTCGTTCAAGAAAATCCAGAAGTATGGAATGAAAAACTCAGGAGCCGTTTATACGAAGCCTGCGCAACAATCGTACACTTCGAAGATGCATTTATTGAGCTTGCCTTTGAAGTTGGTGGTATCGAAGGGCTAACAGCCCGTGAAGTTCGCCAGTATATCAGATATATAGCAGATCGAAGATTAATGCAGCTTGGCCTGAAGGAAATTTATCTAGTTGATAATAACCCTCTGCCTTGGTTAGATGAGATACTAAATGGCGTTGAACATACTAATTTCTTTGAAAATAGAGTGACAGAATATACAAAAGCGGCCACAACTGGCTCCTGGGAAGATGTCTTTAATAAAATGGACAAGAAAAAAGTAGTAAAAGGTAAAGATAGTGTTGTTTCTGCTGAGTAATTAAAACTCGTGTAAAATTAAGGCAATAATTTATATTTACAA
>Ga0163144_10001015_pt1 | contig 66492 bp, 52 predicted proteins | sample OliLak19BULKMAT1_FD_123175 | JGI IMG/M metagenome (GOLD analysis project Ga0163144, IMG submission 123175) | Freshwater microbial mat bacterial communities from Lake Vanda, McMurdo Dry Valleys, Antarctica - Oligotrophic Lake LV.19.BULKMAT1 | ecosystem: Environmental > Aquatic > Freshwater >...
AAGGGCGTCCGCCATAACCCGGCGGCAGACGATGAGTGGCTGCTGATGCTGATCGAGCGCAGACGCACCAGGCATACGGGTGACGTGACCATGGAGAAGACGGGTTCGCTGGCCGAGCAGCTTCGTCCGCTGTGAATCTGGCAAACCCCCGAACAACTTGAAAATCTCGCAGTAAAACTCAGGTCAGTGGCGGCTGCACACAGCCCCTGACGCCCGGACAGATCGTGCGATACGGCGGCTGCGGCTTGATGCCGCCCATGAAGGCCATATTGGCGCTGCTGAAACGGCCGATATTGGGCACCACCAGCGGGATATCGCCACCCGATACGCCAAACCATGACGCCAGGGTCGCAGCGTATTCGTCAACCGAGGTGCTGGGCAGAAGATGCCCTTGGTAGTCGAGCGCGTCCGGCCCATTGATCTGCAGGTTCGGAAACCGCCCGTAGACGTTGCCGCCGCGCACGGAGCCACCGACCACGAAATGGTGCGCGCCCCAGCCATGGTCGGAACCGGTACCGTTGCTCTTGAGCGGACGGCCAAAATCCGATGCAGTGAACGTGACCACGTTCTGCTCGACGCCAATCAACTTGGTAGCCTGATGAAAGGCGGCCATGCCGTCGGCCACCACGCGAAGACGCTGGCCGTGGTTGACCAGGCTGTCGTGATTGTCGAAGCCGCCCAGACCAACGAAGAATATCTGTCGCCGATGACCGAGTGCCTCGCGGGCATCGATCATGCGCGCGACCATGCGGAACTGATCCATCACATCCATGTAGTCCTCGACCATGGTCGGGGCCAGGTCGCCGGGAGGCGTCGGGAACAGCATTTCCAGATCGAGGTTGACCCGCAACGCCTCGTTGACCACGACCTCGGCGTTGACAGCGCGATTGAACACCCGCGCCGTCTGCCGCTCGAGCAGGTTACTGCGCGTCTGCGCGTTCATCGCCATCATGGCGTTGCGCCGGCGGTCATTCCAGAACGACCAGTACTGCGGCGCGCCATCCTGCGGACTGAGCGGATACGGCAGGACGTTGTCGCCCACCTGCCAGGCATTGTTGCCGCGCATCGACATGCACATCGACACTTGGCTACCGGCGTTGCCGGCGGCGAGCAGGTCGCCCATGCGCCCGGCCCAGCCGGTTCGCGTGCTGTAGGAAGGAATGCCCAGCTGCCAGAAACGCTGATGGTCGGAGTGCGAGAACAGCTGCGGCGGCAATTCGATCGACTGGTTGTCATATTGCAGCTTGCTGGTCGGGTGCGCGAGTACGCCGACGTTGGCCACGACGGCCGCGTGACCCTGGTCATAGAGACGCTTGAGCGAGGCCATTTCACGCGGAAGCGCCAACTGGCGACCGTCATTGATCGAAGCGGCCTTGATCGGCAGCAGGTCTTCGCGCAAACGGGTGATGCCGAATGGCCGCGAAAGCGAGCCCTCGCGGCTGATCAGGTATTGGTTGTATGTGGCCTGGTCATAAGGGATCACCGTATTGCAGGTGTCGTTGCCGCCAAACAGGAAAAAACAGACCATCGCCCGATAGTCGCCGGGCATCGGCGTCGTGGCCTGCGGGCTTGAAAAACCGGCAGCCGCGGCTATTGCATTGAGGCTGAGCCCGAACCCGCCGGCCGCCGCCATGCCACCGCCGGCCATGGCACCCATCAGGAAGCGGCGCCGCGACTTCAGTGCGGCCTGTTCGGAAATCCACTGTTCGAGTTCCGACTTCATGTCTGGCCTCATTTCTGGATCATGTAGTCGGGAGCGCCCTGGAACAGCATCAGCGCCATCTTGAAACGCTCGCCTGGATCGTTCGAAGGCACCTGCGTTACGGCGCTGATGATGGTGCTTCGGGCCAATGGCGACAGCGTTCCGGAGGTCAGGACCAGGTCTAGTTTGTCCACCAGCGCAGTCGGATTGCCGGCAAGGGTCTCGTAGGCGCCATAGCTCCGGGTGAAGCTTCCGGGCGCTTCATCGGCGTAGTAGACCCAGTACTCCATGTAGTTGTAGGAATCGACAAGGCTCGTTTCATGCAGGATCTGGAACTCGGGACCGTAGGCGTTGTTCTGCGCCATCTCGCCAGGCGGCAGGTAGTTGGGCGAATAGAAATTGAACACGCTCGGCGAACTCAACGGCCGTTGCCCAAACACTTCCTCCATCCACCATGGATTCAGCGGGTAGCGCGCGTTGCTGGGAGGAAGGGTGAACACACGCATGAACTGGGCCAGACGCACGATCGGCTCGCGCAGCTTGCCCGCATTGCTGGCCTGGGCTAGCGTGATATCGCGCGCCTCGGCATCGACCAGCACGGCGCGGATCACCGCCTTCAAGTCGCCGCGCACGCCGCTGCCGTTGTTGGCAAAGGCCGTCGCCACGCGGCCGACATAGGCAGGCGACGGATTGCTCTTCACCAGCCGCTGGATCAACTGGCGAGCAATGAACGGAGCGGCGTTGGGATGGTTGAACAGGGTGTCGAGGGCATCGTCGAGATCCTGCTTGGCGGTCCGGTTGGCCGGCAACACGCGCTTGGTGACGATGGTCTTGGCCACTTTTGAGTGGTAGTCCTCATAGGCCTGCATCTTCAGCACCACGTCGTCATAGCGCCGGTAATAGCCTTCGCGCGAGGACTCGAAGCAATACCAGAACTCGGCAGCCGGATTGCAGTTGGCGTAGCTCCAGCCGGTCAGCACTTTGGCCATGCCACGGATGTCGTCCTGGTCGTAGGTCGGGATCGGCTGGCTGTTGCCGTCGAGCCGTCGCGTACCGTCGGCATTGAGCTCCCACAAGCCGATGCTGAACAGCTGCATCATCTCGCGGGCATAGTTTTCATCGGGCAGGCGGCCGGTGGCGAGGTCTTCCTTCTGGTTGCCGATATGCGACAGCCACTGGCCCATGGCCGGGCTCAGGGTCACGTCCTCAAGCAGTTGCCGATAATTGCCGAAGGCATGGCTGGCCAGCAGGTCGTAATAGGCGGAATTGCGGACGTTGTCCTGCTCGCCAACGACGAAGATCTGGCTCAAAGCCCAGGTAGTGCGCTGGCGTAACTGGTCCGGGCCGGTGATGGCTTGGTGCCAGAACGACTCAATGGCGTACTGGTTGCTGAAGTCGTCGATGTCCACGCCTTGGGACTTCAGGTTGAGCACATAGGCGTAATGCGTTTGCCTTGGCAGGGCGAACTGCGTGGCGAGCCAGGCATCGATGTTGCTTGCCGCCAGTGCGTTGATCTCGGCCTCGGTGGGGCCGAAGGTTGCCTGTGACAGGAAACGCGAAGCTTCCGTCGTGGTGGGCGCTGTCGCCGTGGACTGGATCGTCGCGCCATATGTCGTCGTCGTTGTCGACTTGCCGGCGGCTGCCGATGTCGCTTCTTCGTCGCGCTCCGCGCAGCCAGGCAGCAGGAGTGCAGCGAGCAGCAGCAGGCCACAACGGTTAACAGCATCGAGCACGACCCGGTCTCCGAAAAGTGTTCCCAATCTGGCGAGGACATATTGCAGTCGAGCGCCGCAGCAGCACTATTGAACCACGCCGGACACCCGTGTGTGAGGCGTTGCACAGTTCGACAAGATTACCGGGGCATGACCGATAACTGCGTCGGCAATTCACGGTTTCATGTCCAGAACGCAACACTATCCAGGCCTCACGGGGAGGAACGGCGACACCTGCTGTTTGATGAAGCTGTCGGGCACGGACTCCGACTTCATCACCCCATACTCCTGAGGCCAACTGTCGTCGCGCGGCAGTTTGAAGGTGCCCATCATCATGTCAATCAGCGGCAAATGGATGGCGTAGTTGACGTCGATGTAGCCCTTCTCGCGCGCGTGGTGCCAATGGTGGTAGCGCGGCAGCACCAGGACTCGCTCCAGCCAGCCAAAACGCGTACGCAGGTTGGCGTGCGCCAACACCGCCTGGAGTCCGACCAGCAGCACATAGGCGTTGAGCGCCGACGTCGAAAAACCCAGCACCACCAGCGGCAGCAATACGGCGCTGCGGGTGAGCACCACTTCGAACAAGTGCATCCGCGACCCCGCCAGCCAGTCCATCTGCTGGCTGGAATGATGGATGGCATGGAAACGCCAGAGCCAAGGCAAGTTGTGGTACATCCGGTGCAGCAGGGACTGGAACAGGTCGGCAAAAAACACAGCCAGCAGGAACTGCAGCCAGAGCGGCAGTGCCTGGATCGCTGCTTTCATCAATTGCGATGCCACCAGCGCATCGACGGTCGAGGTCGAAGTGGTGACCGCAATGAGAATGAACTGGACCAGCAGGTGGCTGAGGAAAAAATAGGCGATGTCGGTGCGCCACTGCGGCCGCAGCGGCGATTGGTCGCTGCGACCGAGCATGCGCTCGATGGGCACGAACACCAGGGCCGAGAAAAACAGGGAAATGACGAACCAGTCCAGACCCAGCGAATACGGCGTTGGATTGATGGCGTCGAACTCGACCTGGGTGCCACCCAACAGCACCGCAAGCGTGGCACAACCGACACCCAGCATCGCCACCCCCCGGTTGCGACCGCGCAGGATGGCCAGCGTGCCCAGAACGAACGCGGCCATCAGGCCAATCAGCAAAACTTGTCGGGCAAAGGTCTCGGTGTAAACGTTTCGGAAATCCCGACTCGTCAGTAGTTCGGGAAAATGGAAGCAAAGTACGCCGAGCAGGCTGAGTACGCCAAGCAGGCCGGAAATGTAGGCAAACCAGGACCGGGGGGCTGTGGTCATGACAAAGGACATGAATTGGAAACGACGTTCACCTTACTTGGAAGTCAGAAAAATCGCCTTGAAAAGCACTGAAAAAAAAGCAACACAAATTTCCGTGGATCGTGTCCAGAGGACTCTGGCTTTCGCCGGAATGACTTTCTCTGGCAGCCGGAATCCGCCGCCTGATCAGGTCAACTGGTCAAATCGCTGCTGCAGCACATCCAGTGCCAACGCAGAACCAGATCCCGGCGAAACCCGTGCCGCAAGGCTGGCCTCCGGGCTGCCTTCTGCCCAACGTTCCGGGTTGGCGGCTTCAAGATACGCGTCGCGGAACGGTATTCCCTCACGCGCCAAGTCCACTGCGAGGTCTGTGGCGTACATTGATGGCTCCAGCGCAGCACGCATGCGTTCCGGCCGCCACTGCACTTGGCGTAGCAGATCGGGCAATAGCTGCAGCGCACCCAGTCCACGACCGAAGGCGTGGAATATTGCACCCTTGGAATACTGCAGGTCGCGGTGGTAGCCGGAAGGCAGCGACAGCAGTTGCTCAATCTCGGTGCGGCCAGCTGCAACGCTGGCATAGGTCGCACGCATGAGTTCGACCACATCGGGATTGCGCTTGTTCGGCATGATTGAGCTGCCCGTGGTGTATTGCGCCGGAAGGCTCACGAAACCGAACTCGGCGCTGGTGAACAAAGACAGGTCCCAGGCCAGTCGACGCAAGTCGAGCACGGCGCTCCCCAATGCCTCCATGGCGGCCAGTTCAAACTTGCCTCGCGAAAGCTGCGCGTAAGTCGCGGCCACCTGCATCCGGGAAAAACCAAGCGCTTTGGTAGTGTGCTCACGGTCCAACGGCAGGTTTATTCCGTAGCCGGCCGCGCTGCCCAAGGGATTGGCATCGACCCAAGCCAAGGTATCGCGGCTACGCACGGCATTGTCGATAAATGCCTCGGCCCATGCGGCCCACCACATGCCGGCGGACGACACCATGGCGCGCTGCATGTGCGTGTATCCGGGTAGCGGCAACGATTGCTCGGCCTCTGCACGGGCAAGGGCGACTGAAGCCGTTTCGCGACACAGTGTGAGGAGACAAACCAATTTTTCTTTCAGCCACAACCGCGTCGCCACCAGCACCTGGTCATTGCGACTGCGGCCAGTGTGGATCTTTTTTCCAACATCGCCCAATCGTTCGACCAGACGCGCCTCGATGGCCGAGTGGCCATCCTCGTGGCGCTGATCGAGCACGAAATTACCCGCGCGGAAATCATCGGCCAGCGCAGCGAGTTCACGTTCAAGTGCGGACAGCTCATCGGACGTCAGCAGGCCGATGTGCTGCAAACCCTGGGCATGCGCGACACTGGCCTGGATGTCGAACAGGAAGAATTCACGGTCGAGGATCACATCCTCGCCCGCAAGGAAACGCTGGATATCCGCGTCCACCTGTACACCGGGTTTTTGCCAAAGCAGGTCGGACATCTGGATTACCTCAGTGTCATTGCAGGAACGGCGCGAGCCACGACGCCTCGTGGCGATGGAGGCCCAGCCAACGGTTATGGGAGTATGCCCTGCATCTCCGGGAACCCGAACGCCAGGTTAAGATTCTGCAACGCCTGCGTAGCTGCGCCCTTGAGCAGGTTGTCCAGCGTCGCCACCAGCACCAGCCGCCGGCCGTCTTCGGAAATCGTGAAGCCACCGATTTCAGCATGGTGTTTTCCCGCAATTTGGCTGACCCAAGGCATATCGTCGAGCACCCGCACCAGCTTTTCGTCGCGATAAAACTGCTGATAACGCTGCAGTACTCCAGCCACAGTCATTGACGTGGGCAAATGCAGGTTGGCCGTGATCGTCAGGCCGCGAAAATGCGGCGCAACGTGTGGCATGAATTCGACCGGATGCCGCAACTGCCGCGTCACTTCGCGTTCGTGCACATGGCCAGCCAGCGAATACGGCATCAGGTTGTTGCGCAGTTTTTCCAAGTCGTTCTTGTCGGACGGCGAGGTGCCTGCCCCGGAATAACCAGAGACACCGAAGCACTGCGCAGGCCCCGTGAGCACATCCGCCATCGGCGCAATAGCGAGTTGCATGGCCGTGGCGTAACAGCCGGGGTTACTGATGCGCACGGTACCCGCAGCCTTCGCTCGCGTCAGTTCGGGCAGGCCGTAATGCCAGCGATCATCGAAACGGTAATCGGCCGAGAGATCGACCACGACCGTTTCCGGACGGGCAGCATCTATGGCAGCCACGTAGGACGCCGCCATGCCGTTGGGCAAGGCCAGCACCAGTGCCTCAACGCCCCGCTTCGATGCAGCGTCGGCATCAAACAAATCATAACAAAGATCACCCGGATAGCCTGGCTCATGGTCAGCCAATCGCTGCCCTGCCCGTTCGCGTGACGATACGAACGCCAACTCGAACTGCGGATGTGCGGCGATGAGCCGAATCAATTCAGCGCCGACGTGGCCTCGCGCACCGATCAGGCCGATACGCTTCATGGTGCCGTTGCCCTGCTTTCAAGCTTGAACTGGAGATGGCGCTTCACCATCGGCCATTCCGACACGACGATGGAAAACACCACGCTGTCACGATAGCTGCCATCGGCCATGCGCATGTGGTTGCGCAGCACGCCGTCCTGTTTTGCACCGAGGCGCGCGATGGCGGCACGCGAAGCATGATTGAACCAGTTGGTGCGGAACTCCACGGCCCCGCAGCCGAGTGTTTCAAAAGCATGGCCGAGCAGCAGCAACTTTGCCTCGGTATTCAGTGCCGTGCGCTGCACGCGACTGGCGTACCAGGTCCAACCGATCTCGACGCGGCGGTTGTCGGCATCAACATTGCCGTAGCGCGTACTGCCAACCACAGCACCATGTGAATCAAGCACTGCCCAGGGCATGGCCTGACCGGCCTCACGCAACGCCAGTGCTTTCTCGACGTAGGCATGCATTGCCTCGGGCATGGGCACCGAGGTATACCAGAGTCGCCACAAATCGCCATCGACCACTGCATCCTGCAGGCCCGGCACATGCGCCAGAGCCAGTGGTTGCAGTTGCACATGCCGGCCTTGCAGCGAAACCGGTTCGATCCATGTCTGGTTGCTCATCGCGGTCTCAGCCGTTCTTCAAGGTAGCCGGGCGCACCCGGCAATGGTCCACGGCGTAGCGGATGTCCTCGAAAGTGGAAAGACCGTACCAGAATACATTCCAGCGCTCGCCCTTGATGCACCCGTCGGACTCGTCGAAATAGAAATCGTTGACGGTGTTGTCGGCGCGCGAACGCCAGAACAATCGCTCGTTGTCGCTGCGCATCACCTGCCAGGCGGCTCGGCCCAGACCTTCCCCCTGCGCGTCATCGCTGACTGCAAATTTGTCCAAGTGCGGAATTCCGTCCTCAAGGGTCAGGATCAGCGCAGCACGGTAGTGCTCGCTGACATACACCTTGTAGGGCTTGGTCTTCTCGAAATAATCGACATGCAGCTTGCGGCCGAAGCCCGATTCGATCAACGACTTGATTTTCTTAAGATCCAGTTTCTTCCAGTTGTCGACCACACGGATGGCCTCGCCGCGCCGCACCAGCGTGCCGGAGCCACGGTGGGTGAACAACTCCTTGGCCAGTTCATCAGGCCGGGTGATCGATACCGACGACGATGGCGGAAGCTGCATCAGCAGATCGTGGATCTGCTCGATCTTCAGCTTCATGCCCGAGTGCAGCCAGGGCTGACGCATCAGCTCGGCGTATTCGGTGCTCAGGTTGATGGAGTCGATCAGCTCACCATCGCCATCGAGCAGGCCGCCTGTACCGGTGAGGAAGATGATCTTGTACGGCTGCAGGGTCTTGACCAGTTCGTTGGCGGCCCAGTCGGCGTTGACATTGAGGATCTGGCCGCCGATGGTTTCGCCCAGCGAGGCGATCACCGGGATCGAGCCGACCTTGATCGCGGCGTGGATGCTCGCGGTCTGCACCGATTCCACCTTGCCGACCAGACCGTATTTGCGCCGGTTCAGGAAACCGCACTGGAACACACCCGAGGTGATCGACGTGGCGCGGACATCCCGAGCCTGCAGGGCTTCGACCAGGCGCAGGTTTTCCTGCTGGAACACCCGGCGCACTACGGCCAGACCTTCCGCGGACGTCACCCGCATGCCGTCAACCGTCTGCTTCGTGATGCCTTCGGACTTCATCTCCTCGTCGAGTTGCGGGCCGGCACCATGGATGACGATCGGCGTCAGACCGACCTGCTGCAGGAAGGACAGCGACGACACCAGCGCATCAAGGTCGTCGCGCAGGATGGCGCCACCGACTTTGACAACCGCGAAGCGCGCGGCATCCTGCTGCGAAAATCGCTTGAGGTACTGCTGGATCTCCTTGGCGCTGGCCATGTTGGAGAGCAGGCGGATGATGGTGGGGCGCAGGTCGTTGGACATGGTCAGCTAGGTTCCAGTGGCACTATGTGTTGGATGGCGTGTTTGCAAAATAAATTTGCGGCCAATGAGCAGCATCAAGATTGCTGATCCCACCGAAGCCTTGAATCGCAGCACTCATTGCAATATTCGCCGATAGGTATCCGCCACCGCCGATAATTGGTCCAACGCCACCCATTCATCGGCGGTATGCGCCTGCGCGATATCGCCCGGCCCATACACAAGCGCGGTCAGGCCGGCGGCTGAAAAAAGCGAGGCTTCGGTCCAGAAATCTACGGCATTGCCAATCGGCAGACCCAGGTCGTCGGCCAGATCACGTGCCTGCAATCGACGATTCTCTGCTTCGGCCACGTCACCCGCCGGCAGTGATGGCCCACTGAAGGTTTCCTCGTAGTGGGCCAGCGCGGCTGGATTGGCGAAATCACGAAACAGCAGGTGAATCCCGGCCATATCCTGCGATGGCAGCGGCCTGAATCCAAAGCGCAGCTCGGCGCTGGGCGCGATCATGTTGGCCTTGATGCCGCCCTCGATGCGGCCAAGATTGAAGCGGAAACCGGTCAGTCCACCAAATCGCAGGTGCTCCTGCGCCTCGGCGAAATCCAGCGCCTTCCCGCCCCAACGTACAGCCGCATGCAGGGCGCTCGACGAACGCGAAAGCTGGCCCGAGGCATGCCCGGCCTCGCCCCTGAAACGCATCAACACCGAACTGATGCCACGATGGGCAAGCACGGCCTCGGCGCGCGTCGGTTCGGCGATGATGGCTTCGTCGAAGCCATGGTCGCTGGCGAGGAAAGCGGCGATGCAGCGGGCATCGTTGGCTTCTTCGTCGGTGTTGAACAGGAAGGCGGCGTCGCCGCTGGTCACGCTCGCGGCGACAAGCAGGCACGCCGCCGCACCCTTGATGTCGCAGGCACCCAGGCCAATCGCGCGATCATTTGTGACGCGCAGCCGGTGCGGATCGGCAGTCCAATGCGGTGAGTCCGGCACGGTATCCATGTGCACATTGAACAATCGTTTCGGCGTGCCGCGAATGGCCAGCAATGAGACGGCGCCGGCGCCATGATCGGTCACGATGCAGGTGAAACCCGGCAGGTTCGCCCGCAGGTAGTCGAACAGGCCGCCGGTACCGATGGCACGCGGCGGATTGCGGGTGTCGAAACCGACCAAGGCTTCGAGGTGTCTCAACACATCGTTAAGCATTTGCATTCTCCGTGCGAGCGATGGCAATCACGACTGCACGCGAGCAAGGTCGCGGTTGCCGTCGATCATGCAAAATCAGCGATTGACCTCGGCCCATAGCGTGCTGCTCATGCCGTAGAGGCGAATGAAACCTTCAGCCTCGGCAACGCCCCAGTCTGCGGCCTGCGCGTACGTCGCGCCCTTGGCGTTGAGGATATGCGGCGAAGCGATGGACACGGCGCCGACCGTGCCGCCTTGCGTCTCCAGCACCACTTCGCCATTGACGCAGCGCTGGCTGGATGCCAAGTAGGCCTCAAGATCTGTCTTGAGCGGGTCGTGGAAGAAACCTTCGTAGACCAGTTCCACCCATTTGCGCGCCACGTCCGGCTTGAAGCGGTTCTGCTGCTTGGTCATCACCGCCTCCTCCAGCGCACGGTGTGCCGCAAGCAACGCCGTCAAACCCGGTGCTTCGAAAATGATGCGGCCCTTCAGCCCGATCGTGGTGTCGCCGGTATACAGGCCACGACCCACGCCGTATTCGGCGAACAGACTGTTGAGTCTCGCCAGCAGTGAGTGGCCCGGCATGATTTCACCGTCGAGCGCGACCGCCTCGCCCTGCTCGAAGCGGATCGCCACCCGCAGCGGATCCATCGGCCATTCAGCACGCGGCCTGCACCAGCCGCGTGCGCCCTCACCCGGTGCCTGCCAGCGATCGATTTCGCCGCCGGACATGGTCAGTCCGAGCAGGTTCTCGTTGATCGTGTAGGCCTTCTGCTTGGCGCGCACGCTGTAACCGCGATCCTCAAGGTACTTCTGCTCGTAGGCGCGGACTTCGGTGTGCTCCTTCTGGATTTCCCGGATCGGCGCGACGATTTCGTAATCGCCCAGCGCCTTCACCGCGAGATCGAAACGCACTTGGTCGTTGCCCATGCCGGTGCAGCCGTGGGCAATGACCTTCGTCCCCAGTTCCGCGGCGCGTTTCAAAGCCGCTTCGACGATCAGGTAACGGTCTGAAACCAACAGCGGATACTGCCCTTGGTAGCCCTCGCCCGCCCAGATGAAGGGCTTGACGAAGCTCGACCAGATGGCGGGGCCGCCATCGACGGTGACATGGCTGGTGACGCCGAGCTCATGGGCGCGCGCTTCGATAAAGGCTCGCTCCTGGTCATCGACACCACCGGTATCGGCAAACACGGTATGCACGGCCCAGCCACGCTCCTGCAGGTACGGAACGCAGAAGCTGGTGTCGAGGCCGCCGGAGAAGGCCAGGACGATGGCTTTGGGGCCGGGACCCGGGAATCGGGAATCGGGAATCGAGGATGCAACGGTTGGCGACATGACAAAAACTCCTTGATACAAAAAACGTTTCTGGAAAAAGTTGCGGGACAGTCTTTTTTTCTTATCCGATTCCCGACTCCAGATTCCCCTTTCCCGACAAGGCAACCATCACCGCCTTCTGCACATGCAGACGGTTCTCCGCTTCTTCGATGGCAATGCAGTTCGGCGAGTCCATCACCGCATCGGTGGCCTTGATATTCCGGCGCAGCGGCAGGCAGTGCGAGAACACGCCGTTGTTGGTCAGCGCCATCTTGGCCTCGTCGACGATGAAGTGGCGGTACTGGTCGCGGATGGGTTTTTCCTGCTCCCAGCGGCCGAAATACGGCAAGGCGCCCCAACTCTTGGCGTAGACCACGTCGGCGCCGGCATAGGCGCTCTCGATGTTGTGGCTGACCTGCAATGAACCGCCGCTTTCAGCAACATTGTTCACCGCCCAGTCCATGTAACGCTGGTCGAGGATGTAGTCGGGCGTTGGGCACAGCAGGGTCACGTCCATGCCCATGCGGGTGGCGATCGTCAGCGCGGAATTGGCGACGGCGGTGTTCAGCGCCTTCGGATGGTAGGTCCAGGTCAGGACATATTTTTTTCCACGCAAATCAGCTGTGCCGAAGTGCTCCTGCAGCGCCAGCACATGCGCCAGTTCCTGGCAGGGATGGGTGATGGTTTCGAGGTTGATCACCGGCACCGTTGAATAGTGGGCAAAGGCGCGCAGGACGCGATCCTCACGATCCACCGTCCAGTCCATGAACTTCGGGAATGCACGCACCGCGATCAGGTCGACATAACGCGACAGCACCTTCGCCACCTCAGCGATGTGTTCTTCGGCATCGCCGTCCATCACCTTGCCCATTTCAAATTCGATCGGCCAGGCGTCCTTTCCCGGCTGCAGCACCACCGCATGGCCGCCCAACTGGAAGGCGCCCAGTTCAAAGCTGGTGCGGGTGCGCAGCGAGGGATTGAAGAACACCAAAGCGATGGAGCGACCCTTGAGTTGGTCGCCGAGCTTGCTACGCTTGAACAACGCAGCTTGCGCCAGCAGCGCGTCAAGTTCGTGGCGAGTCCAGTCCTGGGTATTCAAGAAGTGTTTCATTGGCATTCCAGTGGCGAATTTTCGTGGCAGATTCTGATGGCGAAAACAAAAAAGCCCAGCGCGAGGCTGGGCTTTTCCGGTGAACGAATGATGGCGTCCGGATTACCCAGCTGTGATGTGGGGTACCGGTCGGCGAGCACGCGAGGTCATGCCGGCCGCCATGCGGGCGGAGCTAAGCATCACTACGGTGGAATACGCCTGTGTCATCCCTCGAGTATCGCAGCCAAGGCGTGGAGCTGCAAGCTTGCAGCCTTGCCTATTTCAAAAAAATCAGCGCGCGCCATGCGCTTGGGCCTCGGGCGCCACCGACACCCTCACGCGCATGCGGTTGCCGGGGTCGTAGGGTAGGCGCGAGACATAGCGCTCGCCCTTGTACTGGTATTCAACGTCGAAGCCAATGATTTCGCGGGTCTCGTAGTAGCCGGTGGTCGCGCAACTGACGCGACGCTGTGGGTCGGAGCCGTTGTTCTTGTCGATGTTGCGGCCAATCGAGCCGCCAGCGACCGCGCCGGCAATGATCGCGGTCCGGCGGACATCGCCCTTGCCCACCTGCTGGCCGAGGGCACCGCCAACAATGGCGCCAATCACCGTGCCGCCTGTGGGATTGCCGCCGTCGCCGCGATGGCTGCGACCGCAACGCGGGCCGCTGCGGCCGTCGCTGACCAGTTGATGGATGGGATCGACACGCATGACCTGGGCATGGCCGTAGGTGATGTGTTCGTCCTTGCCGTGATCGACCGCCTGACGGTACCCGTTTTGAGCGACTGCGGGCGTGCTGGCGATCAGCAACAGGGTCAGGGTCGTGCGGTTGAGGATGGAACGGCGGTTGTTCAAGAGGTTCAAGTGCTCTCCTTGGTTCCGTTACTGCGAGTCGGCGGGCCAATGAAAGCCATATGCAAGGCGCCGTGGGCTTTTGCGACTTGCTGGCTCCTGCCGACGGGCTGGATTTCAGCACTCATCGGCTGAACCGGGACCGAAGCCCGCGGTTCATCGCTTGGCAAGCTTGCTAAACTTGGCGCATGGAACTTCGCCTCTACAACAACCTGCATCGCCGCCTGGAAACCTTCACCCCGCTCGACCCCGGGCGCGTGACCATGTACCTGTGTGGCCCGACCGTCTACAGCTACGTGCACATCGGCAACGCCCGCGGGCCGGTGGTGTTCGACGTCCTGGCCCGGCTGCTGCGGCGCCGTTTCCCCGCGCTGACCTATGCCCGCAACATCACTGACGTCGACGACAAGATCAACACGGCCGCCCAGCAAGCCGGCGTGCCGATCTCGACCATTACCGACAAGTACACCGCCATCTACCGCGAGGACATGGCGAAATTGGGGGTGGTGCCGCAGGACGTCGAGCCGCATGCGACTGCGCACATGCCGCAGATCATCGCCATGATCGAGCAACTGATCGCCAGCGGCCATGCCTATGTGGCCGACAGCCACGTGCTGTTTTCAGTGGCCAGCTATCCTGAATACGGCAAGCTGTCGCGCCGTTCCACCGAGGACATGCTGGCCGGTGCCCGCGTCGAAGTGGCGCCTTACAAACGTGATCCTGGCGACTTCGTGCTGTGGAAGCCGTCACCGTCGGACAGGAGCCCAAGTGGCGTGGAGGCCCAGGATGGCCGGGAGCGACCGCCCAACCTTCCCGGCTGGGATTCGCCCTGGGGTATTGGCCGACCCGGTTGGCATATCGAATGCTCGGCCATGGCCGCCGCCCATCTGGGCGAAACCATCGACATCCACGCCGGTGGCGTCGACCTGCAGTTCCCGCATCACGAGAACGAAATCGCCCAGAGCGAATGCGCGCACGGCGGCAGGGTGTTCGCCCGATTCTGGCTGCACAACGGCATGCTCAATTTCGCCGGCGCCAAGATGTCCAAGTCACTGGGCAATGTCAGCATCCTGCATGAACTTCTGGAGCAGCATCCGCCGGAGGCGCTGCGCCATGCGCTACTGTCGGCGCATTACCGGCAGCCGCTGGATTGGTCGGAATCCACTGTTGAACAGAGCGTGCGGACTTTGGATCGCCTCTACGGCACGCTTCGTGATCTGGGTGACGTGGATGCAACGACTGGCGAGATTCCCGAGAGCATCGAAGCCGCACTTTGCGATGATCTCAACACACCAGCCGCGCTGGCTGAACTGTCCCGTTTTGCCACCGATGCCCGTAGGGCGGAAACCCATAGTGAAAAGCTGTCACTGAAGTCGGCAATGTTGTCGGCAGGTGCGGCCTTGGGCCTGCTGCAGCAAGACCCTGCGGCTTGGTTTACCCGCGGCAGCGATGCCAACGATGAAGTGCGCATCCAGTCCATGGTGGATGAACGCAACGAAGCCAAGAAAAACCGCGACTTCGCCCGCGCCGATGCCATCCGCAAGCACCTCGCCGACGAAGGCGTGTTGATCGAGGACACCGCGCAGGGCGTGCGCTGGCGGCGCGGATGATGCTGCCTACCGAAGTCACCGCCGCTGAAGCACAGCTTGCCATCGCCGAGGAATTCGCCTTCTTCGGCGACTGGTCCGAGCGTTATCAATACCTGATCGACTTGGGCAAGCGACTGCCGCCGCTGCCTGAGGATTGGAAGATCGAGGCCAACCGCCTGCTCGGCTGCCAATCCATGGTCTGGATCGTGCCCGAAAGCAAGGCCGACAAGCTGGTCTTCCACGCGATCAGTGATTCGACCATCGTTTCCGGCCTGATCTATCTTGCGCTACGCGTGTATTCGGATCGCAGCGCCATTGAAATCCTCGCCACGACGCCGGATTACATCGCCAACATCGGTCTCGCCAAACACCTATCAGCGACACGCAGCAACGGCATGGCCTCGTTGCTCCAGTTCATCCAGGACACTGCGCGGCGCAAGTTGCCCACCTGACAGGAGTAAGTCAATGCGCCTTGATTTCCGATTGTTGCCCTTGTGCCTTGGCCTTGCGTTGACCTGCCCTGCCCTGCCTGCCGCGGCAGCAGACGCACCCGCGCTTTCGGACATGCCGGCGAACAGCCAGCGCATGACGCAGGTGTTGCAGCGTTTCATCGCCGACCTGGGCAGCGTCGAACACACCCACGACATCACGGCTGGCCCGCAGCGTGAAGCAGCGCTGCGCGCTTTGTACCAAAGCTGGCAGAAACGATTGGCCGAATTTGATTTCAACACGCTCGGCCTTGAGGATCAGGTCGACCATGCCCTGCTTACGCGCGAGCTGGGCTATCGCCTGCAACGCCTGGACTTCGAGCGCGAGCGCCAAGAAAGCGCGGCGCCATTGCTGCCTGGCGTGGACAAATTGATTGCCATGGCCGAAGCCCGGCGCGCACTCGAATATGCCGATCCGCGCGCCACGGCGACTACGCTGGAAAGCGTGCGCAAGGCGCTGGTCGAGCTTCAGTCGCGCATGGAACGCGATGCCAAGGCCGCCCCCGTGCAAAGCCCGATCATCGCCTTCCGTGCCGCGCGACTGCTCGATGGCGTGCGCACTGATCTCAAGGATTGGTTCACCTTTTACAACGGGTATGACCCGGCGTTCACATGGTGGAACAAGCTGCCCTACGAGGCGCTGGACAAGCAGTTGGAAAGCCACGGCAAGTTCCTGCGTGAAAAACTGGCCGGCGCATCGAATCCGGAAACCATCATTGGCGACCCGATTGGCCGTGAAGCACTGAAGGAAGATCTTCGCCACGAGATGATCCCGTACTCACCGGAGCAGATCATCATTCTGGCCGAGCGCGAACTGGCGTGGTGCCAGGCCGAACTGGCGAAAGCGGCGAAAGACATGGGTTACAGCGATTGGCGGCAGGCGCTGGAAAAGGTCAAGCAAGACAGCCCCGAGATCGGCGAACAGCCGAAACTTGTCGTGCAGTTGGCCGATGAAGCCATCGCCTACGTGACCTCGAACGATCTGGTGACCGTGCCGGAACTGGCGCGGCGCGACTGGCGCATGACCATGCTGACGCCGGAATACCAGCTGCAGGCGCCATTCTTCCTCGGTGGTGAAGACGTCTGGGTGGCCTATCCCACTGACAGCATGCCGCAAGAAAAGAAACTGATGGCGCTGCGCGGCAACAACCGGCATTTTTCCCGCGCCGTGGTTCACCACGAGTTAATTCCGGGGCATCATCTGCAACATTTCTACAACATGCGCTACCAGACGCAACGACAACTGTTCGATACGCCGTTCTGGGGTGAAGGCTGGGCGCTTTACTGGGAGTTTCGCCTGTATGAGCGCGGTTTCGCCAAGACGCCTGAGGACAAGATCGGCATGCTGTTCTGGCGTAGTCATCGCGCTGCCCGCATCCTGTTCTCGCTATCGTTCCACATGGGCAGAATGACGCCACAGCAGTCCATCGACCTGTTGGTGGATCGCGTCGGCCACGAGCGCGCGAATGCCGCTGCCGAGGTGCGGCGCAGCTTTGCCGGCGACTACGGCCCGCTGTACCAGGCCGCCTACATGCTGGGCGGACTGCAATTCCGCGCCTTGCATCGAGAACTGGTCGAGTCCGGCAAGATGACGGAAAAGCAGTTCCACGACGCCATCTTGCAGGGTGGGCCGATGCCGGTTTCGGTGGTGCGTTCGCGCCTGCGCGGCGAAGCGCCGAAACCCGATCTGCCCGCGGAGTGGAAGTTTTACGGCGACCTGTAGGAGCGACGGCAACCGCGACCGGACTCTGAGCGTGATTGGTATGAAGCGGTCTGAATTTGCGCTGCATGTCGCGACCAGGTTGTCGCGATTGCCATCGTTCCTACGACAGCGCCAAGCAAAAAAAGCCCCGCGATGCGGGGCTTTTCAATTTAACCAACACGACCATCAGAAAGGCATCAATCGCCCATCTGCTTCTGCAAATGTTCCCAGCGCTCCTGCGCATCGAGCGTGCGCTCGGCGGTCAGGCGGGCTTCGAGGCGGTCCAGGCCGATTTCCTCACCGGTATCGACGCAATAGCCATAGCTGCCGTCGTCAACGCGCTTGAGCGTGCTGTCGATCTTGTTGATCAGCTTGCGATAGCGGTCGCGGGTGCGCAGTTCCAGCGAGTTTTCGGTCTCACGGGTGGCGCGCTCGGCTTCGTCACCGACATCGCGCACCTCTTCCTTGAGGTTCTCGATGGTCTGTTTGGACTCCTCGATAAGGTCCTTCTTCCAGTTCATCAGGCGCTGGCGGAAATACTCGAGCTGCATCGGGCTCATGTATTCCTCTTTCGAACCGGGCTTGTAGCCGGCGGACAGCACCACGCGGACGCGCGCCTGCGCCGGCTTCATGCGATCCGGACGTGGCTTGGCCAGCTTGACGTACCCGGCGCGCACTCCGGCGTCGCGCTTGGGTGCTTCGACCTTGGCCGGAGCCGGGGCTGGAGTGAGCTTGGCCGAAGCTTTTCCGGTCGTGCCTTGGGCTGCTTTGGCCGGCGTCTTGGCGGGTGCAACGGCCGTGATTGCAGCCGCGGGTTTTGCGGCCGGTTTTGCCGCCGGCATTACTGCGGGTGCAACGGCCGGTTTTGCCGCCGCGGGTTTTGCAACGGGTTTTGCCACCGGCATTACTTTGGCTGGCGGGGCTGTTTTGGGTGCCGGGATTGACTTGGCTGCCGGGACTGTTTTGGCAGCAGGCGCCGTTACGGCCTTCATGGCTGGTGCAGGCGCAGCCTTTACTGCCGGCGCGACCTTTGCTGCAGGTGCCGGCTTGGCGACGACTGCGGGTTTGGCTGCCGGTTTCACGGCGGCTACGGCCTTGACGACTGGCTTGACGACTGGCTTGGCGACGGGTTTCGCGGCGACTTTGGCTACGGGCTTGGGGCTCACTTTCGGAGCGGGTTTAGCTGCAGTTTTCAATGGTTTGACTGATGCCTTCCTGGCGGGGGCCTTGGCCGGCTTTCTGGCGACGGCAGGCGCCGCCTTCTTGATCGGCGCAGCGGCTTTCTTGACGGGTTTGGCGACAGGCTTGGCAGCAGGCTTCTTGGCCGGCGTGGCAGGCTTGGCGGACTTCTTGGCAGCCGGTTTCGCGGCTTTCTTGGCGGGTTTCTTGGTGGCCACTCGGGGTATTCCTCTTATTTCCTTGAGGCTCAAAGGCGGCGTGTTATAGCCTAGTCGGCCACTTGCGGCAACCTCCGCGCTACGGCACAGGCCGCGGTCATGATCAAAACCTTTGTACTCTGGCTGCTGCGCGGCTACAAGTTATTGATAAGCCCGCTATTGGGCCAGCGCTGCCGCTTCCATCCCAGCTGCTCGTCGTACACCATGGAGGCCGTGCAGCGCTTCGGCGTAATGCGCGGAGGCTGGCTGGGTGCGCGGCGATTGGCGCGTTGCCACCCGCTCGATCCCGGCGGCCTCGACCCGGTTCCCGAACACTACCCCTGCGGATCCACCCATGACTGACCTGCTGATCCAGAACGCGCTGATGGTCAACGAAGGTCGCCAGTCCGCCGGCGACCTGCGCATCCGCGGCGAGCGCATCCACGCCATCGGCCCGGCGCTGCTGCCGCGCCACGGCGAAAAGGTGCTCAACGCCAATGGCCGTTTGCTGCTGCCTGGCGTGATCGACACTCAGGTGCATTTTCGCGAACCGGGCATGGAGTACAAGGGCGGCTTCGACACGGAACCAGCCGCTGCCGTGGCCGGTGGCGTCACCAGCTACCTGGACATGCCCAATACCAGGCCGAACACCCTTACTGCTGAAATCCTTGAGGACAAGCATCGTCTCGCCGCCGGCCGATCGCGCGCCAACTATGGCTTCTATTTCGGCGCCAGCAACAACAACATCGAGGACATCCGCCGGATAGACCCGAAAACCACGCCCGGCCTGAAAATCTTCATGGGCGCATCCACTGGCAACATGTTGGTGGATGACCCAAAGGTGCTCGAAGCGATGTTCGCCGACTGCCCGACGCCGATCATCACCCATTGCGAAGACACGTCGATGATTGAGGCCGAACTGGCCAAGGCGCGCGAAGTTTACGGCGACTACATCCCGGTTGAGCTGCACGGCGAGATCCGTTCGCGCGCCGCCTGCCTGAAATCCACCGAACTGGCGATCGCCCTCGCCCGCCGCTTCGATGCCTCGCTGCACGTTCTGCATATCAGCACGGCCGAGGAACTGCAGCTGTTCGATCCGGGCCCGCTGGTGGACTGGCACGGCCACATGAAGCGCATCACGGCCGAAACCTGCGTGCATTTCCTGCACTTCGCCCGCCCCGACTATGCGCGTCTGGGCAACCTGATCAAGTGCAACCCGGCGATCAAGGAAGCCAGCGATCGCGCGGCGATCATCCGCGCCGTGGCCGAGGACCGCGTCGACGTTCTGGCCACCGACCATGCCCCGCACACCTGGGAGGAAAAACAGCAGCGCTACGAAAAAGCCCCCTCGGGGCTGCCATTGGTGCAGTTTTTCCTCGCCTGCGCGCTGCAAAAGGTGCGTGACGGCCATTTCAGCCTGCCTCATTTGGTGCAGAAGATCTGCCACGCGCCGGCCCAGCGCTTCGACATCGTCGGACGCGGCTACCTGCGCGAGGGCTATTTCGCTGACCTCGTGCTGGTGGAACCCAATGGCGGCACCAATGTCACCCGCGAGAGTGTGCTGAGCAAATGCGGCTGGTCGCCGTTCGAGGGCGAGCATTTCGATGGCAAGGTTGCAGCTACTTTTGTCAACGGCCAGTTGGCCTGGAACGGCGCGCGCTTGGTCGGAAAACCGCAGGGCCAGCGGCTAAGGTATGCCCGGCGATGATGCGGGCCGGCTTGCTCCTGCTGGCGTGGGCGGTATCGGCAGCGGCCTCTGGCAGCAACCTTGAGTTGCCGGAATCGGTGTTTCAGGGTGCTTTGGTGAAAGGGCGAGCAGCGCCCGGAAGCGTGGTCGATTACGGTGACAGGACAGTGCGCGTCGATGCCGATGGGCGTTTTGTGCTTGGCGTCGGGCGCGACGCCGCCGGACCGTTGGAAATCCGCGTCACCACGCGGGACGGTGTAATTGCAAACGTCGAAGTTACGGTTGTTGCCCGTCCCTGGAAAATCGAGAACATCACCGGCGTGCCTGAGAAAACCGTCAACCCACCCCCAGCAATCGCCGCGCGCATCGCACGCGAGCAGGCCGAGGTCGGTAGCGTTCGCAGCCGAGACGATGCGCGGGAGGATTTCGACACGGCATTCATCTGGCCGGTTCGTGGCCGCATCAGCGGCGTCTACGGCAGCCAGCGCATCTACAACGGGACGCCGAAGTCACCGCATTCGGGGGTCGACGTGGCAGCGACCGAGGGCACACCGGTTAAAGCGCCGGCCGGTGGCATCGTCACATTCGCCAAACCCGGCCTGTATCTCACCGGGGGCACGGTTCTGATTGATCACGGCCACGGCGTGAGTTCGAACTTCCTGCACCTGAGCCGCATTGACGTAAAAGTGGGTGATCGCATCGAGCAAGGCCAGGTGCTCGGCTTGGTCGGCGCCACCGGTCGCGCCACTGGACCCCATATGCACTGGGGCATGAACTGGTTTGATGTGCGCATCGATCCGCAGTTGCTGGTCAACTCCGCCGACAATCCGCAGGCCAAGCAGTAATGCAGGAGCGGCCCAAGCCGCAATTAACGCAAGCTGTGAAAATCGCGGCTTGCGCCGCTCCTACAGTTGCGGTGGGTCTTTTGGCGGAGTTTTGACCAGCTTCAACACCATCACCACCACGCCCAGTGCGCCCAGCACCAGCACGCCCCAGAGTACCCATGTGCGTTTTTGATCCGGGTTGTAGGCGCGCAGCGCCGCCGTACCGCCGGCTACTCGCATGGCGCCAATGGCTGCAGGCGCAGGCTGCCAATCCCTGCCGTATTTGCCGCGCACCTGGTCCACCAGCATCTCGAGCGGGAAGTCGGGGCGTTGCGCGCGTTGGCTGCCGGCGGCGATCACGTACGGCGGACGGCCGTGCGTGAGCAGCAGCCAGGTTTCCGGGCGGAAGGCGAATCTCAGCACCGGCGGACTAGCCTGTTCCTGTCCGCTGACGACGCTTATCCGCCAGAAGCCCGCCCGCGCACTGCTGATCGCCAAGGACTCATTTTCGAGTGAAAGCCCGGCGCCACGCAGACGGAAGGCATTGATGCTGCCGGCATATTGCCAAGGCGACTGTTCGTCATCACGCATGGACAGGGTGATCTCGGCAACGCTGTTGTCGTCGGCCAGCATCACGTCCAGCGCCTCAACCGGAATCCTCGACGGCAGCCGGTAGGTGAAAGCCGCGCCCTCGCGACCGGTGAAATCAGCGGCAAGCCATTGTCGCGGCGGCGTGCGTGGCTGTGGCCCTTTTGGACGGGTCTGCAGGTTCAGCGATTGCAGCGGCAGGGCCTGGTCGTAGCCCAGCGTGCGTATGCGCAGGTAGCTGGTCGACAGCGGCAGGAACTCCACAAGTTTGCGCGACAGCGTGCTGCCGCCCTGGTGCAGTTGGGCCACGGTCGCGGAGCCAACGACCGTCTGCCAATGCTCGAGGTCGTCGCTCGCCTCGATACTGACCTGCACGTTGAAGTCCGCGGCGCCGGGACTGGTTTCGAAGGTGATGGCTTCGATCGTCCGATCTTTCGCCAAGAGATCCTTCGCCAGGACATCCACCAACAGGCTGCGCACAGCATCGCCAGCCTTGGGCGTCGCCTTGGCACCGCCGAGGTTGGCATCCAGGCTGAGTTCGCCGCTGCTGCTGCGGCTCACATGCAGGTGCAAGTCATCATTACCGCCCGTCGTCATTCCAGTTGCCGCAGGCAGCGCAAACCACGCCGCCTTCCGCCATTCGCTGGGCGGCGGGCTGTAGCTGGCCGGCATCGGACCAAACGCCAGCACCTGGCCGTCGGCATTGAAGGCGGCGAGATCGGCCAGGTCGTTGCGCGCCAGCTGTCGATAGATGCTTTCGTCCAGCGCCAGGGCGTACGCGCCCTCATCCGTTGCCGATACCGGCCATTGTTGTGAATAGTCGGACAACCGCGCGGCGAATGCGGATGAAGTCAGCAGGAAAGCGAGCACGGCGACGCGAATGTTCATGCCACTTCTTCCTGGGTTTTGGGCGGTGTCGGCGCGACATAGCCGACGCCGACCAGCAACAGCCCGACTGCGATGAAGGAAACGATGCCGTTGATATTGCCCATGTACTGGCGATCCACGGCAATGAGTTTCAGCAGCACCACGCCCATCAACAGGGCGCCCCCCATCCACAGCCGGCGGTTGACGCTGCGCGAACCGACGATCCAGGCGGTCACGCCCATCAGGCTCCAGACCACGGTCAGGCTGGCCTGGCTGAATCCGGAATCGAGGATGCCCGTACCCCACATCTCGCCATGCCAGTGATGCACCGTACGCAAGGTGGCCATAGTGACGAAGACGAAGCCCGCGTAAGGCAGCAGCCGGCGCAAGCCACCGAGCAGGCCCTCCCTGCCTTCGGCATAGGAAAACAGCAGTCCCGCCAACGTCAACAGGCCCAATTCCAAGGGATTGAACACTGGCAGGTAGGGCAAGGGCCGGGCACTGCCTTCCAGGAACAGGCCAGACACGACTGCAACAGCCAGCAAGGGCAGCGCCAAGGCAAACCAGCCGCCTCGATAACGACCAAAAGGTTCGGCACGCGGCCAAGCGAACAGTTCGGCGCGCTGCCACAAACCCAGCGTCATCAGTGCCAGCGGTGCCAGCAGGGCCACGAACTGCCAGCCCTGCGCGAGTTGCTGGATGTCGCTGAGATCGCCCAGTTGCATCGTCGCCAACAATGTGAGCGACCACAGGCCGATCAGATGCGCCAGCGACAGGCTGCGCGAAACGAGCAGGCGCCCCGCCCACAGCGTCGCGAGCATCGCGGCCAGATACATTAGCCACAGCGGCATGGCCGTCATCGCCATCGGCGAATCAAATTCGAGGTTGGCGTAGAAAACCATCAGCAGGCCGGCCAGCGAACACAGCGCGACCAGCCAGTTCAAGCGCAACCATGACAGGACGCTGCGCAAGACCGTGACTAGTACCAGTGTCGCCACCAGCACCAGCATCAGGAAACGCCATTCGCCGAGACTGTCGCCGGCACGACCAACCTGGGTGAAGGTCGCCACCAGCCACCAGAATGTCGCCCACAAAAACAGCAGCGCCGACAGCCCCGGCACCGGCTTGTGCCGGTCGTGGATCAGGCTGAGGGCATAACCGGAAAACGCCAGGATGGCCGCGCCCAGCCATGCGGCGTTCAACATCAGCGGCTGTAGATGCATCGGGTCATGGGAGCCTCCCGCCATGCTTACTACATAGGAACCCGCGGCCAGCAGTTGCAGCGCCAGGCCACCCAGCCAAGGGAACCAGCGGTTCTGGCGGATGCCCAGCCAGGCCACACCAGCGCCTTCCAGCGCCCACAGCGTGGCCGTGGTGCCGGCCGAGAACGCCAGCGGTATCGCCAGCGTGGCAAAACCCAGCGCCAGCGCGCCGTAGGCTTCGGTCAGCAGGCGTTCGCCGCGGCGTCGGCGCAGGTAATAAACCAGCCCGGCATAAACCAGCGCCACCACCAGCGCACTCAAGGCCAACGCCATGCGGTCGTCCTTCAAGAGCACCGCCTGCAGCGGAAAGGCGACCATAGGCGTACCGAATACCAGGGTGCCATCGACCCACGGCTTGCGGTGCTCGGTCTGCCGTATCACGTAGAGCAGGCCGATCGCGACATAAAACACGAAGAACAGGATCAGGAACGGTTCGACCGTGCCGAAGAACTCCGGCCGGTAGGACCTGAAGCCCCAGGCGCTGCCAACTCCAAAGGTAAAGAAAAAACCGATCAGGTTAAGCAAACGCCAGCTTCGCGCCCAGGAAATGCCGAATACCGCCGCGTTGAGCACGGCGTAATAGCTGAATAGGCCGATGTAGTTGTTGCTGCCGGTATTGATCAGCACCGGGGCGAGATAACCACCGAGGAAACCGAGCGCGGCCAGCGGCATGTTCCGCTGCAACACAGAAAGCAGGGCGGCGCCCGCCACCAGCACCACCACCAACGCGAATGCCAGCTCCGGCGGCAACAAGTGGTAGTTATTGAAGGCTGCGAACACGGTGAGCAGCAGCACGCCAATGGCGCCGCCCTGCAGGCTCAGGCCGAAAGCTGGCTTGCGCTCGCGCTCGCGCCAGCCAAGGCCCAGCGCCACGAAAGCCAGCGCCGCAACGGTGGCGATGCGCCACTCGATGGGAAAGGTGAAATACCCCTGTACGGCGGCATAGCGCAGCAGCGCCGCCACGCCAGCGAACAGCACCAGCACGCCGATCTTCACCGGCACGTTGCCTTCGGTGAACCAGCGTTTCACCGACTGCAGCAGGCGTTCGTCCCAGCCCGGCTCCTGCGGCTCCGCAGGCTGTTCTCGCCTTGTTTGCTGGGGGGCCTGCGCGGATATCGGGCGCGATGGAATCGGTGGAGGTGATGCGGAGCCTGACGCAGCTGAAGGTTCGAATCCCGAAGAAAAAACTGCGGCGGCAGGTTCTTGTTCCGTCGCCGTCGCATTGGCTTCCTTTGTTGCTTCATCAGGTTGGGCTAGACGAGAGGCGCGCAGCTGTTCCAGTTCCGGAAGCTCGGCGTCGACACGCGCCTGCCGGATTCGCGCCTCTGCCTGCGCATCGGCTGCAACCTCGTCTGCCGGCTTCGACACAGGTGCCGCCGCAGGCTTGATAGAAGCTGCTGCCGCAACTTGAAGGCGAAGCGCGCCCAACTCGTGCTCCAGATCATTCGTGCGACGGCGCAAGCCGAAGACCACGCTGAAGATGAAGGCGAGCGCCGCGCCGACCAGCGCGCCGAACATGCCGCGATCACCGGAAAGTGCGGCGCCAACGAAAGCGCCCACCAGTGCCAGAATCCAATTCATGCCGCCCCGCCTGCGTTGATTCGCTGCAGTCTGCATGAGGCACGGCGGCAAAGACAATCAAGCCGCCAAGGTGGCCGGCTTCGTTTAATCGGAAACTGACGAATGGCGTTGGATTGCTCGCGGAATAAACTGGATATTGAGAGAGTCGGCCAGGATTCGGGCGAAATGCAGCCACACAGGGGGCACGGCATTTTTGTGGTCTTTTACTGCCTGCATTTCATTGTGATCAAACTTGCTGACACAGCCGTAGAGTGGACTATTAGCCGGAAAACGAGTCCAGTCGGGACGCTGCCATGATGCGTCAGGCCGTGACTACGCTCTTTGCGCTGCGCAACAAGAGGTAACCGATAGTGCCCGCCAATGTTGACGCGACCAGGACCGCCATCTTCGAGGCCTCTATCTCGGTCACGTCACCGGCGAAGGCAAGATTGGCGATGAAGATCGACATTGTAAATCCGATGCCGCCCAGGCACCCTGCACCGACGATGTGGCGCCAGCTCAAATCCGAAGGGAGCTTGCAGAGCCCGACCGCAACGGCGAGGGCACTAAAGGCGACAATTCCGACGGGCTTGCCGAGCACAAGCCCCGCGGCAATACCCAAGCTGTTGTTGCTCAATAGGGATGATTGCCAATCAGCAGGGATTACGACGCCCGTATTGGCGAGGGCGAACATTGGCAGGACGAGGAAGGCGACCGGCTTGTGAAGCGTGTTCTCGAGGCGATGCGATGGCGAGGCCGCATCTTCGGACTTGGCAGAGTATGGGATGGCAAATGCCAGCATGACGCTGGCAATCGTGGGATGGACGCCCGACTTCAACATCAGGAACCACATCACCGCACCGCCAACCAGATAAGGCGAGAGCAACTGCACTCGCCCCACTTTGTTGAGCAGCGCCATCATCGCAAAGACCGCGAATGCACATAGCAAGTACGGCACCGATACACCATCAGTGTAAAACACCGCGATGACGACAATAGCCGCGAGGTCATCCATGACCGCCAATGCCGTCAAAAAGATTTTCAACGACACGGGTATGCGGCTACCCAACAGGGCGAGGACCCCAAGAGCGAAGGCGATATCCGTCGCCATTGGAATACCCGCTCCGGACTGACTTGGCGATCCGGCATTGAATGCATAATGGACAATTGCTGGAACTGCAATTCCGCCGACGGCAGCTGCGATGGGCAGCAATGCGTTCCTGAAATCAGACAATTCGCCGCTGTAGAGTTCGCGCTCAAGCTCTAACCCTACAAGCAGGAAAAAAACCGCCATCAGGGCATCATTGACCCAGTGTTGGATGCTCAATCCGCCAAAATCAATCTGCCAGAACTTCAGGTACCCAGGACCAAGCGCTGAGTTGGCAACAAGCAGGGATGCGAGCGTACAAGCAACCAGAAGCAAGCCGCCAGACTTCGTGGAGTTGAAGAACGAGGTATAGGTATTGGACAGCACTGTAAGCATGCGCAATTGTACAACACACCCCCAACAGGAGTGTTTTATCGCAATCACTACCAGATGCCTGCAGCTTGTGCCGGATGACCCGTCTTGCAACTAGGCGGCCGATATGCTTTATCCTTCGCCTTACTTGCCACTTCCGACTACTTGCATGCTGGACACAATTTATTTTCTGGTTGTCGCGTTGACCGGCGCCTACTTCATGGCATTGTCCGTCGTCGCAATTGTCGCACCGTCCAGAGCCTCGGCTTTTCTTATGGGGTTCGCATCATCGATGACGGCGCATTACGCCGAATTACTGGTTCGCGCGGCTGTCGGTTTGGCGTTCATCTCGCAAGCTGCTGATGCTCCATTCCCGGCGTCGTTTACAGTTTTCGGTTGGCTGCTAGTTGCAACATCGTTTGCGCTATTTCTTGTCCCGTGGCGATGGCACCGCAGTTTCGCGCAGCGCACGATTCCGCAAGCGCTCCGGCATCTACGACTGGTCGCTCTCGCCTCGTTTTTCGCTGGCGGCTTCGTATTATGGTCCCTCATCGCGGCAGCAAACCACGTCTAGGCGCGGACCGCGGACACAAACGATATCTCCACGGCCAGCAAACCGAACAGCCGAGCGAATTCCAGGAACAATTTCCGGAATCCATGACGAGCGAACTCCGGGCATTTTTCGAGTACCGTCTGGTGCCGAGGGTGATCAGGTTCCAGATCACCGCCGCCGCGATCAGCAACGTCTTGGATTTACTAAGATGTGTCATGCCCTCTTCTACAGTCAGTACGTCTATTTGGGCGAATACCACGAACGCCAACCATCCATTGCCGGCCGTCGTCCAATCCACATCCTGCGGTTCTCCGCTCAAGGCATAGACGTCCAATCTGGCGATCTCGGCCACAAAGCTTCCAATATTCCTGGGCAAGCAATGGATTCGCTCAATACCGCGTTTACTGCATGCCACCTGTGCAAATTCAAACCATGGCATAACCCAAGAACAACTGCAGCCGCACCGGCAAAGTGGGCACACTACGACTCGTCGACCTATTTGGTGAGCAACCCTTGAACGCATCGCCGCAACCCGCCAGCGCTACCGACATCGCATGCCCATGCAAGGCGAACCATCGGCGCCAGAAGTCTCCTGATCGCCGTTTGAATATTCACGCTTTCCAGTTCACGGCTTTATAACTTCGCCGCCATGACATCGCGCGCCCTTCCGCTGACGTATGGAATCGAGGAAGAATTCTTTCTTGTTGACCCCAGGAGCCGGGACCTCGTCGCGGCCGTGCCCAAGCAATTTGCGGGCGCGTGCAGGTATCGCTTTGGCGACAGGGTACAGGAGGAAATGCACCGCTCGCAGGTAGAGACCGCCACGCCTGTTTTGCACACAGCCGACATGGCACGCGAGGCGCTGACGGAATTGCGTTCCGGCGTCCATCGAATCGCCTACAACATGGGCATGATGCTGGTGGCTGCGGGCACCCATCCGTTGGCGGCGTGGGGAGATCACAGTCACACCGCCAAACCACGTTACGACCGCCTGATCGACGACTTCCAAATGGTGGGGCGGAGAAATCTGCTGTGCGGCCTGCATGTTCACGTCGGAGTCCCGGAAAGCATCGATCGAATTGAATTGATGAACCGGCTGATGCCGTGGGTCCCGTTATTTCTTGCCTTCTCCACGTCGTCGCCGTTTTGGAATCAGCGGCGTACCGGTTTGCTCAGCTATCGCCAAGCAGCATACGACGAGTGGCCGCGAACCGGCATCCCGGACGCGCTCAAGGATGAATCCGAGTATTCCGCCTTCGTAGCCTTGCTGACGCGATGTGAGGCGCTCCTCGATGGTAGTTTCCTTTGGTGGGTCATCCGCCCGTCTGCACGTTATCCTACTTTGGAGCTCCGAATAGCCGATGCCTGCACGCACATCGAGGATTCGCTAGCGCTGGCGGCCACATTCCGCTGTCTTGTGCGCGCTCATATCCGTTGTCCCGCGTTGGGGCAGGCGCGCACCCCGTTGACCCGGCGACTGATCGACGAGAACCGGTGGCGGGCCAAGCGCTACGGCACGCAATCGTTGTTCATCGATGAACCCAGCGCAAGCCAAGTCACCATGGGAGACATGCTCCGGCAGCTGTTCGAACTCGTGGCGCCTGACGCCGAAGCCTTGGGCTGCGAAGGAGAAGTGCATCACCTTGCCAGCATCCTCAACCGAGGCAGCAGCGCCCACGCCCAACTTGCGCTATACCGCCATCACCGCGGTCGGGATGCAAGCCGACAGGAGGCTTTGATTCAGGTGGTGGACTGGCTGGCCGATACAACCGCCGCTGAAGAACGGTCGGAACGCCGTTGGCCAGTCTTCACCGCCGCTCACAGCGAATCGGGGACCGTGAAAGCATAACCGGCGTTGGGCACATATTCGATCCATGCGGCGGCGCCACCGGCGTTCAGGAGCTTTCGCCGCAGTCGATGCACCACCTGTTTGAGCGATTCGCGATCGGCGGCATCCCGGTCGGACCAGACAAATCCGATCAATCGGTCGGCGTCCACTGGACGGCCACGGTGACTCAGGAGCAGACGCAGCATCCGCAACTCCAGAAGCGATAGTCGGAACGCCGGCCCGCCATTGACTTGCGCTTCGCTGCGTTCAACATCGATCGTCAGGGGCCCCCAGGCCAGGACTGCATCCTCCACGGGTTCATTGCCCCGGCGCAGGAGCGAGCGCACCCGCGCCAGCAGAGCTCGAGGACTGAACGGCTTCTTGAGGTAGTCGTCCGCCCCGAGGTTCAAGCCATGTACTTCATCTTCCTCGGTGTCGCGGACCGTCAGCATCATCACTGGAACCTGACTGTGCTTCCGCAGCTGATCGAGCACCTCGAAGCCGCTGCGCAAAGGCAGATTTACGTCAAGAATGACCAAGTCGGGCTTGTGATCACGCAACCTCACAAGCGCCTGTTCGCCGTCGAAGGCGGTCAGGACGTCATAACCGGCGCTGTGCAACGCGAAGCGCAGCAGGCCGACTAACTCAACATCGTCATCCACTACCAGAATATTCATGCCGGCGCTCCTACGGGCAAAACGATGCCGATGCGCGCGCCACTGCGCTGCACTGGCGCCGCAACCTTCACCTCGCCACCATGGGCCACTACGATGGCGTGCACGATGGCCAGCCCCAAACCTGTGCCCCGCTGGCTTGGCTCCTCGTGCGGCGAGCGCTTGAACGGCGCGAACAGATCGCTATTCGCGCTGCTGACGGGCAAGCCCGGGCCTTCGTCTTCCACCCAAACAGTCACCCAATTTGGCATCCACTCCATGTCCACCCAGATCGTACTTTGATCAGGGGCAAACTTGTTTGCGTTGGCGAGCAGATTGACTATCACGGAGAACAAGCGGGGCGAATCGCCGGTCAGGACAGGTCCCGGCGCCAGCGTCGGCACTATGCGCTGGTCACGCTGATCGGTCAGCGGCCGGATGAGTTCAACGGCCTCGGCGACCACCGCCTGCAGATCGACCTGTTGTCGGCGCAATCGCATCTCCCCACTTTCTATCCTCACGCTGTCCAGGAGGTTGCTCACCAACTGCGATAATCGCATCGTGCCGCGATACTGGGCATCGGCCAGTTGAATCGCCACGCCATCGGAAGTGGTGCGCAAGTGGTCCCGCAGCAATTCGATCGAGGCGATCTGCGCTGACAACGGTGTCTGGAATTCGTGCGAAAGGTTGGCCAGGATACGATCGCGCATGGCTCGCGCTGCTTCGAGCGCATTTTCCTCACGGACGACCAGAACTTGGCGATCACCACTTGCCGCCAATCGTCGGACCGTCAAGGGGCGCATCTTTCCGGCGGGGGTGTAACGTTCCAGCGGTGGAAGACCGTCCGTTGCCGACGGGGATGCTTGGTCAGAGTGGTTGCCCGAGGAAATCAGCACTGTCTCAGTGGCCTGACCCAGGACGTCCTCTCGGGTGAGTCCGACCAACGCCAGGAACTGCCGATTGGCGTAGTGGATGCGATGCTCCGCGTCCTCGCCCACGATGCCTTCGTCAACGCCGTCCAGTACTGCATCGAGTTCCTGACGCTGATTGCGCTCGGACGCGGTCAGGGAACTCACCTGTCGACGCATTTCCTCCAGGCTGGCGGCTAGCGCCACTGGTTCAGACAAAAATGTCACCGGTGGCGTCACCGGGGTGTTCAGATCGCCACTACCAAGTCGCTCGGCATCAAGCGCCAGCTGTGCAAACGGCCGGGAAATGCGCGCCGCGATGACAACCGCCAGCCCCAGCGCCAAAACACCAGTCACCAGGCCGGAAAGACCGAACGCCGCAAGCCATTCGATGATTCGCCTTCTCACCCAATCCCGGGGGACTCTGGCGCTAAGCAAGGCGCTGGGCCGTCCATCGTCATCGCGAACGGTGAGAATGCGTGCGGCCGCACTGTCGCCGATCGCGTCGAGCGTATCGGGCTCGCCGGTCGCGGAAACCTCTCGCAGGGCGTTGAGCCAGTCATCGCTCTTGTTCGTTGTCTCGCCCACCAGTGGCTGCAATGTCACGTCAATCAGGTCGGCGGTCGGCCGAGCAAGCAGACGGTCGCCCAACTGCTCGGCAACCACAATCGAAGCTTGTGGCAACCCGGCTATCTCCCGCTGAACGATGCGCCAGGCAGTGTGGTGGCTATCGAAAGCAAGGCCGGTCGTGAAGCTTGGCGGTGCCTTGCCAATCTCGGCGACGGTCTGATTGTTCAATTGCACCCGAATGTATTCGATATCACTTGTGCCGTGGAAATCCTTGACCAGTGCCCGGGCTTTGGTAAGTTGTCCGCGCCAGAGATAGAAACGCAATGTCGGTTGCTCCGCCAGCAGGTCGGCACCAACACTCAGTTCACGGTGCCATTCCTGCAGGAGTCGCCGCGCTTCAGAGACGGTGCGTTCGGCCTCGGTGCGCGCCTGTGAGACGACCGCGCTGCGGATCGTCCCGACGCCCGTGGCCAGCAACAGCAATGCGAACATGACCACGAGGCCCATGTGGCTGGCGAGCAGTAGCTGAGACAGGCGCCGTCGTGTCGACATACAAAGATCCTACTGCCCGGTAACCGTGATCCCGAACCATGGCTACGGCGAGCGGGGCAATCATTATGATTGAATCTTGGTTTCGGCCATGTGCCGACGAATCGTAGTCGAGTAAAGCAAATCTCACGATGAAATGGCAGACACTGCCAACCGGGGGAAGCGATTTGCTGGCAACGAGGGGGTTATCGAAAGTCTAGCGAGGTCAGCCATGCAGGCATGAGCAAGTGACAAGCCGGTTTTTCCCGAAAGAACAGCCTCCGGCACGGTTGGGCCGGAGGCTGCTGGGACCGCACACCCAAATTCGTCTTGACGAGAGAGCGGTTCGGTGTGCCCGGCCAACGTAGCGCCTCGAAGCCGGCGTGTCAGTTATGGGGGCGTTATGGGATGGCGGCGTTATCGGCCGGCATTTCGTCCGTGGTTGTGTCGGCGCATTGCGACTTGGGCTTTCCACAAGACGTTCGATCCCCTGATCTTGGTGGACTGGCCGGAGAAGCGCCGCACAGCAAGCGCCGGCGCGCACGGCCCGGGCGACCAGTACGCTGACGACAGGTCGTGGTTTCGCTGGAAAATTTTCGCGGAACTGGTCCGCATTGGCTGGAAAGAGTTGCACTTGAACGCGTCGTTACAAAGCAAGCCTTGAGACTCGGCATCCCCCGAGACACGCTGCCTCCCCGGCCGTCGGCAACTTCTGAGTTTGGAGCAAGGCCCTGAAACTACTGGGCCGCGTCAAACCAACAGCGACTCCCGAAACGCGGGTCACTCATTGACCGTCGACTTGACCGTCGATTGCGCTAGGGCAATCAACTAAAGCCAAGCCTCGGCCTTCATCGCAATGAGGAAATGTTCCAACAAACTCGAGGATGGCGATGGCAGCGACTTTTCAGTCGAAAGCGCTGTAACCACCGGCAATACCCTTGGTCGCCACCGCCACCGCATTGTGCGGATGCAGGCTCTCGAAGTGCGAGGCGCGCACCCAGAAATCAGCGATCTGATCGTCTTCGCCGAGCGCCTTCTGCATCCGCCGGGCCGCATCCTCGCAGAACATCAGGTTCTGACCATTCAGACGAGCGAAGGCCTGTTCGTCCTCGCGCTTGACGGCCGTCTGCACCGGCGTTTTCAGCGCATCCTCAATGCGATCGATGACATCCAGGAACGGGAAATTCTGGAAGGAAGGCTGCAGCTTGACCTTGACCGCCGCCGTACTGCGCTGGCTGTGAGGCGTAGCACAGATGCCCTGCTCGCTGCCCAGCCACGCCAGGACGGCCTGGTGGTCGAGCGGCCTGCCGGTGGCAAAGTCTTGCGCAAAGCGCTCCTGGATCAACTGCCGGGCCAGCGCCGCCGAACATGGGCAGGTGCTGGAATACGTCACTTCGACGCCTAGTTCGAGCGAGTAGTGGCCCTTGTCCATGATGGCGGCAAGGCTGACCGGATAGGACTTCCAACCGGTGTTGTCGCTGACCAGGGCCGGGCGACGCACGAGATAATCGAAATGCAGCTGCACCATTGCACGGTCGGAAAGATCGGCGTGCGAATCGAGGAACTGCTTGAGCAGCCGGCGCAGGCTGCAAGGCGACACCGGCTCTTCAGACAGCGACTTGTCGACGTGCAGGTACAGCCGCGACATGTGGATGCCGCGCACGTCGCCGCGCGTGAGGTTGACGAAGGCATTGATCCGTGCGGCCGAGGTCACCACTTCACCGTCGACGCCGGCGACCCTCAGCGGTGCCTCGATCTCGCCCATGCCGACCAGCTCAAGCTGGCCTGCCACGGACGGCCGCGCATCGGAGGCGATGTCGGGCATGACGCGGGCAAGGTTTTCAGAACTGCTGGGGGGCATGTCGGCGCTCCGTCGGGATGAAGTCAAAAGCATAGGTGTGGGCAAGTGCAGGCTACGTCAAGTTTCCAGGGCTGCAAGCCAAGATGGCGCGACGATGTGCTGCGGATCGCCGGCGGTCATCATGGGCGGCCCGCTGCCCATGCGCGCCACAGCGTGGCAAACGCTGCAGGGTGTGAAAACCCCCTGCCGGCGGCAATACGTTGCAAACGGGCACGGTCAAAGCGATGCCGAGCCCTGCGCAGCATGGCGGCATGGCCAATATTCGCCTGCAGCGCCTGCAGCAGTTCGCCAGCCCAATCCTGCAGGAGTCGCTCGCCCCGCCCCGCCGCGACCTGTGCCGGCGTGGCGTCATGCCGGGCAAACAGATGCATGGGCAGGCAGGCGCTGTCATCGGCAGACAAGCCGTCGGGAAGCCGGTGCAACAGCCAGTGCACCGCCAGGCTGCGGACCTGCCGGTCGCTGGCGGGAGCATTGAACAGGACGGCTTCGACCGCGATTACGGCAGCCGCCAGAGGAACCAGCCTCGCGATAGCCAACTCCGTGTTGGCAGCCCGCGCTTCGTCGGCCCGAAATTCGATCAGCGCTGCTGCCAGCGCAGGCCAAGGTGCGGCCATGCCTGCCAGCGACCGGGTCAGGGGATGCCGCTGACGGCCCTGTGCCAGTCCCGACAACTCCTCGGCCCACCAGAGCAGCTTGACCTCGGTGACGCGGGCATCGCTGAGTTCGAAAACCGCTTCACGCAGCTCATGCAGCAGTGCACCCCACGACTGGAAAAGCAATTTTTGTGTTGCTGGACAAAACACTTCGGCCAAGCGCATTTCCGGCTCCCGCGCCTGCCACTTGCTGACAAAATGGCCGATGGTAGCGGCCTCGCTGCTGGTGTCTGTCGACGCCATGACGATCACACACGCGCCGCAGGCAGACTGAGCATGCCGGCGTCGACCAGGTCGGAAGGTTCAATGGCCAGCGCATCCGGATGCCACTGCCGTGGATCTTCATGTGCCTGCCGGTAGCCCCAAAGCACGGCCACGGATTTCATGCCAGCGCGCTTGCCGGCCACGATGTCGCGTTCGTCGTCGCCGACATAGACGCACTCGCCGGGCCTCACCGACAGCGCATGGCAGGCCAGGAACAATTGGTCGGGCTCGGGCTTCTTGCGCGCCAGAGTGTCGCCCCCAACCAGAATGGCGCAGCGATCCTTCCATCCCATGGAATCAACCACGCCGCGCGCCAGATAATAAGGCTTGTTGGTGACAATGCCCCAGCGTGATCCGGCATTTTCAATCGCGGCGAGCACCTCGACTATGCCCTCGAATGGCGTGCTGTTCGTGGCCACATCTTCGGCGTAGGCATCGAGGAAAGGCTGCAGCAGTTTTTCACGTTCAGCTTCGTCGCGATCGGGAAAAGCCACCGCCAACATCGCCCGCGCTCCCTTCGAAACCACAGGCCGAATGGCGGAAAGCGGCACGGCCGGCATGCCTTCATGGGCAAGGATGCGGCACAGCGCGTTGTGCAAGTCGACCGCGCTGTCGACCAAGGTACCATCGAGATCGAACAGCACGACTGGCGCCATCACCAAAGGGCTCACGCCTTCACCGCGCAGGCCAGGTAGTTGATGCCAGTGCGGCGGTTCACCCAGGCCTTGCCGCGCACCGGGTCGTAGGCCAGGCCGCTGACGTCCTCAAGCACCAGTCCTGCCTCGCGCAGCCAAGCCGCCAGTTCAGCTGGCTTGATAAAACTCTTGTAGTCGTGCGTGCCCCTGGGCAGCAGTCCAGACAGGTATTCGGCGCCGACGATCGCCACCGCGAATGCCTGAGGCGTGCGGTTGAGCGTGGACACGAACAGCCTGCCGCCGGGCTTGAGCAACTGCGCGCAAGCGCGCAGCACCGAAGCCGGATCCGGCACGTGCTCAAGCATTTCCATGCACGTGATGGCGTCGAAGGCCAACGGCATGTCGACAGCAAGGGATTCGACCGACTGCAGGCGGTAATCAACCTTGCGGCCGGATTCGAGCAGGTGCAGTTGGGCAACGTCGATCAACTCCGGTGCCAGGTCCAGCGCCACGACTTCGGCGCCTTCGGCCGCCATCGCCTCGCTCAGCAAACCTCCGCCACAGCCGACGTCGAGTACGCTCGCTCCGCGCAATTTGACGCGTTGGCCAACATAGCCCAGTCGCGCTGGGTTCAACTCATGCAGGGCGCGCTGCGGGCCTTTCTCGTCCCACCATCGCTGTGCCAGCGATCCGAACTTGGCCAATTCGGCGGCGCTGACGTTGTCGGTGCTTTTGGCTGCCGTGGTCATGCCGATTTCCTGACGCTGGCGATGCGCTCGCCCCAACGGCGGGCCTTGGCGCGCAGCGCTTCAAGGTCGGAATCGATCAGGACGCCGTCGGAGAGCCTGGCCTTGCCGGCAATCCAGGCATCGCTGACCTGGTGGCGACCGCTCGCATACACGATCTGCGAAATGGGGTTGTACACGGGCAGTGATTCGATATCACCCAGATGCACACAGATCAGATCGGCTTCCTTGCCGGCTTCGATGGAGCCGATGCGCTCGGACAGCCCCATGGCTCGCGCGCCGCCCAAGGTGGCTGCACGCAGGGCGCTGGCGGCATCAAGCGCGGTGGCATCGCCGGCCACGGCTTTGGCCAGCAGCGCAGCGCAGCGAAGCTCGTCGAACATGTCGAGGTCGTTGTTGCTGGCGCAGCCGTCAGTGCCGATGGCGATATTGACGCCAGCGCGGCGCAGTTTTTCGATGGGACTGAAGCCGGAGGCCAGCTTGAGGTTCGACTGCGGACAATGCGCGACCGATACGCCGCGCTCGGCGCAGAGCGCAATCTCAGCCTCGGTCAATTGAGTCATGTGCACGGCGATGAGGCGCTCGTTGACCAAACCAAGTCGTTCAAGGCGCGCCAAGGGCCGCTGGGCGTACTGCTTGATCGAATCCTCGATCTCCTGGGCGGTCTCGTGCACATGGCAATGCACCGGGCGATCAAGTTGCTCGGCCAACATGCGAATACGCTCGAAACTGGCGTCGCTGACCGTATACGGCGCATGCGGCGCGAAGCTGATGCCGACCAGCGGATCGCGACGGTAGTTGTCGTGGACTTCCAGACCCTTGTCGAAATATTCGGCGGACGTTTTTGCCCACGCCGAAGGGAATTCGATGAACGGCAGTCCGACCACGGCGCGGAAACCCAGTCGCTTGTAAGTGGCGGCTTGGGCATCAGGGAAGAAATAGTTTTCGTTGCAGCAGGTGCTGCCGCCGCGCAGCATTTCCGCCACCGCAAGCTCGACGCCATCGGCGACGAAGGCCGGCGACAGCACCGCCGCCTCGATTGGCCAAATGTGTTCTTGCAGCCAAGGCATCAGCGGCAGGTCGTCGGCGACGCCGCGCATGAGCGTCATTGGATTGTGGGTATGGGCGTTGACCAGGCCCGGCAGAAGCACGGACTCGGGACGACTGACCGTTTGCTTCGGCGCATAGCGCTGATTCGCCTCGACACGCGACAGCAGGTCGAGGATGCGGCCGCCGGAAACAACGACGGCGTAGTCGGCCAGGACAAGACCGTGTGGCTCGACCGGAACCACCCAGCCGGCTTCGATCAACAGATCACAAGGCTGTCTGGCGGTGTCGGTCATGTGCTGGTTCCTGTTCTTGGTTCGTCACCACGGGCAGACCGGAACCTAATCCGGAAAATAAACACGGCCATCTGCCTGCACCCGGGGAAAGCAAAAATTATTTGACGCGACCGACGTATTCACCCGAGCGAGTATCGACCTTGACGATTTCCTCATTGCCGACGAACAGCGGCACCCGAACCACGGCGCCGGTTTCCAGCTTGGCCGGCTTGCCGCCACCGCCGGATGTATCGCCGCGCACACCGGGATCGGTTTCGACGATCTTGAGTTCGACGAAGTTCGGCGGCTGCACGAAGATCGGCGTTCCGTTCCAGAGCGTCACCACGCAGCTTTCCTCGCCCTTGATCCATTTGGCGGCATCGCCCACGCCGTTTGCGTCGGCCTGGACCTGTTCGAAGGTTTCTTGCTGCATGAAGTGCCAATACTCGCCGTCGCTGTACAGATACTGCATGTCGGTATCCATCACGTCGGCCGCCTCAAGCGAATCGGTGGCCTTCATGGTCAACTCAACCACGCGGCCGGACTTGATGCTGCGGTACTTGATGCGGGTGAAGGCCTGGCCCTTGCCCGGCTTCACGTATTCGGTTTCAGTGATGACGCAGGGATCGTTGTTGATCAGGATTTTCAGCCCGTTCTTGACGTCGTTCAAGCCATAACTGGCCATTGGAAGCTCCTGGTAAAAAGTCAGGCCGGCACACGCTCTAGATGGCTACCGGCTAGAATGCAAGGGTCGAACGGGCGTCAACTTGCCCGCGCAAGCCGCCCATGATACCCGCACAGCCCCTTCCCACCCAAGCCAAAGCTTGGCAAACGCTTTGGCGCGAGGCCATTCGTGACCCCCACGAATTGCTTGCGGTCCTGGGGCTTGAAGCGCTGTCCGGACGACTTTCGGCGCAAGCGACGGCGCAGTTTCCGCTGCGGGTGCCGCGCGGTTTCGTGGCCAGGATGCGCTACGGCGATGCCGAAGACCCGCTGCTCAGGCAAGTCCTGCCTCTCGATGAGGAGGAGCGGCTGGTGCCGGGATTCACACTCGACGCAGTGGGCGACGGCGCCGCGCGCGGCGCAGCGGGTGTCATCCACAAATATCAGGGCCGGGCCCTGCTGGTGGCCACGGGCAGTTGCGCCGTGCACTGCCGGTACTGTTTCCGCCGGCACTTTCCCTACGCCGAAGAAACCGCCGCCAGCCAGCAATGGCAGCAAGCGCTTGACTACCTGCGTGCTGATGCCTCGGTGTCCGAGGTCCTGCTGTCCGGTGGCGATCCGCTGTCATTGGCCACCGCCAAGCTGCGTGAATTCACCGATGCGCTGGAAGCCATCCCGCACATTCGGCGCCTGCGCCTGCATACCAGGCTGCCGGTGGTGTTGCCCGAACGTGTTGATGCCGAATTGTGCGACTGGCTGGCTGAACTGCCCTGGCCGGTCGTCGTGGTCATCCATGCCAACCACGGCAACGAGCTTGACGCCGCCGTCGCCGCGGGCATCGCCAGACTGCGTGCTGCCAGCAGTTGCGTACTCAACCAGTCGGTCCTGCTGCGCGGCGTCAATGACGATACCGGCGTCCTGGTCGATCTTTCCGAGCGGTTGTTTTCTGCGGGTGCCCTGCCCTACTACCTGCACCTGCTAGATCGTGTCGCCGGCGCAGCGCACTTTGAAGTGGACGAAGGCCGCGCCCGACAGCTGCATGCCCGCATGTCAGCCCGTCTGCCCGGATACCTGGTGCCGCGACTGGTGCGGGAAATCCCCGGCGAGCCAGGCAAGACGCCCCTGTGATAGCGTTCATGTTGCACCTTCTGCTATTGTCAGCTTCCCCCCGTAAGTGCTTGCAGCATATGGAGAGTTCTCCGGATGGCTAAGCAGGATGCCGTCGTCCGCCTGCTATTGGTGGAAGACCAGTTGGAAGATGCCGAGTTTCTGATCAGCCAGATCCGCAATGGCGGAATGGCCGTACGTCCACAGCGGCCGGAATCCGAGGAAGAGTTGGCGACGCTGTTGTCCAACCAGAGCGTGGACATGGTGCTGGCCTCGCTGAAGGCCAAGTACATCTCGTTTGCCACCGTGACCGAACGCGCCAACGCCACCGGCAAGGACATACCGGTCCTGGCCACGGTGGACAGCCTGGACGAAGCCACGATCCTCGCTGCCATCGCCGCAGGAGCCAAGGAAGTGGTGCTGCGCTCGCGGCCCGAACACGTCCAGTTCATCGTCCGCAACGAGTTTTCCGCTCTGGTCAGCCGGCGTAGCGTGCGCCATAGCGAGGCCGCCCTGCGCGAGATCGAGCGACGCTGCGACGCGCTTATCACCTCTTCGCGTGACCCGATCGCCTATGTCCATGAAGGCATGTATATCCGCGCCAACGAAGCCTACTTGGAGATGTTCGGCTTCGAAAGCTTCGAGGACATCGAAGGGCTTTCGGTGCTCGACATGATGGATTCGGCCAACGCCGATGATTTCAAGCAACTGCTCAAGAAACTGGCCAAAGGCGAAGCCCCACCCCGGCAGATGGAGTTGACCGCCATCCACAGCGACGGCAGCAATTTCAAGGCCGTCATGGAGTTCACCAGCGCCACCTATGAAGGCGAACCCTGCCTGCAGATCGTGTTCCGCAAGCAGATGATGAACGCCGACGTGGCGCGCCAACTCGACGACCTGCGCCAGCGCGATCCCGTCACAGGGCTGTACAACCGCCAGCACTTCATGTCTGCGCTGGAGACATCGGTCGCAGCTGCCGCCAGCGGCAAGACCGGACAGGCCCTGCTGCTGATTGAGCCGGACAAGTACGAAAACCGCATTGACGAAGCCGGCTTGGCATACGCCGATGAATTGCTCAAGAAAATCTGCGGACGCATCGCCGAGACGCTGGACGCCGAAACCGTGCTGGCGCGCTTCAGCGACCATGTGCTGGCCGTGCTCTGCCTGAACCATGACCACAAGGCCACGCAGGCGCAGGCGGAAAGGATACGCGCCGCATTCGACGGTCACCTGTTCGAACTGGGCAGCCGTTCGCTCACGCTCTCGGTCAGCATCGGCGGTGTCCAGATCGGCGAAAAGATCGCCAGCATCCCGCAGGTGCTCGGCAAGTCGAATCAGGGCCTGCAGGCCATGGAGGCCCTGGGCGGAAACCGCATCGAGATCTTTGATCCAGCCGCCCGCGATCGCGCCGAGGAAGAGCGCATCCAGGCCTGGCTGGCCCGCATCAACGAAGCCTTGAGCGAAGACCAGTTCGTACTCAACTACCAGCCGATCATCAGTCTCACCGGCACGTCTGGTGAATTCTATGAAGTACTGGTGCGCATGCAATCGCCTGATGGCGAGATTGTTTCGCCCGAGCAGTTCATGCCGATCGCCGAAGAACACAGCCTGCTCGACGACATCGACCGCTGGGTGATCGGCCGCGCCATCAGCCTGCTGGCCGAACGCAAGCGACTGGGCAAGGACACCACCCTTTTCGTCAAGGTCACGCCCAGTTCGCTGGCCGAGACCGATCTGCACAATTTCATTTCGGCGCAACTCAAGGCGCACGGCATCTCCGGCGAAAACCTCGTGCTCCAGCTGCCGGAATCGAAGATATTCACCCACCTGCGCGCGATACAGGCGTTCCAGAAGATCGTCGGGAGTTTTGGCATCCGCCTGTGCCTGGAGCAATTCGGCACCAGCGTCGACTCCCTGCAGATGCTCAGCCACTTCGACCCGCAGATCCTCAAGATCGACCGCAGCTTCATCGTCGACCTGTCCAAGAATCCGGACAACCAGAAGAAAGTGCGTCAGTTCGTCGACCATGCCCGCGGCATCAACAAGCTGACCATCGCCGAATTCGTCTCCGATGCCGGCTCCATGACCGTGCTGTTCTCGATGGGCGTGGACTGGGTGCAGGGCAATTTCCTGGCGGCGCCAGGGCCGGCGATGAATTACGACTTCGCCTGAAGCTGGACTTGCTCTCCACTAGCAGAAAGCCCGCCGATTGGCGGGCTTCTGTTTTCATTCGCTCCATTCTTGGCCCGCGGACGGATCAACTGTTGCGCAGAGCCTGAATGCGCTCGGCCAGCGGCGGATGGCTCATGAACAACCGCGCCAGACCAGTCTTGCCACCGCCGGAAATGCCAAACGCCGCCACCTCGTTGGGCAAGGTGCTGACGCCCTGGTTGCGTGCCAGTTTTTCCAGCGCTGCGATCATCTTCTGCTTGCCGGCCAGCTGCGCGCCGCCAGCATCGGCGCGAAACTCGCGCCAGCGGCTGAACCACATGGCGATGATCGAGGCCAGCGCGCCAAACACGATGTCGAGCACGAAGGTGATGACGAAGTAGCCAATACCCGGGCCGCCATCGCGGTTGCCGAACACCACCGAATCCACCACACGTCCGACCAAACGCGAGAGCACGATCACGAAGGTGTTGAGCACGCCTTGGATCAGGGCCATGGTGACCATGTCACCGTTGGCGACGTGGCTGACCTCGTGCGCCAGGACGGCCTCGGCCTCGTCGCGGTCCATGGCGCGCAAAAGACCGGTGGAAACCGCCACCAGCGAATTGTTGCGGCTGGGGCCGGTGGCGAAAGCGTTGATTTCCGGTGCCTCGTAAATGCCGACTTCGGGCATCTTGATACCGGCGGCCTGGGCCTGCCGGCTTACCGTGGCATGCAGCCAGCGTTCGGTCTCGCTGCGCGGCTCGGTGATCAGCTGCAGACCGGTGGCACGCTTGGCCATCCACTTGGATATGGCCAGCGAGAACAGCGCGCCGCCAAAACCGAAAATGGTGGCGAACACCAGCAGCACGCCGTTGTTGCCAAGGTTGATGCCGAAGGCCTGCAGGACGTTGAGCACGATGCCAAGCAGCACCATGACGGCAAGGTTGGTGGCGGCGAAAAGGGCAATACGCTTGAACATGGGCGTGGTCGCTTCCGGTCATGCCGCTACGCGGCGGTTCCGGCCTTCATGTAGCCTCGGCCTGATAAATTCAAGTACCCGACCCCGAATCACATTCACCAATGCATGCAGATCGCTACCGCGGCCGTTTCGCCCCCTCGCCTACCGGCCCACTGCACCTGGGCTCGCTGGTCGCAGCGCTGGGCAGCTGGCTGCTGGCGCGCGAGGCTGGTGGCGACTGGCTGGTCAGGATCGAGGACATCGACCCTCCGCGCGAGATTCCCGGGATGGCCAAACAGCAGCTATGCACGCTGGCGGCATTCGGACTGGAGCCGGACGAGCCGGTGCTGTGGCAAAGCCAGCGTGGGCCCGCGTATTCGACGGCCTTGGCAGGACTGCTGTCTACAGGCGATGCCTTTGAATGTGCCTGCAGTCGCGCCACATTGGCCGCGGATGGCGGTATACACAGGCAATGTCAGGGCTCGGCGATACGGCAGGAATTGGCCGTCCGGCTGCGGGTCGCCGATATCCGGATCAGCTTCGAAGACCGCTTCCAAGGATGGTTCGGGCAGGACCTCGGTCGTGACGTCGGCGATTTCGTCCTCAGGCGAACCGATGGATTCTGGGCCTACCAGTTGGCTGTGGTCGTTGACGACGCCAGTCAGGGCATAAATCATGTCGTGCGGGGTGCCGATTTGCTGGACTCGACACCAAGGCAAATCTACCTTCAGCAAAAATTGGCGCTGGCAACGCCTGCCTATGTGCACCTGCCGCTGGTGCTCGGGGACGATGGCCACAAGCTTGCGAAATCATCAGGCAGCCCGGAAGTCGATCCGGATAACCCGCTGCCAGCACTGCGCGCTGCATGGGCACACCTTGGCCAGGAAACCGGCATTCTGGAGGGTTACATGCCGATTCCACGTGCCCTTCAGCGAGCGGTTTCCGCGTTCGATCCGGGACGCGTGCCACACTCCCGCCCGGCCATTGCCGGCCAGCCCTGAAGCTGGCTGGCAGGTGCTTGCGTGCCGGCCCATGAAAGGCGATGCTCGCCGATAACAGAGCGCCAATCGCACTGTCTCGCCGGAGCTGGCACCATGGCCGCACGAATCATCAAAAAATATCCGAACCGGCGCCTCTACGACACGGAAATTTCCAGCTACATCACCTTGGAAGACGTGCGCCAGCTGATCATCGAAGGTGAATCGTTCGAGGTGCGCGACGCCCGCAGTGGCAAGGACCTGACCCGCGGTGTTCTGCTGCAAATCATCGCCGAGCATGAGGATATAGGCCAACCGATCCTTTCTACCCAACTGCTGACCGAGATCATCCGTTTCTACGGCGATTCCCTGCAGGGCATCATCGGCACCTACCTCGACAAAAGCCTGCAGATGTTCATCGAGCAGCAGCAGCAGTTCCGCGGACAGATCACCAGCATGGTCACCTCGACGCCGTTTCCGCTGCTCAACCAGATCACCGAACGCAACCTAGAGCTGTGGCGGAATTTCCAGCAAAGCCTGCTGAGTGGCTTGGGCGGCTCCGGCAAGGCCAAGAGCGAGACCAAGCAAGCGCCGCGTAAAACCCTCAGTCGCCCGCGCCACTGATGGGCTCAGTTGTTTCACCTGCTGGTCCACGCAGTTGCACGACACGACCAATAAAAGGCAGTGCCAATCATGAATCCACGCATCGCCGTCGTCACCGGTGGTATTGGCGGCATAGGCACGGCGTTATGCCGCAGCCTGGCCCGGGCAGGTCATAAAGTCATCGCCGTCGATCTGCCTGCTGCGACGGAACGATTGACGGCTTTCAATGAGACAGTGTCGGGTCTGGATGTTTCTTTCGAAACCGGTGACGTCAGCAGTTTTGCCGCCTGCGCCGAACTGGTGCAGCGCATCGAGGCCAGCCATGGCCCGGTGAGTATCCTGGTCAATGCCGCTGGCATCACCCGTGACGCCAGCTTTCGAAAGATGACGGTCTCCGAGTGGGATGCCGTGCTGCGGGTCAACCTTGACAGTGTCTTCCACCTGACCAGACAGGTGATCGACGGCATGTGCGAGCGCGGCTTTGGCCGCATCGTCAACATCAGCTCGATCGTGGGACAAACGGGGGCATTTGGCCAGACCAATTACGCCGCCGCCAAGGCGGGCCTGCATGGCTTCACCATGGCGCTGGCGCGGGAAGTCGCGCGCAAGGGCGTCACTGTCAACAGCGTCAGTCCCGGCTATGTGCAGACGGCCATGACAGCGGCAATACCCGAGGAACACCGCCAGCAGATCATCGCCAGCATCCCGGTCGGCCGCATCGGCCAGCCGCAGGATATTGCCGATGCGGTGGTGTTTTTGTGTGCGGAAAGCTCCTCGTATCTCACCGGGGTGAACTTGCCGGTGAATGGCGGATTGTTCATCAGTTTCTGATCCCAGATCACGCAATGGGCCGGTCGCAGGCTTGGTTGCCAAGGCCAGTTTTTGAAATGTCGCGAAGCTGGGCTTGCCAGCCCACCCTGCGCGACAGACACAATTTTCGCGGCAACCGCAGGCAAACCACATGCCCTTTACTCCCATCCACCTCGGCCCGGGTGCCGTATTCAAAGCGATCGGTGGACGCCATTTCAGCTTTATGGTGTTTGGCGGCGCGCAGGTGCTGATGGACATCGAACCGCTGGTCGGCATCCTGCGCGGCAGCGTGGTCGTGCACGGCTGTACGCATACGCTGCTCGGTGCACTGGCCATCGGCACCGTGGCTGGCTTTATCGGCAGGCCGATCAGTGCAACCGTGCTGCGGCGGCTGAAGATTGCGCACTACCCATTCACTTGGCTCGCCTCATTCTCCGGCGCATACATCGGCACGTTTTCACACGTCCTGTTCGACGCCATCATGCACAGCGACATGCAGCCGTGGTGGCCGCTGGCGCAGGGCAACCGATTGCTCTACATCATTTCCATCGACCAACTGCACCTGGCCTGCGCGGCGTTGGGCGTGGCCGGCCTGGCGGTCGTTGCCTTTCGTGCCTATTTGACCGGCAAGGCCTGAACCTGTCGTGCGGAGTGCTGTTGTGGGAGGGGCGTCAGCCCCGAGTGCCCCTGCACTTCCACGTCAGAGCTGTAGCTGTTTCCACAAGGATCCCTCCCACAGCCAGCGCCCGTGGTTACTGCGGCAGCTTGCCGCCGCAATATTTCGCGTAGAACTGCTCGGCCCTCGGCATCAGCGACTGCAGGTGTTGGATGCGGTTTGCCGGGTCAGGATGGGTCGAGGCAAATTCCGGCGGGCGTTGACCACCTCCCTGAGCCGACATCCTCTCCCACAGTCCGATGGCTTCGTGCGGGTTGTAGCAGGCTGCGGCCGCCAGCATCAGACCCACTTCATCGGCCTGCGTTTCGTGGTCGCGCGAGAACGGCAGCAGCACGCCGAATTTGGTGCCGGCGCCCAGCGCCGACATCACCATTTGTTGCTGTTGCAGGTCCATGTCACCCACCGCCATGCCGGTAGCCATCGTGCCCAGTTGCACCAGCTTCTGCTGCGCCATGCGCTGCGAGCCATGGCGCAGCAGGGCATGGGCAATTTCATGGCCCATCACGGCCGCCATGGCATCGGCATTTTTTGCAATCGGGATCAGCCCGGTGTACACGGCCATCTTGCCGCCAGGCAGGCAAAAAGCGTTTGCTTGGTCAGACTGGATGACGCTGACTTCCCACTTGAAACTGTCAACGATGCGCTTGGGCTCGACGCCATGTTCAGCTGCGAGCTCAACTTCCACTTCATCGGCCTTGTCGACCAGACGCTCGGCGATCGTGCGGATCTGCCGGGAAACCTCGTGGTTCGCATCGAGCACCTGCTCGCTGTTGAGCACCTGCTGGTAGGCCTGCAGGCCGAGCGCCGCTTCCTGCTCGACCGTAGTGTCGATCATCGCCTTCTTGCCGGTGTGTGAATCCACTTCCTGGTGCGAAACCCAGTACCAGGCCGCGTAGCCGCCGAACAGCAGGATCACCCACCAGCGCACGCCGCCGCGGCGCTGCGAACCATGGGCATATTTAGGATTCATGTTCACTTGCAGCTCCAAGTACTTTACATCGGCGGTTCAGTGCAACGTTGTCGAGCCCATGATCGCTCAGATCTCCCGCACCAGGCGTATGCCCAGACGCGCATTGCGGGTATCGGCTTTAGCCGGCGCACGATACGCCGAACGGGCATTGCCGGGTGCGCTGGACCAGGAGGCGCCGCGCACAACGCGCTCTTCGCAGCCGGGATTGACCCAGGCGCTGCCGTCTTCCGGCGCACGCCGGTAACTGTCGTGAAAGCAATCCAGCGTCCACTCGGCGACGTTGCCGATCATGTCGTAGGTACCGAAGCCTTCCGCTGCAAAACTGCGCGCTGGCGCCGGGCCCCAGTAGCCATCGCGATAATTGGTCAGGGCATTGCCCCAGCGGCGACGCAAGCGTGGCGAAACATCGCCATCACCGGTCAGGTTGCCGTGCAATCGCGCGGGTGAGCCTTCGCCCCAGGGATGCTGGCCGCGCCTGCCGGCGCGCAGCGCGTATTCCCATTCGGCTTCGCTGGGCAGGCGGTAGCGCTGGCCAGTTTGCTTCGACAGCCAGTCGGCGTAGGCCATGGCGTCCTCGAAAGCCACATGCAGCACCGGCTGATTGTCGATGGCTCTGGCGCCGGCATGATCGCGGCTCCAGTCAACGCCACGATGTTCGACCAGATTACCGCCGCGCTCGTCGTAAACAGTGGAGCGGCGGGTTCGCGTCGCTAACGTCTTGTAGCCCGATGCAGCGATGAATCGCCGGAAATCGGCGACGGTGATTTCACTGCGGCTGATGGCGAAACCGCGGCTGAAGCGCACCTGCCGCTGCGGTTTTTCGTTTTCCTGCGCAGCTTGTGCATCGTCGGCCGAGCCCATGTTGAACACGCCCCGCGGCACCACGATCATCTCCGGCCCAATGCCACCACTGGCGAGGATTTCGCTGAAGGACTGGGCCGGCTTGAACGCACCGTAGTTCCGCGCCAGGTCAATCCTTTCGCGCAAAGCATCAAGCCCCGGCACCTGTGGCCAGAGGGCAATCGCCTGGGTCAGATGGGCGGTGGCCTGGTCAAACGCAAGCTTGTCCATGGCGGCGTGGCCCAGCGTGAGCTGGCCATCGCTGCGCTCTTGCCTCTTTTGCAGGAAACGTTCGAGGGCTTCGGTAACCTGCGGCGAGTCCGGGACGACACGCTGAGCCTCGGCGAGGAAGCGTTCGGCAGCCGAAAAATCATCGCGGGCCACGGCGGCGTGGGCACGACGCAGTCGTCCGTCCTGCAACAGCTGCAATCCCGTGGTCGCGGGCAGATAGCCGTCAACGCTGACCAGCGCTTCGCGGTATTTCTTCACAGCGTTATTGGCCTTGGGCTCCAGCAGTTTGCCGGCCTTGGCCAAGGCCTGCGCCTGCGCAACCTGTTTGCGCGCACGTTGTGCCGCTGCCATGCCTTTCCTGAGCGGCTTGAGCATCGGCAGGCCGGGTTGGTGCTGTTCGATTATTTTTTCGGTGCGCCGTGCCAATGCCAAATTTCCTGAAGGCAAGGATTCAAGATCGCGGGCAATCATCATCTCCAGGCTGCGGCTGATGCCCTGATTGGCTTCCGGGTTATCCGGTTCGAGCTTTTGCACCGCGAGATACAGCTCCAGCGCACCGGGCCCAGGGCTGCCACCCTGTTCCGGCAACCCGGACGCAAGCTTGGCCGCCGCTGATTTCAGTGTGCCGGCGACTTGCGTCGGGAGGATTTCAGGAACGCGCAGGACGATTTTTCCCGGTGCAACATCAACCTCGGCCGGCGGTTCGATTATGGCTGCAGCAGTGGCCACAGCCGGTTTCGTCGGTGCCGGCGCCGCCTGCTCGCGACCACAGCCAGACAGCGCTGTCGCAGTGAGCAGCATCCAGCACAGCCTTCGCAGCCGGAGTTCCATTCGCGATGTCATCGGCACGCCCATCAGCCCGCAGGCAGTGAACTTAGGCTACCCTGCCCGCTTTCATCAATCAAAGCACCCCGTGACCCACTGGATCAATACGCCCGAACTGCTCAGGCAACACCTCTCCCGCTGGCAAACGCAACCCATCGTCGCCGTTGACACCGAATTCGTCCGCGAACGCACCTATTACCCGCAGCTGGCCCTGGTGCAGCTGGCCGTGCCCGGCGAGGTGCTTCTGGTCGATCCGCTGGCCGATGGCGTCGCCGATGCGCTCAAACCGCTGCTGGAAGATCCCGCTGTCATCAAGCTGATGCATAGCGCCAGCGAGGACCTGCAGGCCTTCCTGCGCGGCTGCGGCGTGGTGCCGTCGCCGCTGTTCGACACGCAAGTGGCCGCGGCGATGGCCGGCCATGGCGCCGGCCTGAGCTATCTCAAGCTGGTCGAGCAAGTCACTGGCATCACCCTGGAAAAAGGCGAGACGCGCTCGGACTGGCTGCGCCGCCCGCTCAGTGAATCGCAGCTCAAGTACGCCGCCGACGACGTGCTGCACCTGCATGCCATCCACGAAGTGCTTGAAGGCAAGCTGCGCGATAGGAACCGCTTGGACTGGCTGCAGGCCGACTGCGAGCGCGCGGTCAACAACGCCCGCAACGACGTCGACGACCCATTGCCGCACCTCGCCGTGCGCAGCGCTCAGGGCCTTAACGCCAGCGGCCAGGCGCGCCTGTGCCGCCTGCTGCGCTGGCGCGATGCCGAAGCGCGGCGCGCCGACCGGCCCAAGGGCTGGATCCTCGACAACGAGTTGGCGGTGCTGCTGTGCCGGCGCTTGCCGGACGATTTCCATCGTTTCAACACCCTGCTCGATTCCCATCCCAAGGCACCGCGCAAATCCCGACGCGAGCTTTGGGCCCTGCTGGAAGCGCCGCTGAACGAAGCCGAACTCGCCATCCCACTGAACATCTCCAGCGACATGCTCGACAAGCAAGCGCTGCGCCAGCTGCAGGAAGCCGTGGCCAACCTGGCTAGTGGCCTTGATGTACCGGAAGGCCTGCTGTGCGCCCGCAAGCACCTCGAAGCCTTGCTCGAAGGGCGCGGGTGGCCGCTGGCGCTGGAAGGCTGGCGGCGCGAGCGGCTGGAACCGGCGCTGTCGCCAATACTCGCGGGTTGACAAGCCGCACGCGCATCGGTTCCACTCGACCCATGGCCAAGACCCGCACAACGACTACGACCAAGACGATTGGTACCGGCTCCGGTACCAGCCGGGTGCGGTCGGTCGTGCGCAGATAGTTTCATACGCAAACGGCCCCGCACCTCGACGAGGATGCGGGCTGCCGCCCGAATCCCGACGCGCCAGGGGCCTCCCACGGAGGCAAGATGGACGTGCTCGATACTGCTGCAGAATCCGCCCGCGACACACCAGCGCCCGCAGCTGTCATCGCGGACGCTGCGGTCATCGCCCACAAGTTCGGCGGTTCCTCGCTGGCCGATGCCTCGCGCATCCGCCGTGTCGCAGCGCTGCTGCAGGCGCGCAATGAAAAAACCCAGGTAATCGTGGTTTCGGCGATGCAAGGCGTCACCGACGCCCTGCTCGCCTTGGCCGATTGTGCCGCACAGCCGAAATCCGATTGGCGCGACCGATGGTCAGCGCTGAGCGTGCGCCATCTAGACGCCTGCCGGGAACTGCTCGGCGAATACAGCGCCAGCCATGAATGGCTGCGCCAGCAGTTCGCCGAACTCGAAGACCTGCTGCACGCGGTCTCGGTGCTCGGCATTCCCGGACGCGAAGTACTCGAGCGCATCCAGGGCTTGGGCGAGGTTTATTCCTCGCGTTTGCTCGCCGATTTGATGAAGCAGCAAGGCATTGACGTCGCCCGCCTCGATGCCCGCGACGTACTGGTGGTGCGTGAGGCCGACCTCGGCGTGAGCGTGGACTGGGAGGAAAGCGCCGCCCGACTGGCCGACTGGCGCGCGCAGCATCCGCAGTCGCGCATCGTCATCACCGGCTTCATCGCCCGTGACGGCAACGGTCGGCCGACTACGCTGGGGCGCAACGGCAGCGATTTTTCCGGCGCCATATTCGCCGCGCTCTTCGATGCCGCCGAATTGCATATCTGGACCGACGTCGACGGCGTGCTGTCCGCCGATCCGCGCGTGGTGCCTGAAGCCGTGCCGCTGGCGGCGCTGTCCTACCACGAGGCCTTCGAATTGGCCTACTTCGGCGCCAAGGTCATCCATCCGCAGACCATGACGCCAGCGCTGTCGCGCAACCTGCCGGTGATCATCCGCAACACCTTCAATCCGGATTTCCCCGGCACGCGCATCACCGCCCAGAGCGATTCTTCCGGGCCGGTGAAAGGCCTCACGCTGTGCCCTGACCTCGCCCTGCTCAACGTCGAAGGCGCGGCCATGATCGGCGTGCCGGGTACGGCGCAGCGGGTGTTTGATGCGTTGCGCCGCGCCGATGTCTCGGTGGTGATGATTTCCCAGGGTTCGTCCGAGCAGTCAATCTGCTGCGTGGTGCGCGCCGCCGATGCGGCTCTGGCCGAACGCGCGCTCATCGAATCTTTTGCGCCGGAGCTGGCACGCGGCCAGATCCAGAGCATCACGGTGACGCCCGACATCAGCGTGCTGGCCGCGGTCGGCGACGGCATGGCCGGCACGCCGGGCATCGCTGCACGTTTGTTCAACGCGCTCGGCCGCGCCCGCGTCAACGTGCGGGCCATCGCCCAAGGCGCATCGGAACGCAACATCTCGGTCGCTGTCGCCAGCCGCGACGCCAGCCGCGCGCTACGCGCCGCACACGCCGGTTTCTGGCTGTCGCCGCAGACCATTTCCATCGGTGTGATCGGCCCCGGCAAGGTCGGTGCCGCGCTGCTGGAACAACTGCGCGAAATCATCCCTCGCCTGCGCCGCGAGGCCAATCTCGACCTGCGCGTGCGTGCGCTCGCCAACAGCCGGCGAATGTGGCTGGACGAGCTTGGCAATCAGGACAACAACTGGCAGCAGGCGCTGAGTGACGCCAACACCGACTGCAACCTCGACCGCTTTGCCGCACACGTGCGCACCGAGCACCTGCCGCACGCGATCATTCTCGACTGCAGTGCCAGTGACGCCGTGGCCGCGCACTACGCCGACTGGCTGGGCAAGGGCATTCATGTAATCACGCCGAACAAGCACGCCGGTGCCGGCCCGCTGGAGCGCTACCACGCCATCCGTGCGGCGAGCGCGCGCACCGGCGCACGCTTCCGCTACGAGGCCACCGTTGGCGCCGGCCTGCCGGTGATCCAGACGCTGCGTGACCTGCTCGACACCGGCGACACGCTCAACGCCGTCGAAGGCATTTTCTCCGGCACGCTGGCATGGCTGTTCAACAGCTACGACGGATCTAAACCGTTCTCGGAACTGGTCAAGCAGGCGCTGGCGCTGGGTTATACCGAGCCCGACCCGCGCGACGACCTGTCCGGCACCGACGTGGCGCGCAAGCTGGTGATCCTTGCTCGTGAAGCCGGGCTGGCGATCTCGCTCGATGATGTCGACGTTCAGAGCCTCGTCCCAGCCTCGCTGGCAGCACTCAGCCGCGAGGATTTCCTCGCTCGCCTTTTCGAAGCCGACGACGACATGCTGGCGCGATTCGAATCGGCGAAAAAAGACGGCAAGGTACTGCGCTATGTCGCCCGCCTCGACAGCGCCGGCAAGGCCAGCGTCGGCCTCGTCGCGGTCGGCAGCGACCACGCCTTCGCGCACTTGCGCCTGACCGATAACATCGTGCAGTTCAGCACCCGTCGCTACGCCGAGAATCCGCTGGTCGTGCAAGGACCGGGCGCCGGGCCTGATGTGACTGCCGCGGGCGTATTCGCCGACCTGCTGCGGGTGTCGGCAGCGCTGGGAGCGCATGTATGAGGGGTGGACGCAGTGTTCGGGATCGGGTGACGGCTTTCGCGCCCGCCAGCGTCGGCAATGTCGGCGTCGGTTTCGACATCCTCGGTCACTCGTTCGCCGGTGCCGGCGATCGCGCCACGGTGCGCCGCATCGCCGCATCGCTCGTCCGCGTCAGCGCGATCCGCGGCACAACGATAGACCTGCCGATGGACGCCGAGCGCAATACCGCCGGTGCGGCCCTGATCGCACTGCGCGATGCGCTGCAGCTGCCATTTGGCTTCGAGATCGAACTCGACAAGGGCATTCCGCTGGGCTCGGGTATGGGCGGTTCGGCGGCGTCCTGCGTGGCCGCGCTGGTCGCGGCCAATGAGCTTATCGATAAACCGCTGTCGCGCGAACAGCTGTATCCGTTCGCCCTGACTGGCGAAGCCGTGGCCAGCGGCGGACGCCACGGCGACAACATCGGCCCAATGCTGCTCGGCGGCCTGGTGTTGGCCACGCATGACCGGCTGGTGAAGATTCCAGTGCCGGCGTCGTGGCATTGCGCCCTGGTGCATCCCGAGGCCGTGCTGGAAACACGCCGCGCCCGCGAAGCATTGAAGGGCAACTATGCGCTGGGTGAATTTGTCGCGCAAAGCGGCAATCTCGCCCTCGTGCTGGCGGGCTGTTTTTCCGGTGACGTCAGCCTCGTTCGCCAGGGGCTGAGCGATGTTCTGGTTGAGCCGCGCCGCGCGCCGCTGATCGTCGGCTTCGAAGCGGTCAAGCAGGCCGCGCTGTCGGCCGGCGCGATGGGCGCCAGCATTTCCGGCGCCGGGCCCAGCGTGTTCGCGTGGTTCGAGAATCGCGAAAGCGCCGAACTCGCCGCCGCGCATATGCAAAATGCATTTGCCGCTGCCGGCTTCGACAGCCAGTCCTACGTTTCACCAATTTCCGGCCCCGCCGCCGAGGTGCTGGCATGAACTTCATCAGCGCGCGTGGACAAGCGCCCGCCACTGGACTCAGCGCCGCCATCGCCGCCGGCCTTGCACCCGACGGTGGGCTGTATGTGCCGGAATCCCTGCCAACACTGGTCATTGGGGACTTCGACGGCTGCTTTTCACTTGCCGAAGTTGCGACGCGCTTGCTGCAACCATTCTTCGACGGCGATGTACTCGCAGGCGAATTGCCCGCCATCTGTCGCGAAGCCTTCGACTTCCCGACGCCATTGAAAGCCCTGCCGGTTCCGAACACCTGCGTCCTTGAGCTTTTCCACGGCCCCACCGCCGCCTTCAAGGATGTCGGTGCACGCTTTCTGGCCGCCTGCATGAAGCGTCTGTATGCGCAGTCGACAATGCCGCTGACTATCCTGGTCGCCACCTCCGGCGATACCGGCGCCGCCGTTGCTGCCGCCTTCCATCGCCTGCCCGGCCTGCGCGTGCTCATCCTTTATCCCGATGGTCGCGTGTCGCCGCGCCAGGCGCACCAACTCGGCTGCTTCGGCGATAACGTGCGCGCGTTGCGCGTGGCCGGCGCCTTCGATGACTGTCAGGCGCTGGTGAAGCAGGCGCTCAACCATGTCGAACTGCAGGCGATCACGCCGATGAGCTCGGCCAACAGCATCAGCCTCGGCCGCCTGCTGCCGCAGATGGCCTACTACGCACAATCGTCTCTGCAGCACTGGCGCGAGCACGGTACGCTGCTGAATTTCATCATCCCCACTGGCAACCTCGGCAATGCCATGGGCGCCGTACTGGCCCGCGCTGTCGGTCTTCCCATCGGCGAGATTGCCCTGGCGACCAACGACAATCGCGTGCTGCCGGATTTTTTTGCCGGCGGCGACTACACGCCGCGTGCCAGCATTGCGACTCTGGCCAACGCGATGGACGTGGGCGCACCGAGCAATTTCGAGCGTCTGCGCTGGCTGTATCCGGATACTGAGCAACTGCGCGCCAGCTTCAGCACCGGCGCCGTGGAAGATGCGCATATCCGCACCGCCATCCGCGAAAGCCGCGACCGCTACGGCGAAACCTTCTGCCCGCACACCGCCACCGCCGTGCATCGCCTTGAAACGCTCCGCAGCCAAGGCACGCAAGGCCATTGGGCCATCGTCGCCACTGCCCATCCAGCCAAGTTCGACAGCATTGTCGAGCCCTTGATCGGCGAAGCGGTACCGGTGCCGCCGGCACTGGCCGATTTATTGGCCCGGCCCGCCTACGCCGAAGAAATGGCGGCTGATTACGCGTCGCTTCGCCAACGATTGATGAGCGCTTGAAAGTCAGCGCGCCATCCGGGAGTGGCTTAGGGGCGGGTTTCATAGGCTGTACTGCCACGCCCGGCATCGATCAACCATATCGGCTGGGCTAACCAGTCCAGCCTACAAACCGGGCCTGATCAGTCGTGCAGCGACACCGACGCTTCCAGGATGTGTCCCGGGTCAATCATCCGGATGGGTGCCGCCGGTACTGGGCAGCTTTTCGCCTCGCCCAGTCCTTTCAGATAACCGCGGCGAGTAATGCCGGCGACGATGGCTTCGGCTATGCGCCGGTCGCGGCGATCGGCACCGGTGAGCACACGCAACACACCCCGGAAGGGAACCATGCCGCGGATCGCACCCACCACGACGTTGGACACATATTCGTGTTTCTTGTCGGCCGCCTTGAGCAGGTCGATATCCGGTCCAAGGATAGAGTCAAGCGCCAGTATTTCCGTCCCCAGCGTGGCGCAATCGCGCGTCGCGAGCGGGCTGTACGTGTGGTCTACCGCACGCAGCAGGACCTCGGGAATATTGTCACGGCCGAAATTGAAATCGCCCAGCGCGGACCGCCCCATGCGGCCCATCTTGTCCGGGTCGCTGACGCTCTCGCTGGGGGTATCACGCGCGGGACGTGGCACGGTCGCGCAGCCGCTGGACAGCAGAAACGCCGTCGCGAGCAGGATCAACGCTGGATGGAAACCAGCCCAAGCCGGAGGTGTGCTGGGTGCTCGCGACAACGATGACATGGATTACGCTCCGATCCGAGGCTACTGGCGACAGCCTATGAGATCGAGGGGCATCAATCGGTGCGATTCCGAACATACGGGACACAGAAATTCACCTCGTCCTGTGTCGGCGCATTCTCAGCAGAACCGGTCGGTCGCAGGCTTTGTTGTCATTGCTCGGCATTGCAGATCCGGAACATCTTCTTGCGGAATAATTTTCCCATGAGTGCCAAACTAATGGCCGATTGCGGCTGTTTTCCCGTGCAATACCGCACGCGGGCATCCGCACCGGCCTTGACTGGATGATTCGCTTTTAGCGGGAATGGATGTCGACACGATCAGTCCCGGCATGCGCGGGGATTTCGGCAAGGGTCGGGAAGAACCCGGGCCAATCTTGGCGATAGTTGGCCAACCACTCTCAATGCGCCCAAACCTAGAGCGGCGCGGAACTTTCAATAATGCTATTTGGCAGAAGCCGGATCACGCCTGCCGACCATGCGTCGTTTCAAGTTGCGAACGACATTGTTATCCACCCGATGCCTGATGTCGGCGGAAATCACGAACGGCTGACTGCTGCCCGCCGTGGTGTAAGAAGCGGAATTTCTCACCACGAACAACGCTGGCGCCGCGTAGACATCGGTCCTGTTGACGAAATTTCCGCTGTTTGTGCGCACAAAAAAAGGCACGAACACCGAACCCCGACTGACCAGCCCCTGGTAATCGCCAACGAAAAGGCCGCCAGCAAACGGCGCTGTAGAAAGATCAAAAGGAGGCGACACACGGCTGTCACTCCAGTGCACGCCATCTGTGGAACGAGTCAGCCAGTAATCAGTCAGCAGTGTCGCAGGATCGGCCGTATTGCTGCGCAGATCGTAGTAGCTGACGCCTATAGTGCCGTCGACGCTGACGTGAACAGTGGGCATGAATGCCTGGACGCTCGGCTCGCCGTTGACACGCACCGGAACTGCCCATGTGATACCGCCGTCACTGGACGTGGACATGGCGATGCCATCACGTTGACCGCCGCTGAACCGGGAGTCCTGCCAGACCACATGCAGAAGTCCAGTGGGGCCTACAGCGATCTGCGGGATGATGGAACCATCGCGGATCGTCGTACCGTTTTCAGGATCACGTGCACCCAACGCAAGCAGGTCACCCACCTTTGTTGCCGGTGACCACGTAGTGCCCTTGTCGTTGGAACGAATGACAGCAACGAAGGCCGGCGTTGGGTTGACGCCTGAGTTGTCGATTTGTACGAACACATTGACAAGACCACCGTCCGGACGCACCACGATGACGTTGCCGATGGTCTGGATGGCCGTGCCTGGATTGTAGATGACCCTCGCCGTTTGCCAGGTCGCCCCGCCATTGACGGTGCGCGCGAAATAGGTCGGCCCATCACTGCTGGTGGTCAATCTGTCCCATGTGGCATAGACATAATTTGAATCGAGCGGATCAGCCGTAACGGTGTTCTTGTCGTTGAAAAACGAGGGGCCGTCCGATATCAAAGTGACAGGATTGCTCCATGTCAACCCGCCGTCCAGCGATCGACTGACCAGCATCACGTTGAGTGAACCCGCCTGGAATGAGGCGCCGTTGAACGCAAGGGCCATGATGTAGGCCGTGCCATTGGGGGAGAACGTCACCCAGGGATCAGTCGCACGAAAATAATTTCCGCCATTGCTGGCAGTGCCGCCACCGCACTTCGAAAATGGCAATGGCCGCTGTATCCAGGTGATACCCCCGTCAAAGCTGACACTGGCCACCACGCCACGGGCACCACCATTGGACCATCGATCCTGTTGCCAGGCACCGATCAGGTTGTTGGGGTTGGCCGGATTGATGGCGACATGGGGTTCAACTTCAGAGTTGGTGAAGGGTGTACCCGTCTGCCCTGCATCACAGGCAGTTGTGAACGGCGTCGGTGCCGAAGCGAGATACTGCGCGGGCAGTTCGCCTTTTGCCGGCAACACCAAGGCGGGCAACGAGACGAAGTCGGGGTATTGGTCCAGCACGGTGTCATCAACCCCTCCAACGGATGGCGGCGGGGTTGGTTGTGCCTTCGCCACAGGCACATGGCAGGCAGCTCCGATCAAAATGCTCGATGCGATGACAAAAGCAAAACCACGAACGGAAGCATTCGAAACCATGACCTGACTCTCCCGATGGAATCGGAATTCAGCCTATCACGCACAGTGATGTGTACACCCGGACATTCCAGGCGACTTGCGCATTGCCTTTGGCAAGCGTGTCTTTCATGCGGTTTTTTATGACTTGCATATCTTTCAACGGCTGGACAAACCTCGGCCTCTCGTTGATCCGTTGCTGGACGCAGCGGCGGGTGCAGCACCAGCAATGGCCGCTTCTGCATGAGCTTGCTGTAAAATGCACACTTCGCGCATCGGGACGCCGCCATGGCCAGCATCAAGCAGGAAGACTTCATCCAGTCCGTCGCCGACGCGCTGCAATACATTTCCTACTACCACCCGGTTGATTACATCCGGAACCTTGCGGCGGCGTACGATCGCGAGGAATCTGCAGCGGCAAAAGACGCCATCGCGCAGATACTGATCAACTCGCGCCTGTGCGCCGAGGGCCACCGGCCGATCTGCCAGGACACTGGCATCGTCACCGTGTTCCTTGAAATCGGCATGGACGTGCGTTGGGATGACGCGACCATGGGCGTCGAGGACATGGTCAACGAGGGCGTGCGCCGCGCCTATCTTCATCCCGACAACAAGCTGCGCGCGTCTGTGCTGTCCGATCCAGCCGGCAAGCGCAGCAACACCAAAGACAACACCCCGGCCGTGGTCAACATGAAGGTGGTGCCGGGCGATCGCGTGGGCGTGATCGTCGCGGCCAAGGGCGGCGGCTCCGAGGCGAAGTCGAAGTTCGCCATGCTCAACCCGTCCGACTCCATCGTCGACTGGGTGCTGAAAACCGTACCGACCATGGGCGCCGGCTGGTGCCCGCCGGGCATGCTCGGCATCGGCATTGGAGGCACTGCCGAGAAGGCGATGTTGCTGGCCAAGGAAGCGCTGATGGAGCCCATCGACATCATCGATCTGCAGGCGCGCGGCGCCTCCAATCGCGCCGAGGAATTGCGTTTGGAACTGTACGACAAGGTCAATGCGCTCGGCATTGGCGCGCAGGGCCTGGGTGGCCTGACCACCGTCCTCGATATCAAGGTCAAGGACTATCCCACTCACGCCGCCAACTTGCCGGTGGCGATGATTCCCAACTGCGCCGCTACGCGCCACGCGCATTTCACCCTTGATGGCAGCGGCCCGGTGATGCTGGAACCGCCGTCGCTGGAAGACTGGCCGACGCTCACTTATGACGCCAGCAAGGGCCGGCGCGTGGACCTCGATACGGTCACGCCGGAAGACGTGGCCAGTTGGAAGCCGGGCGAAGTCATCCTGCTCAACGGCCGGCTGCTGACCGGCCGCGACGCCGCGCACAAGCGCATGGTCGACATGCTCGACAAGGGTGAGCCGCTGCCGGTGGATTTCCGTGGGCGCTTCATCTACTACGTCGGCCCGGTCGATCCGGTGCGCGACGAAGTCGTCGGCCCCGCCGGCCCGACCACGGCCACAAGAATGGACAAGTTCACCGAGCAGGTGCTGGCTCAGACTGGTCTGCTCGGCATGGTCGGCAAGGCCGAGCGCGGCCCCGTCGCCATTGAGGCCATACGCAAGCACAAGTCGGTTTACCTCATGGCCGTCGGCGGCGCCGCCTACCTCGTATCGAAGGCGATCAAGGCCTCGCGCATCGTCGGCTTCGCTGACCTGGGCATGGAGGCCATCTACGAATTCACCGTGCAGGACATGCCGGTGACGGTGGCAGTGGATTCGACCGGTGAGTCCGTGCACCAGACGGGACCTCGCGAATGGCAGTCGCGGATCGGAAAAATTTCTGTCGCGATTGAATGATTGCCGACTTCGCCTTTTGTGGGAACAGGTTCAACCGCGATTTTCACTTCAATCCAGGAACCGTAGCGGCTTGCGCCGCACCTACACGGACAGGAAATCGGTGTAGGGTACGCATTCGTCCCCACTGGAGAACTGCCATGACCCTATGCCCCGTCGCGCTTGCCGTTGGCTGCCGCAAGTGCCCGATATTTTCTGTGTGTCCGGTCAAGGGCGTGATCGGCGACCAGCCGTCAACGGCGGAATCGCCCCCGGCCAAATCGAAGAAACAGAAGCGCCATTGAATCCGGCAAGCCCTGAAGCAAACTCGAAAATCGCCATTAACCGGAGCACCATTGATGCTGACCCTCTACACCGCGCCTGGCGCCGCCGGCCTCGTTGTGCACTGGCTGTTGATCGAACTCGATGTGCCGCATGAACTGAGGCTGCTCGACCTGCAGGCCAAGGAACACAAGACACCCGAGTACCTCGCGTTGAATCCCAACGGCGTGGTGCCAACGCTGCTGATTGAAGGCCAGCCGGTCTACGAGGCGGCAGCCTTGGCCTTGCACCTCGCCGATGCTTATCCGACTGCTGGTTTCGCACCACCGCCCGGCACGCTGCAGCGTGCGCTGCACTACCAATGGATGCTGCACCTGGCTAATACCTTGCAACCCGCCTTTCGTTCCTGGTGGTATCCCTCGGAAGCAGCGGGCGAAGTCAATGAAGGTCCGGCCAGAGAGAGCGCCCGTTTGCGCATCGAAGCTGCCTGGGATCGAATTGATGCGCACTTGGCCGCGCATGGTCCCAACCTGCTCGGCGACAAATTGTCGGCCGCAGATTTCCACCTGACCATGTTGATGCGCTGGTCGCGCAACATGCCCAAACCCGCGACGGAATGGCCGCAACTGTCGGCGATGGCGGCAAGGATGAAGGCCAGACCTTCGTTCAAGACGCTGTACGAGCGCGAAGGACTCACCGAGTGGACGTGATGCCGCGCGGCGTGCTGCTGGCCGGCGCCAGCGGGCTGGTGGGTGGTCTGGTGCTGCACGACCTGCTGGCGGACGCCAGTTTTTCAGGGCGCATCGTCGCGCCGGTGCGGCGTGCGCTCGGTGTCCATGATGCTCGCCTGGTAACAGTGACGCCTGATTTCACAACGTCGGGCAGCGATGCCGAGATCGATGCCGCCATCGGCAACCAGCCGGCCTTGTCTTGCTTCATCTGCTGCCTCGGCACCACCCTAAAAACGGCAGGATCACGCGAAGCCTTCATCGTTGTCGATCGGGAACTGGTGCTGCGCATGGCGAAAGTGGCCTACCAACATGGCGCCCGCCACGCCATTCTTGTTTCTTCAGCGGGTGCCAGCCGGCAGTCGGCAAATTTCTATCTTCGCGTTAAAGGCGAGGTGGAAGCAGCGCTGGCGGAAATTGGTTTCGAGCGCATGGACATCCTGCGTCCCGGCCTGCTGCTGGGGCCGAGGAAGGAGCGCCGCGCTGGCGAAGCAATAGCGCAATTGCTGGCACCGCTGGCCAATCCGCTGCTGCTGGGGAAATTGCGTCGCTACCGTGCCGTTGATGCCCATGATGTAGCTGCTGCCATCGTGCGGCTGGTGGAAGACACCGCGCCCGGGCAATTTGTCCATGAGCATGATTCGATCATGGCGTTGTCGGCGCAGGTTTCCTGACGAGCCCTACTTGCAGCAGTTCGCCGTCTTCCTCATCGGTGAGCAGGTAGAGGTAACCATCCAACCCCATGCGTACGTCGCGAATGCGTTTGCCCATGTCCTGCAGCAATCGTTCTTCATGCAGTACGCGTTCGCCGTCAAGTTCAAGCCGGACCAGCAGGCGGAATGCAAGGGCGCCGACGAACAGGCTGTTTTTCCACTGCGGAAAACGTTCGTGGCTGTAGAAGGCCAGCCCGCTGGGCGCAATCGATGGCGTCCAGTGGTGGATGGGCTGCTCCATGCCAGCCATCGCCGATTTTCCCGAGCCTATCGGCGCGCCGCTGTAGTCGATGCCCAGCGAGATCACCGGCCATCCGTAATTGCCGCCAGCCTTGGCAATGTTCAGCTCATCACCACCGCGCGCGCCGTGTTCGGTTTGCCAAAGTTTGCCGGTGATGGGATGCAGGGCCGCGCCCTGCGGATTGCGATGGCCATAGGACCAGATGGCGGGCAGTGCGTCGCCGCGACCGATGAACGGATTGTCGTTCGGGATGCTGCCGTCGGCATGGATGCGGTAGATCTTGCCTTGGCCGAGATCTAGTCGCTGGACATTGGGCTGTTCGTGGCGGTCGCCGGTGGTGATGTAGAGCCGGCCTTCGCGGTCGAACACCAACCTCGACCCGAAGTGGGCCCCGTCGGCCAGCTTGGGCATCTGCCGGAAAATCACTTCGACGTTTTCCAGGCCGCGGTCGCCCAACTTCGCCCGCGCCACTGCCGTACCGGCTCCGCCGTCGCCGGGTTCGGCGAAGCTGAGATAGAGCATGTGGTTGTTGGCGTGATCGGGATCGAGGGCAATATCGAGCAAGCCGCCCTGACCGATGGCTGCGACCGTGGGCACACCGGCAATGGGCGGCGAAAGATTGCCCTGCGCATCGATATAGCGCAGACGCCCCGGACGCTCGGTGACCAGCATGCGGCCATCGGGCAGGAAGGCCAGACTCCAGGGATGCTCAAGCCCGCTGGTGATGCGCTTGATCGTCAACGCGCCGTGCTCGCTGCTGCCGGGCGTGCTTTCGCTGATCAGCGTGGCCGGTGGCGACGCTGGCTGCGCTGCGCAGGCGCTGTTGAGCAGGGCGAGCAGGGCGAGCAGCAAGGGGAAGTGCACTTTCATGTCTGGACTCCGGAAACCAACGACAAATCTTGTCGGAGGGCCATCAATCCCGCCCGAACAGCAGCATGGCGATGAGCCCAACAAGTACTCAAGCGCGTGGGGCCTGAAGCCCCCGCACATCTGAAGCTACGGGTTCATTTCAGCAGCGGGAGCAGGGCCGGCCAGACATGGTCGCGCAATTTTGGCTGTACAGCCGCCACGGGGTGCAGGTTGTCAGCCTGGAAGGCGCTGCGCTGGGTGGCGATGGGCGCGAGCAGGAAGGGCAACAGGGCGACACTGCGGGTCTTCGCCAGATCTATGTAGTTGCGCTCGAAACCCTGCGTGTATTCGGGGCCGTAATTGGGTGGCATGCGGATACCGATCAGCAGCACCTTCGCCTTGGTGGCCTGCGCCGCCACGATCATCGCATCGAGGTTGGCGCGGGTCTGGGCCAGCGGCAGACCGCGAAGACCGTCGTTGGCGCCTAGTTCGATCACCACGACTTTCGGTTTGTGTCGCTTGAGTTCAGCGAGGATTCGGGCTCGGCCACCGGCCGTGGTTTCACCGCTGATGCTGGCGTTGACCAAGCGCCAGCCGGGCTGGTCTTTCCTGATGCGTTCCGCCGTCAGCGCCACCCAGCCCTGCTCAGGCCGCAGGCCGTAGGCAGCGGACAATGAATCGCCCATCACCAGAATCACACGGTTGCTGCCGGAAACTGCCGTCGGCGCTGCTTGTGCACCCGCGCCCAGCCACCCCAGAGCCAACAGGCAGGCCATGACGCCCCGTTGAACTGTGCTGCGGCAGACTCCATGAAGGACAAGCATCGACAACTCCAGAAAAGGGTACCGGCATGGCTGACAGCATTTCGCCGCCACAAGTTTCCGCAGTGACGGCACTGGCCGCAATTAACCTCGGCAAGCGGGTGCCACTACCGTCAGGCGAGCTCACCATTCTCGATGGGGTCGGTTTTACCATCGGCAAGGGTGAAGCGGTCGCGATAGTCGGCGCTTCCGGTTCAGGGAAGAGCACCCTGCTTTCGCTGCTGGCTGGTCTGGACCTGCCCAGCACGGGCTCGGTGCAACTCGATGGCGCGCCGCTGTCCACGCTCGACGAGGACGGCCGCGCACGCCTGCGCGGTGAAAAAGTCGGCTTCGTCTTCCAGAGTTTCCAGTTGCTGCCGTCACTGACGGCGCTGGAAAACGTGATGCTGCCGCTGGAGTTGCGCGGTGACCGTGATGCGCAAACGCCGGCAAGCGAGATCCTGCGCCGCGTCGGTTTGGGCGAGCGCATGGATCATTACCCGCGCCAGCTGTCTGGCGGCGAGCAGCAGCGCGTGGCCTTGGCGCGCGCTTTCGTGACGCGGCCGGCCGTGCTGTTTGCCGACGAGCCCACCGGTAATCTCGACACCCAGACCGGTCAGGCCATCATCGAACTGTTGTTCGAACTGAACCGCCAAAACGGTACGACCCTGGTGCTGGTCACACACGATGAACACCTGGCCGAACGCTGTGGCCGCATCCTTCGCCTCGATGCCGGCCGTTTGGTGCCCTCGTGAAACAAGCCGCAGTCTTGAATTCACTGCGGCTGGCTTGGCGACAGCTGCGCCGTGACCTCGCGGCCGGCGACGTCCGTATCCTGATCGCAGCCTTGGTTTTGGCGGTGATGGCGGTCAGTTCGGTGGGATTCCTGACCGATCGCGCCGAGCGCGCTTTGGCGCTCGAAGCCAACCGATTACTCGGCGGCGATGCCGTACTGCGCGCCGATGAACCAATCACTGGCCCCGCTCGCGAGGCAGCCGCGACAACAGGCCTGAAGCAGACGGAAACGCTGGCCTTTCCAAGCATGATCCGTGCCGGCGAGGCATTGCGCCTGGGTGAAATCCGCGCGCTGGGCGCCGGATTTCCGCTGCGTGGAAGTTTCCGCATCGTTGCCACGGAAGGCGGTTCCGAGCGCGTGGCCAACGCCGTTCCGGAACCGGGCACCGTCTGGCTGGGGCGCGCCGGCGCTGACCAGCTTGGCGCTCGGATCGGTGATGTCATCGGCATTGGCAGCAGCCAACTGCGGCTGGCAGCGCTGGTCATGCAGGAACCTGATGCGGCAATGGATTATTTCAACACCGCGCCAAAACTCTTTCTCAATCTTTCCGACCTGCCCGCGACCGGTCTGGTGCAGGAAGGCAGCCGCATCACCTATCGCCTCGTAATCGCTGGCGATGCCGCGGCGGTTGAAAAATTCAGTGCTGTCGCCCGTGCGAGCCTCGGTCGCGGCCAACGATTGGAAACGGCCGCGGATGCGCGACCGGAAATTCGCTCCGCGCTGGATCGCGCCGGGCGATTCCTCGGTCTTGCCGCGCTGATTTCCGTGGTGCTTGCGGCGATTGCCGTGGCGATGGCGGCACGGCGGCACAGCGCCCGACATCTCCAAGGCGCGGCCGTGATGCGCTGTCTTGGTGCCAGCCAGCGCACCCTGGTCGTCATCCATGTTGGCGAGTTGCTGTTGCTTGGCGTGATCGGCAGCGGTTTGGGTGTGCTGCTGGCGTTCGCGTTGCAGGCGCTTTTAGGCAACTGGCTGGCGAGCGCGCTGAAACTTTCGCTGCCTCCGGCCGGCATTCTTCCTGCATTCGAAGGCCTCGCTGTGGGCTTGACCGTGCTGTTGGCGTTTGCCGTGCCGCCAGTGCTTGCGCTGCGTCGCGTGCCGGCGCTGCGGGTGCTGCGCAACGATCTCGATCCGACTGAGCCCAGCGCCTGGCTGGTGGCGTTGGCGGGACTTTCCGGGCTTGCAGCACTGCTGTGGTGGAAGGCCGGTTCCGCCATGCTCGGGACCGTGATGCTGGCGGGAATCGCCGCTACCTTGCTGGTGCTGGCCTTGCTCGCGTGGTGCCTGATCGTGGTCGTCCGCCGCTTGCGTACGCGACTGCGCGGCGCATGGCGCTATGGGCTGGCCAACGTTGGCCGACGCCCGGCGGCGAGCATCGCTCAGGTGTCGGCATTGGGTCTGGGCATCATGGCGCTGCTGCTGCTGACCTTCGTGCGCACCGACCTGATCGACCGATGGCGCAATGCGCTGCCAGCGGATGCACCCAACCGATTCATCATCAACGTGCAGCCCGACCAGGTGGCGCCGGTCCGCGAATTTCTCACCGCTCAGGGCGTCGATGCACCGGTGTTGTTCCAGATGATCCGCGGACGCCTGATCGAGTTGAACGGCAAGCCGACGGGCGGCACAAAGTTCAATGAAGCCGATGGTCGTGCCCAGCGCTTGTCCGAACGCGAATTCAACCTTTCGACTGCGCAAACTTTGCGGACCGACAATCGCATCACGGCGGGCACGTTCTGGGGCGCGGAAAAAACAGCGCAGCCTGAGATTTCAGTCGAAGAGGAGTTGGCCGCGACGCTGGGCTGGAAACTCGGCGACCAGGTGTCATTCGATATCGCCGGCCAGCGCTACCAAGCCACCATTACCAGCCTGCGCAGCGTCGAGTGGGGAAGTTTCCAACCCAATTTCTTCGTGCTCGGCTCGCCGGGCTCGCTCGATGGCTATTCCGGCAGCTTCATCACCGCAGTCAAACTGCCGCCGGGGCGGCCACGCTTCACGGCTGAACTGGTGGGCCGTTTTTCCAACCTGTCGGTCATTGATGTCGACGCCATCCTCGATCAGGTGCGCAACACCGTCGAACAGGTGTCGATGGTGGTTGAGTCGGTGTTTTATTTTTCGCTTCTTGCCGGCGTACTGGTGCTGCTGGCGGCCGTGAGCGCCAGCCAGGACGAACGCCTGCTGGAAGGCGGCGTGATGCGCGTGCTCGGAGGCAGCCGCCGCCAACTGCAGCTGGCGCAAGCCTCGGAGTTTGCAGTCATCGGCTTGATCGCAGGTCTGGTCGCGGCCATTGCCGCTTCGCTGTTGGCCGGTGTCATTTCCGAGCAAGTGTTCGAATTGCCATGGCAGGCGAATTGGAAAATGGCGGCGGTCGGTGCCGGGCTCGGCATGCTGGCGTCAACGGTGGCCGGCATGCTGGCAACGCGGCGTGTGCTGGACGCGCCGCCATCGGTGACCTTGCGCGAGCTGCAGGCTTGAATTGACCACTGGCTTGTTTTCGTGTCGTTTTCTGTCTGGACAAACCTTTCTGCCTTGGCTCGATAGCCGATTTTTGCCTCGCTGGTGCCAAGACTGTGGGACAATCGCCTCCTTCACATTCCTTCAAGGCCATCAAGATGAGAAAGGCACGAGCACGCCGCCGCGCAGCCAGGCTTCGCGGACGCTGATCCGACGACAGTCGCGCCAGCTACGGGCCAGAGTGGATTCGCCAAGTACGCGGATCGACTCTGGCCCGTTCTTTTTGATGGCTCTTCGTGGAAACGCGTGGGTGTCCACTACCCCGGCTGGAACGGAGGAACAGTGGGTGTCCACTACCCCGTCCAATACCCCGTCCACTACCCCGCCACGGTCCACTACCCCGGCTCTGGCCCGTTCTTTTTGATGGCAGCGTGAGGAACGGTGGGTGTCCACTACCCCGACCCTACCCCGCTAAGGAACGGTGGGTGTCCACTACCCCGGTACCCCGGTGCGTTCTTTTTGATGGCTCTTCGTGGAAACGCGTGGGTGTCCACTACCCCGGCTGGAACGGAGGAACAGTGGGTGTCCACTACCCCGTCCAA